>Ga0066793_10000032_pt1 | contig 39266 bp, 39 predicted proteins | sample PersoiDNA2013189_FD_83876 | JGI IMG/M metagenome (GOLD analysis project Ga0066793, IMG submission 83876) | Permafrost soil microbial communities from the Arctic, to analyse light accelerated degradation of dissolved organic matter (DOM) -... | ecosystem: Environmental > Terrestrial > Soil >... | reverse complement strand
TGGTCCAGCAGACCGAGATAATCAAGCAGGCTGAGCTCGAGCGCGACCACATGATCGACGAGGCGAACGAGGAATCGCGCCGCATCATCTACGACGCGGAGGACGTCGCGGACCGCATCTTCGGCGAGCTCGAGGCTGCCCTCATCGAGGTCAAGGACTCAACCGACGAGATACTCAACCGCATCACCTCGTGGCGCGAGAAGCTGCGCGGCTACACCGAGGAGCCCGGCACCGAGGAGTACGAGCGCGAGGAAGAGTAGGCCCGAGATGCCCCCGACCTCAACCCCGGCCCCGGTCGGGGTTTTTTCTCGGAGGATTGAACCGGGCCGGGAAGAATACACAGAGCAGCCATGAACAACAAGTCGTTCGCTCCTGATCTTGAGATAGACGTCTCCAACTCGCTCCCGTTGGTGGGCGACCGAAAGCACCTCGCGGGCTCGGCGGACCTCGTGCTGCGCGACGGCTACGAGATGGAGTTCGCGGCTGGTGACAGCGTCACGTGGTCTCTCGAGCTGCGGCGGATAGCCGGTGCGGTTGAGGTGAGCGGTGAGGTGAGTGGCGAGGTAACGCTGCAGTGCTACCGGTGCCTGGAGGACTTCTCCTACCCATTCTCTCTCGAGTTGCGCGAGCACGCGCTGTGGCTCAGCGGGGGCCCCGGTGAAGAAGCCGAAGAGATATCGCCCGACTACGTGGTCACCGACGGGATGCTCGACATGGAGCCTGTCCTCAGGGACGCGATCGCACTCGCGTTCCCGGTGCGGCGCGTCTGCAGTGAAGACTGCAAAGGGCTCTGCGTGAAATGCGGCGCGAACCTCAACCTCGAGCCCTGCGGCTGCGACATGCGTCCGGCGGACGTGCGCCTGAGCCCCCTCGCCGAGCTCAAGAAGCGGCTGGAACAGGAAACCGGGTGAGCCTGTCGCCTTGACGCTTCCGACGCGCTCAAGTAACCTTTGGAAGGCATCGAACATCAAAAGGACTGAGAGAAAATGGCCGTCCCCAAGAGGCGAACGTCAAAATCTAACAGAGACACGCGCAGGTCGCATCACGCGCTGAAGGTCACCCTGCTCGGCAAGTGCCCGCAATGTCATCAGCCGAAGCTGCCTCACCGAGTATGCAGAGAGTGTGGCTACTATAATGGCCGCCAGATCTTCGAGGTCGAGTGACAAGACCCACAAGATAAGAGAATCTTTCTTCGAGCCCCGGTCGCTCGCCGTGATCGGGGCCTCTTCGCACCCTGACAAGGTCGGCTACGCCGTCCTCGCCAACATCGTGAAGTCCGGTTACCAGGGCGCCATCTACCCGGTAAACCCCAAGGCCCACGAGATCCAGGACATCAAGTGTTACCACGACGTGCATGACATCCCCGACCCGCCGGACCTTGCGATCATCATCGTTCCCGCCATCCACGTGCCCGAGGTCGTGAAAGAACTTGCCGACCGGAAGGTCCCGGGCGCTGTGATCATCTCCGCCGGTTTCAAGGAGGCGAGCTTAGAGGGCCGGCGCCTCGAGAAAGAGGCGGTCAGGCTGGCACACGAGGGTGGCATGCGCCTGCTGGGCCCCAACTGCCTCGGCATCATGAACACCGCCCTTCCGTTGAACGCTTCCTTCACGCGCAAGCTGCCACCCAAGGGCTCGATAGGCGTCATCAGCCAGTCGGGCGCGATATGCACTTCACTCATCGACTGGGCGCGCGCGGAGGCGGTGGGCTTCTCCAAGGTGATCAGCCTGGGCAACAGCGGGGACCTGGTCGAGAGCGATTTCCTCGAAGCGCTCGCGGACGACGACGAGACGCGGGTCATCTCCATGTACATCGAGGGAGTCTCCGACGGGCAGAGGTTCTTCAGGGTCTTGAAGAAGGCGACCAGGGTCAAGCCGGTGGTGTTCTTCAAGGCGGGGATCACCCAGGCGGGCGCGCAGGCCGCCTCGTCCCACACGGGGGCACTCGCGGGCAGCGAAAGCGCGTACAAGGCGCTCTGCACCCAGGCCTCGGCACTCAGGGCGAGTTCGGTCGAGGAACTGATGGAGCTCTCGAGGACGCTGTCAACGCAGCCGGTCCCGAAGGGCCCCAGGGTTGCGATAGTCACCAACGCCGGGGGCCCGGGCATCATCGCCTCTGACTCGTGCGAGGCGGCCGGCCTGGTGCTCGCGCAGATATCCGCCCAGTCCGCCGAGAAGATGCGCAGGTACCTGCCTCCCGCGGCCAGCATGCACAACCCCGTCGACATCCTCGGTGACGCCGATGCGCTGCGCTACGCCATCGCGGTCGAGGCGGTCCTCGATGACCCGGGAGTGGACGCGGTCCTCGTGATACTCACCCCGCAGGCGATGACGGAGATATACCGGACCGCGGACGAGATAATCCACATCGCGCGCTCCACCGAGAAGACGATCGTGTGCTCGTTCATGGGGGCGGGCTCGGTCCAGGCGCCCGTCAACAGGCTGCAGAAGGAGGGCATACCGAACATCCCGTATCCCGACCGCGCCATGCTCGTGATCGGCAGGATGTTCGAGCGCCAGCTCGAGCTGAAGAAGCCCGATTCGCGCGCTCTCGATTTCAAGGTCGACGAGGAAGGTGTCAAACGGATATTCGAGTCATATAAGAGCAGGGACGAGATACAGGTCGAGGCCGAGGACTGCCGGGCGGTGCTCGGCGCTTACGGCATACCTTACGCGCTATACAGGACGGCCGCCGACCTGCCTACCGCGAAGAAGGTCGCCGCCGAGATGGGTTACCCCGTCGTCATGAAGATCGTGTCGCCGCAGATACTCCACAAGACTGACGTCGGCGGCGTCGTCCTCGGGATCAAGAGTGCGAGAGCGCTTGCCACCACCTACGAGGACATGATGGCGAACGTGCGCCGCCACATGCCCGGCGCCGAGATATACGGGGTCGGCATACAGAAGATGGTGCCGGAGGGCCGCGAGTTGATCCTCGGCATCGTGAAGGACCCGCAGTTCGGGCCGATGGTGATGGTCGGCCTGGGCGGGATATATGTCGAGGCGTTCAAAGACGTCGTCTTCCGGCTGGCCCCCCTCACGCCGGCGGAAGCGGCGCGAATGCTGCGCGAATTACACGCCTACAGCCTGCTCGAGGGGCTGCGCGGAGAGAAGCCTTCGGACGTGGAAGCGGTCGAGGACGTGCTGCTCAGAGCCTCTCAATTGGCGGTCGATCACCCCGTCCTCGCCGAAATGGACATGAACCCACTCATGGTCTACAATGCGAGCATCGGATGCACGGTCGTTGACGTGAGAATGACACTCGGAGGGTAACTCTTTTGTCTTCTGTGCTCGTCGTTTCGTCTGAACGTTACAGTGGAAAGAGCAGCCTCGTCGTTGGGCTCGCGCTCGAGCTGCGCGACAGGGGTTTCAAGGTCGGCTACATGAAACCGGTCGGCGCCTATCCCATCAGGATCAACAACCAGAAGGTCGACGAGGACGCCTACTTCGTCTCCGAGGCTCTCGGGCTCAAGGACCCGCTCTCGGACGTCTCACCATACTTCCTCACCTGGGATACGTTGACCCGTTACATGCGAAAGAGCCCGGGCAACCCGCAGGCCAAGGTCGAAGCTTCGCTCAAGAGGCTCTCCGAGGGGAAGGACGTCATGCTGATCGAGGGCGCCCAGAACTTTTTGCACGGACGCATCCTCAACCTCTCGGCTCTCGAGCTCGCCGACGTGCTTCAGGCGAAGGTGCTGTTGCTGGACACTTTTAACGAAGAGCTGTCCGTCGACAGGATCCTCTCCGCGAAGGACTTTTTCGGCAAGTGGTTCCTGGGTGTCGTCCTCAACTGGGTGCCCCCTCGGCGCATGGAGTTCACCAAGAACCTGCTGGGCAGGTACGCGCAGAGCCAGGGCATCAAGGTGTTCGGCTCCATCCCGGCTGACAGGGTGCTCCGGTCCATCACGGTCAACGACCTCGCCGAGGGACTGAACGGCAAGATAATCTGCGCGCAGGACAAGGGCGACGAGCTCATCGAGTCCATGATGGTGGGCGCGATGGGGCAGGAGCAGGCGTTGCGCCTCTTCCGCAAGCAGGCCAACAAGGTAGTCATCACCGGCGGGGACCGCTCCGACATCCAGCTCGCTGCCCTGGAGACGCCCACCAAGTCGCTGATACTGACAGGAGGCCACCGGCCGAGCCCGCTGGTGCTCGGGCAGGCCGAGGAGATCGGCGTCCCGATAATCATAGTGGACTACGACACCGCGAGCACGGTGGAGATGGTGGAGGCCGCCATCGGGCACCAGAAGGTCCACAGCCCCAAGAAGATCGAGCGGATCAGGGGCTTTATCAGAGAGGGGCTCGATCTCGACCTGATGCTGGAAGAGATCGGCATGCACATGATGAGGTAGTCCGCAGCGCGGACGCCTCGCCCGGCTGAGCGGTGCGGGACGGCGGCGCTACGGAGCATCGAAGAGCCCGACCCGGCGGCGCCGGACTGTCGGGACGGGTCACCGGGAGCCCCGCCCGGGGCAATGTTGAAAGGCTTCGTATTGACCAAGACCGACCGGATACTCGAGGCAGTAGAGAACCTCCTGGGTTACACCTTCAACGACCGCTCGCTCCTTCTGCAATCGCTGTTCCACCGCTCCTACATCAACGAGAAGGGAATGCTCCTCATCGAGTCCAACGAGCGCCTGGAGTTCCTTGGCGACTCGGTGGTGGAGCTCGCGGTCACCCACGTCCTCTTCGAGGACTTCCCCGATTACCCCGAGGGTGAGCTCACCAAGCTTCGCTCGCCCCTGGTGCGGGGCCACGCGCTGGCGGAGGCCGCGGACAGGCTGGGGCTCGGGCAGTACGTCCTGCTGGGAAAGGGAGAGGAGTCCACGGGCGGAAGGCGCAAGAGGTCGATCCTCGCCGACACCTTCGAAGCCGTAGTGGGCGCGCTCTACATGGACGGCGGCTTCGACGTGGCGCGAGGCATGGTGATCTCCTGTCTCGAGCCGCTGATACACGACATCGTCAAGTGGGGCTCGGGCGACTTCAAGAGCGAGCTGCAGGAGCTTGCGACCAAGCGAGTGGGGGCGGTGCCGAGGTACCGCATCCGCGAGGAAGGCCCGGACCACTTCAAGACTTTTCACGCCACGGTGGAGGTCGGCGGCAAGAAGTACGGCCCCGTCGCGGGCCCGTCCAAGAAGGAGGCGGAGCAGGGCGCGGCCCGTGCCGCGCTGATGAAGCTGGGCTGGTCGACGGGCCGTCCCGAGGAGAGGTAGGGTTGTGGAGGCGGATGGCACTGTACCGTCGGAGGGCTTGATACCCGAGGTCGAGACGGAGCGGTACGTCATCGAGGAGAACAGGTGCGTCATCGGCTCCGACGTCGGGGGGACCAAGATGGCGGTCGGCGCGGTTGACGCGCGCGGGGCGATCATCCTGCGGCACGAGGCCCCTTCGCCGGCGCGCGACGGCGAGAAGATGGTCACCACGCTGGTCGAGCTCGTCAACGGTTGCATAGAAGCGGCGCGCAGTGAAGGATTCGAAGTGGTGGCGGTGGGCATCGGCGCGGCCGGCTTCATCCTCCACGCCGACGGCGTCCTGATGGAAGCCCCCAACATCGCGTGGTCGATGGTCCCCCTGGAGAAGATCTCCACCGAGGCGACGGGCCTGCCTTCTTTCCTGGACAACGACGCCAACGCGGCGGCCGCGGGCGAGCACTTCGCCGGCATATGTCAGGGCGTCGACGACTTCATCTACCTCACGCTGGGAACCGGCATCGGCGGCGGCATATTCGCGGGCGGCAGGCTGTACCGGGGGCACAGGGGCACGGCCGCCGAGCTCGGCCACATGACCGGCGACCCGAACGGGCCTGTTTGCGGATGCGGGCGCAAAGGATGCCTGGAAGCGCTGGCTTCGGGGACGGCACTCGAGCGCGAGGCCGCTGCACTGGCGCGCCTGAAAAAGGGCTCGCTGCTCCTCGAGATGACCGGCGGGGACCTCGAGCTGCTCACCGGCGAGATGGTGTCCGCCGCCGCCGAGAAAAAAGACCCCGCTGCGCTGGAAGCGTTCAAGCGCGTTGCGTATTACCTCGGCCTCGGTGTGGTCAACCTCATTCACGCGTTCGACCCGGAGACGGTCGTCCTGGGCGGCGGCGTGGCGCGCTCCGGGCACCTCCTGCTGGACGAGCTCAACGAGGTCGTGGCGGCCAACGGCATCCCCTCTCTCATCGCCGGCACCACCATAACCCTCTCGAACCTGGGCGGCGACGCCGGCCTCATCGGCGCCGGCGCCATCGCGTGGGAGGGTATTGGAGGCCCTTCATAGAACTATCGTGGAAGTTATCCGGTTTTCTAGATGTTCCTCAGGGGGGATAGCTTGTTTCTTAGGTCGTTGACCATCAAGGGTTTCAAGTCCTTCGCTAGAAAAACTGTCCTCGAATTCGAGCCGGGCGTGACCATCATCGTCGGCCCGAACGGGTCCGGAAAGAGCAACATCGCTGACGCCGTTATGTGGGTCCTGGGCGAGCAGAGCCCGACCTCGCTGCGTGGCAATCGCATGGAGGACGTCATCTTCGCGGGGTCGTCCAGCCTCAAGCCCGTGAACCTCGCGGAGGTCACCCTCACGCTCGACAACTCCAACCAGGATTTTCCGCTCGACTATTCTGAGGTCGTCGTCTCACGCAACGTGGTCCGCGGCGGGGACAGCGAGTACCGCCTCAACAACAGCGCCTGCCGGCTGCTGGATATACAGGAGCTGCTCTCGGACGCCGGCGTGGGCCGCACCCTCAACTCGGTCATAAGCCAGGGGCAGCTCGACGACGTGCTCTCGTGCCGGCCCGAGGAGCGGCGCGACTATATAGAAGAGGCGGGCGGCTTGCTCAAGTACCGCAGGCGCCGTGAGAAGGCGATGCGGCGGCTGGCGCGCATGGACGAGGAGATCGTCCGGACGAATGACGTGGCCCGCGAGGTGCGGCGCCAGTTGAGGCCGCTGCAGCGTCAGGCGGGACGGCTGGAGCAGTACACGACCCTGGTCCGCGAGATGAACGAGGCGAAGCTGCGGCTCGACGTCGCGCGCCTCCGGGCCATGCGCCGCGAGTGGCAGGAGCACCAGGAGAAACAGGAGGAGCGCTCCCGGCGACTCGAGGAGCTCGATTCGGGAGTTGCTGAGAGAGGGGCGCGTGCCTCGGCGCTCGAGAAGCTCCAGGGCGGGTGGCGCGTAAACGAAGCGAGCATGCGCAACGGGCTCTACCGGTTGGTCTCCCTGCACGAACAGCTCAAAGCGATGCTCCCGCTCTGGGACGAGAAGTCCAGGCGCTCTCACGAAGAGGACGCTTCGTTGGCCGCGGACCCGGCGGAGGTCGCGAGGCTGGCCTCGGAGATCCAGAGGCTCGAAGAGGCGCGAGCGGCGGCCGTTGAAATGCTGGCGGCCCTGCAGTCGCAGGACGTCGAGCTGAGCCTGCAGGCGGTCGAGCTGAACCGCAACCTCAACGATACCGCGAGGCACCGGGCGACCATAGAGGCCCGGCTCGAGGTCCTGAGCGCGAACAGGAGCCGGGAGCTTGGCGTGCCCGAGGACGTCATAGCGAACAAGAGAGCGCACCTCGAGAAGCTGACCGCCGAGCGTGCGGGTCTGGACATCGAGACAGTCCCCGCGGCGGAGGAGGCAGAGCGCGCGAGGGCCGGGCTTCAGGAGCTCGAGGAGCGCGTGGAGGCACTTCATGCCCAAAGAGACGCCGCTCTCTATCAGCTTCGAGAGCTGGAAGGAAGCCAGGCGGGGCTCGTCGCGACGCTCGAGGTCCTGACCCGGCTGGAGACCGAGACCTGGGGGCCGGCGAACACGTCTGCCGCCCTGATAGAGAACGACCCGACCGGCGGCGGCCTGGGGGGCATGCTGGTGTCGAGCCTCAAGATCGAAGAGGCCCACGAGACTGCGATAAACAGTTACCTGGGGCCGTGGCTCTTCGGCCTCATCGCGAGAGATACGGGCACCATAGTGACGGCGATCGAGCACCTCAAGAAGAATGGCCTCGGGCAGGGGCTGTTCTTCAAGCACGCGGGCGCCGAGCCGGCCCCGGCCGGTCCGTTGGCTATGGTCGAAGGGGCGAGGGCGGCGCGCGAAGCAGTCGAGGCTCCGAGCTGGTTCTCCGACGCCCTGGACGCACTTCTCGGTGGGGTCTATCTCGCGGCGGACCTGGACTCCGCGGTCGAGCTTGCGGGGAAGCACCCCGAGATGGTCTTCCTGTCTCCCGACGGGGACGTGATAACCGGTGGCACGATGGTCAAGGGTGGGAGCCCCTCGGTCAACCCCGCCGTTGTCGAGATGACCGCGGGGCGCAGGGCCTTGTTAGAAGAGTCGCTCGCGCAAGCCCGCGAGCGGATTGAAGCCATGGAGCTGGAGGCAGGTGGCCTTTCCTCCGACATCGCGGCCGCCCGCGCCGAGCTGCTCGATGCGCGCGCGTCTTACTCTACGCTCAGGGATTCCACGGAAGCGGCCCGCTCGCGCTCGGCCTCACTGGACGCCTGGATCGAGGCGTTGAGGGCCGACGTAGAGGGCTGGACCGGTGAGGTGCCCGCGACCTCAGAGCCGGAGGCCACCGCCGCCGACCCGGCAGAGCTCGCGGCCCGTTCGGAAGAGATGAGGGCCGAGGAGGGCCGCCTGGCCGCCGGACTCGCCGAGTGCGAAGCGAACCGGAGGACCGCGGCGGAGGAGCTGCGAGAAGCCGCCTCCGAGCTCGCTTCCCTCGAGAGGCAGCTCGAGATCTCTCGGATCAATGAACGCGACATGAGGGCGCGCAAGCCGGCCGCCATCGGGACGGCCCCTGCGATCGCGGAGGACGACCTGGCCCGCATGGTGACCCTGCACCAGAAGCTGGTCCGGAGCCTTGAAACGGGGAGAGAGCGGGCGCTCCGCGACCTCGACGAGGGCGTACTGAAAGAGAAAGAGGCTGCCGAGGGCCTGCGCGCGCTGCGCGAGGAGATGTCGGCCCTGCAGGAGGACCACCAGCGGTTGAGGGACCAGATCCACGACGAGGAGCTGGCCCGCACCGAACTCAAAGTCAGGGTCGAGCAGCTCGTGGAGCGCATCGTCGACGAGCACAAGGTCCCGCTCGACTTCGCGCTTAAGCACCACCCCGAAGAGGAGCCCACCCCCGATCTCGAGCAGCGGGTGGAGGAGTTGCAGCGCGAGCTGGAGCACGTCGGCCCGGTCAACCCGGAGGCGATCACCGAGCGTGAGGCGCTCGAGCAGCGCTACGACTTCCTCAAGACCCAGATGGACGACATCGAGCAGGCACGCGGCCAACTCAAGCGCGTGGTCAAGCAGGTCGACCGCGAGATAGAGGAGAAGTTCAGCGAGACAATGGGCGCCGTCAACTATCACTTCAAGAACATCTTCTCCACGCTCTTCAAGAACGGGAGCGCGGAGCTGCGACTGACCGACCCCGATGACCTCTTGAACTCCGGGGTCGAGATAATGGCCCAGCCCGAGGGCAAGAAGCTGCGGCGGATATCGCTGCTGTCGGGCGGGGAGACTTCCATGACGGCGCTCGCTTTCTTCTTCGCGCTGTTCAAGGTCAGGCCGAGTCCGTTCTATTTCCTGGATGAGGTCGAGGCCGCGCTCGACGACGTGAACCTGCACAGGTTCCTGGACCTCGTCAGAGAATTCAAGGGCGAGTCACAGCTCGTGCTTATCACGCACCAGAAGCGCTCGATGGAGATCGCCGACATCCTCTACGGCATCACCATGCACGACGACGGGATGTCGCGGGTCATCTCGCAGAAGGTGTCTGACGTGGCGGAGGAGAAGGCGGCCTCCTGATGGCCAAGGGAAAGAAAAGGCTGAAGGAACCGAGGAAGCGCAAGAGAGGCGAGCCCACCCACCCTGATGAAGAGGCAGCCGAAGGCGCCGAGCCCGAGGCGACCGGGACTCCCGAGCCTGAACCACGGCCCGAGCCCGCACCTGAACCCCAACCCGAGCCGCAACCCGAAGAGATCCCTCTCGAGATCACGGGAGACTTCGCGCTGGTCGACGACGAGGAGCTGGCGTCCGAGGAAGAAGCGGCCGGCGATGAGGTCGAGGAGAAACAGAAGGTCCGACGGGGCATGTTCCGCTCGAGGCGCGTGCTCTCCCGTCCTTTCGTGCGGGCCGCGACCCGCAAGGCCATCGACCCGGAGTTCTGGCAGGAGGCCGAAGAAGCGCTGATCGCAGCCGACGCCGGTGTCGCATGCGCGACCGCGATCGTCGAGGGGGCCCGTGACAGGATCCTCTCCGGGGGCATCAGGGACATGGACGGCTTGAAGGATGCGTTCGCGGAGGAAGTCGCTGACATGCTGCGCGGGTTCGGCGAGCGCCCGCCATTGCCCGAGGCAAGGCCGCACGTGATCTTCATGGTGGGAGTGAACGGCGTCGGCAAGACGACCACGGCCGCCAAGATCGGCAACCTCTACAAGGAGCACGGCTACAAAGTCCTCTTCGGTGCGGCGGACACGTTCAGGGCCGCCGGTGACGAGCAGATGGAGCTGTGGGCGCGCAGGGTCGGAGTGCCGGTGGTGCGGCACAAGTCGGGCGGGGATCCCGCGGCGGTGGTCTTCGACTCCCTCGAGTCGGCGAAGGCGCGTGGCATAGACGTGGTCATCATCGACACCGCAGGGCGGCTTCACACCAAGAAGAACCTGATGGACGAGCTCAACAAGATGTGGCGGGTCGCCGAGCGGCAGGTCGAAGGCGCGCCCGAGGCGATACTGGTCGTCGACGCCACGACGGGGCAGAACGCCGTCAACCAGGCACGCGTATTCGGAGAGGCGATGGATATTACTTCCATCGCGCTCACCAAGATGGACGGCAGCGCGAAGGGCGGAGTGGTCCTCGCGATCGGCAACGAGCTCAGCATCCCGGTCGCTTACATCGGGGTGGGCGAGGGGATGTCCGACTTGAGGCCCTTCGACCCGGACGAATACGCCCGCGCCCTGTTCTAAAAAACGCAAAATAGGGGTCAAACCACTTTCTTGCGTTTTTGTTGGAGAATAGGGGTCAAACCTTTTTCTTGCACGGAAGGACGACGATGCATTTCGATCTGAGGTTCTGGGAAGAGACGCTCGCTCCACCCGAGATAGTGAAGAAGGCGCTCCCACTGCTCCAGGAGTTCGCGGCGGGGGTAGCCATCGCGATGTACCCGGTGTCACTCACGCGCAAGAACGTGAACGCCCTCCGCAAGCTCAAGGAGGCCGGCCTCGAGATCACCTTCTGGCCGCTGATGGAAAAAGAGCACGGGTACTTCCCAGGCGAGCGAAACACCGGGGTGTATTCGTCCACCGTCAGGAACCTGCTCGAGTGGGCGGGCAAGAACGATGTGGTGCCCGACATGCTCGCCTTCGACCTCGAGATGCCCATCCAGCAGATGCACAAGGTCCTCTCTGCCTCGAACGCTTTCGAGAAGCTGCGCAACGTCGTCTCCTCGTCGCGCGAGAACCTCGACCGCGAGCGCTATTACAATGCGAAAGAGCGGCTCGCCGGGCTCAACGTCGAGGTGCAGGACCAGGGTATCCGGACGCTGACGGCAGTGCTCCCCTGGGTGAGCCTGGAGATGGAGGGCGATGCCGAACTGCTCCAGGACATGAGCGAGACGCCCGCCTCCGGGATCGGCTGGGACGTCATAAGCCCGATGCTCTACGTGTCCATGCTCGAAGGGATGAGTGGTGGTGCCATCACAATGCGGGACGCGAACTGGCTGGTCTACGACAACTGCAGGCGACTTCGCGAGAAATTCGGGGGCAGGGCCGGTGTCTCACTCGGGCTGACGGGCGGAGGAGTCCTCGAGGACGAGCCGGTGCTGGACTCGCCGGGTGACTTGAGGACCGGCCTGGAGGCAGCCCTCGCCGCCGGTGTCCGCGACGTAAGCATCTACAGCCTCGAGGGCATACTGACGCGCCCGGAGCCGAGAGCCTGGTTCGAAGCGATCCGGGCGGCGACACCCGCGGTGCCGGAGAGGTCGAGGAAGGTCGCCGACGCGCTGGTGGCGGCGCGCTACGTCTACCCGCGATTCGCGCGCCTCATAGACTGGTACCGCCGCGCCTGAAGTGTAAAACCGGTGCCAGGCACGTTTTTTCTACTTTTGGGGTAGACGGAAAGGTAGATGGTGCCTGACCCCCATTTTCAGAAGCCCAGGGAATCGGCCACCAGGAAGACCTTCAGGTCTGTCCACATCGGCTTGAGGCTCACGATGGTCGTCACGCGGCAGATGTTCATCGGAGTCCTGCAATCGACGCAGCGCCCCCGCGCCACGCACGGCACGTCCATCCCGAGCCTGCGGGCGTTGGCAGGGGCCGCGAGGTTCTTTATCCTGCTGAACGCCTCGTTGCGGTCTTCGACCAGCTTGTTGGCTCCGGCGAGGACTATCACGGTCTCGGGTCCGAACATCATCCCGGCCACCCGGTTGCCTATGCCGTCCGTGTTGACGAGCTCTCCGTCCATGGTGATCGCGTTGCTCGAGCAGAGGAAGTATTTGCACGTGATGGCTTCCTTGCGCACGGCCATGCTCTCCTCGAACTCCATGTCCGGCTGGTGGTAGACGAGCTGGTCGCCCCGGCCGTCCAGCGCCTCGAGCAGGCCGGTCTCGCGCAGGGTCACTGACCCGCCCGCCCCGACGCGAGAGCCCTTGGGGATCACTTCCATGACCGCCTTGACGGCCCGTTCGGTGTTCGAGAACCAGCGCGCGTCAAACCACCTCTTCTCGAGCGCCTTGACCGCTGTTTCGCACCTGGCTTCGAAATATTCGTGGCGGACGACGTCGAACGATTCGGCCATGTCGCATCCCCTTCTCTTGAGCTTCGGACAAGTATAGCACCGCCCGAGTGGCGCCCTCAGCTCGCGTACGCGGGCCCTCCGGCTCGAGCGCCGCCTCGACGCCCCCGGTTGACCGCCCGAAGAGGTCAAAGGTATATTTGCGCGAGCGTCCAAAGTTTGTACGTGTGGAGTTTGACTCGTGAATCCGGGGGGTTCCGAGCGAAAAGGAGGTCCAATGGCTGAGGCATATTGCGTGAAGTGCAAGGAGAAGGTGGAGATAAAGGATCCCGAAGAGATCATCATGAAGAACAAGATGAAGGCGCAGAAGGGTACCTGCACCAAGTGCGGGACCAAGGTCTTCAAGATCACCGGGAAAGCCTAGCTCTCATAGATTGCGAAATCTGAAGCGCCCGCCTGTGAGCGGGCGCTTTTCGCATCTGCTCATAACCCGGCGCCTGCCAGCCACCCCACCCCACTGACGTCCTTCAGTCGGAAGGCGCATAATGATACAATCCCTGATTCGACCGGATAACTGAGGAGCAACCATGTTCGACAGCCTGGGCGACAGGCTCCAGGAAGTATTCACCAGGCTTCGCGGCCGCGGGAAGCTGACAGAGAAAGACGTCGACGCGGCGATGCGCGAGATACGCCTCGTGCTGCTCGAGGCCGACGTCAACTTCAAGGTCGTGAAGCAGTTCATCGATCGGGTCAGAGAGCGCGCCATCGGCGAAGAGGTCGTAAAGAGCGTCACACCGGCACAGCAGGTCGTGAAGATCGTCTACGACGAGATGACCGAGATCCTTGGCGGCAAGGAGCAGGAGCTCAACTTCGCGCCCCACCCCCCGTCCGTCATCATGCTGGTCGGCCTGCAGGGGAGCGGCAAGACCACCGCCGCGGCGAAGCTCGCCGTCCTCCTGCGCCGACAGGGGCGCACCCCGATGCTGGTCGCCGCCGACGTCTACCGGCCGGCCGCGGTCGACCAGCTCCAGCAGCTCGGGCAGCAGGTCGACGTCCCGGTCGCTTACTACAAGCACAAGAGCGCGCAGGAGATAGCCGAGGAGGCTGTCAAGGAGGCGGCCCGCGCAGGCAACGACGTCGTGATCCTCGACACCGCCGGGCGCCTGCACATCGATGAAGAGATGATGCAGGAGCTGGTGGACATCAGCGCTTCGATCGAGCCGAGCGAGACGCTGCTGGTCGTCGACGCCATGACCGGGCAGGACGCGGTCAACGTGGCGCTCGCCTTCCTGGAGAAGATCGACTTCGAAGGCATCCTCATCACCAAGATGGACGGCGACGCGCGCGGCGGCGCGGCCCTCTCCATGAAGGCCGTCACCGGCAAGCCCATCAAGCTCGCTTCCATCGGCGAGAAGATGGACGACCTCGAGGTCTTCTATCCCGACCGCGTGTCGTCCCGCATCCTCGGCATGGGCGACATCGTCACCCTGGTAGAGAAGGCCGAAGAGACCATGACCGAGGAGAAAGCGCGCAAGCTGGAAGAGAAGCTGCGCAAGCAGAAGTTCGACTTCGACGACTTCCTCGAGCAGATGCAGCAGCTGCGCCAGATGGGGGGCCTTTCGAAGGTCCTCGAGATGGTCCCGGGCATGGGAGGCCTCGCTCGCCAGGAGGGGCTGGCCGTGGACGACCGCCAGCTCGGCAAGATAGAAGCCATCATCCACTCGATGACTCGCGAAGAGAGAAAGAACCCCCACGTGCTCAACGCGAGCCGGCGGCGGCGGATAGCGGCGGGCAGCGGCACCACCACCCAGGACGTGAACCAGCTGGTCAAGCAGTTCGGACAGATGCAGAAGATGTTAAAGGCTTTCACGGGCAAGGGCGGCGGCAGCATGGGCATGCTCAAGCGGTTGTTCCCCTTTTAGTGCTAGGCCCCACAGGTGCCTTGGCATTCGAGCGTCGCTGCATCCACGCCTGCAGCGTTCCGCTCCCTCGGAGTACTCACCGAGTACAACTCGGTCGCGCGCCTTGCGGGCACGGCGCCCCGACGCTCTCGGTACTCAAGCTACCTGTGGGACGGAGCACTAGGCCACGGGTTCTGTTAGAATGTGGGCAAATCAAAGGAGGGCGATTGGTCAGAATACGTTTGCGCAGAATGGGAAAGAAGAAGCAGCCGGTCTACCGAATCGTGGTCGCTGACTCACACATGCCCCGCGACGGGCGCTACATCGAGTCGCTTGGCTACTATGACCCGAAGACGGAACCATCGACGATAGAGCTCAACGGAGAGCGCTCGCTTTACTGGCTCGGGCAGGGGGCACAGCCCTCGCGCCAGGTCCAGAACCTCATGAAGATCAAAGGCGTATGGGAGCAGTTTCAGACTTCCAAGGAACAGTAGCGGCAACCTGTACCCCGTCGATGACTGGAGGCTCGGACATGAAGGACCTTCTTGAGTACCTTGCCAAAGCTCTGGTTGACAACCCCGAAGATGTGCACGTCGATGTCATCGAAGGTGAGAGGTCGGTCATCCTGCAGCTCAGAGTGCACGTCGATGACATAGGCAAAGTCATCGGCAAGCAGGGCAGGATCGCTCAGGCCCTGAGGACGCTCGTCAAGGCGGCGGCCACCAAGCAGGGAAAGAACGCGATAGTAGAGATCCTGGATTGAGCGACAGGGAATCGGAGCCGGGAGGTGAGGGTCTCCTGGCGGTAGGTAAGATATTGAGGCCCCACGGAATCCGTGGGGCCCTTGTCGTGGAGGCGCTCTCGGACTGGCCTGAGCGGTTCTCGGCCGGCAGCAGGATGCTCCTCGAGCACGGGCCGTCGGAGTACCGGGAGGTGACGCTCGCCAGCGGGGGCCCCCACAAAGGGCGATTGCTGGTGACGCTCGAGGGCGTCTGCGACATCGATGCCGCCGAGAGGCTGCGCGGGAAATACCTGATGATCCCCGCATGCGACGCCTCGCCGCTCGCCCAAGGCGAGTATTGGGCGCATGACCTCATCGGTATGAAGGTGAACGACGAGGCCGGCAATGAACTCGGCGTGGTGTCGGACGTGCTATGCCGCGAGGCGCAGGACCTGCTCGTCGCGGAGGCCGGCGACGGCGCGGAGTTCAGTGTGCCGCTGGTCGAGGAGTTCATCGTAGAAGTTGACCTGGAGAAAAGAGTGATAACTGTGAGCCTGCTCGAGGGGATGGCCCCATGACCCTGGAAGCCCACGTCTTCTGCACGCTGCCGGAGATGCTCGCCTCGCCGCTGGCCGCAGGCATCATGAAGAGGGCGCAGGACGCCGGCGCCATCGAAGTGCACGTGCACGACCTGCACGCGCTTTCCCCCGATCCGCACCACAAGGTGGACGACTGCCCTTACGGCGGCGGCCCGGGCATGGTGCTGCGCGTGGACGTTGTGGCGCAAGCGCTGGAGAGCATCTTCGACGCGGACGCCGCGAGCCTGCGCGACCGCTTTCCGGTCATCCTGCTGACGCCCCAGGGCAAGCGCTTCGATCAGGCCCGGGCGAGGGCGCTTTCACATGAGCAGACGCTCGTCTTCATCTGCGGACGGTACGAAGGAGTAGACGAGCGCATCAGGGAGCACATCGCCGGCCACGAGATCTCCCTCGGGGACTTCGTGCTCTCCGGAGGCGAGATAGCCGCGGCGGCAGTGCTCGAGGCGGTGGCGCGGCTCCTGCCCGGAGCCCTCGGCAACGAGGAGAGCCTTTCGGAGGAGTCCTTCGCCGCCGGGCGCCTCGAGTACCCGCACTACACCCGGCCCGCCGAGTTCCGCGGCTGGGGGGTGCCGGACGTCCTGGTGAGCGGCGACCACGCGCGAATCAAGGAGTGGCGCGAGCAGCAGGCTCTCGAGCGCACCCGAGAGCGGCGGCCCGACCTCCTGGAGGAAGAGCGGTGACGGCCCGGCAGCAGGGGGAACCGGTCTCGATCTGGCGCTCCATCCTCGAGCTGGTGGCCATCCTCTTCATCGCGGTCGTCATCGCCATAATGCTGCAGTCGTTTGTCATCAAGCCGGTGATGGTGATCTCCGGGTCGATGAGCCCGACCATCAAGGTGGGCGACAGGCTCTTCACCGACAGGGTGACGTACTACTTCCGCAAGCCCCGGCGGGGAGACATCGTGGTGTGGCGTTACCCTCCGGGCGACCCGAAGTCACTGAACACGAACAACCTGTTCTACTGGCCTTTCGAGCAGATAGGCGAGACACTTCACCTCACGCACCAGACGGGCTCGCCTCCCTTTGTGAAGAGGGTGATCGCCACGGAGGGGGAGACCATCGAGTTGAAGCGAGGCCTGCTCTACATAAACGGACAGCGGGTGAACGAGCCCTACATCGTCAGGGATTACAGTGATTACGGGCCTTACAAAGTGCCGAAGGGCAAGCTCTTCGTAATGGGAGACAACCGTCCGAACTCGCGGGACAGCCGCGCCTTCGGCCCGGTGCCTGTCCGCGCCGTCATCGGGCGGGCTTTCCTCAAGTGGTGGCCCGTGAGCAGCTTCGGCAGGCCCCGCGGGTAACTGCGCCGAACCGGATGCACTACGGCTTACGTCCAAGTTGGTGGATACCAGGTCTTCTGCTATAGTTATCGAGTCCTTGCGCTCGATTCCGGGAGAAAACCATGAAAGAGATTGAAACAATCGAGAGAAGCCAGTTGCGGGAGGATATCATCCCGTTCCAGCCCGGCGATACCATAAAGGTGACCATTGAGATCAAGGAAGCAAGCGGCACCGGCGAGAAGCGCACGGTCCGCACCCGCACCCAGGCTTTCCAGGGGCTCGTCATCAGGCGGCAGGGCTCAGGCGCCCGCGAGACCTTCACGGTTCGCAAGATCTCCTTCGGAGTAGGAGTGGAGCGCACTTTCCCGGTCCACTCACCTATCATCAAGGACATCGCTATGGTCCAGGAGGGTGACGTCAGGCGGGCAAAGCTCTACTACATCCGGGACAAGGTCGGCAAGGCCGCCCGCGTCAAGAAGAAGAAGTTCACAAGCTGATCGGAGCGATGACACGATAGATGGCCGAAGAAGACAACACCGGCTCCACGGAAGAGACCCCGCCACCCGCTGAAGCAAAACCCGGACCCGAAACACCACAGCCCTCTCCCGACGAGATATATCCCGACGAGAAAAGCACCACGCCCCAGGTGGGTGAAGAGGCGGAGGGCGAGTCTCCCAGGAAACCCCGCAAGGAGAAGCGCAAGGGCGAGAACATCACGTTCTGGCAGGGCGTTCGCGAAGTAATCGTGATACTTCTGATCGCGGCGTTCGTCGCGATCATCGTCCAGTCGTTCTTCTTTAAGGCGTTCATCATCCCGTCCTCGTCGATGAGCCCGACCCTGCAGGTCGGCGACCGGGTCATGGTGAACAAGATGACCTATTACTTCCGCAAGCCGCGCCGCGGGGACATCGTCGTCTGGCGCTACCCGCCCGACGACCCACGCTCGCTCAACACAACGAACCTGTTCTACTGGCCCATCCAGCAGATCCTGGAGACCCTGCACCTGGCGCACAGGGGCACCACTCCGTTCGTAAAGCGCGTCATCGCTACCGAGGGCGAGACCATGCAACTCAAGAAGGGCCAGTTGTACATCAACGGGAAGCGCATCAACGAGCCGTACATCGTCCCGGACTCGAGCGACTTCGGCCCGGTGAAAGTCCCCAGGGGCATGTTCTATGGCCTGGGCGACAACCGGCCCAACTCGCGCGACAGCCGTTTCTTCGGGCCCATTCCTTACCGAGCAGTAATAGGGAGGGTGTTCCTCAGATGGTGGCCCCCGAGCCGCTTCGGCAGACCCCGGTAACCGAGTGGTTCCACGCCACTCCGCCGCCCGCCGACACAATCGACACGGTCAACATGTCGGTCGAGGAACTGCGCGACCACATGTCCTCACTGGATAAGCCTGACATCCCGCTCCTCTGCCGCCTCACACGGGACCCCAGGGTCACGGTGCGGAACATGGCTTACACGACCCTGGGCCGGAAGCGGAGCCTCTCATCGAACGAAGACCTTTTCCGCGAGGACGGCGCAGTCTTCATCGGCGGTGCGGACGAGGCGGGTCGCGGCGCGCTCGCGGGCCCGCTGTACGCGGCCGCGGTCGTCTTCGACCCCGGGGTGGAGGTCGAGGGCGTGAACGACTCGAAACTGCTCAGCCCCGAGCGCCGCGAGGAGTTGTACCTCGAGATCATCGCCACGGCGAAGAACATCGCCGTCGTGTCCATCGACGCTTCTCTCATCGACCGCTGGGGCCTGCAGATGGTCAACTTGAAGGCCCTCGCCGATGCGCTCTTGGACATCTCCGCCGACTGCGACCGGGCGATACTGGACCACTTCACGCTCTCCGGATTCGCTTTCCCGACCTACGGGATCCCTCACGCCGACGAGATATTCCACTCGGTCGCCGCGGCGAGCATCGTCGCCAAGGTCGAAAGGGACCGCGTGATGCGCTCGCTGCACTCCCGCTTCCCTCGCTACAACTTCGAGGACAACAAAGGCTACGGGACCGAAGAGCACATGGAAGCCCTGGGCGAGTTGGGACCCTGCGAGGTGCACAGGCTCTCGTTCTCCAGCGTGTCGCCCGACGCCGAGGAAGTCCCACTGTGGGAGCCCGAAGATGAGCCCTGACCGGAGGGCGCTCGGCCGGGCGGGCGAGGACGCGGCGTGCGCCTTCCTCATGGACGACGGGTTCGAGATAGTCGAACGCAACTGGAGGGTGCGGGCGGGAGAGATCGACGTCGTGGCGCGCCGCGGAGCCCTCACAGTCTTTGCCGAGGTGAAGGCGCGCACGAGCACGGAGTTCGGCGAGCCCGAGGAATCGGTCACGCCACAGAAGGCCAGGAGAATTCGCGCTCTCGCGGCGCAGTACCTCTCCGGGGGCGGCCTGCATGGTGAAGTCCGGTTCGACGTGATAGCGGTGATGCTGGACAGGTCCGGGGCGGTTACCTCCATCAATCACTTCCCGGACGCATTCTGACGCGCTCTTTGACCCTTTGACGACGCGCAGAATATAATCCAGTAGCCAGTACTGCCCAAGGAGGTCGTTCTCGAGCGATTTCCAGCCGGCCCAGACGAAGGTCGCCTCGATGGCTTACTACAACGGCTGAGCGGGCCATGTACGGGAACAACAGGCAGTGGGCTCACGACTCGATCGGTGCAAGCGCGCCCGACACGAACTGGTGCCTTGCGGAGGGCTCGACCGGTCCCGGCTTCGAGACCTGGGTGCTCGTTCAGAACCCAAACGACACCGAAGCAAAAGTCACTCTCACGTACATGCTGGGCGACACGGAAAAGAACGGGCCCACCGTGACGCTGCCGGCACACTCGAGGCAGACCTTCAATGTCTCAGACACCGTGGGGCAGGTCTGGGACGTCTCCACGATGGTCACTTCCGACAAGCCGGTTATCGCCGAGAGGGCCATGTACGGCAGCGGTCGCGCGTGGGGGACCGACTCCATCGGGTGCCCCTGGTAGAAGGTCTGGGTTATTTCCGCGAAGAAAACCTCGTATAGCAGGGCCTATCCACAATGGGAGAGGCGGTCGCCAGCCGCCTCTCTTTTAGTGTTGTCGTTATGAACAAAGAACAGAAGACAAGAAAAGGCAGGGCCGTCGGCCTTGTCATCATAGTCCTGTTCATGGTCTTAGCCTGTGTGTTCACCAGGCCGATACTGACCAAGGGGAAGAACGCCGTCTACAAGGCGCCCTACGACCCGACCTTCCAGGCATGGACTCTGGCGTGGGACGTCCACGCCCTGTCCACCAACCCCCTTAACCTCTTCAATGCGAACATCTATTATCCGAACCCGGACACTCTTGCTTATTCGGACCATCAGTTGACGACCGCCCTGATGGCATGGCCACTCATTGCGGCCACCGGCAACCCCGTGCAGGCCCAGAACCTGATGCTCATATTCAACCTGTTCCTCTGCGCCGTCGGCGCATATCTCCTGGCGCACCACCTGACAAACAACCGGTCCGCCGCGTTCGTGGCGGGGATGGCCTTCGCCTTCGCCCCGCCGAGGCTCGCGCACATGTGGCACCTCCAGCTCTCGGCGGCGGGTTGGATACCCCTGTGCCTGTTGTTCCTGCACAAGTACTCCGAGGACGGCGGCTGGAAGAACGCCGCCCTGGCCGGCCTCTTCCTCGTCATCCAGACCCTGGCTACCTGGTATTACGGGTTGATGCTGGCGGTTGCGATACTCGTTTTCCTGGTGGTCAGGCTGGTGATGGACAGGAGGGCGTTCACGCTGCGATGGGTGCTCACGCTGTTGATAGTTTTTGTCGTAGCGGCCGGGTTGATCACTCCTTTCGCGGTGCCGTACCTGAAGATACACTCAAAGGACCCCAAGTTCGTGCGCAGCGTGGGCGAGGTCGACCTGTTCTCGGCGGACGTGCGCGACTTCGCCATTGCTCCCTCCACGAACCTCGTCTGGGGCGGGCTGACCGCGGGCCTTCGTAAGACGACCGTGAAGCGGGGCGGGCCTACCGAGAGGACTCTCTTCCCAGGCCTGCTGCCGCTGCTGCTGGGGATTGCGGGCGCCGTGGTCCTCTTCGTCCGTGGGAGCGGGAAGGAGCGCTTCTACGTGCGGTTCTACGTGGCGCTCGCCGCGGTCGCGGCCCTACTGTGCCTCGGCACCAGGCTGTACTTCTTCGGTCACTCGGTGAACATCCCCATGCCCTACGATATCTTCTATTACCTCTTCCCGGGCTCGAGGGTCATGAGGGTCCCGGCCCGTTTCATCATCCTGGTCCTGCTCGCTCTCGCGGTGCTGTCGGCTTTCGCGGTGAGGGCGCTGCTCTCCTGGATCGCCTCGAGGAAGAAGCCCGGCCTCGGCGCTCTGGTGCTGATCCTGGTCGCGGGCCTGCTCGTGCTGGACCTGATGTCGGTCAACCTTCATATGGTCGGAGTGCCGCTCAAAGACCAGTTCCCACCGGTCTACACCTGGATGAAGCAGCAGCCGGGGGAGGCCCCGACTGCCGAGCTGCCGCTGGCGCGCTACGACCCGAAGACATATAAAGAAGGCCTGCAGTACGAGATCACCTGGCAGGCGCGGGAGGCGCCGAGGACTTACTACTCCACCCTGCACTGGAAGAAGATACTGAACGGCTACAGCGGCTACATACCGCCGTCGTACTACGAAGCCGTCAAGGCGACTGCGGGGTTCCCTTCCGCCGAATCGATCGCCTGGCTGAAAGTCAACGGGATCAAGTACGTGGTCGTACACGCCAGCCTGATGGATCCCGCAACCCTCCAGAAGGTGTTCTCGTGGTCGCTCAAGCACAAAGACCTCCAGCCCTGGAAGGTCTTCGACGAGAACAAGAAGGATAAAGACTACGTGTACAGGCTGCCTTGAGTCGCCGCGGCCGCCCGCGCTTATCAGTGGAGGTCTCCCGGTCGATGTTAGTATTGCATCAGCCATACGACCGGAGGGGGTGCTGGATTGAGCCGCGGGGCCGCGCTTCCTGATATCCGCAAGAAACACCACCGGCTGCCACTCGCGCTCTGCTTCGTACTCATCCTGGTGCTCTTCGCCGCATGCGCCGGTTGCTCGCAAGGCGAGAAGCTGACGCCGCAGCAGGTGCTCCAGCCCTCCGTAGACAGCCCGCTCGCCCTGAAGAGCTACCTCTACGGTGGCACCTCCAGACTCACGGTGGCGGGCGACAAGCGGCTCGACAGCAAGGCCACCTTCACGACCGCCCTCCAGTTGAACGAGTCGGGGGGCCTCGACGGCCACATGGTCGTCAAGTCGCCCGGCTATTCATATGAGACCTTCGCCTACAGGGGGAGCGAATACACACGCGTCAAGGGCGGGGACTGGTACCGTGTCGACAGGAGCTCGTCAGACAAAGGCTACGGCATGGTCTCCGCGGAAGCGCGCAGGATAATCGCTCGGTTCGCGGACCTCGCCGAAGACGTCAGGTTCGCTGGCGAGACCGGCTCGGAGTACCAGGTCTCGCTCGTCATGGGTGACAGGTACCGCCAGGGGGCTGCCGCCATCGCCGGCTCGGCCGCGCAGTCGTCCGCTCCCGCCGCGAGCAACGGCGGCGGAGCGAAGATGACACTGGTGATCGACAAGAACAGCATGCGCATCAAACGCGTGGTGATGAACGACGCCAGGGCCGCGAGCTCCAAGACTCCCGCTGTCACATTCCTCACCGATGCCACCTACTCGGCGTACGACTCGCCGGTGGACATCGTGCCCCCGCAGGAGGCTCTCGACGCGCCGGCGGTCAGCTCAGAGAACGCCTATCCCGTTCAGCAACCGCAGTAACAGGGCCCCGCGCCACCTTTGCCGCATTGCGTATTTGCCTGAATTGCTTTATCATATTGCTTGGTCTGCTTAAGCCACGGAGGTCTCGTGCTCGCCAAGCTCTACGGCTCCACGCTCGTCGGAATGGAGTCCCATCGCATCCAGGTCGAGGTTGACGTGACGTCGGGCCTGCCCGGCTTCGAGATGGTCGGCCTGCCCGATGCGGCCCTCAAGGAATCGCGCATCAGGGTCAAGTCCGCGATCAAGAACTCCGGCTTCGAGTTCCCCAGGACCAAAGTCCACATCAACCTCGCTCCCGCCGACGTGAAAAAAGAAGGGCCTTCGTTCGACCTTCCAATCGCGCTGGGCATCCTGCAGGCGATGGGCCAGTTGCGTTCGGTCAGAGGCGTCGGGTTCATAGCCGCGGGTGAGCTGTCGCTGGACGGGCGGACGCGGGAGGTCACAGGGGCCCTTTCGATCGCCATGGGAGCGAGGGAGGTCGGCGCCGACTTCGTCATCGTCCCTGACGGCAATACGAGCGAGGCCGCGCTGGTGGAAGGCCTGGACGTTTTCGGCGCGTCCAGCCTGCGCCAGGCGGTCTCTTTCCTCGAGGGCGCGCACGCTGAGCCGGTGCGCGTGCGCCCCGAGGACATGCTCGTGGAAGACCTCGCCTCCGTGGCCGACCTCGCGGACGTCCGCGGCCAGGAGCCCGCCCGCCGCGCGCTCGAGGTCGCGGCAGCAGGCGGGCACAACCTTCTGATGGTCGGTCCGCCAGGCTCGGGCAAGACCATGCTGGCGAGACGGCTGCCCGGCATACTGCCTCCGCTCACTGTCGCCGAGGCCCTGGAGGTCACCAGGATCCACTCCGTTGCGGGGCTGGTGCCGCCGGGCGGCTCGCTGGTGGCAGACCGGCCTTTCCGGACGCCTCACAACTCCATCAGCGCCGTCGGCCTGACCGGCGGGGGAGTCCCGCTGCCCAGGCCCGGCGAGGTCTCGCTCGCCCACTGCGGCGTGCTGTACCTGGACGAGCTCACCCTCTATCCGCGCAACGCGCTCGAATCGCTGAGGATCCCGCTCGAAGACAGGCGGGTGACGATCGTCCGCTCCATGATCACCGTCACCTATCCCTCCCGCTTCAGCCTGATCGCCTCCATGAACCCGTGCCCGTGCGGGTACCTTGGCGACCCGCAGCACGAGTGCTACTGCTCGGTGAGCGACATCCTGCGGTACCGCTCGCGGATCTCGGGCCCGCTTCTGGACCGCATCGACATCCAGATCGAGGTGCCCAGGCTGCCCCGCCGGCAGCTCATGGAGCGCACTTGCGGCGAGGCTTCGGCGTCGGTGCGCGAGCGGGTGGTGGAGGCGCGGAAGGTCCAGCAGCGCCGCTTCGACGGCGCAGGAGTGTTCTCCAATTCCGCGATGACCAACGCGATGCTGGATGCGCACTGCCGCACCAGCCAGGACGGCGAACGCTTTCTCGGCCTCGCGGTCGAGAGGCTGGGCCTGTCCGCCCGCTCCTATCACCGTGTGCTCAAAGTCGCGCGAACGATCGCGGACCTCGCGCACAGCGAGCGCATCGAGCTTGAGCACCTGGCGGAAGCCGTGCAGTACAGGTGCCTGGAACGCAAGGCTCTGTCCGCCGGCGTCGCTCACGCCGGCATGGAGAAGGCGCAGTCATGAACCGTGCGTCGCATGAGACATGCCGCAGCCCCAACCCGAGTGTCGCCAGAGAGAAGGAAGAGCTGGTGACACTGCTTTCGCTCCCGGGCATGACCTCCGGCCGGCTTCGCGAGCTGCTGACCCTGTTCGGCTCTCCGCGCGGCGCGCTCGAGGCGATAGAGAAGGGAGCGGCCGAGGGGCCGGACCCCCCGGCCGCCGCCTGGCGTGAAGCCTTGTTGAGCCCGGGCCTGCGAGACACCGCGAGCCGGCTGAAGTCGCAGGGGATCGGAGTCGTCGTGGCGGGCGAGTCAGGCTACCCGGCGCTCCTTGCCAGGATATACGACCCGCCGGTAGCGCTCTTCTACAAAGGAGAGCTGCCTGGCGACAGCCCGTGTGCCGCAATCGTGGGCTCCCGGAAGGCCACCCCTTACGGGCTCGAGGCCGCCCGCTGGTTTGCGGAGGGCCTCGCGCGCGAAGGCGTCTGCGTGGTGAGTGGCGCCGCCTACGGGATAGACTCGGCGGCCCACTCCGGCGCCCTCGAGGCGGGAGGCATCACCTGCGGCGTCCTGGGCTGTGGAGTGGACGTCATCTATCCGCGCACGAACGCGGGCCTATTCCAGAGGATCACCGAACGAGGTTGCCTGCTCTCAGAGTATGTCCCGGGGACGCAGCCGCGGCCCCACTTCTTCCCGGAACGGAACCGCATCATCGCGGGGCTTGCCCTCGGAGTGGTGGTTGTTGAGGCCGCCGAGCGGAGCGGGGCCCTGATCACGGCCGAGTTCGCCCTGTCGGAGAACCGGGAGGTGTTTGCCGTTCCCGGCCAGGTGTTCTCGACCAACAGCGCGGGCACGCATGCGCTGGTGCGCGCCGGCGCCGCACTGGTGACCGATCCCGGTGAAGTCCTCGAAGAGCTCGGCCTCGGTGAGCAGGCCCGGCTGACGTCCGTCGAGCCAGCCGGAAACGGAGGAGCGACGGTCGATGAACGGGCTCTGCTCTCCGCTCTGGAGGGCGGCCCCTGCGACGTCGAAGGCCTGGCGCTCAGAGCGGGGCTGGCAACACACCACGCCATGGCCTCTCTGAGTGCGCTCGAGGTCCGCGGGCTGGTCCAGCGCGCCGCCGGCGGTTTCTACCAGCGGTGCGGGCCGCGCCGCTAGCGTTCAGTCCACCAGGAAGTAGAGCAGCTCCTGGCACAGGTGGATCATGTTGATGACCGGCACCGACTCGTCGGCCTGGTGCGCGCCGAGGTGCTCCGCGTCCATGACCCCGGTGCCCACAAAATCCCTCGTGCCCAGTACCTTACCCACGAAGCTCATGTCCGTCGATCCCGTCGTGCCGGGGAAGAGGAAGGGCGTGTCCGGCGGATAACCGAGCACCTTGCGGACTCCGTCGCACCAGCGCCTGACGTCCGCGGACTCGACGTCCACCTCGTGAGGAAGATAGATCGTCTGGAACTCGACCGCGATCTCCGCTTTGCTGCGGACCCTGGCGCGTTCAACCGCTTCAAGTATCTCTCTTCTTACGTCGTCCAGGTCCTCGTCGGGCAGGAAGCGCCGGTCCACCAGGATCTCGGCGTAGCCGGGCACTACGTTCAGCTTCTCGCCGGCGCGCATGACCGTCTGGTTGAAGGTGGCGGTGAGCTGCGGCGAGGGCATGCCCGGCAGGGGATAGGACCCATACCGGCTCTCGCGCTTCTCGACGACCTCCTTCAGCTTCATGAACTCTTCCATCACGGGGATGGATTCCTCGAGGGCGTTTATGCCGAAGTACCCCAGGCCCGCGTGGATCGCGCGCCCCGTGACCCCGACCGTCACTTTGAGCGAGCCGCCGTTTGCTGCCGCCATCATCGGCCCCTGGCCGCCGCCTTCCAGGTGTATGACGGGCGGCTTGAAATATCCCTGTTCCGCCAGGTACTGCGCTCCAGGGTCGATCCCTATCTCCTCGTCGGTGCACAGGAGCACGTGGATGTCGAACCGCGGCTCGAGCTCCAGGGACTTGATCGTCTCGAGCGCGACGATGACCGGTGGGATGGTCCCTTTCATGTCGATGGCGCCGCGCCCGATGACCTTGCCGTCGCGCTCGATGCCCGCGAAGGGGTCGACGGTCCAGCCGGTCCCGGCGGGGACCACGTCGATGTGCGCGTATATCGACACCGGCGGCTTTCCCGACTCGAGGCTCGCCACCAGGTTCACGCGGTCGCCTTCGAGGGGCAGCGGTATCCGGCGCCATCTTTCTTCGGGCACGACCACCCGGCGCGTGGACATCCCGGCGGCGGCGAGTAGCGGTTCGACGTGATCGACGAGCGCGCCGTAGTTCTGCCCCGGCGGGACCGAGGTGTCGAAACGGATGAGTTGTTTCAACAGCTCGGCCATCCCCCCGGCCTTGCGTTCGACTTCTTGGAAGACCGTTTCGACCTCCATAACCACCTCTCAAATCCCGGGAATCATCCCCCGAAACCCAAACCACAGTAATTGACAATAACTAACTTAAATCAACTATAATATAGTCATGCAACAGAACAAGCAGCCATACTCAGTCTGTCATTCATCATTCAAGGATAAAACCCCGGCGAATAGTATATTCCAAGTAAGGCAGATTACAGAGGTTTGATGGCTGGTACCGAACGTGAGCCCCTGCCCGGGGCGAGCAACAACATTGAAGCTTTCCTCGACCACCTGAAGACCGGAAGGAACCTTTCGGCAAACACGGTCGCTTCATACAGGTGCGACCTCTTCCAGTTCGCCGACTTCCTGGACCGCGCGGGGATCGATGACCTCGGCAAGGTCGACCACAAACTTCTGAGGTCTTTCCTCGCCAACCAGCAGGCGCGGGGTTACGCGCGCTCGACGGTGTCGAGGCGGTGCGCCTGCCTGCGCTCGTTCTTTCACTTCCTGGCGGAAACGGGCGCGCTCGCCAGCGACCCGGCAACCACCCTCTCTTTCCCCGTGAAAGGCAGGCGGCCGCCGCGCTACCTCACCGAGGCTGAGACGGAAGCCCTCGTCGACGAGCCGATCCCGGACGTGGAACTCGCCCGGCGCGACCGCGCTATAATAGAAGTGCTTTACGCGACCGGCATCAGGGTAGGTGAGCTCTGCGGGCTGAAGCTCTCGGACGTCGACGTCGATACTGGTATGATACGCGTCGTGGGTAAGGGCGATCGTGAGCGGGTGGCGCTCGCTGGCGGCCCGGCCGTTGCAGCTCTTCAGAGCTACATCTCGGAAGAGCGCCCGAGCCTGGCATCGAGGTCAGGTTACGGTGGCCAGGTCGTGTTCCTCGGGAAGCGCGGGTCCCCTTTGGACCAGCGCCAGGTCAGAAGGATCATCAAGCGGGAGGCCGCCGCGCTCGTGGCGGGTGACAGTGTCAGCCCCCACACGTTCAGGCACACGTTCGCGACGCACCTGCTCACGCACGGGGCCGACCTGCGTTCCGTGCAGGAGCTGCTGGGACACAGGAACGTCGCTACGACGCAGATATATACGCACTTGACGACTTCAGAGATCAGGAAAGCATATGAGCAGAGCCACCCACGCGCTTGAAGACCATGGCTAAAGTAGCGCGTTCCGAATCCACCGGCAAATCGAAGGTTGCGGCCACCAGCAAGTCCGCCCAGGAGGCGGTGGCGGCGGCGGACGAAGACTCGAAGCGGCTGTGGTCCGAGTACAAGGAGACCAGGTCGGCCGACGCCCGCGAACAGCTGATCCTTCATTACTCGCCGCTCGTGAAATACGTGGCCGGCCGCGTCTCGTCAGGCCTCCCTCCCTCGGTTGAGTTCGGAGACCTGGTCTCGTACGGCGTATTCGGCCTGCTGGACGCGATAGACAAGTACGACCCCGAACGCGGCATCAAGTTCGAGACCTACGCGATCGCGCGCATCAAGGGCGCCATCATCGACGAGCTCCGCGCCGACGACTGGGTGCCGCGCTCGGTGCGCTTCAAGGCGCGAGAGATCGAGCGCGCGTACGTCTCTATGGAGAGCGAGCTGCGGCGCATCCCCACTGACGAGGAGGTCGCCGAGAAGCTCGGCATCACCCTCGACGAGTACCTCAACCTGCTGGGCAAGTTATCGCTCATCTCCCTGGTGGCCCTCGACGAGCTCTGGACCGTCTCGGGCGACCACCCCGACAAGATAAGCCTGGCGGACACCGTGGAGGACGTGAAGGTCAAGGACCCGTCCAAGACCTTCGAGATCGAAGAGATGAAGGACATGATCGCCGACGCTATCAACAAGCTTCCCGAGAGGGAGCGCATCGTGGTCAGCCTCTACTACTTCGAAGGACTGACCATGAGAGAGATCGGCGAGGTCCTGTCCGTAACCGAGTCGCGAGTCTGCCAGATGCACACCAAGGCGATACTGCGCCTGCGCGCGAAGCTCGGCACCTCTCTAGGCTTCGACTACGACTGACTAATTACGTCGTTCGTTTTCCACTTTTCGTTACACTCATCCAGCCGGCGAGCCGCCGCTCTTGGATCGTCGATTGTTGCTAAGGGGGGAGGCTCTCAACTATACTGATCAGGATTTGCCTGTGAGAGCGGGCAAAAATACACACCTCGCACGACTTCGCCGCGGGTGCCCCTCGGGTGGCGGTTGAAGGATGAAGGCGGGGGAGGCAAAAAACCAATCGGAGGTAGAGAATGACCCAGCCTGTAGTCACGATGAAGGAACTCCTGGAAGCAGGGGTCCACTTCGGACACCAAACCCGCCGGTGGAACCCAAAGATGAAGCCCTACATCTTCACCGAGCGGAACGACATTTACATCATCAACCTGCAGATGACGCTGGTGATGATCGGGACTGCATACAACGCCATGCGCAACTCGGTGGCGGAGGGAGGCAGCCTCCTCTTCGTCGGAACGAAGAAGCAGGGGCAGGAAGCGGTCGAAGAGCACGCGACCCGGTGCGGGATGCCCTTCGTCAACCAGCGCTGGCTGGGAGGCACGCTGACCAACTTTTCGACGATCCACTCGCGCATCATGTACATGGACGAGCTCGAGCGTCGTGACCGCGACGGCGAGCTCGAGCTGCTCCCCAAGAAGGAAGCGCTCGGCGTGCGCCGCCAGATCGACAAGCTGCGCCGCAACCTGGAGGGCATCCGCAACATGCACGCCCTTCCGTCGCTGATCTTCGTGCTCGACCCTAAGAAGGAGCGGATAGCGGTCGCCGAGGGGCGCAAGCTCGGCATACCCATCGTGGGCCTCGTCGACACCAACTGCGACCCCGAGGAAGTCGACTACGTCATCCCCGGCAACGACGACGCCATCCGCGCCGCGAACCTGCTCTGCAGGATCGTGGCCGACGCCGTCATCGACGGCCAGGGCATGAGGGACGCCCGCCTCGCCGACGAGATAGCGGAGCAGGCGGACCTGGCGCGCGAGAAGCTCGAGAACGCTCCGGTGCGGGTCGGAGGCGCGGTGCCCGCGTACAGCGCCTCGCCCGAGGACATCGGAGGCCCGGCGATAACGCCCGAGTTCTCCGGTGATGCGACCAAGGAGATGGCGGAAGAAGCCGTCGAGGAGGCCATCGAAGAGACGGCCGAACTCGAGCCGGAAGGGACGTCCCCCGCGGCGCAGCTCCCGGAGGGCGAATAACCGACAACTGATTCAGAAAGTGGAGATAGACAATGGCCGAATGTGAGATATCAGCCGGGCAGGTCAAGGACCTGCGGACCAAGACCGGCGCGGGCATGATGGACTGCAAGCGAGCGCTCGAGGAGAGCGCCGGTGACGTCGACGGGGCTGTGCGCCTGTTGCGAGAGAAAGGTCTCGCGAGCGCCAAGAAGCGCCAGGAGAAGACCGCCGACCAGGGGATCATAGAATCCTACATCCACCTGGGCCGGCAGATCGGCGCGCTTGTCGAGCTCAATTGCGAGACGGACTTCGTCGCGCGCAACGACGAGTTCCTCGAGCTCGCGCACCTCATCGCGCTGCAGATCGCCGCGGTCAACCCGACTTACCTCGACAGGGACTCGGTGCCGCCCGAGGTAGTGGAATCCGAGAAGGCGATCTACCGCGCCAGGTGCGAGAAGGAGGGCAAGCCGGAGAAAGTGTGGGACCGGATCATCGAAGGCATGCTCGACAAGTTCTTCCAGGACATCTGCCTGCTCGAACAGCCGTTCGTCAAAGACCCGTCGGTCTCTGTCGGAGAGCTGGTGACGCAGGCGGCGGCGAAGCTCGGCGAAAAGGTCGAGGTGAGCAGGTTCACGCGCTACCAGGTGGGTGGCAAAAAGGAGTAGGCCCAGTGACGGAGACGGGCGGAGTGCCTGGCGATAGAGCAAGTGAGGAGGCGGCGCCTCCGGCTTCCTGCAGGCCTGCCTTCGAGAGGGTGCTGGTCAAGCTGTCCGGTGAGGCGTTCATGGACTCGCGCCTCGGCTACGGCATCGACACCAGGACCATCCAGTCGGTCGCCGAGGAGCTCGCGGAGGTCCAGTCGATGGGCATCCAGCTCGCGCTGGTGGTCGGCGGCGGCAACATCTTCCGCGGCGGCTCGGAGAGCGCCAGGGGGATCGATCGCGCGACCGCCGACTTCATGGGGATGCTCGCGACGGTCATGAATGCGCTCGCCCTCTCTGACGCGCTCGAAAAAGCCGGGGTCTTGACGAGAGTACAGACGGCCATCACCATGCAGGAGGTGGCCGAGTCCCACATAAGGCGGCGCGCCCTGCGCCACCTCGAGAAGGGGCGCGTGGTGATCTTCGCCGGCGGGACCGGCAACCCCTATTTCTCGACTGACACCGCTGCCGCGCTCCGCGCCCTCGAGATCGGGGCGGATGCCATCTTGAAGGCGACGAAGGTGGACGGTGTGTACGACCGCGACCCGGTCAAGCACCCTGACGCCACCATGTTCAACAAGTTGAGCTACCTCGAGGTCCTCAACAGGGAGCTCGAGGTGATGGACGCGACAGCAGTAAGCCTCTGCATGGACAACAGCCTTCCGATCGTCGTGTTCAACCTGTTCCGGCGGGGGAACCTGCGGCGGCTGCTGCTCGGAGAGGACGTAGGGACGGTCGTCTGCGCGGACAAGTAGCGCAAGGCTTGCCGGGCCGCGCGCCCGGCGGTCAAGAAGCACCTGGGGGATTCACGATGGACACCATCATGGAAGAGGCCGAACGCAAGTTCAAGAAAGCGGTTGACGTGACGGGGGAGGAGTTCGGCTCCGTCCGCACGGGACGGGCCAGCCCGCACCTCCTGGAGAGGCTCAACGTGGACTACTACGGCACGATGACGCCGCTGAACCAGATCGCGACCGTGAGCGCACCCGAGGCGAGGCTGCTCATCATCCAGCCGTACGACAGGAACGCCATCGCCGAGATCGAGAAAGCCATCACCCAGTCCGACCTGGGCTTCGTGCCGTCCGACGACGGCCAGGTCATAAGGGTCCCGGTGCCGCAGTTGACCGAGGAGCGGCGCAAGGACCTCGCCAAGCTGGTGAAGGGCCGCGCGGAAGATGGCCACGTGGCGGTCCGCAACGTCCGGCGGGAGGCCGTCGAGGCGCTTCGTGAGGAAGAGAAGAAAGGGCAGGCGACCAAGGACGACCTGCACCGGGGCATGGAGGACATCCAGAAGCTCACCGACAAGTACATCAAAGAGATCGACGAGCTCACCGACAAGAAGATCAAAGAGCTCATGGAGATCTAGTGTTCCGTCCCACAGGTAGCTGTGGGACGGAGCACTAACAAAGGAGCGCTCGTGGAGAACCGCAGGGCATCGAGGGGAAGCCACAGGGTGGAGTCGATTTTCGAGCGAGTGTTCGGGGCGGTCCTGTTCGGCGTCATCCTGCTGGGGACGCTGATCCTGGGGTCGGTTCCGTTCGCGTTCGGCATCGCGCTCGCCGCGGTCGTCGGTTCGGTCGAGCTCTTCAGCCTGTTCGAGACCAAGGGCCAGGCGACTCCCGCCGCCGCGGTGATAGGCATCGGCGGCTCCATCGCTTTCGTGCTGCTCGCGCACTGGAAGCCCATCGAGAGCATCGGGTATGTGACGGTCGCCATCATCTTCGCGAGCTTCATGTGGTACATGCTCGTGCTCAGGCACGTGAAGCCGACCAAAGCCGTGGCCCTGACGGTGTTCGCGCCGCTGCTCACCGGGCTCTGCCTGAGCTACCTCGTCCTGCTTCGCGACTTTTCGAGCAAGGCCGCCGTACACCACAACAGCGGGCTCTACATCGTCCTCTTCCTGATCGTGCTCATCTGGGTGTACGACATATGCGCGTGGGTGGTGGGGCGCCAGATAGGCCGTCACAAGATGGCCCCTACCATCAGCCCCAACAAGAGCTGGGAAGGGACCATCGCCGGGACGCTCGGCGTCTTCGCGGCGGCCGCGCTGTTCAGGCTGATCATAGTAGCCATCGTAGGCACGAAGGAGTTCGTGGTGCCCGGCACCACCGGCACCTGGTTCACGTACGGCGTCGCCATGGTGATCGCTCTGCTGGTCGTCATCCTCGGGCCGCTGGGCGACCTCTCCGAGTCGCTCATGAAGCGCGACTACGGGGTCAAGGACATGGGCAAGCTGATCCCGGGCCACGGCGGCATCATGGACAGGTTCGACTCGACATTCTTCACCGCCCCCGCTGTGTTCTACTTCCTCTTCTATTTCGTACTCAGAAATTAGGGCGTCCTCGTGAGATCAATCGCGCTCCTCGGCTCCACGGGATCCATCGGCAGGCAGGCTGTAGAGGTCGCCGGGGCGCTCCCCGACATCAGGATCACCGCGCTTGCCGCAAACTCGAACGGTGAGTTGCTGGCAGAGCAGGCCAGGGCCCTTGGCGCGAAGCGCGCAGCGCTCAGCGACAGGGAGGCCGCAGCCAGGTTCGCTCCGGCGTTCAAGGAGATCGGGGTCAAGCTCCTCGCGGGGCCCGAAGGCGTGGTAGAGCTTGTCGAGGAAGGCGAGCACGACCTGGTCCTCAACTCGATAGTAGGTTCGGCTGGGCTCGAGCCTACGCTTGCCGCACTGAAAAAAGGGACCACGCTCGCGCTGGCTAACAAGGAGAGCCTGGTCGCCGGAGGCACGCTCGTCATGGAGACCGCGCGGGCATCTGGCGCGCAGGTGATCCCGGTGGACAGCGAGCATTCGGCGATATTCCAGTGCATGCTGGGTGAGGAGCCCTCCGGGGTCAACCGGATAATCCTCACCGCCTCCGGCGGGCCGTTCAGGGAGAGGCCGCTCGCGTCCCTGGATGCGGTAACCGTTCAAGAGGCCCTCGCGCACCCGACCTGGAATATGGGCCCGAAGGTGACCATCGATTCCGCGACGCTGATGAACAAGGGGCTCGAGGTGCTCGAGGCCCACCACCTCTTCTCGATGCCCCTGGAGCGGATCGACGTGGTCATCCACCCGCAGAGCGTCATACATTCGATGGTGGAGATGGTGGACGGCTCGGTGCTCGCGCACCTTGGGGTCCCGGACATGAGGATACCGGTCCAGTATTCGCTCACTTATCCGGAGAGGGCGCCCTCACCCGCGGGGTCCCTGTCACTCGTCGAGTACGGTAAGCTGACTTTCGAGGACGTGGACCCAGTCCGGTTTCCGGCGCTGCGACTCGCCTACGACGCCGGCGCGCGCGGCGGCACCTGCCCGGCCGCGATGAACGCCGCCAACGAAGAAGCGGTGCGCGCGTTTCTATCCGGCAGGATCGGCTATGCGGGAATCGCCACCGTTGTTGGCGAAGTAGTGGAGCATCACGAACCCCTGGCTGGCGTGACGCTGGACGAGATCAGGGACGCCGAGGCGATTGCCAGGCGCTACGCTGAAGAGGTAATGGCAGTTATGGAGAGCAAGAGTTGAGCGCGCTGATGCTCGGAATGACGACAGCACAATTCTTCAACGACGTGAAGATAGTCGTCATCGCGGTGATAGTCATCGCGTTCATGATCCTCACTCACGAGCTGGGCCACTACTTCGCGGCCAAGAAGGTCGGCATCAAGGTCGACCAGTTCTCCATAGGTTTCGGGCCCGAGATAACCGGATGGACCAGGGGCGAGACGAGGTGGTCGCTGAAGTGGATCCTGGCGGGCGGGTCGGTGCGCATCGCCGGGATGAACCCGGAAGAGGAGATCAAGCCCGAAGACCTGCCTCGCACCTACTACGAGGTGCCCTACTGGAAGCGTGCCGTGACCATCGTGGCCGGCTCCGGCGTCCACGTGGTCATAGCGTTTCTCATCTTCTACATGCTTTTCTGGCCGGTCGGACACCAGGAGGTGACCGGCACCAACAAGATAGGCACCGTGGAGCAGACCATCACGCTCACAAACAACAAGGTAGTGCCGGGGCCGGCGTACGTGGCAGACCTCGAGAAGGGCGACATCATCAAGTCGGTCGACGGCAACCCTACCAACAACTGGGCACAGCTCACGGCGCAGCTCAGCAAGCGGCCCAACCAGACGGTGGCGGTCGTCTACGTCCGCAACGGGAAGACCGCGACTGTCGATGTAAAGCTCATCAAAGTGGGCAGCCGCGGGATAATGGGCGTCGTCCAGAGTACCAAGTGGGTCAGGAGCAATCCCATCGCGGCGATCGGCCAGGCTTTCAAGACCATGGGGTTGGTGACCGCGGCGATTGCCCGGGGCTTCGTCTCACTCTTCTCCGTCTCGACCATCAAGCTGCTCATCGGGAAGGCGCCGAGGACGCCCGAGAGCCCGCGGAGCATCATCGGCGCGGGCCAGGTGGCCGTGCAGGCCGCCCGTCAGGGGACCGATCTGTTCCTGTTCATTATCGCCGAGTTTTTCCTGCTGCTCGCCATCTTCAACCTGCTGCCGCTGCCGCCGCTGGACGGCGGGCACCTGCTGGTCATAATCGTCGAGAGGTTATTCCACAAGAAGGTCAACATGCAGAAGTTTGCGGTGGTCGCCTGGGTGGTGATCATCGTCTTGAGCATGGTGGCGTTGCGCCTCGCGATCATCGACCTCACAAGCCATTAGCGGGAGCAGTCTGCCCGGTGCCCGGCCCCGCTCCGCACGCTCGAGACTTGAGCCCGCTATAATGCTTATGGCGTAAGTAATCCATAGACATGGGAATGTTCGCTGTGGAACGACGCAAGACAAAGCAGATAATGCTGGGAGACGTGCCCGTCGGCGGCGGCGCGCCGGTGACCGTGCAGTCCATGACCAACACGGACACTGGAGACGCAACCGCCACGCTCGCCCAGATACTGGAGCTCGAGCAGGCCGGCTGCCAGATCGTCAGGGTGGCCGTGCCGGACGCCCGAGCGGCGGAGGCGCTTGGAGCGATAATCGCGGGGACTGCGCTGCCGGTCGTGGCCGACCTTCACTTCGACTGGAAGCTCGCGTTCCTGGTCCTCGAGCAGGGGGTCCAGGGCATCCGCATCAACCCGGGGACTATTGGGAAGAAACAGAGGGTCAGGGAGATCGCGAGAGAGGCCGCCACCCGGGGCGTGGCAGTGCGGGTCGGTGTGAACGCCGGCTCGCTGGAGCGGAGCAAGCATGCCAGGGGCACCAGGGCTGAGGCGTCGGCCCTGGCCGAGAGCGCGCTGGAGGGCGCGGCATTGATGCAGGCCGCCGGAGTCGAGAACATCAAGATCTCCGTGAAGGCGTCAGACGTCACGCGGACTATCGAGGCCTACCGCCTCGTCTCGGAGCAGACGGACTGGCCCCTGCACGTGGGAGTGACCGAGGCCGGCACGCTGTGGTCCGGCACCGTGAAGAGCGCCGTCGGCATAGGGGCGCTCCTCGCCGAGGGCATCGGTGACACCATCAGGGTCTCGCTGACCGCCTCACCGGTCGAAGAGGTCCGGGTGGGGAGGAAGATACTCGGCTCGCTCGGCCTGGCGGTGACCGGCCCGGAAGTGGTTTCGTGCCCTACCTGCGCCCGCACCGAGATCGACGTGATAGGGTTGGCGATGAAAGTCGAGCAGGCGCTCGAGCACGTAAGGGTTCCTTTCACGGTGGCGGTGATGGGCTGCGTGGTGAACGGCCCTGGCGAGGCGCGCGAGGCCGACATCGGCCTGGCGGGCGGCAGGGAAGGCAGCATGCTCTTCGTGAAGGGCGAGATGGTGCGCAGGGTCGGCACCGACGAGATGCTGGACGCGCTGCTCGCGGAAGTCCTTAAGATGGCCGCTTCGGAGGAACAGAAGTAATCGCGCAACAGGGGGTCAGACCACTTGTTGCGTCACCTGTAGAAACAGAGAGGATGAAACCGCTTGAGGTTCTCACGGGTCACGGTCCCCACGCTCAAGGAGAAGCCGGCCGAAGCCGAGGTCGCGAGCCACGAGCTCCTGCTCCGCGCGGGCATGAAGCGCTAGTTCGCCGCCGGCATCTACACTTTGCTTCCCCTGGGGAACCGAGCCCTCCGGAACATCGAGACGATCGTCCGTGAGGAGATGGACCGGGCCGGCGCCCTCGAGGTCGTCCTTCCGACCATCCACCCGTCCGAGCCGTGGGAGTGCAGCGGGCGCTGGCAGGCTTACGGCCCCGAGATGATGCGGCTCACCGACCGGCAGGGCCGGGAGTTCTGCCTCGGGCCGACGGCCGAGGAGCTGATGACCATCACCGTATCGCGGACCGCGCCGTCGTACCGCGACCTGCCCGTCAACGCCTACCAGATCCAGACGAAGTTCAGGGACGAGATCCGCCCGAGGTTCGGGCTGCTGCGCGCCCGCGAGTTCCGCATGATGGACGCCTACAGCTTCCATGCCGACGAGGGCGACCTGTCCCGCACGTACGAGGCGATGCACAACGCGTACCTCGAGATCTCGCGGCGGTGCTCGCTGGAGACCCGCGTGGTGGAGGCCTCGACGGGGCTCATCGGGGGTAAGGAGTCCCACGAGTTCATGGTCACCTCGGAGATAGGGGAGGACGTCCTGGTCTTCTGTCCCTCCTGCGACTACGGCGCCAACTGCGAGCTGGAGAAGCACCGGCCGGGGCGCGGGTTCGGCGGCGAGGGCCGGCCGCTCGAGGAAGTCAGTACGCCGGACATGGTCTCGATCGAGGACGTCGCGGGGTTCCTGGGGACCGCGCCTGAGTCGGTGCTGAAGTGTGTCTTGTATGTTGTCGCGGGCGAGGCCCTCGCCGTCTTCGTGGCCGGATACCGGGAGGTGACCGAGGCGAAGCTGGCGATGGCGCTGGGCACCGACGATTTTCACGTGATGAGGGACGACGAGCGCGAGATGTTCCCTGCCATTACCCCCGGGTTCACGGGTCCGGTCGGCCTGTCCGGCGTGCGGATGCTCTTCGACGAGGAAGTGAAGGGCGCTCGCGGGCTGGTGACTGGCGCGAACAAGGTCGACTATCACTACCGCGGGGCGGAAGAAGGGCGCGATTTCACGGCCGAGCCGGCCGCGGACGTGGCCGGGGCTATAGAAGGTGACCTCTGCCCGACTTGCGAGGGAGAGTTGAAGATGGCCCGAGGCATTGAGATCGGACACATCTTCAAGCTCGGCCTGAAATACAGCGAGCCTCTTGCCGCGATGTTCACGGACAGGGACGGGCAGCCGAAGCCAATGGTTATGGGCACCTACGGCATCGGCACCTCGCGGATGCTGCAGACGGTAGTGGAGCAGCACCACGACGATGGCGGCATACGCTGGCCGAAGGCGGTCGCGCCGCTCGGCGCCCAGATGATAATCATCGCGACGGAGGGCGGGGGGCAGCCCGAGGCGGCCGAGGTCGCCGAGCGGGAGCTTGCGGAGCGAGGCATCGAAGTCCTCGTGGACGACAGGGACGTCAGCCCCGGTATAAAGTTCAACGACGCCGACCTGGTCGGCCTTCCCGTCCAGTTGATAATCGGGAAGAAGCTGCCGGCATCGGGCAACGTCGAGCTCAAGATGAGATACACCGGCGAGAGAAGGGACGTGCCGGTTGGAGAAGCAGCAACCGCCATCGAGCGGGCGCTCGAAGAAGCGCCGTAAAGGCTACGCCACCCCGCGCGGCTGGGTCGAGGTGGCAAGCGCGCCCGACCAGATCTCGGCGGGCATGCTCGAGGGGGCGCTCAAGGAAGAGGGGATCCCCGTGATACTCAACAGGCCGCCGACTTTCGCTTACCTGGGGATCGGAGGCATCCACGGGGTGATGGTCCCCGAGGACTGCGTGGAGGCGGCCCGGGACATACTTCGGGAGATCTGGGATATCAAGGAGTAAGAGTTGGCGGACGGGGACGCGGCGGTTAAAACGGGCGACGAGCTCACGCGCGGGCAGCGCAGGGAAGAGGGCCTCCGGTGGTTCGCCGACTTCATCTTCCGACCTTTCCTGTGGGCCTTCGGCAGCACCGGACTGTCGCCTAACGTCATCACCATCCTGGGCATGGGCAGCGCGCTCGTCTGCGGTTATTTCCTAGCGGTGGGCAACGTCCCGCTGGCGGCGGTCTTCTTCGTCCTCTCCGGGGTGCTGGACATCGTCGACGGCTTTGTAGCCAAAAAGCTCGACATGGTGACGGAGTTCGGCTCGTTCCTGGATTCCCTCGCCGACCGCGTCAGCGACGCAGCCATCTACCTGGGCATCGCGGTCTACTACCTTCGCCTCGGCGAGGGCGTCTACGTGGGCCTGGCCCTGCTGGTCCTGGTGCTGTCGTTCCTCATCAGCTACACGCGCGCCAAGGGCGAAGCGCTACACGTGACTACCAAGGGGGGTCTGATGGCGCGGGCGCCCAGGTTCCTGGCGGTGGGCGTCGGCCTCTTCTTCAACGGGCTCTCACCATGGGTGCTGCAGATCGTCCTCTGGGTCGTCACGGTCCTCATGGCGGAGACTTTCATAT
>Ga0066793_10000031_pt1 | contig 39318 bp, 38 predicted proteins | sample PersoiDNA2013189_FD_83876 | JGI IMG/M metagenome (GOLD analysis project Ga0066793, IMG submission 83876) | Permafrost soil microbial communities from the Arctic, to analyse light accelerated degradation of dissolved organic matter (DOM) -... | ecosystem: Environmental > Terrestrial > Soil >... | reverse complement strand
GATGCACACCTCTGTATCGCAAGCGAAATAATCTTTCGCGCCCTTTTCTCCGCCTCTTCCCTGGCCCGGGCCTCCTCCTCCTTGATAAAGACCGCGCTCTCACGTTTAACTTCTTCCATCACGTTCTCCAGGAGGTAATCCTTTGCTTCCTGCGTCGTCATCCGGGCGACCTTCTCGAGGAGTTTCTTCTGTTCCGCGGCCGCCTTCATGAGCTTGGACTCCTGGGATTTGAGGTGTTCTTCCCAGGACCCGATCCTTTTGTCCCTCTTCTCCGCCTCGACCTCTTTGGATTCGAGCATCTCTTCGCGCTGGCTCAGGCGCCGCTCCTGCCTCTGGAGATCGCTCCGGCGACTCTTTATCTCACGGTCGGCCTCCGACTTCATCGAGAGAACCTCGTCTTTGGCCTCGACCTGGGCTTCACGCTTGAGGTTATCGACCTCGCGCTCGGCGTCGCTCACCAGTTTCTTTGCAAGCGACTCCGCGGTGGCAAGCCTCGCCTCCGCCATGTACTTGCGCCCGAGAAAACCTCCCACCAGACCTATCAATACGGCTACCACACCGACTATTGCGTAAATGATCTCAATGACCCCCTCTCTATAGAAATACGCCGAGCAGAGCTCGGCGCTGAATACAAAAGTAACCCGCACGTCAACTGTGACTCTAGGTCCCGCTCAATCGAGTGTTCCCTTTTTCCAAACCTGGGTCGAAAACTCTTGTATATATCAACTACTTGATGTTCTAGCGCCCAATTTGCCCTGTCATCATTCTAGTTCTGTGCTTGTTTGGGTGTCAACCTGAGTCAACAGCCTGCATGCAGCGGCGGCGACCTCCCGGGAGTAGCCCCGTCTCATGAGGTATTCGGTGACCTTCCGAGAAGAAGTCGCGTCAGGCTCAGACGTGCGGACAAACCGCTTCTCGGCAACTCCCTTCGCGCGCTCCAGCTCTTCTTCAAGCGGATACCGCTCCATGACCTCATCCACGAGCTCTCGATCGAGCTTCTTCTTGATAAGCTCCGAGCGCACCCGATAACGGCCCAGGCCCTTCCTCAGCAGTTCGTCCATGAAGAGCCGGGCAAAATCGTGGTCATCCAGGATCCCTGCTTCCACGAGGTAGGCTGCGACTCGCTCACACGTCGCCGGAGCGTATCCCCACCGCCGCAATCGGGACCTGGTCTCCCCGGTGCTCCTCGGGCGGTATTCTATAAAACGTACGGCTCGCTCGACCGCCAGAGAGAAATCCTCATCGGGGTTGCCGGGCTCCTTCTCAGCCAGCGGACGCACCCTTTCCGCTCTTGGTCTTCTTCTCGACAGGCGTCACGTCAGCGGTGGCAGCCTCCCCGCGGTCTTTTTCGCTCACGGGCTCGAAAGGAAGGAGGCCGGCCTCTTCCCTTATGATGGACTCGAGGTGAGCGGACACGTCCGGATGTTCCAGGAGGAACACCTTGGCGTTCTCCCGGCCCTGTCCCAACTGGTCTTCCTCATACATGTACCAGGCGCCGCTCTTCTTGATGACACCGAAGCCGACGCCCAGTTCCAGGATGTCGCCTTCCTTCGAGATGCCCTCGCCGTACATTATGTCGAACTCGGCATTGCGGAAAGGCGGCGCTACCTTGTTCTTGACCACCCGTGCACGCACGCGGTTGCCCATGATATCGGTGCCCTTCTTGATTGTATCGATCTTGCGGAGGTCCAGGCGGACCGACGCGTAGAACTTGAGCGCCCTGCCCCCGGGGGTAACCTCCGGGTTCCCGAACATCACGCCGATCTTCTCCCGAAGCTGGTTGATGAAGATGACGATGGTATTGGAGCGGTTGATGGCGGTCGAAAGCTTGCGGAGCGCCTGCGACATCAGCCGCGCCTGAAGCCCCACGTGCGAATCTCCGATGTCGCCCTCTATCTCAGCTCGAGGGACCAGGGCCGCGACCGAGTCTATGACCACGACGTCTACCGCAGCGCTCCTCACCAGCAGCTCGGTGATCTCGAGTGCCTGCTCACCTGTGTCCGGCTGGCTTATCAGCAGCTCGTCGATGTTAACGCCGAGCTTGCTCGAGTACTGCGGGTCGAGCGCGTTCTCGGCATCGATGACGGCGCCGACCCCGCCCATCTTCTGGGCCTCGGCGATTATCTGGAGGGCGAGGGTCGTCTTGCCGCTGGACTCCGGGCCGAATATCTCGATTACCCTGCCGCGGGGAACACCGCCGACACCAAGGGCGATGTCGATCGCCAGCGAGCCTGTGGGTATGACCTCTACCGCCATGCGGTCGGCCTCGGCGCCGAGTTTCATTATCGATCCCCTGCCGAACTGCCGCTCTATCTGCATGAGCGCCATTTCCAGTGATTTGTCTTTCTCCAAAGCCTCTCACCCTTTCATTATTCACAGTCGGCCGGCGTGCCGACTCTTGCGATCTCTGTGTACTCCACACCGGTGCTCTTAAGGTCGCTCCTGTAGAGCACCAGGTCTCTGACCTCCAGCGTTGCCTCATCGCCGGCCAGCCCCTTGATGAGTTCGCCAGGAAGCCGAACCGGCCTGCGCCGGGCACGCCCTACCGTTATGTGAGGGCGATACTTTCGGCCCTCGCGCCCGAAGCCGCACTTCTGAGCGCCCTTGTCGACTATATTGTAGACCTTCACAATGTCGCCGGTGGGCTCTTCCGCCCCGACCCAGATAACTCTAGCAGATGCCTGTGACGGGAAACCGCCCGCTCCTCCGACGAGGAGCGACAGGGGCAGGTGCGCTGCCGCTTTTTTCATCCAGGCCACCAGGTCCGGTATCTTCGACGCGCCGCACTCCCCTATGAACCTGAGGGTCACGTGAAGATTCTGGGACGGAACCCAGCGCACCCCCTCGACCTCTTCGGCCAGGCCGTTGGCGATGCGCGCGACGCGCTCACGCACATCGGGTGTAAGGGGTATAGCGATGAAGAGCCTCTGCGTCGCCGAAGGTTGCTCGTTCGTCATGGCATCAGTCTAGCACGCGCCTCTAAGCAATACAAGCATCTGTTCATGGTCCTTTGAGCCTGATGATCTTGTCGCGGGCAGTTTGACCCCTGACGATTTCGAGAGCGGTCTTGCCCAGCCCCAGGTGACGTGACAGCGCCTTGAGGACCTCGTCGTTCGCCTTGCCCTTCTCCGGGGCAGCCGAGACGTAGACCCTGTAGGAGCCGTCCTCTTCTTCCGTCACCCTCGGCCTGGAAGCCTTGGTGTACACCTTCACCCTGATTGTCCGACCACCCGCTGAGTTCATTGTTTCGCCAGCAAATCAAGTAAGGGCGCCCGCGGGGGCGCCCTGTTTACTCTAGTTCAACGGCCCTGATGCCGGTCTATTCCCAGAAAAAGTGCTTATCTCGTTTTTCCTTTCGACCTTTTCGGCCCTTCTCACGCCCCTCCGGGCCTTCGTCGTCCTCCAGGTCACCGAATATCGACTCGTCGGCGCTGTCCATCGCCAGCACTTCGTCCACCAGGTTGGAACTCGGTGGGGCCACGTCCTTCTGTTGCCCCTCACCGCGCTCCGCGACCTCCGGGCTCACCGGCACCTCAGGAGCCACTTCCCTCATCTCGCGGGCCACCGGCGGTTCGTTGCCCCGCCTCGTCTCAGGGGGCATCGGCGGGGGCGCTACCATCGGTTCCACGGGTGGTGGTGGGAAGGCCGCCTCGATTCGCGGCGCTGGCATCGCTTCTGCCGGCGCCGCGGGGGTCGCCTCCCGCGGAGTTGCGGCCGGCTGGCTCTGGGCCTGCGGCGCCTGCTCGACAGACGCCGGCGGGGTTGTGACCGGGGCGGGTGGCGGCACTTCGATCACAGGCGTCTCCACTACTATCCCTTCAGCCTCGTTCCTGGATTCCCATTCCGCCACCTGCTGGAGGTGCGCGTCAGCCAGTTTTTTGATGGATTCGAGATAGCGCTTCTTGACTTCCTGCAGCGTAGCGATCGCGCACTCCATCTTCTGCCTGTCGTTCTGCGCGGCCAGCAGCATCTGCCTTGCCTGCTCCTGCGCGCTCCTCATCGTCGAGTCCGATTCTTCCTGCGCCTTGCTGACCAGTGACTCCGACTCCTGTCGCGCCTGCTCTTTGACGGCCTCGGCCGATTTACTGGCGGCGAGCAGCGCGCTCTGCAGTGACGTCTGCATCTCCTCGAACTCCGAGAGCCTCTTCTTGAGGTGCTCCATCTGCTGCTTCAGGTCGCTGTTCTCCTGGACGAACTTCTCAAACTCATCCGCCACTATATCGAGGAAAGAATCGACGTCCTCCTCGTTGTATCCACCGAAGCGGGCGGTCTTGAACTCCTTGTGGTGGATGTCCATCGGAGTCAGTGCCATCAGAGCATACCTCCATACAATAGTGTCCTACCGGGCCAGCTCCCCTGCCCTCCGCCTTGCGGCGTCCACCGCCCTGGCGATGATGTCCGCGAACCCGGCCGTGTCCATCTCGGTGAGAGCGGCGAGCGTGGTCCCCCCGGGTGACGAGACCGCTTTGCGGAGGTCTGCGGGCTCCGCCCCAGTCTCCTTGATCGTTTTCGCAGCTCCCCAGAGCGTCTCCCTCGCCAGCTTGCGGGCGACATCCTCCGGAAGCCCCTGCTCGACTGCCGCTCTCTCCAGCAGTTCGGTCAGGTAGAAGAAGTAGGCAGGACCGCTACCGCTCACCGCGGTCACGAGGTCCATCCACTTCTCGTCCACTTCCTCGGCCTCCCCTATCGCCTCAAGCAGCTTCCTTATCCCGGCTGTGTCGAAGTCGCCGGCTCCGGCTTCGACGGCGTAGCCGGAGGCCGCGGCCCGGACCTGCGCCGCAAGGTTAGGCATAACGCGCACGATCGCGGGGTTGCCTCCTATGCGTTTCCGGATCGAGCCGATGGTGAGCCCGGCGGCGATCGAGAGCAGCGCCTGTGAGCCGTTCATGACCCCTGCCAGTCCGCTCAGGACAGCGTCGCTGTCCTGAGGTTTCACCGCGAGGACCACCACCTCGGAACGGCCGACCTCTTCCAGGGTGCCGCCCGCTACCCGGAACGACTCGACGGCGTCGGCGGCCTTCTCCGGTTCACGGTCGGTGACTATTATCTCTGAAGGCTTGAGGGTGTCAGAATCTATCCAGGCGCGCAGCATAGCCTGGCCCATGTTGCCGGTCCCGATCAGTCCGACGCGGTACAATCGAATACCACCTATCCGGGCCGCTTGAGTTGCTGCCCACTGGTCTGCCTAGAACTGGTTGAAGAAGCCTTTCTCGCGCATCCACTTGCGGTCCTCAGCGGAGACTTCGATGTTCGCGGGAGTCAAAAGGAAGACCATCTCCGCCACCCGCTGGATGCCGCCGTCGAGGCCGTAGGTGAGCCCGCTCACAAAGTCGATGAGGCGTTTTGCAAGCTCCCGGTCGATGCTCTGCAGGTTCACGATCACGGGCGTGTCGTTCTTGAACTTCGCCCCGATCTGCTCGGCGTCGTTGAAGCTCTTAGGCTCGATGACGTGAACGCGCGAGGTCGTCTCCGGCACGGGCTGGAGTATCCTCTCCTGGCCCCTCCTGCGGGGTACCCTGTCCGAGATCTCCTCGACCGCCTCCTCGCGAGCTCTCATCTCCCCGAACTCGTCTGGCTCTTTGAGCCCCAGCCATTCCGCGACCCTGCCCCAGAAACCGGGCATTTACTCGACCTCCTTGCCGAACTAACAGGCGCCGTAGGACCGCGGACCAAATATCGCGGTGCCTACCCTTACAATCGTCGAACCTTCTTCGACCGCCACCTCGAAGTCGTTTGTCATTCCCATTGAGAGCTCGCCGCATGAGAAGCCGGCGACCTTCCCCTCCATCTCTCTGCCCAGCTCGCGCAGCTTCGCGAACACCCACCTCGCCTCTTCGGGGTCATCCATGTAGGGCGCTATAGTAGACAGCCCGCGTACATCGATGTTCTCCCGCGACCTTACCCCGCTTATGAACTCCTGGAGCTCGTCCGGCCTCACGCCTGACTTGCTCTCCTCACCTGCTACGTTGACCTGCACCAGCACACCTTGAACCAGGCCCGCGCGCCCCGCCCGCTCGTCTATCTCGGACGCCAGCTTGACGCTGTCCAGCGAGTGTATCAACTCGACCAGTCCCACGACCTGCCGGACTTTGTTGCGCTGCAGGTGCCCTATGAAATGGAGCTCGGCATCCGCCCCGACGGCGGGAGCCTTCTCCAGCAGCTCCTGAACCCGGTTCTCACCTACCAGGCCAATACCGGCCTCGATCGCCTCGCGTATCTCGCCCACTCCACGGTTCTTGGTCGCGGCGAGCAGCCTGACACTCGTGGGATCACGCCCGACTTTGACCGCGCATGCTTCGATGCGCCTCAAAACGTCGCTTACATTGCTGTGTATGTATTTCTCCATATTTTTCGCTTGCGCGCTCTGCTATTCCTTTGAAGGCGCCCACCTGCGCGCGCGTCAGTGGCGCACTTTGAAGCCTGATTCTCCGGCCGGCTCCTCCCATACCACCTCAACTGACTCGACTCTTGCTGCCGGCGGCCCGACCCTGCTCCAGTCGACAGCGCGCCTGACCGACTCCTCATCGCCCTCAAAGACCGCCTCTACGTTCCCGTCCTGCCTGTTCAGCACCCAGCCGTTGAGGCCCAGGCGGTGGGCTACGTCGCGCGTCTCGGCGCGGAAGAAGACGCCCTGGACCCTTCCTCTGACCACTACCCTTGCCCTCGCCTTTTCAGGCATCTTCGCCCTCGCGGATGCAGGCAACCGCCATCTGGCGGCCGCAGACCGGGTCTCTGCGGAATGAAAAATGTTCATCCGAACAAGCCGTACAGACACGGGCCTCGAATATGTTGGCCCGTTTCACTCCGGATCTTGCGAGCTGTTGCTTGCAGGCCGCTGCCAGGTCAAGCGTGTGCCTCCCCTCGGTGCCTGCGACGGCAGGATCGCCGAACTCGCCGGAGAACATGGCGGCGACGTCATCGCCGACGTCCATACAGCACGGACCGATATGCGGCCCGATGAATGCCAGTATCCCGCCCGGCGCTCCCCCGCTGCGCTTGACGAGCCTTTCAAGTCCCCTGACCGCGATCCCCGACAATACGCCCCGCCAGCCGGCGTGTACCACCGCGATCGCGGGAAGCCCCGGGTCCACCAGGATGAGAGGGACACAGTCGGCCGTGAGGACTCCCAGCGCTATGCCTTGCTGTGTCGTCACGAGGGCGTCCGTCCTCGCCAGCGCAGACCAGTGGTCCAGGGCGCCTCGGCCTTTCTCGAGCAGGCCGACGTCCGCGACCGCCGTGCCATGGACCTGCTGACACAAGACCCAGTCGGCCTCGGGCATCTCGAGCGCGCTGGAGACCACGCCCCGATTGGAGGCGACGACGCTCCTGTCGTCGCCGACGTTGTAAGAGATGTTCAGGTCTGCGTAGGGCCCCGAACCGCGCCCTCCCCGGCGGCCCGTGAAAGCGATGCTTATTCCCCTCTCCGTCTCCAGGTCAGGGGACGCGATGAGAGCCAGCGCTCCACGCTCGACGCGCTCAAGCATCTTCGCTAAGCGCCTCCCTCCGGCTCTCCGGAGATTATTTGCACGAGTACCTTGGAGATCCTCCTGTTGCGGATCTTCTCTACTTTGATGGCCACGCCGTTGTACACGAAATCCTCGCCTACCACGGGGAGGTGACCCAGCACCTTGAGGACCAGTCCGCCGACCGTGTCTATGTCTTCTTCCTTCGGCAGGTCGATCGGAAGGATTTCGTTCAAGTCGTCGATGTTGAGGCGCGCGTCCACGCGATAGCGCCCCTCGTCGATCTTCTCGACCAGTTTCAACTCGCGGTCGAACTCGTCGAATATCTCTCCTACGATCTCCTCGAGAAGGTCCTCGATGGTCACGAGCCCGGCGACCGTCCCGTACTCGTCGACGACCACGGCCATATGGACCTTTCGCTTCTTGAAATCGTGCAGGAGGTCGCTGAGCAGCTTGGTCTCCGGCACAAAGAACGCGTCGCGCACAAGTCCGCCTACGGGCTCTTCGAGGCGCCCCTCCTGGAGAAACGTGATGAGGTCTTTCGCGTAGAAGACGCCTTTGATGTTGTCCAGCTCGTTCTCGTAGACCGGTATCCGCGAGAAGCCGTGCTCGATCGTCTCTGAGATGGCGTCCCTCACCGTCGCCGTCGTGGACAGGGTGACCATGTCGGGCCGCGGCACCATCACCTCGCGCACAAGCGTATCGGAGAACTCGAAGACGGAGTGGATCATCTCCTTCTCCTCTTCTTCGATCAGCTCCTGCTCCTCGGCGGCGGTGACGAGCGCCTTGATCTCGCCTTCTTCGCTGACGATGACCTCATTTGGCCGCAGGTCAGTGCGCAGAAGCTTGAGGACCCCTCGCGATATGACCTCGAAGACCCGTGCCAGCGGATGGAGCAGCCAGCTGATCGCCGCGACCGGACGCGTCACCGCGAGCGCCAGCTTCTCAGAATTGTGGCTTGCCGCAGACTTGGGCACGAGCTCCCCGAAGACGAACATCAGGGCTGTGATGGCAGCGGTCCCCACCGCGACACCCAGGCCGGCGTTGTGGGTCAGTTCCAGCGTCACCCAGGTCGCGAGCGACGCAGCGCTGAGCTGGACGGCCAGGGCGACGAGCAGGATGGTGGGATAGAAATAGTCGGGGCTCTCGATCAGTCTCTGGAGCCTGTCGGCCTTTTTTACTTTCTTCTCGGCCAGGTATCTGACCCTGATCCGGCTGACGCGCATCAGCGCCGTCTCGGCGACCGCCAGAAAAGCGGCCACTCCGATCAACACCACCAGCGCGATTATCCCTATAGCGACGCCCATCAATCCTCTCCTGTCGACCCTGTAATTATACTTCTTCCGACCAGCTCACTCTCAGCGCCCGCCATCTCGGCCGCGCCGGGAGCGTCCAGATGGTCGTAGCCGAACAGGTGCAGCAGCCCGTGCGCCGCCAGCATCTCCAGCTCTGCAGCCGTCGAGTGGCCGTGCTCCCGTGCCTGGCGCTCAGCCGCCTCAAGGTTTATTACTATGTCACCTACCGGCTCCGTCCCTGCCCCTCCATCAGGACGGGCCTCCAGGATCTGGACACGAGAAAGCTGTGGGAAAGACAGCACGTCGGTGGCCTCGTCTCTGCTCAGGAACTCGCGGTTGAGGTCTCTGATCTCCCCGTCGTCCACCAGCAGCACGCTCAACTCGAAGTCCCCTTCAGGGGCGAGCCGCGCCATCATGGCCTTCAGGGAGCGCCTGAGGCGCCGCACCTCAACCTTCTTTGCTTTTGTTCGCGCCGTTATTCTTACGAGCATTGCCCTTTCCAGCCGTTCCGGGAGCGGGATAATCCACGCGCGGGTGCAGTGTACCTGTGAGCATGCGCGCGAACACTCTCTTGACCTTGCTTATCTCATCGAAGGTCAGGTCGCACCCGTCCAGCTGCCCGTCGGCGAGCTTGTCGTCCACTATCCTGTCGACGAGCGACTCGATGGCGGCCGGGGAAGGCCGGTCCAGAGTCCTCGCGCTCGCCTCCACGGCGTCCGCGAGCATCAATATGCCGGCGGTACGCCTGCGCGGCTTGGGGAAATGGTATCTGAACCTGTTCTCGTCGACGGGCCCTTCCTCGTTTTCCAGCGCCTTCTCGTAGAAGAACCTGACCAGGCTCGTGCCGTGGTGTTCCCTGATGATGTCGACCAGGTCCGGAGGGAAGTGATTCGCCTCGAGCATCTCCACGCCGTCCTTCACGTGCGAGGCGATGATGAGAGCGCTCAGGTTGGGGCTGAGGTTCGCGTGCGGGTTCATCTCCGGCGGCTGGTTCTCCACGAAGAACTGGGGCCTTCTGACCTTGCCTACATCGTGATAGTAGGAAGCGACCCTGGCGAGCATCTGGTCGCTGCCTATCTCCCTGGCCGCCGCCTCCGCAAGGTTCGCCACCATCACGCTGTGGGAGTATGTCCCGGGGGCCTTCATGGAGAGCGCCTTCAGGAGTTCCTGCTCGGGGGAAGCCAGCTCCAGCAGCCAGGTGTGGGTCGTGACCCTGAAGGTGGTCTCCAGGAAAGGCAGCGATCCAAGAGCGATGACGGTGCAGACAGCACCGTTCAGGAACCCTATCCCCGAGTTCAAGAGCATCCCCTGGCGGGTGGGCGTCAGCGCTGTCATCCCGAACGCCACCAGCGCGACCCAGAATGCGGTGTAAAGGCCGGCCCTGCGCAGCTCGTGCCTGCTCGAAGTCCTGGAGGCGAAGAGAGCGGGGAAGAACCCGCCCAGCATGGCGAGCGCGACCAGAGAGAAGTTGCCTCCGGTGACCACCCCGGTGACGAGGCCGCACATCGCTACCATCACCAGCGCCGTCCCGCTGTCGAACAGGACCCCGACGATCATGGCTATCGCCGCGCTCGGCATCAGATAGCCCCAGAATGGAGACCAGGTGCTGGCCGCCACGGTCAGGACCTTGGCGACCGCGGCGTAGATGACTAAAGTCGAGCCGAGCAACACCAGCAGCCCCGGGCTGTCATAGTATGACCTCCTGAACTTCGCCAGGAACATTCCCATCGCGCCCAGCAAGAGGAGCACGAACACGCCGGTCAGAAGCATGTTGAGCGGAGTGAAGGTGGGCTTCTTGAACCCCAGGCTCTTGAGGAGGTCGACCTCCTCCGGCGTTACGATCTCCCCCTTGTTCACCAGGATCTCGCCCTGGAGCTTGGTGGTGATGACCGGCTTCACGGCTTCGCGCGCCGCCTTCTTGCGCCGCGCCGTCTCTCTGGCATCCAGTGTCATGTTGGGCTGGATCGCCTCCGAAGCGATCTGTTGAGCCGCGGCCTGCACCTGGGGGTCAGGGGTGCTCTCCTGAGCTGCGGTCTTCGCCTCCTCCTGTGCAAGAGGCAGCGAATCCTTTGTGACCCCTTTAGCCATCGCCCGGCTGACCGCCTGGATGACGGCGTCCCTGGCTTGTTTCCTCTGCTGAGGGCTCATTGCCAGCAGCGCCGCGAGCGCTCCCGCAAACGTTTTGTCCGGAAGGTTCGCTGCCGCGGCGTCGACCTGCTGCTGCGAGGCCACGGGCATCGCGGAGGCGGCCTCCACAACCTTAAACAGGTTGTCGATGGCGGTCAGAGCGCTGGCCGCGACCTTGCCGTCGGTGACGAAGACGTCCTGCACCGCGGCGGCGGCCGCGTCCTGCTGCACTCTTGTCTGGGTGGCATCGATGTACTGGACCGTGGAGGGCGCAAGGATTGTGCGGGGGCTCGGCTTGCCAGCTTCGATCAGAAACCCGAACGGCGAGATCTCAAACGAGAGAATCAGGACCAGCAGGACCAGGATTGAGCCTGCCACCAGCGCGCGCCTCCGGGCAAGAGGAATCCTGCGGACCCTCATCCGCAGGCGCGCCACCATATCCAGGTATCTCTTCTTGTAGCCCATATCAGTTGCCGCCGGGCTTGCCTTCGCCCTGCGACTCGTATTCTTTGTAGGCCTCCACTATCTGCTGGACTATCTTGTGGCGGACGACGTCGCTCGCGTCCAGGTAAACGAAAGATACGCCCTCGATGTCCTGCAGTATGTCGCTGACAAGAGTCAGGCCCGACCTGATCTCTTTGGGGAGGTCCACCTGTGTGACGTCGCCCGTTATAACGGCGCGGCTCCCGAAGCCGAGCCGCGTCAGGAACATCTTCATCTGTTCCGGGCTGGTGTTCTGCGCCTCGTCCAGGATGATGAAAGAGTCGTTGAACGTGCGGCCCCTCATGAAGGCCAATGGCGCGACTTCTATGATCCCCTGGTCCATCATGCGGTGGAACTTCTCGGCGCCGAGCATCTCGTAGAGCGCGTCGTACAGGGGGCGCAGGTACGGGTCGACCTTCTGGTACAGGTCCCCGGGGAGGAAGCCCAGCTTCTCACCCGCCTCCACGGCGGGCCTGGTCAGGATCAGGCGGTTGATCTTCTTCTCCAGCAGGCTCTGCACCGCGTACGCCAGGGCGAGATACGTCTTTCCGGTGCCGGCCGGACCGATGCTGAACACGATGGTCGACTTGCGCATCCGCTCGACGTACTTCTTCTGGCCGACGGTCTTCGGCCGGATGATCTTGCCTCGCGCGGTGAGGACCGCTTCCTTGAACACGTCCGTCGGCCGGAGCTCCTCACCACGCTTGATCATGTCAATGGCGATGGTGAGGTTCTCGCTCGTTATGACCAGGCCTTCCTCCAGGAAGTCGATGAGCTCCTCGAAGAGCCTGGTGCAGGACTCGGTCTCGCGCGTCCCTCCGCGGATATCGATCTCGTTGCCTCGCGCCACTATCCTGCAACCCAGAGCGCTCTCGATCATCTTGAGGAACCTGTCCTCCTGGCCGAGCAGGGACACCATCGAATGGTTGTGCGGGACGACTATCTTGACTTCGACCGGGTCGCTCAAAATCGGCACCCCGTTCCTGGTCGGTCTGCGTGCGCTGGGGCGTGAGGGGCGGTGATCACTGCTGGAGCATCTCGCGGACCAACTGGTTGACCTTCTTGCCGTCTGCCTTGCCTTTGACTTTCGGCATGAGGCTTCCCATCACTTTTCCGAGGTCGGCTGGCGTTGAGGCGCCTACTTCCTCGATCGTCTCGGCAACTATCCGCCTCACCTCGTCCTCCGGCATCTGTTCCGGGAGGTACTGCTCGAGGACCGACAGCTCGTAGGTCTCCTTGTCGACAAGGTCCTGCCTTCCGCCTTTGGAGAACTCCTCTATCGCTTCGTTGCGCTTGCGCGCCTCGCGCGCCGCCACCGCCAGCAGCTCTTCATCGGTCAGCTCGCCCCGCTTGGCTATCTCCGCGTTCTTTATCTCGGAGAGCAGCATGCGTATGGTGGACAGCTTCAGCTTCTCACCGGCTTTCAGCGACGTCTTGAGGTCCTCATTCAGCGTCTCTTTCAAACCCATATGAACCTTCTTTTCACTCTCGAGGCACTCTAGCCGGGAGGCCAGCCCATGAACCTGCCGCCCAGCAGGTGGAAGTGCAGGTGGTCGATCGCCTGCCCGGCCTCCTCGCCGACGTTCGCCACGATCCTGTATCCACTCTGCGCGATCCCCTCGCTGACCACAATGTCGCTGATCAGCGCGAAGATGTCTGAGAGCACCTCGCAGGAATTCGGGATAGCCAGGAGGTCCGCAACCGTCGGGATATGTTCTTTCGGCACGATCAGCACGTGCACCGGCGCCTGGGGGTTCACGTCCCTGAACGCGATGGCGGTCGGCTTCTCGTCAATGATGTCGCTGCCCACTTCTTTTCTGACTATCCTGCAGAACAAGCAGTCATCAACCACTGCGTTCTCCTCCCCCTGTCCCGCCCGTCTCTTCGAACTCACCACGAAGCCCGTCGGCGGTGGATGAGATAAGACGCACCCGGACGCGACTGCCGATGAGAGCCGGGCTCCCCTCGAAGACCACTCCGGCAAAGCTCTCCGCCCGCCCGAACAGCCGGCCGGGCTCGCTCTGCATCTCCCCCTCCACCAATACTGGGATTATACGACCAACCTGGCCGGCGTGAAACCGTGCCGCCACGCCTGCGGACAGGCGCCGCAGCGCCAGCGCCCTGCGTTGCTTCTCTTCGGGCGGGACGGTGTCCGCAAGGTCGTATGCCGCGGTCCCCGGCCGCCTCGAGTACTTGAAGACATGGACCCTCCAGAAGCCGAGCTCCTCTACAAGAGCGGCGGTATTGGAGAAAGCCGCCTCGCTCTCACCCGGGAAGCCGACCATGACGTCGGTCGAGATGCTGAGGCCCGGCACTGACTCTACGAGCTCGAGGACGCGCTCGCGGAACTCGCCGGGACAGTAGCCTCGACGCATCTCTTTCAAGATGCCCGCGTCACCGCTCTGCATCGGCAGGTGCAGGTGCCGGCAAAGCTCTCCGGCCCTCATCGACTCCACCAGCCCTGTATCCACATCGGAGAACTCGATGGAGCTGAGCCGCAGCCACATGCCGGTCGAGGCGCGTGCGGCCATGCCGGTTACGTGGTCGAGGCCGCGCCCGGATTCCGGGTCGCGGTAGCTGCCGAGGTCTATTCCGCAGAAAATTACCTCGCCTGCTCCTTTCCCATTCAGGAAATCGATCTCCTCGAGGATCGTTGAAGCACCCCTGCACGATGGCTCAGGCCTGAGGTCCGGCACGATGCAGTACGAGCATCGCCGGCTGCAGCCGTCCTGGACTTTCACCGGCACCCTTACGAGGTCCTGCGGCGCCCAGGCGACGGAAGCCACCCGGTTGTCCCCGCAGACACGCTCCACGAGCCTCTCTTTTTCGGCGTTCGGGAAAAGACTGTCCACGCCCTCGGCCTTCAAGGCGTCTCGTTCGAGGTCCACCGCGCAGCCCGTCACGATGACCCTGGCCCCGGAAGCGGCGCACCTCCTCACCGCCTTGCGTGATTTCTTCATGCCCTCGGCGGTCACCGCGCAGGTGTTGACGACCCAGAGATCGGGAACAATACCGGCCTCCGCGCGCCTGAACCCACGGCCGGCGAGCTGCCTTTCAATTGCGAGAGAATCGGCCCGGTTGACCCTGCAGCCGAGCGTCATGACCCTGTAGGTGGGCTCACTCAACCGGACTGCCCCCTCGAGCGAGAAGTCCGTAGTGGTAGCGGATCAGAATTGCCGCATAAGAGCCGGCGCCCTCCGACCTTATGTTCAGCGCGCCGAGGCTCGCTGTCTTACATCCGAGCGTTCGCATCACGTCTACTTCGGCGGGCTCGAGCCCCCCTTCGGGACCGATGACAATACCGATCGAACGGGGCGGCTCATCGGGCAGCACGTCGGAGAGCGCGCGCGTCTCCGCTTCCCAGAAGACGACGCAGCACCCGACGGTATCGAGCATGGTCTTGTCGATGAGTCCCGCTACGGGAGCGCGGACCTCGAGCGGCCACGCGCGCCTGGAGGTCTTGGAACACTCCCTCGCTATCGACTGCCACCGGCCAAGCCTGCTTCCGCTCTTGCGCACCGCCTCGAGCGGTGAGCAACGCGACACGAAAGGGACCACCCTGGAAGCTCCCGACTCGGCGGCCCTCGAGACAGCTTCGTCCATGGCCGTAAACCTGGGCATCGCCTGAAAGAGTACGACCTGCGGCCTCTCGGGAGGCAGGTAGCGCCGGGAGACGATCCTCAGGGTGACCGTGTCCTGCAGTGAGGACTCGATGACGGCCTCATAGAGCGTGCCGTTCGCGTCGCCGGTGGTGACGGCGTCACCCTGGCGCACCCGCAGCGACTTCACGAGGTGCCTGGCGTCAGCCCCGGTGATGGTCACGACGCCCACTGAGGTATCGATGTTCTGCTCGGTGGCGTAAAAAACTGGAAGGCCCATCAGCTATCGGCCGCCATGGCGTGCGGCTCACTTCCTCGCTTTCTCATGCGCCGATTCCCGGTAGGACTCGAGGAACTTCTTCTGGTCGTGCGAAAGTTTCTTCGGGACCGCCACTTCGACCTGTGCGAGCAAATCACCCCGCCTGCCGCCATACCGTGGAGGCAGGCCCTGTCCCTTGGCCTGGAGCACGTCGCCGGGCTGCGTGCCCGCCGGGACTTTCATCTTGAACTCTCCATCGAGGACCGCCAGATCGACCTCCGTGCCTAGCGCGGCGTCAACCATCTCTACCGTGACTCGCGTGAAGAGCAGAGTGCCGTCGCGTTCGAACCGCTCGTCGGGCGAGACGTCGATCGCGACGTAGAGGTCGCCGGTGGCGCCTCCTCTCACCCCGCCCTCGCCCTTTTCCCTCACGCGCAGCCGGTCCCCGCGGACGACTCCGGCAGGTACGGAGACCTGCAACTCCTCGGTCAGGCGGACCCGCCCGACCCCGGAGCACTCCTCGCACGGCTCGGTTATGACCTCTCCGGCCCCACCGCAATTCGCGCATATCTGAGACCGCACAAAGGTCCCCAGGAAGTTGCGCTGCGTCCTCCGCACTTCGCCCGTCCCCTGGCAGGCGCCGCACCGGCTCATATGCGTGCCGGGTTTCATGCCCGAGCCGTCACACCCCGAGCAGGTTGCCATGCGGGTCACTTCAAGGTCTTTCTCTGCGCCGGTCAGGACCTCCAGGAGCGACACCACGAGCAACATCTCCATGTCCCGTCCGCGCTGCCTGCCCCGGCGCCCGCCGCGCTGCCTGGCCGTCGGCCCGAACCCGTTACCGAAGAAAGCATCAAAGAGGTCGGATACCGAGGAGAAACCGTCGAAGTTGACTCCGGCTCCTCTGCGCAGCCCGTCCAGCCCTAGACTGTCATACGTGCGCCGCTTCTCCCCATCAGAGAGTATCTCGTAGGCGAAAGTGAGTTCCTTGAACTTGTACTCGCTGTCGGGGTCCTCCTGGGCGACGTCGGGATGGCACTCCCGGGCCCTGCTCCGGTAAGCGCTCTTGATCTCGCCCTCGGACGCGTTTCTTCCGACTCCGAGGATCTCGTAGAGGTCTCTATCAATGTCGTTGTGCACTCTCTATCGCTCCGCTTCGTACGAGGGTTATCCCTTCGGGTCGTACAGCCTCCTGCCCAGGTTCTCGGCCATGTATTGCACCATGCCTATGGTGCGTGCGTAGTCCATGGAGGTCGGGCCTACCACCCCGAGCGACCCGAGAAGCCCGTGGCCCACCGGGTAGCTGGTGCCGATGAACGAGTAGCGCTGCAGTTCACGCAGCCGGTTCTCCTCGCCGATCCGGATCGTAAGCCGACGCTCGCTCAACAGGTCTTTGAGGAGGTCCAGGATGAAGTACTGTTTTTCCATCGCCTCCAGAAGGACCTGCGCCCTCTCCGGGCCGGCATTGCCCATCTCGCGGACGATGTTGGCGGCGCCGCCTATGAACACGCGCTCCTCTATCGATCCGATGTACTCGCAGATTGCCTCAAGTGCGGCATCGAGCAGGGACATCCCTGCCGCCCCGAACTTCGCCTTCTCTCGCACCGACTCCCTGTCTATCCTCTCGAAGGCGGTGCCGGCGAGTGTCTTGTTGAGGAAGGACGCGACCCTCTCCATTGTGTCGCCGCTGACCGGACGCGAGAGGCTCACCAGCTCGCGCCCCACCTGGCCCTTGGAGGTGATCACGATCACCATGATGCGCTGGCCGCTCAGGCGCAGCAGGTCCACGTGCCTCACCGAGTCCGCGGCGCTGTATGGCGCGAAGACGATGGCCGTCGCGTGTGTGAGCGTAGACAGCAGAACGGACGCCTCCTGGAACAGGCCCTCGATCTCGCGGGTCTGAGCCGCGAACAGGCGCTCGATAGCCTCAGCATCGCGCCCGGTCGGCCTGGGCGACCCCATCAGGACGTCGACGTAGTAGCGGTAGGCGATGTCTGTGGGCACCCGTCCGGCTGAGGTGTGCGGCTGCCTGAGGAAGCCGAGGTCCTCCAGCATCCCCAGTTCGTTCCGTATGGTGGCGCTCGAGACGTTGAGGCCGCGGGAGATGGCGCCGGAGCCTACCGGCTTGCCGGTAAGGATGAAGCTCTGTACCACAGCCAGCAGTATCTTCTTTTTTCTCTCGTCCACCTCTGAGGGCACCATAAACCGTCCTTCCGTTTTCGCTCAAGATTTTAGCACTCGCGGATAGCGACTGCTAATGAGATGTCTCAGGCGGCCTCAGACTAGCTGCCGCCTTCATCGGACTTTATCATCGCCACGAACGCTTCCTGCGGGATCTCGACGCTCCCGACCATCTTCATCCGCCTCTTGCCGGCTTTCTGTTTCTCCAGGAGCTTGCGCTTCCGCGTGATGTCGCCACCGTAGCACTTGGCCGTAACGTCCTTCCTCCGCGCAGGCAGGGTCTCTCTCGAGATCACCCTCCCTCCGACGGCGGCCTGTATCGAGAGCTCGAAGAGCTGGCGGGGTATGACCGACTTGAGCTTGGCGGCGAGCTCCCTGCCGCGCGCCTGCGCCCTGTCCCTGGGGATCACGGTCGAAAAGGCGTCCACCACCTCGCCGTGCACCATTATCTCGAGCTTCACGAGCGGGCCCGGCCTGTACTCCTCGAGCTCGTAATCGAGGGAGGCGTAACCACGGGACCGAGACTTCAGCTGGTCGTAAAACCCGGAGACCATCTCGGCAAGCGGCATGTCGTAACTCAGCTCGACGCGGTTGGTCGAGAGGTACACCATGTCCTTGTAGGCCGCGCGCCTCTGCTGGCAGAGCTCCATGACCGGCCCCACCATCTCGCCCGGCGTGATGACGAGAAGCGAGACGTACGGCTCCTCGACGCCCGCGACCGCGTTCGCGGGCGGCATCTGGGAGGGATTCTTGACGATGGTGACGTTACCCGCCTTGTCGGTGACGCGGTACACCACGTTCGGGGGCGTGATGATGAGGTCGAGGTCGTACTCGCGCTCGAGCCTGTCCCGGACGACCTCCATGTGAAGGAGTCCCAGGAAGCCGCACCGGAAGCCGAAGCCGAGGGCCTGTGAGGTCTCGGGATCGTGAGTGAAAGAGGAGTCGTTGAGCCTGAGCTTGGCGAGAGCCTCCCGCAGGGCCTGGTAGTCGCTGTTCTCGATCGGGAAGAGCCCCGCGAATACCACGGGCTTGGGTTCCCGGTAGCCGGGCAACTGATCCTCCGCGCCGCCGACGCGCGTGGTGAGCGTGTCTCCCACCGGCAGCTTGGAAACGTCCTTGATCCCCGTCGCCACGAAACCGACCTCACCCGCCGCAAGCGCATCCGCCGGGACCATCTCAGGCGCCAGGTATCCGATCGATTCGGCGAAAGCCCTGCTCCCGGCTGCTATCATGCTGATCTCGTCGCCGGTCTCGAGCTTCCCGGAGACCACACGCACGAACGTGACGACTCCCCGGTAGGGGTCGTAGGTCGAATCGAAGACGAGCGCCCTCAGCCTTCCGTCAGGGCCCGCGGTCGGCGCCGGGATCTGCCGGACCACTGCCTCGAGTATCTCAGGGACGCCCTCACCGGTCTTGGCCGAGCAGAACATCACCTCTGACGTGTCAACCCCCAGGATGTCCACTACTTCATCGCGCACCCGCTCCGGCTCCGCCGAGGGGAGGTCGATCTTGTTGATCACCGGTATGATCTCGAGGCCGTTTTCGTGGGCGAGGTGAAGGTTGCCGATGGTCTGAGCCTCGACGCCCTGGGCCGCGTCCACCAGCAGGACGGCGCCTTCACAGGCGGCGAGCGTCCTCGACACCTCGTAGCTGAAGTCGACGTGCCCCGGGGTGTCGATGAGGTTGAGCTCGAACTGGGTGCCGCGCTGGTCGTACGTCAGGCGGACAGCCTGTGCCTTGATGGTTATCCCACGCTCCCGCTCGAGGTCCATACTGTCAAGGAACTGCGGCCTCTCGTGCCCGGGCTCGATGGCGCCGGTGAGCTCGAGAAATCGGTCGGCCAGTGTCGACTTACCGTGGTCTATGTGCGCGATGATGCAGAAGTTGCGTATCCTTGACAGGTCCAGGTCGTTTCACCTCCGAAAATCAATGATAGCAGAACGCCCGGCCAACGCTCCGCGCGTACCGCGCCGGCGCTCCTCAGGCTCCAGCTCGTTTGTCGACACTGAAAAACCCCTGTGCTACAATTCCCCGGTACCCCCGCAGGCCGCACCAAGAGCAGCTTGCGACGCCGAAGTTCACGGCCGGGGAACACAAGTAAGAAGGAAGAGGTAATGCCGAACATCAAGTCGCAGTGGAAAAGGATGCGCAAGTCCGAGGATCAGCGCGTCCGCAACAAGGGCGTCAAGTCGGCGCTCAAGACAGACATAAAGAAGTTCGAAACCGCGCAGGAGGCCGGAGACGTGGAGGCCGCGCGCGAGAGTTTTCAGGTGGCGTCCCGCTCGCTCGACAAAGCGGCTTCCAAGGGTGTCATCCACAAGAACAAGGCGGCCAATAAGAAGTCCAGGATGTCGAAGTCCCTCGCGGGGATGAAGTAGCAGGCTTCAGGCCGTCACCCGATTATCTTCACTATCAACATCTCCAGAATAGCCGTCTGGTACTCCTTCTCCCCGAGATATCGATTGGAGTGCAACTCCACCTGTGCCACCTTGAACTCCCCGAAGGCGGAACGCAGGCGCTCGGAAGAGAACTTGGATGACTGCTTCAGGCACTTGCCTACCAGGAAGGGCGGGATGGCGAGGACGGTGGCAATCTGGCCGTACTCGTGGTCGTGGGACAGCGACTTGCACCGCGCGATGAGCCTGAACTGCCGTAGCAGCAGGCTGAATATCCGGTGCGGACTCTCGCCCTGCCTCACCAGCTTGTTGAGCAGATACAGCGAAAGGTCCCGGCGCCTGTCGGCGACCGCGTCGATGAGCTCGAAGACCCCCTGCTCCGCCGCCGGCACGACCACCTTCTCGACTTCTTCGACGCCCACCAGGTCTGTGTCCGCCGCGTAGAGGCAGACACGCTCGACCGCATCACCGAGATCCCGCAACTCTCTTCCGACCCGCTCGAGCAGCATGTCCCTGGCGTCACGGTCGATCTTCTTGCCCCTACGCTTGAACTCGTCCGTGACCCAGTCCTCCACCTTCTTCTGCCTGCCGCGCGGCGCCCAGGAGAGCTTGAGGGGTTCGGCGCCCGCGGCAATCGCTTTCTTGAACAGCGCGTTCGATTCGACCTTCTTGATGACGTTGGAGTCGCGGCGCTCGCCCGCCTCGGGGACTTTCGCCACCAGGACGAGCGTTGTGGCGGCGTTCGGCCTCTCCAGATAAGCGGCGATGACGTCCTGCTCTTTCCTGCTGAGCTTGTCGACGTTCCTGGCGATCACCAGGCGCCGCGAGGCCATGAGAGGGATCGTCTCGGCGGAATCGATGACATGCTCTGCGCCGGTCTCGTCGGCGTTTATCGATTCCATGTTGAAGTCCGCGTCGGCTTGCCCCGCGAACAGGTCCTTGAGGCGCCTCAGCGCCTGCTCGACGAGGAGCTCTTCGTCGCCGTAGATGAAGTAGACGGCCTTGAGGTCTTCGATTGTGTCGACGCGTTTCCTGGGCAAGTCTTACCGCCTGTGGGTCTTGACCCCAATTCTACCATTCGTCACCGATATCTCTATGTCGCCGCTCAGGTCCGTTCTCTCGACTGCCACCCCCCTCGACGCGAGCAGGCTGAGGCACTTCGCGGAGGGGTGCCCGAAGGTGTTGTGGCGCCCCACCGAGATCGTCGCGAGCCTCGGCCTTGAAGCGTCCAGCAACTCGGGGGTGGCCGCGTTGGCCGCGCCCTGGTGAGGGATCTTGATAACGTCACAGTCCAGGGACGGGTGGGCTCTCAGCAGGGCCTCCTGTCCCGTTGTCTCTATGTCGCCGCTCAGCAGGATCTTGAGGCCGGCCACCTCAGCGAGAGAGACGATTGAGGAGTCGTTCAGGTTGATGGGATCCTCCCTGAGCGACGCCGGTGAATAGAGGACCTCTAGTCGTGTCTGGGGGTCGACTGTTATGACCTGGCCATCCCTGGCGACCGTGGCAGGAACGTTCCTTTCGGCCGCGGTGGTCATCAGTTCCCTGGACGCGCCGGGGGTCCGGGCGTCGAGCCCGGATTCGAGCAGCCGGCCTACCGGCATGCGCCTCATCACCTCGACCAGGCCCGCAGTATGGTCGCTGTGGGGGTGGGTGGAGACCATCAGGTCCACCTTGCTTATGCCGTGTGACTGCAGCTTGCCGATTATCAGGTCGGGGTCAGGCCCACCGTCAACCAGGACGACCGATCCTGCCGGGCTCAGCAGGGCTGTCGCGTCGCCCTCGCCGACATCCAGCACAACCACCGTGGCTCGCTCCGCCGTTCCCAGGATGGGAAAGCAGGCGCACATCACGAGCAGGCCTGAGATCCCGAGGGCGACCACCGGACGGACCATCGAGCCCGTCCGCGCGCGGCGGGCGAACATGTAGAGTGAGAGCGTGTAGGCGGCGAGCGCGCACAATGAGAGTGTGCCCATGAAGAGACCTGCCCCCGGGACCCTTGCGCACGTGGAGGCAACGGCGAGCACGTAGCGCGCCAGTGTCGCCGGTACCACTGACACGAGGTGCGCGAGAGGCAGGCTGACTGATGTGAGCAGAGCGGCCGCCCAGCTCGATACAAGAAGCAGCCCGATCATGGGGACCACCAGCAGGTTGGCTATCACCGCCGAGACCGGCACGGGCTGCGCTTTGAACGCTATGAGCGGGAGTATCCCGAGTTGCGCTCCGGCGCACACGGCGACCCCCATCCTCATCTTCCCCGGCCGCGGACCCGTGGATGCCCAGTGCATCGTGAGCACGATCCCGACCGCGGCGGCGAAAGAATACTGGAAAGTCGGATCGAAGAGCGCCCGTGGGTTCGCGAACAGAATCACCATGCCGGCAAGCGATACTCCGACGAGCGAGTCGTAGCGCCTTCCCGCCACTGCTCCTCCGAAGCAGGCCCCAGCCATCAACACCGCCCTCATCGCTGAAGGGCGGAAGTTCGACAGCGCCAGCACTGCCAGCGCCATAAGCGCTGCGGTGATGTAGCGCGACCTTCTGGAAGCCCCGAGGGCGGTCATCACGACCAGGGCCAGTAGTGCGGCTGAGCTCACGTGAAGCCCTGAGACGGCGACGATGTGCGATAGGCCGCATGCCCTCAGGTCCGCGACGATGCCGGGGTCGGTCCGGTCGAGCTTGCTGAGCGTCACGCCCTCGATGAACCCGGCGAGCCTCCCGTCGAAGACCAGCCTGTAAGCGCGGGACAAGTGAGCCCGGGAGGCGGCGACCCCGCGGGACACGATGTCCGGAGCAGGCGGCACCCTGCGGACTGACCTCGAGGACGTGCTCATCACGCAGGCGCATCCGCGGTCGGAGAGCCAGCTGTCTGCGGTCCCCGGGGGCGCGAGCCTGCCTGTCACTTCGACGTTGACGCCGCCAAAGAATGTGTCCTCTTTGACCTCACCTTCGACGGTGACCTGAACACGCTCCTTCAGACGCCAGGCATCTCCCCCTATTTCGGCCTCGTGAGCCTCGATCAGGAACATTGTCGAGGCGCCGATCCTGGTGAGCGGCGAGATGACCCTGCCATTCACCGAAGCTACCGACTTCCTGCCGGCTTCGTGGACCAGAAGCCCGTGCCGCATGCCCGCATCGGCAATGAGGAACAGCAGTGTTCCGATGAGAAGGATGCAGGCGGGGAAGGTGAAAGCAACCAGGGATTTCCTGCGGGCGATGTGTACCACGGCCACTGTGATCAAGAGGACAGCGGATGCGACAGCCGCGGCGACATGCAGGTAACGCGCCGCGAGAATCCCTGAGGCCAGGGCCGCAAAGCAAGACAGATAGAAGTAGCCGCGCAACTAGATCGTGACCAGTTCTCGAAGGTTCTCGAGCTTCTTGGGACCGATGCCCTCGACGTTGTCGAGCTCATCCACCGATGAGAACGGCCCGTTTTTGGTCCTGTAGTCCAATATCCGCTGGGCCATCGACGGCCCGACGCCGGGGAGCTTGTCAAGGTCCTCGATGGTCGCGGTATTGATATTTGTGAGCGACGACTGCTGGGCCGGAGGCGCGCCGTCCTGCGGCGAAGTCGAAGCCTGGATCCTCCTGGGCACCATGACCTTCTGTCCGTCCTGCAACTTGCCGGCGAGGTTGAGGTCATCGAGTGACGCGTCCGGGGAAGGGCCGCCTGCGAGTTCGAGGGCGTCCGCGACCCTCGAACCTTCGGGGGCTTTGTACAGCCCCGGGTTGACCACGGCGCCGGCCACGTGGACGGTCAGCTTGCGCTCCGAGGCCGGCGCGCTCGCCTTTACGTCCCCCTTGACCTCCACCGGCCGTGGCCTCGAGCGCGCGTACGCCACCAGGCTGCCGGCACAGAGCATGATCAGCAGGAGGGCGATGGCGATGCGCTGCGGCCGGGTGAGAGACTCTGCGGCCTTGACGAAGGCCTCAAACCTGGACTTGAGATATGCCTGCATTGCTTGCTCAGCTTACCACAAGCAATACAATCATATCAAGTGTAAAATCGGTGCCTGGCACCGGTTTTACACTGGGGTCAGACTACGATGTTGACCAGCTTTCCCGGAACTACGATGACCTTCCTGACTTCCTTGCCCTCCAGATGCTTGCGGGCATTCTCGGCGGCGAGCGCCATGGCCTCCATCTCCCCGGACGAGATGTCGGCCGGCACGGTTATCCTGTCGCGCACCTTACCGTTCACCTGGACAACCAGGGTCACCTCTTCCGGCCTCGCGAGCGCCTCGTCATACGCCAACCAGGGCTGCGCGTGGACGCTGCCTTCCATCCCGACGACCTCCCAGAGCTCCTCGGTCATGAACGGCGCAAAGGGAGCCAGCAGTTGGATGGACGCGCATACCGCCTCGGCCAGGACCTCGAGGTCGGCGGCACCTTCCGAAGTGTAGTGATAGACGCCGTTAACCAGCTCCATGATGAAGCTCACTGCGGTGTTGAAGGCGAACTTCTCTATGTCCCGCGTCACGTTCATGATCGTCCGGTGAGTGAGGCTGCGCATCGCCCTGTGCCGCGACGCCGGCCCCTCCGGCTCTCCGGCCGACTCCACGAAGGGAAGATACCTCTCGTGCACCATGCGCCACAGCCTGCCCAGGAACCTGTGCGCTCCCTCGACCCCGGTGTCGCTCCAATCCTTGGAGAGCTCGGGCGGCCCCATGAACAGGATGTACAGCCTGAGGGTGTCCGCGCCCAGCCTGTCGATGTACTCCCCCGGGGTCACCACGTTGCCCTTGGACTTGGACATCTTGGCGCCGTCCTTGGTGATCATCCCCTGGCAGAGCAGCTTTGAGAAAGGCTCGTCGAAGTCGGCGAGGCCGAGGTCGTGGATCACCTTGGTGAAGAAACGCGAGTAAAGGAGGTGAAGGATGGCGTGCTCTATGCCGCCGATGTACTGGTCGACGGGCATCCATGCCTTCACGTCTTCCGCCGTGAACGGTGCATCGCTCGCGCGCGGGCTCACGTACCTGAAGTAGTACCACGAAGAGTCCACGAAAGTGTCCATGGTGTCCGTCTCGCGTTTTGCGGGCCCGCCGCACGCCGGGCACTTCACGCTGAAGAAAGACTCCGTGAGGGGAAGCGGTGACTTCCCGCCCTCCGCGAGCGCCAGGTCTTCGGGCAGCATCACCGGCAGGTCCTCTTCGGGCACCGCGACAGTGCCGCATTTATCACAGTAGATGATAGGGATGGGGGCGCCCCAGTATCGCTGCCTGGAGACGAGCCAGTCCCGGAGCCGGTAGTTTACCGCCCTGGACCCCCAGCCCTCCGCCTCGAGCAGGTCGCAGACGTCCTCTTTTCCCTGCTCGTTGGGGGTTCCGTCGAAGCCATCCGACGCCACCATGGTGCCTGGGTCCTCGTAGGCCTCCCTCATCTCCTCGGCCGTCAGCACCGCGTCCGGGGGCTGGATGACCACCCTCACCGGCAGCGCGTACTTGCGGGCGAACTCGAAGTCGCGCTGGTCGTGCGCCGGCACGGCCATGACCGCCCCGGTGCCGTACTCGATGAGCACGAAGTTCGCGGTGTAGACAGGCACCTGCTCCCCGTTCACCGGGTTGGTCACGTACGCTCCAAGAAAAGCGCCGTCCTTTTCGGTCTCGAGGGCGGTGCGCTCGAAAGCGGAGCTGCCCTGCACCCTCGCACGGAACGCTTCTACCTCCGCCGCGTGCTCTGTCCCGGCGACGAGGACGTCCACCAGGGGATGCTCCGGCGCGAGCAGGAAGAAGGTCACCCCGAAGAGGGTGTCGGGCCTTGTGGTGTATATCCGTATCTTCTCGCCGGTCTTCTCGAGTGTGAAGTCGACTTCGGCCCCGCGCGACTTGCCGATCCAGTTCCGCTGCATGGTGAGCACGCGCTCGGGCCAGCCCTCGAGTTCCTCCATGTCCTCGAGGAGCCGCTCGGCGTAGTCGGTGACCTTGAAGAACCACTGGTTCAACCACCTCGGCACCACCAGGGTGCCGCACCGCTCGCAGGTGCCGTCGGCAAGGACCTGCTCGTTCGCCAGGACGGTCCCGCAGGACGGGCACCAGTTCGTGACCGCATTGGCCTTGTAGGCGAGGCCGCGCTCGAACATCTTGAGGAAGAACCACTGGGTCCAGCGGTAGTACTCCGGCTCGCAGGTGGAGATCTCGCGAGACCAGTCGTACGAGTACCCCAGGCGCTTGAGGTCCCTGCTTATCAGATCGATGTTGTTCCGGGTCCACTCGGCGGGATGCACCCCGCTGGATATTGCCGCGTTCTCCGCCGGGAGGCCGAAGGAGTCATAGCCCATCGGGTGGAGAACGTCGTATCCCCTGCGACGGAAATACCGCGACACAACGTCTCCCAGGGAGTAGTTGGCGACGTGGCCCATGTGCGCGGGGCCGCTCGGGTACGGGAACATCACGAGCACGTACATCTTCTCGCGAGAGGGGTCCCGCTCCGCGCGGAAAGCGCCCTCCGCCTCCCAGCGCTCTATCCATTTGTTCTCTATCGCCTGGTGGTCGTATTCAGGGACCAAAGCTCACCTCCAAACCAGGCACGATATTACCATAACGCGACAGGGTGAACGCCGCCCCGGATAATCGGTGCGGCATCAGACGCTTTCCTCCGGGAGCATGCTGCGACGGCGTCAGCCCGTCAGGTATCGGCCGTGTGCCCCGAGGCCCTCGAGCACGAACCCGACCATCTCGCTCGCCAGCGCGTCCACGTCGATATCGACCCGCCCGCCCATCATGATGTCCCGGTAGGGTACCTGCAGGAAAAGCATCAGCATGGCCCTGGATACGAGCTCCGTATCGACCGGCCTGAACTCCCCGGCTTCGACTCCCTGAGCGAGCACCTCGGCGAAGAGAGCGGTCATCCGCCGGTCGAAACCATCCCACAGGGCATAGAGGCCGGCGTCCGCCGTGACACCGTCCCGCAGGAAGGTCAACAGCAGGCCGCGGTTGTCTATGAAGATGCGATAGCACTGCGCGAAACCGTCGTGCATCGTTCCAGCCGTGGCACCACCCTCTTGCGTCATCATCGCGCTGGATGCCTCATAGATACCCCTCAGCAGCTCGTTTGAAAGCTCGAAGAACACCTGGCGTTTGTTGGGGAAATAGCGGTAGAAAGTGCCGCGCGCCACCTTCGCCTCCGCGAGTATGTCGGCTACGGTCGTCTGCCGGTAACCCTTTCTCGAGAAAACGGATCGGGCTGCCTTCAGGATCCTCGCCTTCGTCTCTGCTCTCGCCAACACAGGCCTCCTCTGAAGAACTGTGGTGATGCCGCACGGCTGGCCGCGACTTCAATATTATCACTCCCTCGCTCAGGGGGCGGCCGGCGCCCCGAGCACCCCAAGACGGCTCGCCGGCGCGCGGATTGCGAAATGCCATTTTCAGTGATTTAATCAGTCGCGGTGCATGACAAAGGGGGTTCGGATGAGCAGCGCTAACGGCGAGGTGACAATATTCGGGGCGGGCATGTCGGGACTGATCGCGGCGATCAATCTTGCGCGGGAAGGTTACTATGTGACCGTCCACGACAGGGAGCCCGGGTACGGCGGCTCCCAGCTCTACAACCCCTCGACCCACGTCACGCCGCTGAACCCGCGCCGGACCTCGGAGTACATAGGCATCGACATCGCTCCGGCGTTCCACCCGGTGCTCGCGTGCCCCGCTTACTTTCACGACACCAAGGTCATGCTCCCCGTCGAATCGGACATCTACGCGGTCGAGCGCGGCGACAGGCCGACCAGCCTCGATACCCTCCTCTACAACGAGTGCAAAGGCCTGCCCATAAAGTTCGAGTGGAACTCCAAACTCACCAAAGACGACCTCTCCGGCCTGCCGCCGAACACGATCATCGCCTGCGGCCTCATCCCTTCCGCCTACGACATGCTGGACATCCCCTACCTGCGCTGGTACGGGTGGATCTCCCGGGGCGAGATAGGCATCGGCAGCTACGCCTGGCTCTGGTTCGACGAGTGCATCTCCGAGTACGGCTACCTCTCGGCGGTCAACAACTATTATTTCGACCTGCTGTTCAGCATCCGCAAGGTCGAAAAGTCGTGCCTCGACAAGTACACCTCGTTCATGGTCAGGCACGAGGGCATCGAGCACAACGACTGGGAGTACGTATCGGGCGCGGTGCCGCTCGCCAGGCCGGACAACCCGAGGCTGTTCTGGAACGACGCGGTCCTCTGCGGCACCATATCGGGTTCGATGGACCCGATGCTGTGGTTCGGTATATCCGGCGCGCTCGTGACCGGCAAGGTGGCCGCCCTCGCGATCAGCGACCGCCCCCGGGCCGAAGCGGATTTCAATCGCTTCAACCGGCGCTTCAGGGAGAACTACTTCGTCAAGAACAAGATCTGGTACCCCTTCGTCCGCCCGAACGTCAACGCCATGCAAAGAGGCATCAAGACGATGGGGATCGCGAATATGGAGCATATGGGCAAGATGCTGGCCGAAGGCAAGATCCCGTTCCGCTCCGCCATCCCCGGCTTCAGCAAGATGAGCTGCTCCTGAGAAAGAGTCAAGGAGCCGGACCTGTAATGGCCCGGCTCTTTTTTATTGCTCTTAAGAGTTCTACTTCTTGAACAGCTTCCGCAACAGCGCCAGGAAACCGAGCCCTGCCGCGGCCATGCCGCCGTACGTCAGCGGCTTGATGTACTTCATGATCGGCTCGTTCGACTCGAACTCCTTGTTGAGCGAGATGTTGGTCCCCAGCTTGTCCGCGGCGATCAGCTCGGTGACCTTGTTCGCGTTCCAGATGGCCGCTTCCATGCCCCCGGACGAGACGTGGGTCTTGGTGTAATCGCCGGTCAGGTAGAAGTTCGGATACGGCGAGCGCTGGAACGGCCGGTGTGCCTCCATGCCGGGCGAGGGGCGGTAGACCCCCTGGCGCTCCCGCACCACCTTCCATTTCTTGACCTCGGCCTCGCGGGCTATGGGGAAGCGGTCCTGGATCTCCTCAATCGCTATATCGAAGATCACCTGGTCCGGCAGCCCCTGGACATGGTCCGCGGGAGAGAGGACCATCTCGAACATGCTGCCGCCCTTGAAGATATGCGGCAGGACGTTGGACAGGTCGGCATAGGTGTTGAAGATGCAGTCACTCGAGAAGAATGTGACGTCGACGTCCGTCAACTTGCGGTCGAACCACACCTGCAGCGACATGGACGGCGCGTGCTGGAAGTGCCACAGGTCGCGGAAGTACTCGTAGTTGAAGCTCTCGTCGGGCAGGACGCGCCTGAGCGCATAGGGGCTGATGGCTGAGATATAGAGGTCGGCTTCCATCACCTCGGAATCGTTCACGACCACGTTCTTGATCTTCGAGCCCTCCACGTTGATCGAGGTGACCGCCTTGCCCAGGGCGACCTCTCCACCCTTGCTCCTGATGTAGTCCAGGCAGTTGTCCACCCAGATCTCGCCGAGGCCGCCGTTCGCGAAGCCAACGCGCGCGTTCTCCGCGGAGCCCATGACCTTCATCCCCCAGTTGAGCATGACCTTGGCGGAGACGCCCCAGGAAGGCGTGAAGGTGAGCCCGTTGATCCCCGGCTCCATCGGCCTAAGCCCGTCGACCGACGCCCAGCGGTAGACCCAGGTGGCCATGCTTATATTGTCGAGCTCGTCGATCTTCTCCTTGCTCATGAAGAGGCCCGAGGCAAGGGGGAAGCCCGCCACGATGACCTTGAGAGGCGAGATCTCCTTGTAGTCCTTGAGCATGTTCGCGAAGGCGAAGGCGGCGTGGAACGGAGCGGGCAACTGCTTGAAGCGCAGCACCGCCTGCTTGCCGCCGGGCAGCGCGTAGTAGAACTCGGTGTTCTTCCAGGCGATGTTCTCGTAAATGCCCATCTTCTTGAAGAACTCGAGCAGGTTGACGTAGTAAGGGAAGAAAACGTGAAGGGCGTTGTCGATCATGTCCCCGTCTTCGTCCAGCCATGAGCTCGCCCGCCCGCCGAATATCTCGTCCGCTTCCACCAGCGAAACGTCCAGGCCGAGGTCCAGCAGGTTGATGGCTGTCGCGAGCCCGCCCATTCCGCCGCCCATGAGGATGGCTTTCATTCCCTACCTCCCGGGGCTAGTGAGGTCCGTCCGGCCCCCACGGAAAATGAGGGCGCGCAGAAAGGATAGTATTTTCGTACTGGTGAGTCCAGTCTTGGTTACCGCGAGACCGGCCCGCCGGTCTCAGGCCGTCCGGCCGAACCTCGTATCGAGCCGGTCGTCAACCTGAGCGCGCGGGGACCTGCGCGACGATATCTGTACTACGAGAGCTCTCTGCAGTTCCTTCGCCAGCGGGTCCATCTCGAGCAGCCTCTGCTTCTCCATCTCGCGGATGCGGGTCGCTTCCCAGATGTCGAGCGCCAGGGCCCGGCCGATCATCGCCAGGATGCCGAAACAGAAAGCCGAAAGTATTCCTATAAATATCATGCCGTTCATAATCAACCTCCACTCTATATAACGTTTTCGCCCTCACTCCGAGTCTCCCCTGTTTGGCCTCCAGAAGGGTGATTTTGGTGTTAGACTTTTAGGCGACCGGCAGCAGGCAAGGGAGGTCAGCGTTGCAAGAGAAAGAGTCCTGGTCGCACTCCGACGTCAGCGTCAACGGGATCAAGCTGCACTGCGTTTCCCAGGGTGAAGGGCCTCTCGTCCTTCTGCTCCATGGCTTCCCCGAGTTCTGGTACTCGTGGCGCTACCAGATACCGTTCCTGGCGTCGCGTTTCAAGGTCGTCGCGCCCGATATGAGGGGCTATGACCTGAGCGACAAGCCGCAGGGGGTCTCCGAGTACCGCCTGGACAAGCTCTGCGGCGACGTACAAGGCCTCATCGAGGCTTTCGGCGAGAAGAAGGCACACGTGGTCGGACACGACTGGGGCGGCGCGGTCGCCTGGGCGTTTGCGATGGCTTACCCTGATTCCGTGGACAGGCTGGTGGTCATGAACGCGCCGCACCCCGCCGCGTTCGCAATGAACATCATGACGAACCCCCGGCAGATGGCACGCTCCTGGTACATGTTCTTCTTCCAGGTCCCGGTAGTGCCGGAGATGCTGCTCAAGGCGTTCGGCTCCTTCATGCTCAAGCGCTCCTTCACCGACTGGGCCGTCGACAAGGAAGCGTTCACGCCCGAGGACCTGGACCGGCTCGCGGAGGCGGCGAACAGGCCGGGGGCGCTCACCGGGGGCATGAACTACTACAGGGCGATGGTCCGCAACTTCTCCGGGCTCCGCGCGCTGCGCGGCTCCGTCCCGAGGATCAAGAGCCCGACTCTGTTGATATGGGCGGAAGATGACCGGGCGCTCGGTAAAGAGCTCACCTACGGCCTCGACCCCTACTTCGAAAACGGGCTCACCGTCAGGTACATACCCGATTGCAGCCACTGGGTCCAGCAGGAGCAGCCTCTACTGGTGAACGAGCTGCTCGACGAGTTCCTCTGAGGAGTGCCATGAGGTCCACAAAGGTGATTGTGATCTTCACGGTACTTGTCGCGGCGCTGGCGGTGTGCGGCTGCGCGGCCGGGCCCCCCGAGCCGAGCAAGCCATCCAACAAGCAGCTTTCCTCCGCGGTCGAGAAGGTCAACGGCATCAGTGTCTCGCTCCGCTCCGAGCCCGCGGTCACCAACCCCGGCGGGACTTTCTCGCTCACCCTGGTGATCCGCAACCTCTCGGGCAAAGCGGCCACGTACGACCTCAAGAACGGTCAGCTCTATGATTTCATCGCATTCCAGAAAGGCGGAGGCGAGGTGTGGCGCTGGTCGCAGGGCGTCATGTTCACGCAGGCGCTCAACCCCGTCACGCTGAAGCCGGGAGCGAGCGAGGTCTACAAGGTCGCCTGGAACACCGGCTCTACAGCGCCAGGGCTCTACACCATCCAGGGGTATTTCACGGGCCTGCCCGACGTGCGTCCGGCCGTGAGCGTCGAGATAACCGGCGGCTAGGGGCTAGGTCTTTAACACGAGCGCCGTCGCTGAGTGAGGAGGGAAGACGAACTCAGGCAGGACCTCTCCGACGTCCACGCTCTTCCTCATCACCCTGACTATCTCGTCATCCCGGTAGGTGTTGACAGCGTCTATCGATGGGCCGTCCAAGGTGCTTATCTCCGCCTGCCCCCTGGGAGCGAAGCCTGCAATCTCTATGGTCGCGTTCACCATATCCGATGGGTCTCTATTGATCACGAACAGGACGACGGTCTTGCCGTCGTCGCTGCCGGTCGCCGAGCAATCGAGCACCGGCATTCCGCTCATGGCAGGTATCCCTCCGACCCTCGGCGACTCGAACGATCCACACGCCACGCTCACGCGCAACGCCACCGGCTGCGCCAGGTTCGCGTACATCAGGAAGGGGTAGTACAGCGCCGTCCTGCACACCCGGTCCCCGAGCGTGGTTATCAATCCGAGCACGTTGAAGAGCTGGGCGACGTTCGCCATCCGCACCCTGCCGGCCAGCCTGTGCATGGCATGAAAGACGCCGCAGGCGAAGAGCGCGTCACGCAGGGTCCAGCGCGGGAACAGCAACTGGGCGGGTGTCCACCAGAGGTTCCACTCGTCGAAGGCTATTCCCGGGGCGCTCTCTCTGCCGGCCACCGCCTCGATGTCTCCGACTGCCTGCCGGAGCCGCCTCTCGTACTCGACAGGGGAAGCGACTATCGCCCTGTACATCCCGGCGGTCCCTCCGCGCAGCCGCGCGGCGTACACGCCCGCGAGCCGCTCAGGGCCCGGCAGGTACACGTGCATTGCCAGGAGGTCGATGTCGTCAGCCGCCACGGAGAGGACCTCGCGGTTCCACCTCTTGTTGAAGTAGTGGTCGGCCCCGACCGCGACGAACTCCAGCCCCGGGTCAGCCTCCTCCATAGCGCGGCGGAACTCCAGATACCTGGCGGCGTAGTCGCGCGGCTTCGTGTGTCCGAGCGCCCACACGCCGTACATCTCGTTGCCGATGCCCCAGGTACGCACCCCACAGGGTTCCCTGCGCCCGCAGGATGCGCGGCGCGCACCTTCCGGCGTCTCCTCTCCCCCGTTCATGTACGCGACCCAGCGAGCGGCCTCGGTGACGGAGCCCGTCCCGAAGTTGATGTTCACGTACGGCTGCGCCTCGAGCTCGCGCATCAGTCCCATGTACTCGTCGGAGCCGAAGGCGTTCGGGTCCATGACCCGGGTGGCCGGGCCGTAGCGGGACCAGTAGCGGTTTCTCCTGAGCGGCCTGTCGCTGACCGGTCCGATGCCGTCCTCCCAGTGATAGCCGTCAGCGAAGAGGCCGCCCGGCCAGCGCACCACCGGGGGAGCGAGCTCCTTCACGGTCTCTACGATCCCTTCCCGCAGCTTCCACGGCCCCCGGGGGTCACCCGGCCGCTCGTTTACGAGCAGTCCTCCATAGAGGCACCTGGCCATGTTCTCGATGAAGTGCCCGTAGATGCGAGGGTCTATGCGGGACTCGACCGCGCCGGCGTCCACCTCGATCAAGGTTCTCAACAGCGCCACCTCCAGGGGTGCCGGCGGAACGGGCCGCCTCCGCGGAATCAGATGACCTCAGGCCGGGTTCTCGTAAGGGTGCAGGTACCTGCGCCGGCCTTCCTTGTAGATGATGCCTTCCCCTACCAGCACGAGCTTCATATCGTTCAGCATGATGTCGAGAGGGAACGAGGCGTCCAGCCGGTGCTTGGAGACGAAGTCGCCCAGCCAGACACCCCACTTGCCATACGAGATGCCCAGGTAGATCAGCAGGTCCATCGAGCCCTTCCACCTCTCGGGGTCCGTGAACGCCATGTCGACCAGGTCCGGCGCCAACCGGCTGTAAGCGGCGAGCGCCGACATGTGATGTATCCAGGCGTTCGCTTCTTTGCCCTCGAGGTCGAAGCTCCCGTTCCTCTTCACGAAACAACGCGCGCTTTCGTCCGCGGCCGCGGTGAACAGCCCCACAAAGGCGGACAGCACGAGGGACCGCTCGCGCGCGAACGCGGACTTGCTCGCCTGCGAGTGCCCGTCCCCGACGGCCCCCAGGACCGAGTCTTCAGCGAGCTCCATGCCGTCGAAGGAGAGGTGGCCGTGTGGAGAGGTCTTCAGGAAGTTGAGGTCCATCAGGCTCGCCTTGAAGCCGGGCCTGTCGGTCTCGACGAGGAACGCGGTCAGCTCCTTCACGCCCTCAGTGGTCTCGCCGGTCGCGGCGATCACGACGAGCAGGTCCGCCACCGTCCCGTCGGTTATGTACAACTTCTGCCCATCCAGCCGGAAGCCGCTGCCCGCCCTCCTGGCCGTCGTCTCGATACCCGCCGGGTGGGCGCCGGTCCGCGGTTCGGATACCGCTGCCGCCCCTACCCATTCACCGGATAAGAGCTTCGGCAGGTACTTCTTCTGCTGCTCGGGCGTGCCGAAGTTCTCGATGGATTTAACACAGAGGGCAAGGTGGGTTATCCAGGAGAGTGTCAGGCCCATGTCGCAACCGGCCTTCGCGAACGCGCTCACGGCGTCGGCCAGGTCCGGTGGCTCGCCGCCGCTTCCTCCCAGCCCGGTAGAGACAGTCATCCCGAGCAGGCCGAGCTCCCCCATCGCGCGCCAGAGTTCACGCGAGAAGCCACCATCCCGGTAGCGCTCTTTCAACGTTCCGAGGACCGGACCTGACGCCGTCTTGCTTATGTCTTCGAGCGAGGGTGCCATCTCTCTCCCACCGACTCGGGTGCTACAGGCCCGTGCTATCAGGCTCTTTTCAGACGAGGCGTTGCCCGCATAGCGGGGGCATCGAGGAGTAGACCTCCTCTACTCTGACCACGCCCACGCGAAGCCCCAGAGACTTGTCGAACCGCACCAGCGTCCCCTTTATCTGGTACGTCCTCAGGTCCAGGGTCAGGACGTTCAGCGCGACCTTGCAGGGCGTGGGCAGGCCTCCCACCGCGGAGTTGTAGCCCGAGACTTTGAACCGCAGCTCCCCGGCCGTGCGGAACATCACGCCGAACAGTGGCACGAGGTTCGGATAGCCGTCGCCGTCCAGGTAAGCGAGCACTTTGATGGACATGATGCCGTCGAACTTGCTGCGCACCGGTTCGGGCGTCTGGACTCCCCCCACACTCTCCCCTCGCCCGATACGCCCTCGCGTCCTCATGGCGAGGAACTCGCGACCGGCGGTGACCATCGACAACTTGGGGGGAAAGTCCAGCATCTCGCGGATCTCAGCGGTCGCGACCTTGTGGATGCCGGCGTAGGCGTTGTAGCGGAAGAACGGGATGCTGTTGATGAGGTCGATGTACGGGCCCGACTCCGTCCAGCCGCTGACGTCGCCCTTGAATCCCGCCATCTCGAGCTTCGGCGTTATCGCGAAGCTCGCTATCTTGTCGTTCTGCGCGAGGTTGGCCTGCGTCTTTACCATCATGAACTCGCCGAACACTATCCGGCCGGGCTCGGCCGGCATCTGGCTGACTATGAGCGCAACGTTAGGCACCCCGTCCGCCGAGGCGGTCGCCATGAACTTCGCGACTTCCTCCTGCTTGTATATCCCCATCGCGGCGGGTGGCAGCTCGACCCTCAGGTCGGTCGTGCCGGCATCTTTGACAAGCTCCACTTTGACCTCCTACCTCAGGCGTCGGCGCTCCGGGTGACCCCGGACCAGGCGACCTTGCACCCGGCCTCTTCGGCCAGCCGCGCCAGTCCCTCCATCCTCTCCTTCTCGATGAGTGGCGCCCCTTCCAGCTCCCACTTCATGCCCAGTCGCTGGTACTTGGAGCCGCACGTGTTGTTAAACGACAGCAGGTCCCACCTCTCGACCGTGGAAAGCTCATCCTTGATGAACGCCGCGATCGCGCGGATGTTCTCCTCGCTGTCCGTACACCCCGGTATCACCGGCGTCCTGACCCAGAGCGGTGTGCCCGACCTGGTGATCGCGCGGGCGCTCTCGAGTACGGGGGCCAGGTCGACGCCTGCCAGCTCGCGGTGCCTGGCTTCGTCCATCAACTTGAGGTCCAGCAGGGCCATGTCCGAGAGCGCGAGCAGCCGCTCCAGGGCGTCGCCGGAAGTGTAGCCGCAGGTGTCGAGCGCGGTAGGGATGCCGGCCTCGCGGCACAGCCCCATGAGTTCGGCTACGAAGCGGGGTTGCATGGTCGGCTCTCCCCCGGAGACTGTCAACCCACCGCCGGAGTTCCTGTAGAACGCTTCGTCGCGGACGACCTCGTCGAAGGCCTCGCGCGCGGTACTCTCCCTGCCCACGACCTCGATGGCTCCCGCGGGGCAGGCGACCTGGCACAGCCCGCAGCCGTCGCACTTCTCACGGTCGATGACCATCCCGTCGCCAGTCAGCTCGAGGGCTCCCACCGGGCACGCCTCCAGGCAGTCGCGCGCCCCTATGCACCTCACGTCGAACCACATCAACTGTTTGCGCCTCTCCAGGCCTTCGGGGTTGTGGCACCATACGCAGCGCAGTGGACAGCCTTTCATGAACACGGTGGTACGTATCCCCGGGCCGTCCTCTATCGAGAACCGCTGGACGTTGAAGACCATCCCGGTCCCATCTTCTCCGCCGCCGCCGCCGCCGCCGCCCCCCGGACCCTTAGAGGTCATGCGACTCCCTTGCGATGATCTCCTCCTGGATCTCCTTGCCGAGCATCACGAAGTAGGCGTTGTACCCTGTCACGCGCACCAGCAGGTTCGCGTAATCGGACGGGTGCTCCTGAGCGCACCTCAGGGTGTCCGGGTCGATCACGTTTATCTGCAGCGCCGTGCCGCCTTTCTCGCCGTACGCGCGAAGGTAGGCGGCCAGCTTGTCGACGTGCTCCGAACCCTGGAGCAGCGACGGGTTGAACGATATTGTGTGCGAGTCCCCGTTAGGCGCCGACTCGAGGCCCAGCTTGCCGACGGAGAGGGCGACGGCGGTCGGGCCGCTGCGGTCGGAGCCGGCCACCGGACACAGGCCGTTAGAGAGGAATGTGCCACGTCTGCGGCCGTCAGGCGTCGCCGCCGTTGTGGGCGCGTAGGCGATCCAGTAGTTCCAGGAGAGGTAACCGGCCCTGTAACGCCGGCCGGAGGGAGTCTTGTGCTCGAAGACCTCCTCGGTCCAGAGGCGGGACAGGTAGCGGGCGACATCGTCCGCGTAGTCGTCGTCGTTTCCGTACTTGGGCCCTTTGTTGAGCAGGATCTGGCGGAGTTTCTCGTGGCCTTCGAAGTTGTCGTCTATCGCCTTCACGAGCTCGTCCATCTTGACGGTTCCGTCCTCATAGACCAGCTTCTTGATGGCGGCCAGAGAATCAGCGGCGGTGGCGAATGCCACCCCTTCCACTGTCACGAAGTTGAACTCCGGCCCGGCGTCCGTCACGTCTTTGCCTGATTCGGCGCAGCCTCCTACCAGCGCGGAGAGGTATGGCGTCGGTTCGAAGCCGGCCCTCAGCGCGTCGGTGAAGTCGTAGAACTCCATAAACCGGGCCAGGAGTGCCTTGAGCTGGGTCTCGAAAGCGGCCCTGAACTCGTCCCAGGTCTTGAACTTACTCACGTCGCCTGTGCGAGGGCCCACCCTGTCCCCGGTTGCCTGGTCCTTGCCGTCGAACAGTGTCATCTCGACCGCCTTGGCAAGGTTTACGTTCACGTCGACCGTGCCCGAGCGGTCATCACCCTGCAAGGTGTTCTCGAGGCATCCCACGGGCGCATAGTCCCAGAGGCGGTCCTCGGGAAGCCCTTGCCAGCGCAGTGCCGCAATCGAGTTCTCGTCGAAGTTCAACAGGAACGGCGCGCCCTGCGCGGACGCGATCATCCCGGCGACTCTCTTGAGGAGGTCGTCGGGGGTGTTCTTGTGCAGCCGGACGTTCGGTTTCGGCTCGAGCAGGTTCATCTCCTCGATGACGTCGAGCATCAGCCAGGTGAGGTCGTTGGAGACGTCCTCACCGTCGGGCCCCAACCCCCCTATCGTGATGAGCTGCCCATAGCCGCTGGTGATGCCGCGGGTGCGCCCGACGCGGTAGATGAAGTCGTAAGCGTAGTTGGGCTTGATCCAGAAACACTCCAGGAGCTCCTCCGCCTGCTCGCGCGTCAAGCGACCTTCGGCGATGTCCTTGTCGTAGAAAGGGAAAAGGTACTGGTCGATCCTGCCCGGTGAGAGCCCGGGCCCGGGATAAGACTCCTGCACCATGACCAGCATGTGGATGAACCAGAGCGCCTGCAGCGCTTCATGGAAAGTCTCCGGAGGCTCCCAGGGGACTTTCTCGCAGATGCGGGCGATCTCTTCGAGTTCCGCCTTGCGGCCCGGTTCCTCACACTCGAACGCCAGGCGCCTGGCCTCGCGGGCATACCGCTCCGCGAATTCCTTCGCCCCTTCGCAGCAGATGATCAGGGCGTCGAGGAACTCCCCGTGCTCTTCGTTGCCGGCCTCAGCCTTGAGCTCCTCGAAGTAGTCGACCATCCCTCGCAGCCCCAGCTTCAGGGCCCTGGGGTAGTCCGGTATCAGGTGGCCGGGGGTCGCGCCCGCGTTGCCCATGCCGTGAGAGTTCAGGAACTCGATACCTTTGGACCACTTGTCGGTCCGCTTGCGCCATTCCTTCGCCTCCGACTTCGTCTGCGCCCGGGACATCGCGGTGTTGAACTGGCCTCCGACGATCAGTTCGTCGTCGAGTATCTGGACGGGGATGTACTTTGAGACCACTTCGTGGAAGAAAGTCGCCACGCGGACCACGTGCTGCCTCTCCCAGAAGTCTTCCGGCAGCTCCACCTTTGTGGCGGCGAGCGGCAGGGTCTCCATGAACGCCTTGTTGAACGGGATCAGGTCCGGCACCACTCCCCAGAGCGCCGGCGACCACATGGTGTCCCACGGCGTCCCGGTGGTGAAAGGCATGATCTCGTTGCGGAAATAGTCGCGGTCCTGGATGTTCACATACTCGTCCCGGAGCTTTGCGATCCGGGGTGAGAGTTCGTTCGAGGGGTTCCAGAGCTCCTCGACGCTCAGGGCTGCTTTATCGGCCATCGGATTACCTCCATTTCATGGGGCTCCCACGATTTTCGCGATAAATATATCACAGGCGCCGGGCTCCCACCTTGACCTCGGGCAACCCGTGATTTGCTAACGGTGACCGTTGGCTTTATATTCATGTACCAGGCACGCTACTGCTAGGAGGTTGGCATGGACGATTACACTGAAAGGCCCCTCGCGATTACGATCCTCTCCGCTCTCGTGGCTTTCACCGCGCTGGCAACGGCCCTGTTCTGGATCCTGTTCTTCGCCAAGAAGATCGAGGCGACCGAGACCGAACAGGACGAGGCTTTCGAGAGGGCGTTCCCCCTCGCTGACTCCTGGATGATCTCCACCGCGCTTGTCGCGGCCCCGAACATGCTGAAGATGAACAGAAAAGGGTTCTTCGCCGGAGCTGCGGCGGGGAGCGCGATGATGTTCCTGGCTTGCATGGACATCCTCTACTCCCTCGAGAACAAGAAGTACTGGCCTCTCAACGGCGACCGCGCCCAGATGCTCGTCATACACCTGTGGACCGCCGGCCTCGGCTCAACGCTGCTCGCGATGCTCTGGAAGAACCGCGACGCGTTCAAAGCGGAATAACGCGGGGAAGGTTCCGCCTCAGTGCATCAACCCCAGGG
>Ga0066793_10000030_pt1 | contig 39412 bp, 29 predicted proteins | sample PersoiDNA2013189_FD_83876 | JGI IMG/M metagenome (GOLD analysis project Ga0066793, IMG submission 83876) | Permafrost soil microbial communities from the Arctic, to analyse light accelerated degradation of dissolved organic matter (DOM) -... | ecosystem: Environmental > Terrestrial > Soil >... | reverse complement strand
TTCTTTGGTGCTCCCATGCCTCTCATTTTATCATTGTTTACTTGTTTCCGTCGACATCAGTAACTGGAACATGCAGATAGGCATATCCATGGCTTTTATAGAGCAGTTGGATGCGCCTATCTGTATTTTTGCGTATGGAATTTCTGCGTATTCTCTCCCTCTCTATCTCCGCTATCTTCCTCGTTTTGGATGCCTGTTGTGTCGGCGGGTTGCTGGCTTGCGACGACGGGTCCTGGAATTACTGATGACAGGGGGCGTTATCTGCGCAGATGTGCCAGGGATGGTAGTAGCAAAATTGGGTAGTGCCCATAATGAACCCCAGCCGGTGATGAAGTACTGACGAAGCGTACTCAAAACAAGGTATGCCAGGCGGTAGAGCGCGACACCAGCGGCGAACTGCCAGGCGAAGAAAATGGTGATGCCGCCCATGAGCAGCGGCAACATGAGCTGTGTGATATGCGATGCCTGTTGCAGCGTCTCCCTCGTCTCAGCGAGGTTCGGCGGCTGGGACATACGTATCTGTACAAAGGTAACGATGCCCGCCAGGATGGGCAGGATGTGCGTCGGATCGGCGAGGCCAAGGGAGATGGGCCAGGCGCTGAACCAGTTGAGGTGAAGATCGGGCATAACTGTGAAGTGGTACAGAAATGGGTACATAATTGAGTTGATCGTGTTGAGAGTGGCATTGCGCAGAACGGTGTTGAGTGCGAAGAAGACACCTGCAAGGATGAGACTCTGCACAATTATAGGGATAACAGGTGGTATGAGCGGAATGCCATGCTCTTTGAACAACTGTTGCTGCGCGCTTGCCTGAGCTACACGGTCGTTGGGATATTTTCTTTTGAGGGCCGCTATCTCCGGCTGTAAAGCTTGTTGCGCTTTGAGCATCTTTGTTTGACGATGCAACAATGGGAGCATCAGGAGAAAAACAATGCCGGTCAAAATGATGATGGCGAGGCCGAAATCGCCGACGAGGTGGTATAGGGCCATGAGTACGTTGAAGATGGGATAGGTCAGCGCGTCGTTAAAGATCTGGCTGAGCAGGCTCATAAAAAATCCTCCTGTACCATACTGATAAAACTACGCATTCTCTAGTATGATACGTGGAGGATCAGCTCCTGTTGCAGAGGAGAACAGAATGCATCGCAAAGACATTCTATTCCATATTGTGTTAGAAACCGTAGGGAGGCCGCTGCTGCTGCTGCTGCTGTTGTTGCGGCGGCTGATAATAGGGCTGCGCCTGTGGCTGGTAATAGGCATGGCCGAAGGTGACGCGACGGCGGCGCTGCCCGAAGAGCAGGTACAGCAGAGGGCCAAGCACAACCCAGGGCGGCAGCAACCAGACAATAGCCAGCCAGAGGATCTTGCCCGTGGTGGAATGATCGTCTTCCAGCACCATCAGCGTGGCAAGAATGTGTCCAAGAATAGGGACGAAAACAATCACAAGAAACAGTACTGTATTGAAAAAACAACCTCGGTTGCTCGACATAATAGAGCTCCCTCTCTCTTTTTCACCAGATGCTAACGATAGCAACATAGGATATCGCATACAAAAGTTTCAATGTTTTCTTATGTAGTACCTTTGCGGCACTCTAGCACTATTACGGATGGGGCAGTTTCTGGTTGCAAAAGAGGGCGATCTTTTCGTGCAGATCAGCCGCGCCGAAGGGTTTCACGATATAGCTTACAGCGCCGTGACGATAGCCCTCTTTGAGTTCGGAACTTTGCGCGCGCGCGGAAACGAAGATGATCGGGATATGGGCCAGATGCGGCTGCGCCTTGACGGCATCCGCCAGTTCATAGCCATTACAAACCGGCATCGCGATGTCGGTAAATATCAGATCTGGCCGCACGCGCTCGATGAGTTCCAACCCTTCAGCACCGTCGGAGGCGATATAGAGTTCGTGATTCGCCGAGCGCAGAATCACCCGTAGAAGTTTTTGAATCATTATCTCATCTTCACAAAATACTATTTTAGCCATTGCATTCCTCACAAGCGAGAGTCGGTAAAACGAACGGTAAAATGAAAGATAGAACCCTTGCCTACCACGCTCTCAGCCCACACCTGGCCACCGTGCAACTGGACTATCTCGCGCACGATAGGCAGGCTCAACCCGGTTTCCTCGATGGATCGTAGCGAATTCATGTCGACGTGTGCATAACGCTCAAAGATACGCTCCAGATCGGCAGGGAAGATACCCACACCATAGTCGCGCACAGAGACATGCACCATGTGGCCTTCGATGTAGCTGCTTACGATAATTTCGCCGCCATTGGGAGAATACTTCACAGCGTTTTGCAGCAGATTTGACACAACCAGGGTCAGTTTTTCGTAGTCTCCCAGCAGAACGGGCAGCGCGCTGGCAAGTTGGGGACGGATAGCGTGACGCGTTGTGAGCGAGCTTATGTGTCCGGTCACATTGATAATGATCGCATTCAGCTCAAGCCAGCTCAGGTTGAGCTGCATACGCCCGACATCCACGCGTTCTAGATCGAGCATCTCAGTAATCATGCGTACCAGGCGGCGCGCGTCGGCGTGAATATCGGTGGCGAACTCCTTCATCTCCATCATGCTCAGTGTTTCATCGCGCATCAGCTCGCTAAAGCCCTGAATGCCGGTCAGGGCAGTACGGAACTCGTGACTCACAAGAGACACTAAATCACTCTTGCGCTTATTTGCATACTCTAGTTCATCCTGCGCCGCCTTCAACTCTACCAGAGCGCGATCGCGCTCATGCTGCGCCCGCGCGCGCTCAAGCAGCAGCGCGGCCAGTTCGGCGATCGCGTGGATAGTTGTCAATTCGTAAGGGGTACAATTTGGCTGACTGGCACCATAATCCAGCAGCAGGACCCCGCTGAGCACGGAGCCATTCAGGATAGGCGTGACGAGCTTGTATGATGGTTGATCGCGAAAGAGGGGATGCGCGATATCTAGCGAGAGCTCTTCGCCAGCACGCAGACGTGCAACCAGCTTCGCATCACCAAGGAGATTGCCCAGACGAGCGCCCTGGAGGCTGTTGCGCCAGTGCAGCTCGTGCTCGGGCGAGCTGCCGACGATAACCATAGGCTGCAAGATATCGGTGTGCGTGTCGACCATAAGAATCGCCACGCGTTGGCAATCTAACAGGCGACTGGGAAGTTCTGCCAACCGACGCCTGATACTATGCGTGGCGGGTTGAGTCTCTAGAGGAGTCTGGGGCGCGCCTGAGACCGCGAGGTCCTCGTCGTCGGGTGGCTCGCTCTCCTGTTGCTCTCGCACCATTGCTTCGACCATCGCCAACAGAGCATCAAGCGAGCGCTGTGTACGGCGTTCCAGATTACGACGCTCCGTGACATCCTGGAAGATCGCTACCGCGCCGGTAATCTGTCCGGCGGCGTCAAGCATAGGCGCGCCATTCACACTGATCTGGCAGTCGCTCCCGTCTGGACGCCGCACGATAAAATCGACCGCGGTAGCATCGCGCAGCACCTCGCCGTTCAGAATGCGGCGCACCGGCCACTGCTCTTCGGGCAAAGGATAGCCGTCCTCGCCGCGTATAGATACAGTGGAAGAACGATCGTGCAGTGACTTCTGCATGAAGTTGGATGCCTGCTCAATGTCGAGTAGTTTGCGCATACCTTCGCTCGTCTGCAAGACATGTCCATACCTATCGTAGATAACGACGTGTTCGGCAATCGCCTGGAAGGCAGCTTCAAGTTCTGCTACGCGCGCCCTTGCTCTCTGTTCAGAGGCACGCAGCAGGTCCTGCCGCTCTTTGTGTTGCGTCTGGTCATGAAAAACCGTATAGATCAGGGAAGGAGCGTCCTCACCGGGGCGGATCTGCGGAACCGCGCTCACCTGTATCCAGCGGTAGGCATGCTCGCGTGGATTGAAGATGCCCATCAGCACAGGCGGAGCTGGCTCGCCACTGCGCAGGGCCTGAATAGCTGGATGATCGCTGATTGGAAACGGCAGGCCATCCTCACGAATGAGCTGCCAGTTTTTATCGAATACGGTGCGACCCCGCAACTGATCAAGCGACAGACCAAGAATCTGTTGAGCGGCGGGATTTGCCATGACGATGCGCCCGGCGCGGTCCTGACATAAGATGCCCTGAGGCAGAATTTCGAACAGCACGCGATAGTCACGCTCCGTCAGCGCCTCCCGCTGTGGTGGGAGGGTTACAGCGCTGGTATAGCCACTATAGGTGTACTCCTCGGAAGCGCTCTTTGCAATCTCGTCGCTGTCTCTGTTCATGGTCTCCTTCTTTCTCTACTATTTCTAGTGTACAGAAGGGCACCTAATTACTTCTTATATAACAGAGTCTTGGCGAGAGCGCGTGTTCAGCAAAGAGGAAAAGCCAGCCCTCGGGCCTGCAAGAGTTGCTCGAACCAGGCGACGGGGGCCTGATCCTTCGAGTCCGTCTCACTATCGGCGTGGAAGAAACGGACGTAGAGGGGAAGGGATGGACCGACGCGCTGCATCAGATTGTTGATGCGCTCCTCCGCGTGGTGCCAGCGGTTGCGGTGAGCACCCAGACGCCAGCTATTATACGCCTCATCGTGCAACTCAATAAGGTCCAGCAGCACAGAGTCCGAGATGTAGCGCTCAGCGAACTTGCGCGCAATGTAGGCATGATGGTTCGTGCCGATCTTAGGTCGCGACTCATCGACGCGGTACTTAAAGGTATCGTGGATAAGCGCAACCAGGCGCAGCACGCGACGCTCGTCCGCAGTCATGCACTGCCGATCAATATTTGCTAATACATCGGCGATATGATATTTGACCGGACCTTCCATATGTCCGAAGCGAGGCTTTCCCCAATCGATACCGGCCTGCCATTCGGGATCAGCAGCGATACGCCTCTCCAGGTCGGTCTCCAGCGCAAAGGGCAGGTTCATCGTCATATGTCTCCGCTTCTTTCCCCCACAATCTTTACATAAATTTACTGGCTATTTGCATGAGGAGAGGATTGTAGATAGCTTCATAGCAGCCTATAAATTGTACCACACGACCGCCCCACCCACGTTTGAAGCGGTAGACGCCGGCCATAGCCTCGTCCTCGGCATCAGTAGCGGGAATGCCCCAGAGGTCATAAGAGCGCGCGCCCTCTTGCTTTGCCCAGCGCATGGCCTCCCACTGCAACAGGTAGTTGGGCATAAGCTGGCGCTGCTCGTTGCTCGACGCGCCGTAGAGATAGATCGCCTGGCGTGCGAACAAGCCCACGAAAATACCAGCCAGCAACTGTCCATTGTATTCAGCAAGGAGCAGGCGGGCCTCAGCGCGTGGTGCGAAGATGTTCCAGGCATTCAGATAATAATCGAGGGTATGAACACCGAATTGATCGCGCTCGCCTGTCGTTTGCAGCAGATGATACCAGGAGCGCACATCGTCCGGTGTCTGCGCGGCACGGACCGTTACGCCCTTGCGCCCGGCGAGACGCACGTTATAACGCCATTTCTCCTTCATGCCCGCCAATAGCGCCTCTTCAGTGGGAGACAGGTCCACGATGATGGTACGCAGAGGCTGGACTGGAGAAGTAGGATGCATGCGCATAGCTTCCAGGCGCTGCAAGACGAGTTCAGTATCTGGCGCGTCGATCAGCCGATCCGGCTCCATACGGGCTGCGATCGCGCCCTGACCGCGCAGATAAGCAGTGAGTTGAGAGAAGAAGCTGGCGCATAGAGCGGGCTGAGACCAATCGATAACGGGACCACGAGGGATGTAGGCAAGGTGGCCCGCGCGCAGCGGCACGTGTGGAGCGGTGCGCCGCAGCACCTGGGCGGCGGCGATTATTTCATCGTCATCGTAGAGCGCGAGGCGCAGCGGAGACCAGCCTGCCCTGGCTTTTAACTCTCCCCAGCCCCAGCTTTGCAGAAGATGTCCACCAGCGGAATGCGTAACGAAGCGATCCCACTGCTCGCGTTGTTCTAGAGAGGCGAGACGCAATACATAATTCAATCCTGGGTGCGTGCCAGGAATTCCGTGACGAGGTGCCATAAATCTTCACTTCCATTCTCAAAACTAACTACAGGCTTCCGCCTTATCTCTAACTATAGAACGTTTTGGCCTTCCGATCTATAAGAGCAATAGGAGATCCACAGACATGCTATAATAATTTGGAAGTAACATAACTCAGGAAGCGGTCTCAGACCGACAGGAGGTAAACAGGTGAAAGTTGTTATTATGGGCTGCGGTCGCGTAGGCTCAACACTGGCCACCTTGATGGATCAGGCGGGGCATAGGGTCACAGTAATCGACAGCAATAGTGATGCTTTTCAGCGCCTGAGATCCGATTTCAAAGGAGAGAAGATCGTAGGGAACGGAGTTGACGAAGAGATCCTGCGGCGAGCGGGCATCGAAACAGCCGACGCCTTCGCAGCGGTTACCAATGGTGACAACCGCAATATCATGGCAAGTCAGATCGCCAAAGAGATCTTCAATATCAAGAAAGTTGTCTGCCGTATTTATGATCCCATTCGCGATAGTACGTACAGAGAAATGGGGATGGAGACCATCTGCCCCACGCTCGTCGGGGCGGAGATGCTCTTCAACTCTCTTACTACTAGCAAAAAGGCAGTATCGTAACGAGAGTAGGCTCCGGGGCAGCGCACATAGGAAGAAACTGGTACGCTAAAAGAAGGAAAAGGTATTTACATGTATATCATCATTGGAGGTGGGGGCGACGTTGGTTACTACCTCACCAGAAATTTGCTTAACCAGGGGCACGAGGTACTCCTTCTAGAGAAGAGTGCCATACGAGCGCAGGCGTTAGGAGATGAGTTGGGGCAGTCCATCTTACGCGGCGACGCGTGCGAAGCCAGGACGATGGATGAGGCGGGCGTACGGCGTGCCGATGTGGTGATTGCCGTTACAGGAGAAGACGAGGACAACCTGGTCATTTGCCAGATGGCGAAACAGCGCTTTCACGTGGCCCGCACGATAGCGCGCCTGAACAATCCTAAGCACGAGGAACTATTTCAGAAGCTGGGTATCGATGTCACCATCAGTCCCACCAAAGCCATCCTCTCACTCATCGAATCCGAGTTGCCTGGCCCGCATTTCGTCCAGCTCATAACCTTAAAGAAGGCGGGACTGGAGATCGTCGAGCTGAGCATTCCACCTCTATCGCCTGTTGTGGGCAAAATGTTGAGCCAGATCAATCTGCCACGCAAATCGAACCTTGCCACAATCATACGCGATGGTGAACCTATTTTCCCCACCGGCGAAACAGTATTGCAGGCTAACGACGAGGTCTACGCACTCGTCTCGCGCGAAGGCGAAGAGGCGTTGAGGCGGACCTTTAGTACCGCTTAAATACGATCATCTCCTGGCTCCATTAAGAGCTTATGCGGAAACCAGATGATAGCCCTGGCTTGAAGCACCTTCAGACAGGTTTTTGCGTAAGCGCTAACAAGGGTGCTCAGTTTGAAGGGATACGCTTTTCATACTCTTCCGGGGCACCATCACCAGCGGCAGGCGGCTCGGGCGTTGGGAGGTCAGTAACGGAGCTATCGCCATCACGTGCCAGGGCATGGGACGCGCCGGGTCGTTTTTTCACACGGACCATGCGACCGGGGCGACGGAGCGACCAGGGAGCGCGCCGACGAGCCAGAAGCTGATCGGCACTCTCGCCACGTGCAGAGCGGTAGATACTCGCAATGACCACCCAGAGCGCAGCCACAGCGGGAGTGGCCAGTAACGCACCGAAAACACCAAATAAGCGAGCACCGATCAGCAAGGCCAGAATCGCCGCCACCGGGTGCAGACCAACCGCGTGGCCTACGATGCGCGGACCCAGTACATTGCTCTCCAGAAGCTGCACGACAATAAACAAGGCAATGACCCAGAACGTACGGGGAAACGGCATGGGAAGGAGCAGCGAGAGCAGAATTGCCGGAACCGAGGCAAGCGCCGGACCAACCATAGGAATCGTCTCAAACAGAAAAGCCAGCACGCCAACGATGAGCGCATAATTGCCCAGACCCGTCAAAATGCAGATGGCGCTCGAGAAGAGTCCGATTATCAGGGCCAGGGTCAACTGACCACGAATATAGTTACCGACAACGCGGTTGAGCGCATCCTCGAACAGCAATACATTGGGAAGCGAGCGTTTAGGCGCAATACTGATCAGGCTATCGCGAATGCGCTTGCCATCAAGCACCAGATAGAAGCTAAGCACCACGATCAGCACAATATTGAGAAAAGCATTAGTGAGGATAAACAGAAAATTCAGCGCGTTCGTTGCCAGCTGCTGGGCGAACGCCGTCGCCTGTGTCTGAATCTGGTCGAGCACATTTTGAATATTCTGTGGCGGGATGCTCCACTGTTTTGTCAATAGATCCTGGAGAGAAGTGAGGTTTGCAGGCAGGACAGAAGCGAAATTGATAATCGTCGTCGAGAAATCCTGCACCTGGCGAATCAGCGTAGAGGCCAGCACATAGCCCAGGCTCACCACTGCTGTTATACACAGCGCATACACAACCAGACAGGATAGCAAGCGAGGAAAACCATATCTTACCAGCAGATTGACTGTCGGTGTCACCAGGAAGGCAACCGCCATTGAGAGCAGCAAAATTAAAATGGCATCGAAAAACTGGCCCATAAAAGACCAGCAGGCCCAGAAGATGAAGCCGCCGCAGATAACGCTTATCAATATATCGCGTGTGCGTTGCCAGTCTATACGATCCATAGATTTTATCCTTTGCCTGTTTCATATATAGGTTTATATGCTATTCCTGATGCTCTTCGTAAGCCTATTGTGACAGGTTTCGGTCAAAAGAACAAGCCCACTTCGTTTTCTCTTAAGGAAAGTATACACAAGTTCCTATTCCATTGACGAATAGCATTGGTAATACTAGTATGTCAACAATGAAACCATTCGTCTGTATTTTTCGTCTTCACAGACAGGGCAGACTTAAAAATTAGCAAGCACTCATAGATAGTACGTCGGGACGAGTAGTGTTAGTTTCTCCTCTTCCCTTCGTCTAGTATATTACGGAAATTCTATGCTGTCATCATTGGAGGCAGCCTGAAAGAGGACGGCACGTGGATGTATCAAGCGCGATGACACCAACACAGTTACTGCTTATCTGGACACTGACGGGTTTATTATTTACATGGATGATACTATTTGCACTCCTTGCCTTACGCCCGAATCACAAGAAAAAGATCGGGAGTGAAGATGCCAGTGCAGCAGATGGCTCGTTCCCAAAGCTGCACGTAGTGGTTCGCCAGCCAGTGGAGGCGGGCTTTACGCACAGCGAGGAGCCAGGACTCCAAATGCAAGCGAGTTCAGCGATCAGAAGTTGACATCCTCCTTTGTCTTCCTACGCCTGAATGGCGAGGGTTGTACGGGCGGTTCTGATAAAAGCACGCTGGCTACACAAGGGGCGCTCCCCATGTAGCCAGCGTGCTTTATATTGAAGTTCAGGCATAGAGTAGACGGATACTACAAGTTTACATTTTCGCCGGGGCGTGCCGGGCGAAATCCTCCGCTATCATTAATAAACACGAAGCGACTATCCTGTATATTCACGATCATATCCGGTTTGTTATCGCCATTGACATCCTTAAAGCTCAGCGTCACCACTGCCAGATCCTGGCCCTGGCCGATCAAGACGGGGCCGGTATAGATTTTTGCCTTTGACGCATCACCGCCGGGCATCTCGATAACTTCTACGTGTCGTTGCAAATTCAACGCTATAAAATGACTGGGGTTCGCGCTTGAATCATTGTGACCAACTACGGCATCGGTCTGAAACGTGCGTGGGCGACCATAGTGCCAGTCATCGCTCGTCACCTGCCACCAATTTGACAGCGAACTGAAAGCCAGCCAGCCGACCAGCATAATGAGCATAGCAGTGCCGACATACACAGTCCAGTGCAAGCGCGACCAGGTGAAGTCCTGGCGAAGAGATGTAGTCTGCCGAGGCTGAGGAGGCAGATCGCCACTGCGGCGAGAAGAGACCTCTTCTGTCTCTACGGGTCCGGTCGAGCGGCGTTCTGGCCGGGCGACTGGCAAGGAAGTCTGGGTCGCGGTGCGGCGAGGTGGAATCGCGTTCTTGCGACTGGGGATCTGAGAGTCATTTTTGGCGAGCATTACAGAATGCGCGTCGGCTCGGGCGCGCCCGGCCTCCGTATTGACATCACTGCGATAGCGACGTGCACTGCTGGGCATGCGTGTCGGGTAAATATCATCAAGCTCATCTTCCGCCAAGGGAGTCCGACTCCTATTGGCTGCCTGGCGGTTCATGGTCGAGATATTGTGAGAGCGTTGGGTCTGGTCCACATTGTTTACCGTCCTCTCTGTGCAAAATAACATGTTAGAAGCTACCTGAACTTTTGTTCTAACCTGCTCCAATAGTACACTAGCCAGCAATGCCTGTCAAGAACTTTAGTACTAATTTTTAGAGTACCTACAAAACTCGTTGCGCTTTCAGCTTCACGTCCCCGGAATGCTGATACTGAACAATAGCTCAACTGCCCTGGCAGCGGCGTTCATCGGTTTATTACTTAGCTTCTCTCGTGCCCTTCTTTAGCATTTTCTCACGTAAGCATCTGCTGCAATGCGTATGCAGACGCCCCCGAACTCTTCCTCTGCAAAACAGATGTGTGTTACTATATGTGCCGTACTGCTTTTATTACCGTCTGCTCAATACTTGCATCGCCTGTACTCTTGTTTATTCAAAAGGGGGCAACGCCAGGGCTATGTATGAAGAAGTATTGGTCTGTGTGCGACAATTACATAAAAAGCCGCTCACTTGCGGATACAGACGATTTGAAGAATGATCTGTAGGAGACCTGGAGTGAATACAGCACTAAACGCTATCGAGGCCGCACAAGAGCCGCGCATTGTCAATGCCTATCTGGAAGGCGAGAGGACGATTCACGCCCAGCTCTCCGATTCCATCACGCTCCCTTTCGGTACAAGCGGTGTCACGCTGACTGATACGACAACCGGACAGGCCATGCGCGTTGTGTCGGTCGACATGCCCTGGAACCGCCGGGTCGTCCTCGTCGGCGACCTACAGCATCTGTTCGGAACGCAAGGTGACTGGAATCCACGCGCTGAAGAGACGCGACTGAAGAGGGTTCACGCGAATCTGTATCAGTTCACAGGCTTCCTGCCAGCAGGACATTATAAGTATAAGCTCGCGTTCGATGGGGATTGGGACGAAGCCTTCCCATCCGAAGATATCTCACTCACGGTGCCATTTGGCGGTGCGACAGTCACATTCTCCTACGTTCCGTTCGATGCCAAAAGCAAGCAGCAGAAGGTCTGTGATTCGCTCAACGCCCCGACAGAGATTCTCCCACTCTCATCGGCTGGTTTGCAGCTGAGCGTAGTACAGATACAGGTAAGCGAGAAGCTTGACATAACGCATACTCATCGTCTCACTATGAAGGGATACCAGGCATGCAATGTCATAGCGCGCAACGTCCTGGGCTGCGAGGATTACGTCTATAGCGGCGCGGACCTGGGCAACACATATAGCCGAGAGGCAACAAGGTTCCGTCTGTGGGCACCGACCGCCTCCGCTGTGCAGGTGTTGCTCTATAGCAGCGAGAGCGGCCCGCAAACGAGGCAGATAGCGCTGGAACGCAGCGAGAAGGGAACGTGGTACACGGAGGTACGGGGGGATTTAGAAAACTGGTACTACCTGTACCAGGTGACGGTCTATGAAGCGACACAGTTCGCCGTCGATCCATATGTGCGCGCACTGGCAGTGAACGCCACACGTGGCATGATCGTCGATCTACAAAAGACCGATCCCGAGGGGTGGGAGCGAGAAAGCTACCAGACGCTGGCCAATCCGGTGGACGCCATTATCTACGAAGTGCATGTGCGCGACTTCTCCATCGACGCCACTTCGAGGATGACGAACAAGGGAAAATATCTGGCCTTCACCGAGCGCGGCACAAAAGGACCGCACGAGGTTACGACGGGCGTAGACAGCCTGAAGGAACTCGGCGTTACCCATGTACAGGTGCTGCCGGTAGAAGATTTTGCTAGCGTCGACGAGATCGATCCGCGACAGTACAACTGGGGCTATGACCCGCGCTGCTTTAACGTGCCCGAGGGTGCCTATGCAAGCACGCCATATGGCACGGCGCGCATCACGGAATACAAGCGCATGATCCAGAGCCTGCACGCCTCGCAGCTCGGTATCATTATGGATGTCGTGTATAATCATACCTTTGGCACGCATGTCTCGGACTTTGACAAGATTGTGCCGCAGTACTACTACCGCACCAATGACGCTGGCTACTACACTAATGGTTCGGGCGTGGGAAACGAACTTGCCACCGAGCGCCCGATGGTGCAGAATTTCGTACGCGCATCGGTCCAATATTGGGTTGAGGAGTATCATGTCGACGGCTTCCGCTTCGACCTGATGGCCCTGCTCGGTGTAGATACGATGCACAAGGTAGAACAGGATCTACGCGCGCTGAATCCGCACGTCCTGCTATATGGCGAGCCCTGGACAGGTGGCGGCTCCGCTCTACCAGGCAAGCAGTTGCTTACGAAGGGACAACAGCGGGGCATGGGCATCGGTGTCTTCAACGACGATATCCGCAACAGCCTGATCGGTGGCGTCTTCGAGGCAACATCAGTCGGCTTTGCAACAGGCGCTGCAGGTCAGGTTGACGCGGTGAAGAGGAGTGTTGCAGGCAGCATCGATGACTTCGCGGCGCGTCCTGGCGAGACCATCAACTACGTCACGAGCCACGATAATAGAACGTTGTGGGATAAGATCGCCAGCAGTAAGCAGGGAGCGAGCGAGGCAGAGCGCATCAAGATGGACAAGCTGGCGCAGGCGGTCGTGTTCACGTCCCAGGGTGTCGCATTTATGCAAGGCGGCGAGGAGTTCCTACGCAGCAAGGGTGGCGACGACAACAGCTACAAGTCCGGCGACGAAGTGAACCGCCTTGACTGGGCGCGCAAAGCTCAGTACCAGAATGTGTTTCATTATTACGCGAGCCTTATCTGGTTGCGCAAGAACCATCCGGCATTCCGTATGACCTCGGCTGACGCCATTCGGCGCAATCTGACCTTCCTTGAAAGCCCGTCCAACACTGTCCAGTTCTCGCTCGACGGGCGCGCGTGTGGCGACACGTGGGATAAGATTATCGTCATCTACAATCCCAACAGCGTCGCCACCACGTTCAGCCTGCCAGAAGGAAGCTGGCATATTATCGCGAATCAGGACCAGATCGGCGCTACGACGATCAGCCAGGCAGTCGGCATCGTCATCGCGCCCGCCATCTCCTGCCTGATCCTTTGCCAATCTCATCCTTAACGGGCCATAGCGCCACGCCAGTAGCGATGGGGTCAGGCCCCAATACGGTTCCTTCTTTATACCGACGCATTTTTTTGATCAATTCTATGATCGGGATAGGGACCAGCTTCTAGCGCGTCCGGATTTATCATTTCCTCTTCGCTGGGAACGAGGAAATGATAAATCCGGACGCGCCGAGGCTGGTCCCTACCTCAAAAATTTCTCTCCTGAAAAGTGTCGGTGAAGGACATCTGGCTCCCCGCGAACTGCACTCCCAGGCGTGATCGTGCTTCCCGAGCCGGATGGAGCCTGCCCGATCCGTACTAGAAGTGTCATTGCCCCCACAGATCTGCCTGCGTTGCCGCCTGCTCTGACGCGGCGTGCTTCTTTACAGCCACGCGCCTTTCGCGTACAAGCTTTTTCGCAGTCGGCGCGTGAACCTCTTCCGCGTCGGACTCCTGTGTATCTGTCAGACCATCTACGACGAGTTCTACTTGTGCCTCGAAGATCGAATCGCGCCGTACCTGGACTTCGGGCCAGAGGTCCAGGAGCGCTTCAAGCGTCGCATCCTCACACGCGGAGAGTACGGGCCAGCGCGCACGCATCTCGCGCAGAACCTCGCTCAAGGTCGCTCTACGCGCAGCGAGCATCCACGCGATAAAAGATCTCTTTAGCTGCTCTAGCCAATCAAGCGAATAAAGCCCTATGCCGGGCATGAACGCTACCCGCGCATCGACCACGCGCTCTGCCGCCTGCTGGAGTTCCGAGCGTCGATACGCGTGCAATTGCGCGTAACAGAGACGTTCAGGCAAGAGACCTTCGCGCTCAACATACGCCCGCATAACCGATACGTCGATCAGCGCCAGACGGGCAGCGAAGTCATCGTAGTGAGCGCGCAAGAGCTGTAACACCTCGGTCACTGATAGCTGACCGGAGTAATAAACTATAGGAAAATCGGCGGCGATAGTGGCAAAGGCATCCCTCGCCTCGATGGGAATAGCTAGCACAAGATCATCGCGCCCGCGCAAGTGTTGCAGCTTGTGAACTTTCTTTTCGCGATAAGCAGGCGTCCAGAAGCCGAGGATCTCAACATAGATACGACGGTGCGCCCGCGTCAGGGCAAAATCGGGGATGAAGATGCTGGCGGGAAGCAGCAGCGGCTCCGGCTCGCGTTCCAGGCACCAGCCATCTACACCCTGGCTATCGGCCAGCGCTGCAAATGCCTCGGAGAATGACTGTTCGATGCTGCTATCGAACAGCGTCGAGACGTCGGCGCGCGTGTCATTCTGATTCGTCTCGCCCGGCAACAACGCGAGCAGTTGAGCATCCATGCTGAAATTGTAGGCGCGTTGCAGGAAATGCACCGTCGCATGCGCCTCTACAATTGCCGTCGAGAGGGAGCGACCTCTTTTTGCGCGCTCCCCACCCGCAACACCATACGCCAGCAGCGAGCGACAGAGCCGGGCCAGGCGTAGCCCGTACTGCTGCGGCGCACCCGTCACATCCTGGGGTCCGTAGAGCGTGAGATGCAGACGCATTGGCTCAGCGCGGCCCGCAAGCGTAGAAGCAGGCGCAGTATCGTCGTCATACGCGAGATCGTAGTACACGCCCAGCTTGCGCGCCAGGAAGCAGAGGCGCTTGATTACCATCCCCGCGCCGGTTGTGATCGGCGCGGGGATCGGGTCATCGCTCTGTTGACGACCAAAGGCGCGGCAATCGATAACGAAATGCGCGCTGGCAGCGTTGAAGAGGGCGGACTCGAAGGCCCACTGATTGTAGAGGGTAGCAACTTCCTGCGCGGTAGGAACGACAGTGCGCGTGAGAAGCGTCTCAGCCTCGCTATCCAGAGCAAGCAAATATTCCAGGTCAGAAACGTTCATAGTGTACGAATCTGCAAGCGCCTGTAGGGCCAGCGCGCGTGTCTGCGCGTCAAGAAAGCCCTGGTGATGCTCGTTCACATACGTATAGAGAGCCAGGCGCAGGTGTATCGGTGAGCTGATATCATCAAAAAGAGGAGGAGTAGGCAGATCTTGCAGGACTGAGCTCCACTCGCGCGGACGCCAGTTGTACCAGTTACTCAGCGTTGCAAGCAGGCAGTGCGCCAGGCGATAGTCACCGATGCAGGCGCGCGCCTCATCGAGCGAGAAGCAGCGCTGCGGCTGGCCCAGCAAGCTCTCGTAATAGGCAACGAGACGCTCTATCTCCATGTGTAGTTCGCCGGGGCGCAAAAAGTGCAGGGAAACGGATAGCTCGCCGCCGCGCCGATGGATTGATTTCTTTACATCTTGCAGACTGAAACGCACTGTTTTGTGCCCTCTTTCCCTGGAAGCGTTCTCCCTGATTTACCCTTGTCCACAGAGCAAACTTATGCTATGCTTAGCAAGAATATTTGTTATAACTTTAAGTATAGCATATTATTTACGTAAGTTAGTGGAACCCATCAGCTACCCTTTTCGGACTCAGCGCGCAGGCGCTGGGAGGGTGCTGAAGAGTTGCAAACTGGTTATTGCGCAACGCCAGTATATCCCGTATTATAGCGCGTAGAAGAAACACCCCTACGAGAACTGGTTCAGAAATCTTAACCATTAAGCGGCAATGCCAGTACTTATATACGCATTTATTAGTACTTATTTCCTATACACATAGCAAGCTTAAGCGCCAGAGAGTATGGTAATAGAGGGGCGCTATATGGACTGGGTGGATCAACACTGCGTAAGTTGACTGGAGAGGTACGATGAGCACGATCCCGCGAGACCTTGGCAAGTACGAATTGCAGCACCTCCTGGGACGAGGAAGTGCAGGTGAGGTGTGGAAAGGGTACGATACACAATCTCATAGCAATGTCGCGATCAAGCTAATACATAGCGATCTACAATCTGACCCTCACTTTTTGACGCGCTTCACGCGCGCGGGAGAGATGCTCACGTCGCTGCAGCACGCCAATATTGTGCGCGTGCGCGAGGCCACTATTGCGCGTCCACCACAGACGAACGAGACAACTGCCTATCTGGTCATGGATTATGTAGAGGGACAGACGCTCGCCGATTATATCGTGGCAACCTCACATAAGGGAAACTTTCCCTCGGCGGATCAGATCGTCTATCTCTTTACCAGCATAGGGGTAGCAATCGACTATGCCCATCAACGCGGTATTGTGCATGGCAACATCAAACCGAGCAATATTTTACTAGACCGACACAATACTCATAGTTTCAGCGGGGGAGAGCCTCTGCTGGTTGACGCGGGCCTCGCTCAACTGCTCGGCAGTACAGCTGGCATCAGTTCGACGCACTACATGTCGCCGGAGCAGGCCAGGGGAAACGAGGTAAACAACCGCAGCGATATTTATGCCCTTGGCGTCATTCTCTACGAGATCTGCACAGGCGTCCAACCATTTCGCGATGAGAGTTCCGTCGCGGTCATGATGCAGCATATCAACACGTTGCCCACACCTCCTAATCTCATCAATCCCAATGTCCCGCACGCGCTTTCAGAGGTTATCCTACGCGCAATGTCTAAAGACGCGGGATCACGCTTTCCAATGGCCTCACTGCTGGCCGCGGCCATCGCTGAGGCATGTTCGGTTCAGCCGATGCTCGAGCTGCCACGCGGCATGAGCAATGAGGAAGAGGAGCTGCCACGCGCCAACACGAACTCAGGATCGCTGCTCGGTGTTTCTCAACCATCGCAGAAGCTCTTCGTGCGTCAGCCAAACTCGCAGCCACTACCCAGGATATCGCGACCTCTCACCAGCACTACCGGTAAGCAGCCAACGATCAGACCCAACCCACTCGCGTCCGCGCCGCGCATCATAGTGCCAACCCCGTCGGAGAAGATGCCTGTGATACCCGGCCTGAAGCAGGCTACCGGGTCCGTTCCCACCGCGCCGCAGATGAACAAAATGGCGACCCCTACACCGTCAGCGAAGGTTGCGGTGCCGCACCAGCCACCGCCGACACCTGCGACGATACAACTGCCTGCCGCGCCCGCAAATCCCGCGCGGGTAAAAGCAAACGGCATGCGTCAATCTGAAACACCTATCTATATTGCATTCGCCGCACTGGCGCTTTTGTTGATCGTGATCGGCAGCGCGATCGGCGCGAATGTGCTGTTGCAAAGGAACCAGCGAGCGACTTCAATACATCAGGTGATGAGTGGGCATATCTTCTTCCAGGACGATACCTTCGGTCATGACGACCAGGTGCATATCGAGATGCTGAATGTGCCAGCACCAGCAGGCGGACAGAATTATTTTGCATGGTTGCAGACCACAAACAAGCGCGTAGTGGCGCTGGGACGCCTCCCCTGGCAAAACGGCGGCATCTCTTACACCTACACTGGCAACAACCAGCATAGCAACCTCCTACCAATAGTACAAGGTTTCAGCATCACGTCGGAGACGAGCAGCCCCCAGGCTCCAGGCGGCAAGAAGATATACCAGGCAAATTTTGACAATGCCACTTACGTCAAAAATATTCTTTACATCACTCCCGGCCTGCCTGACAGGCAAAGCGTCGTGGCAGAACTGTTGGAGACTATCAAATCCATGAACGACAAGACGGATAGTATTTACGATAGTCTGCAAATTCGGCCCGACGATCCGCTGGTCAAACGCCAGGCAACGCGCATTATCGAGATGATCGATAGCACGCGCTACGCCGTCAGCAACCACGATCTTCCTGGCGCGTATCAACCGTTACAGCACGCGCAGGTTGGCCTCCTCTCTTCGCCTACACAGCAAGGCTACCTCGACATATTGGCAACGCAACTGGCTAAGCTCAAACAGACGGCAAACGGCAATGAGGCGCTCTTGCAGCGGATTCAGAACGTCGAGAATGCCATTACCAACCTCCAAACCTGGGTGCAAAAAATACGTGCCCTCGACGTTCAGGTATTGAAGGCTGCCAACTTGAAAGATCCAGGGATTATCGATGTAGCTCTCCAGCTCAAGAATACGGCCGCCGATTCTTACGTCGGTCGCACGATTCCGCCCAATCCTGCTCCGCTGCCCACGCTGGGTTCGGCTGGAGCAGCACAGGCGTATACCGAAGCGCAGTACTTAGCAATGCTTGATGTGAAGCCTGTCTAGTTGCGTCGCACGCGACACTATTCACCTCTCGCCGAACTTTTTATGTTCGAACGAAAGGTGTTTTTGTAACGTTCGCGATTTGGCATTAAATCCTATTGGAAACTCTTCCACTATACCTTATACTATTGGTAGTGTTTTCACATCATTAATTTTCGTGCGCTAGCTCGCGAAACGTGCTCAAGAAAACAAACAAAGCTAATTACTGTAGAGGAGATAGTATGAGCACCCAACCTTCGCATTATGGTCAATATGAATTGCAGCAATGCATAGAGCGCGAGGCTAACCATGAAACGTGGAAGGCTTTCCATGTGCAGCAGAGGCGCTACGTCACAGTAAGCATCGTTCATATCAATGAGCAAAGCGCTACTGCTGAGAGGGTGCAACGCTTCCAGCAAGAGGCGCAGAAGCTGCTTGCCTTGCAACATCCAACTATCGTACAGGTACTCGACTATCAGGTCTTACACAATCCTGATAGCGCAACTACCGACTTCTGGATCGTGACAGAATATGTCGAGGGCATCTCGCTGGCCGCTTATCTTCTTATGGTCACGCAACATGGTAGTGTTCCTCCACCGAGCGAGGTAGTGCGCCTGTTGGCAAGCGTCGGAGCCGCCCTCGACTACGCGCACCAGCATGGAGTTGTGCATGGAAATCTCAATCCCGCGCATATCCTGCTGGACAAGGTGGGCACAACGGCAGACATGCCGGGCAGACCCACGCTGATCGGCTTCGGCACGTATAGCTTACAACCACCGACGACGCTTCCTCCCGCCGATGCAGCCTATATTTCGCCGGAGGTTGCCAACGAGCAGGCGATAAGGCCGCAGAGCGATATCTACTCTCTCGGCGTCATTCTCTACCAGGTATGCACAGGCTTCCTCCCATTCCAGGGCGAGACAGCCACAGCTATCGTGCAGCAACATCTGCAGGCCATGCCTCTAGCTCCGGCTGTGCTTAACCAGTATATTCCAGCTGCTCTGACGACGGTCATTTTGCGCTCCCTGGCTAAGGACCCCGCGCTGCGCTTTCCCACGGCAATGGCGCTGGTCACGGCGGTCGCCCAGGCGCTCAACATGCCTATTCCAGAAGACGACTATCAGACGCGTAGCCAGTCAGAGCTGACCAATAGCCCCACGTACCGTACTCCCATGCCACCAGGTGCTATGCCAACACAATTAGCGTACAATAGGAACACGGGGGCAATGCCGCGCGCGACCTCATCGCCCGCGTTAACGCCGCTCAATCCACCCTCGGGTGCGGGTATACCGGCGGTCAATGCCTATCAACAGGCCTCACATCCCGGACAATCTTACCCTGGACAGGATGCACGCTCTGGACCGGTAACGCCTCCGCCGACCGCTATCTCCGGTGCATGGTCAACGCCAAATAGAAACCCTGTGCAGGCGGATCTAGCTACTATTGCGCCGCCAGTGATGCCGCCGAGCGCGCCGCCCGCTAGAAAACGGTCAAGGAAGTGGCTGCTCATCGGGTCTATTGTAGCGCTTCTCGTCGTGCTTGGTGGATTGCTAGCGACGTTCATCTTGTTCAATCGAACGCCGCAGACCAACGGTACGCAGAACTCAATCGTCGGACACGCCTTCTTTGTCAGTAGCGGCCAGGTAAGCCTGGCTAGCAATGTTGGTATCGCCGACCAGTTGGAGGTTTCGCTACAAAATCTGCCGCCTCCCCAGGCAGGCAAAGCCTACTGGGTATGGCTGTTGAGCGACAGCAAAACACAGGCGCTCCCACTCTCGCTCGGCCAGCTCTCCGTGCAAAACGGGAAGGCGACGATGTTTTATGCAGGCGATAGCGAGCACAGCGATATCCTGGCCACCTACAACCGTTTTCTCATTACCCAGGAAGATGCAGGCGCGCAACCAGCATACTATACATTCAACAAAAACTACTGGAGTTTCGCAGCAGTACTTTCGGAGACGCCCAGTCCGGCGGATACGACCAATCACTTCAGCCTGCTCGATCATACGCGCCACCTGCTGGCACAAGATCCCAAGCTCAAAGCTGCCGGGCTGATCGGCGGACTGGATATCTGGCTCTTCAGAAACACGCAAAAAATTCTAGAATGGTCTGGAAGCGCCAGAGATTCAACCGACCCGGCCTTTATCCAGCGCCAGACCGTGCGCATTCTGGATTACCTCGACGGATCGCAGTTCGTGGGGACAGAACACCTGCCCGCCGGTATGGCACCTATCCAGGTCGATCCGGTCATAGCGCGTGTCGCCCTCCTGGAGATCGACCAATCGCAGAATCCTCCAGGCTATCTGAAACACATCGCCAATCATCTGCACGAGATCACGCAATCGCCCGGCGTCTCTGCCGATCAACAGGCCATTGCCACGCGTATTATCGTTGCAATCGATAACGTCGAGGTCTGGCTCAAGGCGGTGCATGGGGACGCCGAAAAGATTTTGCTGATGCCGCCCAATCAGTTGCGACAGCCCGCGGGCCAGGCGCTTCTCGATGATATGTTTACACAGGCAAACAACGCCTTTATCGGGCAGACCGATCCCAACACGCTCCAGGTAAAAGAGGGCGTCGCGCAGATTCACTACAATATCCAGCGCCTTGCCACCTTCGAGGTAGCACCTTGTACGGGAGACAACGCGGCATGCAAGTAAAAGTCCTTGCAGGTGGAGAGCGTGAGCCATTTCATAAGAGCAAAAAGAAAAGGGAGCATAGAGCATGAGTACGACGCCTGAGCAGCTTGGTAAATATAAGCTTATAGAGCGCCTGGGGCATGGTGGCGTAGCTGAGGTATGGAAGGCGCTGGATACACAGCTGCAGCGCTACGTCGCCATCAAAATACTGCAACCTGACCTGCGCGACGATCCCAGCTTCGTCAAACGCTTTCAACGCGAGGCCCAGTTTATTGCTACCTTGAACCACCCCAACATCGTGGGCCTGCACGATTTCCAGATCTTCCAGCCGGAGGACGATGGAAGGGGTGAGCAGTCTCCGCTTGCCTATATGGTTATGGATTATATCGAAGGCGAGACGCTGGCTGATTATATTCGCAGAACATCCAGCCGGGGACAGATACCTTCTCCGACCGAGATCGTGCATCTCTTCACCTCGATCAGCCTCGCGGTCGATTATGCGCACCAGCAAGGCATGATTCACCGCGACATCAAGCCAGCTAACATACTGCTCGACAAGCGCAATACCGCCAACAGCCCCATCGGTGAGCCGATTCTCACAGACTTTGGTGTGGCGAAACTGCTGAGCATTCCGTCAAGCAGCCTGACCGGTGAGCAACTGGGGACGCCACTTTATATCTCGCCGGAACAAGCCAGAGGCTATCCCGGCAACGAGCGCAGCGATCTCTACGCGCTCGGCATCATCCTATATGAGGTTGTAACGGGCGTAACGCCCTTTCGTGGCAATACACCACTCGATGTAATCAAGCAGCACGTCAACGCCACCCCAACCGCTCCGACGCTTATCAATCCGCACCTCCCGCCGACGCTCGTTTTGGTGATTATGCGCAGTCTGGCAAAAGATCCGGAGATGCGCTTCTCCAGCGCCTCGTCCATGGCCGCCGCCATTGCGGATGCGCTCAACGTGCCAGTGCCGGAGGTACTGGGGCAACCCACGTTTCCCCTCGACCCTCTTGATATGCCCACGCTACTTTCTTCCGGCCCGCCGTATACACAAACAGGGTCGCCTGGCGCACTCTCTTCATCCATGTCAGAGCAGACTATCAGTAAACCACTGCTATCGACCGGCAATCAAGCCAACACGCCGAATGCTAATCTCACGCCTGTAATGATCTACTCGAATCCAGGAGCCCCAGCGCCGCCAACGACTCCGCCTGCCGCGCCAGCACCTCCATCAACCCCCGCGCGAGGAAGACGGAGCAGCAGGTTGTATGCTATACTGATTCCAGTCTTTATTCTCATATTACTTGGTGCTGGTTTGGGCGCGTACTTCGTACTCAGCAACCACCCTACGACGGCGGTGACGCGCAATATCGTAGGGTATGCTTACTACACAAGTAGCGGACAATCCAGGAACGGGACAGCGCAGGGAATTGCTGATCGTATGCAGATCGACCTACAAAATATCGCCAGTCCTCAATCTGGCAAAAGTTACTATGCCTGGCTGCTTCCAGACAGCCATCCAGATACAAACAAAGATCAGACCGGGCCGCGACCAATCAAAGCACCGCTCCTGATCAGCAGCAATCTGCAGGTACAGAACGGAGCCGTGCATTTCACCTATGCAGGCGATGGGCAGAACAATAACCTGATATCGACGACGAGTCGCATCCTGATCACAGAGGAGAATGCTGGCGGTACGTACACCGCCCCATCCAGCGACCGCTCAACATGGCGCTATTATGGAGAAATTCCACAGGGCCAGATACCCGGCGATAATCCAGGCTTCAGCGCCCTGACGCATATACGCCATTTATTCTATAATGAAACGAATATAAACGTATTGGGCCTGCCCGGCGGTCTCGATATCTGGATGCTCAACAATACGGAGAAGGTCTTCGAATGGGCGGTGAGCGCGCGCGACGACTGGCATGGCGCGCAGACGAGCAATGTACAGACCGACCAGATGCACCAGCAGTCTATTCGCATCCTGGAATACCTGGACGGTACGACTAATCTGCACGTCGACGCGCCAACGGGGACGCCTATCCTGGTTGATTCGGTAATTGGCAAGGTCTCGCTGCTCACCGTCGACAAGCAGCACCAGGTGGCGGCGAACTTCAACGCCGATCCACCCGGCTACGTCGATCACGTACAACTCCACGTCGGTCAGGTAGACAAAGCGACCGACGTGTCGCCAGAGACGCATCAGCGCACGCAGCGTATTCTTGACGCGGTAACAGATGCGAAACAGTGGCTGCTGAAGGTACACGATGACGATGTGAAGCTTTTCCAGCTCAACGCCGACCAGTTGAAGCAACAGAGCACAGGCGAACTGCTGGACGATCTCGTGACACAGGCGACCTACGCCTATATCGGCCATCTCGACCCAAGCACCAATAGCGTGCAGCCGGGCGTGATCCAGGCACACTACGACATCCAGCAACTGGCGACAATCGCAATTACTAAAGATATTCCGCAGACACTGTGAGAAGGAGAGGAAAGCAGCAAGTATGAGCACGGGGCCACAACAACCACCGCGCCACCTGGGGAAATACGAGCTGCAGACGCGCCTGGGCCACGGTGGCATGGCAGAGGTCTGGAAAGCCTTCGATCCTCAGTTGCAGCGTTATGTCGCCGTCAAACTCATGCGTGCGGAACTGCGCAAGGACAGCGATTTCCTGGTGCGCTTTGAGCGCGAGGCGCGTCTTGTCGCGTCTCTCAAGCACCCCAACATTATTAAGATCCACGATCTGCTCATATCGCAGCCGCCTGAAACCGAGACCCCGATGGCCTATATGGTCATGGATTATGTCAGGGGGCAAACGCTCGCCGATTACATCCGTAACACCTCGCGCAAAGGACAGTTTCCGTCGTGGGACGACATCGTGTACCTCTTCACGTTGACCAGCCGCGCCCTCGACTACGCTCATCAGCGAGGGATGATTCACCGCGACATCAAGCCGGCCAATATTCTGCTGGATCAGCGGCCCGCGACGGCCAGGCCCATGGGAGAACCTATTCTGACGGACTTCGGCGTTGCGCGCCTGCAAGGTGTGCAGAGCGGAACCATTCTTGGCTCGCTGGTCGGCACACCTCTGTATATTTCGCCCGAGCAGGCGTTGGGTCAACCTAGCGATCGGCGCTGCGATCTTTACTCGCTCGGTGTTATCCTGTACGAGATCACGACGGGCGTTCCACCATTTCGCGGCGATACTACCGTAGCGATCATCATGCAACACGTCCACGAGCTACCAGCGCCGCCGACGCTTATCAATCCGCACATACCCCAGGCTGTCTCCGAGATCATTCTCAAAAGCATCGCCAAACGCCCGGAGGATCGCTTTGACAGCGCTATGGCCATGACCTCCGCGCTGGCCCAGGCACTCAACATAAAGATGCCAGGGTCAAGGGGCGTCCCGAATACAGCGTCATCACCCGGCAACCCGGCCTCATCGCCCGGCAATCCAGCGTCATCACCGGGCAACCCGCCTTCACATCCCTCGCTTACGCCACAATCGCGGGCATCTCTGAGCCTTACACCCGGCAAGCCGCTGCTCAACATGCAGCAACATAGCCAGACGCCGACGGATTCTATGCATCCCGAAACGCACAGGCCCACATTGCCGCTGCTTGGAACACTCCATCCGCAGACTATGACGCCGCGCTCAACGCGGGATGTTTCATTTGCTACGAACACGCCTATACAGCCACCAGCACCGGCATCTACACCACCGGGACTGGTACCGGAGCCTCCTCCCCAACGAGAACCCTGGTTCAAACGCATCAAAAAGCGCTTTCTCGTGCTTATCGGCATCCTTCTGATCGTATTTATCGCTATCGGTCTAAGCCTCGCTGTATTGCTTCCAGGCAGGTCTACTCCTGCTACCCCTACGAATTCAGCAGTAGTGGGGCAGATCACATTCACACAAAGCGGGTATGCAACGACAGGGAATTACGATCAGATACAGGTTGATATACACAACGTCCCGGCACCACCGCAGGGCTATACCTACTACGCATGGCTTGTCTATGGGTCGTATGAAAACACCCCTTCACGCTGGCAGTTGCCTTACAATAACGGGAATCTGCACCTTGACAAGCAGTCCTATCCTGGCCGCGCAAATTTGCTCAACGCAAATACGTTCCTCGTGACGAAAGAGAAAACCGGAAGCGATCCCCCGATCCCCTCGGACGCACCCTCGCGCCTCTACTACGCGCAGGTCTCGCCCTCATCCAGCTATAGTTTCGACGTTAGATCCTGTCCAACAGGTACAGGCCCCAACGTCTGTACAAGTTAGTCTCGCTCTTAGAGTCGCAGGAAATTTTTATCGCCTGCGTTTTGCCACCTCCTCCTCTGTGGTGCCGCTGGTGACTAATTCATAGAGCAGCGCATGTCCCTCTTTGGGCCGCAGAACACGGCCCAGGCGCTGGATATACTCGCGCTTCGTACTATTGCCGCTCACAATGATCGCCACGCGACAATCCGGCACATCGACGCCCTCGTTGAGCACGCGGCCCGTCGCCAGCTTGGTATAGTGCCCTGCCCGGAAGCGCTCCAGGATCACGCGGCGCTCCTCGGCAGGCGTCTTGTAAGTTATCGCGGGCACGCAGAAGCGACGACTGATCTCATCGACGACATAGTTATACTCCGAGAAGAGGATCACCAGATCGTCGGCATGCACGCGCAGCAGTTGTTCAATCTCATCATACTTCGCAGGCGCATTCATGGCGATATTGCGCGCCTCGCGCCAGGCCAGCATAGCCGCGCGCGCCTCGGGATCGCGTGCGCTCATATAGATAAGTTTCTGCTGAAAATCCTCTGGACTGCGGATAACGATGCGCCGCCGCTGCAAAAACGAGCGGTAGATGCGGCGCTGCTCACTGTAACGTGCCTCATCCTCGTCTGACAACAGCACATCGATACGCCGCTCCTCATACTGCGCCAGGTAGCGCCCCTCGGTCAGCTCGGAGGGAGAGCGCCGATAAACCTCCGGCCCGATCAGCTCAGCGAGATCCGTGTGGGTCATATCGCTGCGCTCGGGCGTCGCGCTCAGGCCCAGGCGCAACGGCGTAAAGGCGCTCTCCGCAATCAGGCGATAGGTCGGCGCGGGCAGGTGGTGGCACTCGTCGAAAATGAGCAGGCCGAAATTGCGCAACTCGCGTGGATAGAGTGCCGCTGAGTCGTAGGTGATGATCGTGATCGGCTTCAGCTCCTTCTCACCACCCCCGAACACGCCGATCTCGTCCGCGTCCAGCGACAACGCCGCCGCCAGGGCCGTGCGCCACTGCAACAACAGATCGATCGTCGGCACCACCGCCAGCGTCTTCAAACCCGTTTCGGAAATAGCCAGCGCCGCCACAAAGGTCTTACCAGCCCCGGTAGGCAACACCACAACACCTCTACTCCCCTCAGCCAGCCAGTTCGCCAGCGCCTCCTCCTGGTATGGACGCGGCTCCAGCGCCAGCTTCGTTGTGTAAGACAGGGCGGGCCTTTCATCGAAGGCAACCGTAAAGGGAACCTGCTGCCGCTCCAGAGCCTGCTTCACCGCGCTAAAATGGATCGGCTGCACGCGCAAGAAGCCATGGCGCTTATCCTGTACAATGCTGGAACGAATAGCGGCTGGCAGATAAGTTCCGAACAGCGTCAGCAGCAGCGCGGGCAGCGACAGGTCTCGCCACTGCTCCGTCGGTATGATTACGAGGTCGCGGCCCCGTAGTTCAAGGGTTATCATAGTCATAAGCAATCAATCAGTCCTGATGAGTAGAGAAAGCTGATCGGGCGGTACGGATAAAGCTTGTTGTTTCTCACGCTCCATATCTCCTTCTTGCAATACAGGTAAAAGGACAGCAGCGAGATCTTCGCTCGGCCAGGATAATGCTCTTCCACCCTTTTCGAGCAACAGGTTATTGCCAGGAAGTGTTGTAGAGTCGGGCTGACGTACATAGAGGCGTCGGCCTTGCTTCAAAGCGCCATTTGCGCCCTCCCATGTGCCACCTTTACTATCCGCCTCGGCAACGATGACCACCTGCGCCAGGCCCGTCACAACATTGTTCCGCTCCATCGCCCGGCTCACCACCCACGGAGCATCGGGATGAAACTGACTGACCAACAGGACAGTGCCATGCTCGATTCTTGGCTGCAGGTCACGCAGCTGTACTTTACTAAGTCTATGTATACCATGCGGCAAAACAACCGTTGTGCAGCCATCCGTGCTGGTAGCCCCTTCATAAGCGCTACGATCGACACCGCGCGCGTTGCCGCTGATAACATTCGCGCCATGTGCTGCAAAATAGCTAGCAGCCGCCCTGGTAAAAGCCAGACTCTGCTCGTTCGCATTACGAGCGCCGATAATGGCAATTGTTTGACGCTTGAGTATCTCCAGATCCCCCATACAAAACAGGATCGGAGGTATATGCGTGCGACTGAGGGCAGATTTTAGCAGTAGAGGATATGCAGGATCAAGGACTGTAACTACCCGAATGTGTTCATCCTGCAATCGCTCCACGAGAAACGCCTGCGCGGCAGATTTTTCTTTTGCCTGCTCAAGCTTTTGTACGATCTCCGGCTTCAGGTGGCAGGTAGCGTTCCACTCCTCCACACTAGCGGCAAAGAAATCCCGCAGCGACCGCCCCAGCTGCTTACACCATGTTACCAGAATATCATTGACAATGCGCGTCGAGAGGCCACTTTCGAACACTAACAGTAGCCAGCATGCCTGTTCCTGCAGGTCCTCGTTCATTATATAACTCCTCATTGATCGCCTGAATGAGTTGTACGCGTAATAGTAAAGGGGTATACCATTCTGGCACCAGCCTTCATCAAAGTACAGCCAGTCTCGCGCAATGTATAGCCGGAATCATAAATATCATCTATAAGCAACAGTGTGCGCTCAGTAACTGCATCGGGTGGCTGTACCTGGAAAGCACCTTTGACATTATCTTTTTTCTGTACCCGGTTGCTTAATTCTTTCTGTTCTCGGGTCGCGCGTATCTTTATGAGAGCAGGCAAATATGCTATTTTCAGCTCAGAAGCTACTTGCCTTGCAAAATCTTCCACTAACGAACCACTTCTTGTTGAAGGCACACTGACTATAGCATCTATCGTTCCAACGGGATAGCGGGTACCTATAACATCAATCGCACCTGTTACTAACTGTGTAGCAAAAGCTCCAGCCTCCTCATATTTGCTCGCACGCACGAGTTGCCCTGTAGTACTATTGCCATGATACGATAATGACCAGCCTATTTCGTGTACAGGCTTCCCCGCAATGCTGCGTTTTTCGATACGTGGCAGCCATTCTTTGTTCAGGAAACGGGCTACTGCATCTCTTGTTCTTTGCGCAGGCTGCACAAGCGGAAAGTTTGTAGGCATGCATTGCCCACATGTTCCACACACATATCCTGGTTGATCTCCAAGATAAGCGGTCAAATAACTCATATAGCAATTTTCCTGCAAAGCATATTGCTGGATAGCGTTGAACTCACGCAGTTTTTCCTCCCGTACAATATCGTATGCTGAAAAATCAATCTGTTTCTGATAATCCAGGAGAGTGTAGGTACGATCTTCGCGGCTCCGTTCAATCAAACTCTGGTCTTCTAAATCAGCCAATACTGTACGCAATGCTGTCGTAGAAAGACCTGTGCTGCGCGTCAAATCAATCTCGCGCAAAGCTTGAGGATTCGTTTTGAGCACAGATAAAACTGTTTCGTACTGCTTAGCCGCAGGTTTTGCACTGTTTATAAAACGCTCCTGGATGATAGCATCAGTCGGATCGTAGAGCAAGATGCACGAGGCCGCACCCCCATCGCGTCCAGCCCTGCCCATCTCTTGATAATAGTGAATTGGTGATGCAGGAACATGGTAATGTACGATAAAACGCACATCGCTTTTGTCAATGCCCATACCAAGTGCATTAGTAGAGCATATAACTTTGCAGTGGTTAAGCATCAATTTCTGCTCAACCGACTGTCGCACATCATCATCCCGACCGGCGTGATAGTAATCAGCAGTGAATCCTTGTTGGGCAAGGAACGTTGCCACCATTTCTGAATCTCGTTGTGTCGCAACATAAATGATGCCGGTTCCAGAAATATGAGGAAGCATTTCCGCGAGGTAGCTTAGTTTCTCCTCATCACCATTCACATGAACAACATGCAAATACAAATTAGGCCGCCGCATAGTACCATGTATAACCTGTACGTCCTTGCCCATTTGTTGAAGAATATCTTCCTCCACGCGCTTATTAGCAGTAGCAGTCAAACCAAGTATAGGCATCTCATCGGGAATAGCGCTCAGCAAGCGCACTATACGACGATAATGAGGGCGAAAATCGTGGCCCCAGGTCGAAATACAATGAGCTTCATCAATTACAATCATGCTCATCTTTATTTGCAACACATATTCTTGCCACAACATGTTATCCAGGCGCTCGGGAGCAATAAAGAGCAGTTTTAATTCACCTGCTACAGCGCGCTCCAACGTAATCTGATTCTCCTCTTCGCTAAAATCTGAACTAACAATTGCCGAAGGTATAGCGTAGGTACTATTGCAACGCTGGCACTAATCGCGCATTAATGCTTTTAAGGGTGAGAATACAAGAGTCAGATGAGGATAGTAAAGACTCGCCATTTGATAACAAAGCGACTTGCCCCAGCCTGTGCGCTGAATGGCTAAAACGCGCTTTCCCTGCATCAGCAATTCAATAATCTCGCGCTGCCCCGGATGAAATTTACCAGTAATATGGAACTGCGCCTCTAGCAACTCTTCAGGCTGTACATCACACCACGTATCCACCATTGCAAACACTCCCCTTTCGAAGTAACACATGCATTATAGCTGCTATCTCTTCGATTTTCAAGTCATTTGCATCTAAAATTTTCTCTTGTCTAAAAAAATACTTATTTATAAGTATCTATGCATATTCAAGGGCTAATTATCCATTGCACTACTCAAAAATGATGATTTATTTGTGCTTTGAACAAAATGTCTAGCTTTTTCAAAAAATTTTATGCTACAATAGCAGCACTGGATGTCTTAGAGACAGTAACGTTATGTAGAGGAGATTTTTCACATGGTGGTAACGGGTTCTTGTATTGATCCAGAGGTTTGCAAGGTTGCTATTATCGATGATAGCTATGAGCATGAGCCGCGCGATTTCATACTTCCGTACTGGCAGGCCGAAATAGCGGGTTTTCACACGGTGCAACTTTCTGGGAAAATAGCGGATACGTTTGAGAATCTGGATGAAATGGCGAGGCGTATCGCAGAGCAAGCACAGGCGGCAATCTGTACCCACCGCCTGAGTATGCTGGATGGCAAGGAACTCTGCGGCGCGCAATTGGTGGCGTCCTTATATGACTTGAAGATTCCGGCCCTACTGGTCACGCAATATTCGGATATCGATAAGCACATGTCAATCAGAAAATGGAAGGATAAAGTACCCATCGTGCTGCATCCACGTGAATTTGAGTTTGAGACGGTACAGGAGTATCTCGAAGAGTGCGCTATGGAGCTACAGGGGCAGCCACCGGAGCATAGGATACCGTATCGCGTGCTTCTACTTGTGCATAATGTCGAGAGTGCCGGAGAAGAAACGGCGGTCGATGTGGAGGTAGGCTGCTGGGATCACTACCATATTGTTCGTCTTCCACTGTCGCTGATTCCAGAGCATATTCGCGCTGATATCAGATGTGGGACATGGCTGTATGCGGATGTAAATATCAAAGCGCGGTATCAGGAGGACCTGTACTTCCGCAATTTCGAGCTCACCAGCGAGCCGGGGGATGAGGGAGATGAAATTCTTGTTTATTGTGAAGAAGTCTATTCCGGGCAGGGGGAGCTGTTTCCTAACACCACGCCCTGATATGTCCTAGCGCGTCCTCCACGAGTGACAAAAGCTCGTTTTGGCTATTCAGGACTCCGTGCTACCGAAGGCGGCGCGGAGTCCTGAATAAGCAGTATCGTATTTACGTTGCGGAAAGAATGCGCGCAGGGCCATTTTGCACGTACTACTTCAGACCGATACGCGCCTGAATTTCACTTGCTACGGTGTAAGGATCACGATCGCGGCGGGTCACGTCGTCAACTACAGCATCCCATTCCTCTTCACTCATTTCGGCCTTGAGAGCATTGGCAACGGCGTGCATGATAAGCGCGTTCAGTTCGCTGCGCACCTGGCGCTGGGCGCGGCTCACAATCACACCGCTTTCGAGCAGGTACTGGCGATGCTGTTGAATGGACTCGACCAGTTGCTCGATACCTTGCTCCTTGTACGAGGAGGTTTTGACGATCGGAATGCGCCACGCGGCCTTGCGCCGATTAGAATCGAGACTGAGCAGCATCGCCAGTTCCGCCACAGTCTGGTCAGATCCGGCCTTGTCGGCTTTGCTGACCACGAAGATATCGGCGATCTCCAGGATACCGGCCTTGATAGCCTGGATATCATCACCCATGCCGGGCGCGACCACCACCAGGACGGTCTGCGCGGTACGCATCACCTCGACTTCGGCCTGGCCCGTGCCGACCGTTTCGATGATGATGGGATCGTAGCCAGCAGCATCCATAGCGCGCACAACATCGCGCGTCGAGGAGGAGAGTCCGCCCAGGCTGCCGCGACTGGCCATGCTGCGAATAAATACGTTGGGATCGCCAGCCAGTTCCATCATGCGGATACGATCGCCAAGGATGGCACCGCCTGAATACGGACTGGTCGGGTCAATCGCTATGACACCGACTTTTGTATCTTGCTTGCGATACTCGCGTACCAGACGCGTGACGAGCGTGCTTTTGCCAGCGCCGGGAGATCCGGTGACGCCGACGATATGGGCATGCCCGGCGTGCTGGTGCAGTTCCGCCAGGTAGCGATGGGATGGCGCGGCTTCGCTCTCGATCAGCGTCACCATGCGGGCAAGGGCGCGACGATCTCCGCTGAGAAGACGTTCAACGATGTTTTGCAATGCGCACCTACACTCCGACAGACAGGCGGTCGGTCTGCACATTGTCGCGCACAAACTGGATAATCTCATCCAGCGGCGCTCCTGGTCCGAAGCAGCCCTTGATGCCCATACTCTTGATGGCCGGAATATCCTCGTCAGGCAGAATGCCGCCAGCGGCGACCAGCACGTCATCAACGTGATTCTGCTGCAAGAGATTCATTACTTTGGGGAAAATAGCCATGTGCGCGCCTGAGAGAATACTCATCAAAATGGCGTCTACATCTTCCTGGATGGCGGCCTCAACGATCATTTCCGGCGTTTGACGAATGCCGGTGTAGATGACCTCCATGCCTGCATCACGCAGCGCGCGGGCGATAATCTTGGCTCCGCGATCATGTCCATCCAGTCCAGGCTTGGCAACTAATACACGAATAGGACGAGTATCGGCCATAATAGTGACTCCTTCGTCTATCATCGTTAGAAATAGCTAGAGCGCACACTCTTGTCAAAATAGCAGGGCCGCCCGGCATATCTAACAACTCTTCAACATCTGCTCGTAGAGCGCGCAGACCGCACGCTCTAGCTCCTCATACATTTGCTTATACCCTTTACTCAATTCTACAACGGGCATCCTCTCGCTGCAAGCGTGCATCAAAGCCTTTGCGTGTTCACCGATACGCGCTTTCTCAGCGGCCCCAATGGTAGGAACAGGCAAATGCGCCAGTACATGCTGCTCGATCTGCGGCTGTACCCACTTATAGGCGGTATAGAGCACATAAACGTACTCCTGGAGCAGGCGCGAATTGAGCAGGGCCAGTAAGAAATAGAGTTCGTCTGATTGTGAGATCTGTGAGGAATCTGTGATATTCGAACGCAGGTAGAGGAGGTACAGTGTTTGCAATACAATGTGGGAGCGCAAGTCCAGCGTGGCCTGTAGACGGCTGGTGCTCTTGACGACCAGCAGTTTGGGGGCGAGATAGCGCTCCATCGACTTGACGATATGTTCGCGGGCGATCCAACTGTCGCCGCTGGGCGGGATATAGGGGCGCACGGCGCTTCCACCGCGCAGGACGGGATACCAGAACTGTCCGTCAAGAGGTTGCGTTTTGAAGAGATGCGTGCTGTTCTTGCTTAGCTCCTCGCCGCGCCGTATGATGACGAGCTCGCCGAGGGGGAGAAAGGGTCGCTCCCGCGCGCCTTGCAACGTGTAGTGAAACGCGTGCAGCCTCTCCACAAGGCTGGTGCGCGTACCGCTCAAGAGGTAACGCATTTCGGCACCGGGCTGATTGCGCAGGAGAGATTGAGGAACGCTGCGCGCACCCACAGGCGTAGCGCAATGTTCCAGCATTTGCGCGGCGGGTTTCGCACTATCCTGGCTCAAGCGGGGCCAGGCCTCGCGCTGCCACGCCACATGGTGAATGGGCCTGGGAGGCGACTTCTGGGCGATGATGACTGCGGCACCGACGTAGGCCGAAAAGACGCCAGAGAAGTGCCAGAGGTGATGGAGCGTCGTCTCGGCAAGCAGGCGTTGGCGTTCGGGGCGGGCGTTGGTGCGCGCCAATACAGGATCGGGGATGACCAGTCCAATCCAGCCGCCGGGCCGGACGATCTGTAAAGCCAGGCTCAAGAAGAGGAGATAGCTATCCGTCTGCCCACGCTGGCGCGCAAACTGGTAGCCGCTCAGGTCGTTATTTTTAGCTGCCAGATAGGGTGGATTTGCCAGGAAGAGGTCGACGTTCTCGTGATTTTCCCAGGGAAACGCCAGTCCATCGGCCTGATGAATATGCAGTGGAAGCGCTGCAGACTCTTCTTCGTGCGTGGCGGAAAACAGTGATCTTACCTGCATTTCAGCCAGAAAACAGGCGACGGGATCGGGATCAAAACCCCAGATGTTGCGTTGCAGCGAGGCGATCTGCTCGGAGCGGGAAAGATTTCTCTGCTGCTCGGAAGCGAGAAGGCGCGAGGCTGCACCGGCCAGGAAGTTTCCACTACCACAGGCGGGATCAAGCACGCGAAGGTGGGAAAGATCTTTATCGACACTGTAGCCAGAGGCGTCAAGTATTCGCTCAACCAGCAGAGGCGGGGTCGAGAAGTGGCCGCGCGTCTTGCGCTCCTGCACAGGTAAGCTCGCCTCATACCAGCTAATGATATCTTGCGACGGCATCAACGACTCAAAACTTCTCTTTCTTTTGCTGAAGCTCCAATGCTTCGCGCGCGGCTAAACGACCAGCCTCTTTGATGCTGGATGCTCTTCCTACGCCCAGCAGAACCTCATGCTCGAACACGCCGACCAGGAAGACGCGATCGTTATTGCGCCCACTCTGCTCCAGGACGCGATAGCGTGGCAGAGAGCCCGAGCGCTGTAACACAATTTTTTGCAGCCGTCCTTTAGGATTGGTATCCAGCGTCTGACGACTCACGAGTTCAATCATAGGAAAGACTGTACGGGCAACGAAGGCGCGCGCCACATCTGGCCCCTGGTCAATGTGCAGCGCACCCACGACCGCCTCCAGCACATCGGCGCAGAGCGAGTCACGCGAACGCTCATTAAATGTGCGCAGATTGGCAATATCTACACGAATATAGGAAAACAGTCCCAATTGCTGCCCGATCACGGCGAAGACCCGACGGCTGACCACCTCGGATTTCAGCGCGGTCATCTCTCCTTCCGATGCATTTGGAAAAGTACGATAGATATACTCAACCACATGCGCGCTGATAATAGCATCTCCCAGAAATTCCAGCGTGTCGTAAGAGTCACGTACAGCCGTTTCTGAGCAACACGAATGATGAGTCACCGCCCGTTGTAACAACGATCGATCGTGAAACGTTACCTGGAGCAGTGCTTCTAGCGTCGTAAGGCTATCCTCAGTATTTTTTCTATTCCCTGTCTCTTCCATACGGTCTTTATTATATCCCATTTTCCAGCATAGCGAGTATGCACAAGGGCTTTCCCTCCTGCTGGCGATCATACCCATAGTTTGGAAAGATCGACAGGTACGCTATAATATTGGTAATGGAAGGCATCATACGTTTAACTCTACGGTAACATTGCCATAATTCCTATCGTATATGCTGTGTATATCCATAAGCAAGCTCTGGGGAAATACTACATTTCGCAAAAGGTTGGATTCTTTGCTCATGTTGGCATTCTTAATGGTGACGCTCGTCGATCTTGGGACGGTCTTCTGGATGGGAGCACAGCTCTGGCGCACCTTTGTCTTGCAGCTCACGGATACTGGCAACCGCACGCAGGAGACGATAGAACGACGCATTGAAGAACGCTTCGATCGCGACTTCTCGATGCCGATCCTGTTTATGCTCTTACTAGCAAACGTCGGTGTTCTCCTGGGCCAGGGACTGGTTCTGACAGGCGGCAACCTGGGTCAGGCGCTCACGCCAGCAATACTCGGCCCGCTTGCCACAACTGGTCGCTTCGGCACCTACTGGCTGATGCGCGAGATCGTCATCTTCCTGGCAATCGTGCTGGCAGCGATTACGCTGCAGGTAAAGAAGTTGCCGCGCAGCTTCACCGACCTCGTGCCCTGGCTTAACCTGATACTGGGTCTGGCGCTACTGATCGCGCTCACAATGTCTGGTCCCGCAGCCGCGACCAATGGCACTATGCTGGTCTATGCCGTGCTGATCGACTGGCTGCACCTGCTGGCGGCATCGCTCTGGGTAGGTGGCATACTATACGTCTCCCTGATCTACCTGCCTGTGCTGAAGGGAAACACAGTGCTGGAGCGCGCTGGTTCGCTGGTCTCGCTGCTCCCACACTACTCACCACTCGTCATTACGGGCGTGATTATTATGGCGGTAAGCGGCCCCTTCAACGCTGCGGTACACCTGACTGCGCTGAACCAGCTTGCCACAACCGCCTATGGCCGCGCACTCGTCATAAAAGTCCTGCTCACCGGGGCGCTCCTGCTCACCAGCGCCATCCATATCGGCATCCTGCGCCCGCACCTGAAGAAAGACTACATGAAGTATCTGGCACTGAGCGGAGTTGAGCAGCATACTGTGGTCGCTGCTCCAGATACATTACCGGAGTCGGCGGCAATCCAGCATACGTCCGCGCCAGAAGCCGTCAGGCAACTTGAGAGCAGTATTGCAATGCAAACGAGAAGGCTAACGACCATGCTGCGCTGGGAGCCGTTGCTGGGCGTTGGCGTCCTGATCTGCACAGGATTGATGACCGTCTTCGCAGGCACATTGCTGCCCATAGTCGTGAGTCAACCAGCCCCGGTAGCGCCGACGCCGAGGCAGCAGGTCAAACCCTTTAACACCACGGTAACGACCAGCGATAAGCTATTTACCGTCAAGATGACGGTCTCGCCCAACCACTTCGGGTCCAACGTCTTCACGGCTACCGTGATGAACAGCAAGGGGACGGTTGTAACCAACGTGGGCGTCTCGATCTACACAACCATGCTGGATATGGATATGGGGACCGATGCAGTCAATCTGCAGCCAGACGGTAAGGGACATTTTAGCGCGACCGGCGATCTGGAGATGGGCGGCAACTGGGGTTTACGCGTGCAGATACGAGCGCAGGATCACAAGCTGCACGAGGGATCGGTGAAGATGGTAACGCCCTATTGAGCGTTCTACCAGGTAGAACTAAAAATTTTGTGAAGGTCTTACGTAACGACATGAGAAGAGATCACATACAGGGGTCGCGCGTGCGCAGATCTATAACGACATTTATAAGAGGCAGAGGGCAGCTTGTCTTGCTGCTTGCCATTTTCAGTCTGCTGGGCTTGCTCCTGGCGGCCTGTGGAGCGGGTGATACGGGCAATACGACGGCGACGCCGACGGTCACGCGCGTCAATGGATTTGGGGGCGCGAACAATCATGGACATTCGCTGCTCGCGCTACCGGACAATGTGCTAGTGCTGGCAACGCACTATGGACTGTTCCGCTCCGGTGATAGCGGCACTACCTGGAATCTCGTCGCGGCTGGCTCCGGTCAACCCATGGACGGATTGATGACGACCTCAATGGTCAGTAGCGCGCTCGATCGCCAGCGTCTGTACGTGCTCACTCAGCCAGCAGTTGCTGGCGCGAAGGGGACGCTCGGTCTCTACACCAGCGCCGACGCGGGGCGCACATGGCAGCTTGCTATTGCGACGAAGAGCATTGGAAGTATGTACACCGTTGCGGCGGGCAATGATACGCCGGAAGAGGTCTATGTCTATCTGCCCGACGCGGGTCCCCTGGGACTCAAAGTCAGCAAGGATGCGGGCCAGCGTTTCTCTAATACGGGGACGTTGCCCTTTGGACGTATCCTTGGCCTGCTGACCATCCCTGGCGCGCCTGGACAGTTGCTGGCATATGGCAACGATGGCATGGCTCATAGTAGCGATGGTGGCGCTCACTGGCAGGTCATAGCAGGAGTGAATGGTGGTGTCTTTGGAGCTACAACTTCTGGTCCTCACCAACCGATCTATGCCTCGGGCGACGCTGGCATCTACGCGTCGAAGGATGGCGGCAAGACCTTTACGCTAGTCTATACACAATCTTCCTACGGCTCGTTGATTGCTTCGCCCGCGCAACCGCAATTGCTCTATGGGAAAACGGGGCAGGCGATCTATAAAAGTACGGATGGCGGCCATAGCTGGCAGGCTCTGCCGACGATTAAAGGCAACTTGCAAGACCTGGCAGCGGCTCCGTCCAATGCCGCGCTGCTCTATCTCTCGCTCTCCTATCCGATGGAGGTCTATCGTTTCAGCCAGAGCGATGGAAAATGGTCGTCGTTGACGCCGAAAGCGTAGCAGGGAAAGATGGGGGAACGTATGCTTAACAGATTATATCGCGCGGCGCTCGCCTGCACGCTTCTGCTTCTCTTACTGCCAGGTTGGGCGCACGCTGATGGTGGCGCGCCCAATCTGGCCTATGTAGCAGGCGGCGATAAAGGCATCAGTGTCATTGATATCAAGCAGGAAAAGGTGACTAGCACGATTACGCCCAGCGGCAATGCGCATACCGTCCTGCTCAGCCTGGACGGTAGCTTCCTTTACGTCACGCAGCCGCAGCAGGGGCAGGTCGCCATCCTGAAAGCCAACAACGGCACTCCGATTTGCAGCGCGAACGTTCCCGGTCAGCCGAGCCTGCTGACGATAGATACCGGCTCGAACACGCTCTTCGCGGCTGGCAACGGAGCATCCAGCGTCACCGCCATTGATCCCACGAACTGCACGATCAAGCATACTTTTCAGGCAGGCGGTCCAGTGTATGGCATCGCCATCGCCGCCGTCGGTTCGGCACTCTCCGGCAACACAGGGAACGAACTCTGGGTCTCGGCGGGCAACGCGGTGACGACGTTCGATGATGTCAGCGGGAAGGTCATCGGCAATGTCGCCATTCCTGGAGGTGCGCGCTACATCGCCATTCCGGCAGGTGCCACCGTCTACGTGACCACGCAGAGCGGAAGCGTGCAGGCCATCGACCTCACAACACGCAAGGTCGTGCCCCTGATAACAGGCGGACAATACGGACCGATGGACTACGACGCCGGTACAGGCGAGGTCTACGTGCCCGATCTGGCGCATAATCAGCTCGTTATTCTTACGCCGGTTAATCCCGGTTTCGCGGTTCCGCGCGAGCCTGCGCGTGTCATCAAGTTCGACGCCCGGCCCGCGTCGGTCGCGATCACCAGCGATGGGCAGTTCGGCTTCGTTGCACTGGCAAACGGCAGCGTTGCCATGCTCGACATACCTGGACGTCAGACCATTACAACCATACATGTCGGTGGCGACCCTCAGTTTATCATCACCGGCCTCTATCCGCCCCCCGTTCCGCAAAACTCACCGATAGGCAAGTTCATCGATATCGCCGCCTATATCTTCGTCATTGCCCTGTTCATTGTGCCGATTCTCTTGTTTAGAAGATACTCAAAGGCACGCGCCCCCTCAATAAAGGGTTAAGGCTGTATGTGATGTATTTGTGTGCGGTAGTACCACATTCTTTGAGCAGAATGAGAATAATACAGCATAAAACGACTTGCACATAGTGACTATTTTACGGTAACATATAAACAATTGCATTCTTTGCATATTGTAGGATAGTCGTTTCATTTTTAGAGTTGCCGCAGTACGAGGTTTTGAACATGCACTTAACAGGTCTGGCGGAGGAGTCGGAATCACTTTTTACGACAAAACTGCAGGTACCGTCGACGCGGCCCTATCACATGGCACGGCCCCGGTTGGTACAGCAGTTGAAGGGAGTATTGAAGTATAAGCTTACCCTGATCTCGGCTCCCGCTGGCTATGGCAAAACCACGGCACTTCTCGACTGGCAGCGCCTGCGCAGATCGGCCCAGCCACTTGCATGGCTCTCTCTCGATCAAGATGACAACGATCCGCGGCGCTTCTGGCAACATTTTATGGGGGCTATCAGAACGGCACGGATAGATATAAGTGAACAGGTGCAGCAACTCTTCAACGCTCCTCAGCCGCCACCGCTTGAAGCGCTTCTCCTCACGATAGTCCAGGCTGTCTCCAAC
>Ga0066793_10000029_pt1 | contig 39678 bp, 28 predicted proteins | sample PersoiDNA2013189_FD_83876 | JGI IMG/M metagenome (GOLD analysis project Ga0066793, IMG submission 83876) | Permafrost soil microbial communities from the Arctic, to analyse light accelerated degradation of dissolved organic matter (DOM) -... | ecosystem: Environmental > Terrestrial > Soil >... | reverse complement strand
GACCCCGGCCGCATCCTCAGCGGCCGCGCCCACCGTCGCGCCTGGCAACACGCCCGTCAACGGCACAGCACACCCCAAGCATGGCACACGCACGCCTGCGAGTACGACAACCGAGTAAGTCGATGCTGCGATTGCGTCAATTGTTGGCCGTTGCACGCCCATACGGGCGCTTGCCACTACGATGAGTCCGTCACGGCCGTTCATCATGCGTCCGGTAGCGACCTCGCTACTGATGGTCGCCATCGTCCTGTCAGGCATGGTGGGCTTTCGCTTCCTGCCGCTCTCCGCGCTGCCGCAGGTCGACTATCCGACGATCCAGGTGCAGACGCTCTATCCCGGCGGCAGCCCCGAGGTGATGAGCCAGACCGTCACCGCACCGCTCGAACGCCAATTCGGAGAGATGTCGGGCCTGCAGCGCATGAGCTCGACCAGTACCGCCGGCGCCTCTGTCATTACGCTGCAGTTCGGGCTCGGCGAGACCCTCGATGTCGCCGAGCAGGAAGTGCAAGCGGCGATCAATGCCAGCGGCTCGCTCCTGCCTGCGGACCTGCCCGCCCCGCCGATATACGCCAAGGTCAATCCGGCGGATGCGCCGGTGCTGACGCTCGCCATCACCTCGGACACGATGCCGTTGATCGACGTGCAGAACCTCGTCGACTCGCATCTCGCACAAAAGATTTCACAAGTCTCAGGCGTGGGCCTGGTGAGCTTGAGCGGCGGGCAGCGGCCGGCCGTGCGCATCCAGGCCAATACGCAAACGCTTGCCTCCTACGGCGTCACGCTCGACACGGTGATGTCGGCGATCAGCGCGGCGAACGCCAATCGCGCGAAGGGCAGCTTCGACGGTCCGACGCAGGCATTCACGATCAACGCCAATGACCAGCTTCTTACCGCGGATGACTACAAGAACCTGATTATTGCGTACCGCAAAGGCGCGCCGATCCGCATGACCGATGTGGCTCACGTGGTCGATGCGGCCGAAAACGTAAAGCTTGGTGCCTGGGCGAATATGAAGCCCGCGATCATCCTCAACGTGCAGCGGCAACCCGGCGCCAACGTCATCGGCACGGTGGATGCGATCAAGACGCGCCTGCCGCAATTGCAGGAAACCCTTCCCGCGGGGATTCAGGTGGACGTGCTTGCCGACCGCACCACGGGTATTCGCGCCTCCGTGAGCCACGTTGAGTTCGAGCTCTTGCTCGCCGTGGCGCTGGTGGTCGCCGTGATCTTCTTCTTCTTGCACAGCGTGCGCGCTACGGCAATCGCAAGTCTGTCGGTGCCGATCTCGCTCGTGGGTGCGTTCGGCGCGATGTACCTTCTGAACTTCAGTCTCAACAATCTCAGCCTGATGGCGCTGACGATTGCGACCGGCTTCGTCGTCGACGACGCGATTGTCATGATCGAGAACATCTCGCGACATCTCGAGAAAGGTGAGAAACCGTTCGAGGCCGCACTGAGTGGCGCCGCAGAAATCGGTTTTACGATCGTTTCGCTCACGGTCTCGCTGATTGCGGTGTTGATTCCACTGCTCTTCATGAGTGAAGTCATCGGGCGGCTGTTTCGCGAATTCGCCGTGACGCTTGCCATCACGATATTGATCTCGGCGCTGGTGTCGCTGACCTTGGTGCCGATGCTGTGCGCCTTTTGGTTGAAGTCCTATCCGGAACGGGACGCTCAGGGCATCAGCAAGAAGTCCCGGGAGCTCTTCGAGCGAGCGGTCGCCTATTACGACCGTGCTCTCTTGTGGGTGCTGGCGCGCGAGCGCGCGACCCTCATCGTCGCGTTCGCGACGCTCATTCTGACGGCGTTTCTTTACATCTTCATTGCCAAGGGTCTTTTCCCTACGCAGGACACGGGTCAATTGCAGGCGCGCGTGCAGGCCACCGAATCAATCTCCTATGCGCGCATGTCCGAGCTGCAGCAGGCGGTCGGCAAAGCGATCCTGCTGGACCCCGACGTTCAAAATCTGAGTTCCTTTATCGGCGTCGACGGCGCCAACAATACAATGCTGAACAGCGGCCAGATGCTGATCAACCTGAAGCAGCACCGCACCGCCGATTCGCAAGCTCAAATCATGGACAACTTGAGGCGGCGCGCTAGCACCGTGCCCGGGGTCAGCCTCTACCTGCAGCCGACCCAGGACCTGACCATCGACGCCGAGACCGGGCCGACGCAGTACCGCTTTTCGCTCGAAGGCGCGGCGACCGCGACCGTCAATGAGTGGGCGGATAAGCTCGTGACGAAACTGCACAGCGTGTCGCAGCTCGCGAACGTCACCTCCGACGCCAACGCGCAGGGGCTGGCGGCCTATGTCGCCATCGACCGCGACACCGCTGCGCGCATGTCAATTACCGCGACCGCGGTGGATGAGACGCTCTACAGCGCCTTTGGCCAGCGGATCGTCTCCACGATTTTCACCGATACCAATCAATATCGCGTCATCCTTGAAGCACAGCCGGGCTTTCTGACGACGCCCCAGTCGCTCGGCGATCTGTACATGCAGACCTCTTCCGGGCAGCCGACGCCGCTGTCGGCGATCTCGACGATCCGCGAGCAGAAGGCTCCGCTGCAGATCACGCACGTCGCGCAATTCCCGGCCGCAACCGTAGGATTCGATACGGCACCCAGCGTGTCGCTCGGACGCGCCGTGGACGAGATCAAGAAAGCGGCGGTCGCGATCAATCTGCCGCCGTCCGTGCAGTTGACCTTCCTCGGCGCTGCGGCGGCCTATAGCGAGTCGCTTGCAAGCGAGCTCTGGCTCATCCTGGCGGCGGTCATGTGTGTCTACATCGTGCTCGGCGTGCTCTATGAGAGCTACATCCATCCGGTAACCATCCTGTCGACACTACCCTCCGCAGGCGTCGGTGCGCTCCTTGCGTTGATGCTTACGGGCAGTGACCTCGGCGTCATTGGCATCATCGGCATCATCCTACTGATCGGCATCGTGAAAAAGAACGCGATCATGATGATCGACTTCGCTCTGGACGCGGAGAGAAAACAGGGCAAGAGCCCGCGTGATGCGATCCACCAGGCGGCGCTGCTGCGCTTTCGGCCGATCATCATGACGACGCTCGCGGCGCTGTTTGCCGCGATTCCGCTGATGCTCGGTTGGGGAGAAGGCACGGAGTTGAGACGCCCGCTCGGCGTCAGCATCTTTGGCGGACTCATTGTCAGCCAGATGCTGACGCTCTTCACGACGCCGGTCATCTATTTGGCATTCGATCGACTCGCCATCCGCTATCGGGCCAAGCTCGCTCGTTTCACGAATCGTCCGGCGGAAGGTCCCGCCTCGTGAACATCTCTGAGCCCTTCATCCGCCGGCCAGTCGCGACCGTGCTCCTGACGGCCGGCATTGCGATTGCGGGAGTAGCGGGATTCTTCGCCCTACCCGTCTCGCCTCTGCCGTCGGTCGACTTCCCGGTCATCTCGGTGACGGCGAGTCTGCCGGGCGCGAGCCCCGAGACGATGGCGGCGAGCGTCGCGACTCCGCTTGAGCGCCATCTCGGCATCATCGCCGACGTCAATGAGATGACCTCATCGAGCGGCACCGGGCAGTCGCGCATTACGCTGCAATTTAATCTCGACCGCGACATCAACGGCGCCGCGCGTGAAGTGCAGGCCGCCATCAACGCCGCGCGCATCGACCTGCCGGCCACGCTGAAGACGAACCCGACCTATAGAAAGGCGAACCCAGCGGATGCGCCGATAATCATCCTCGCAATAACCTCGAAGACGCGCACGCCCGGGCAGGTCTACGACGCGGTCTCGAATATCGTGCAGCAGAGAATGTCGCAGGTGCACGGCGTCGGCGACGTCGAGATCGGCGGCGGCTCGCTGCCGGCAGTGCGGGTCGAGCTCTTGCCGTATGCCCTCAACAAATACGGCGTCGCGCTCGAGGATGTGCGCGCCGCAATCCAGGCCGCCAATGCCAATCGGCCCAAGGGCACCGTCGAAGGAAACGGCCGGCGTTTCCAGATCTACACCAACACCGCTGGCCGCACCGCCGTCGACTATCGCTCGCTCGTGGTCGCGTGGCGCGACGGCGGTCCGGTGCGCTTATCCGACGTCGCTCAGGTGATCGACAGCGTCGAAGACACCCGCACTTTGGGCCTCTTTAATGGCGAGCCCGCAATCATTGCCATTATCACGCGCCAGCCGGGGGCAAATGTCATCCAGGTGGTCGATGCCGTGCGCAATCTGCTGCCGGAGCTTGCCGCCCAATTGCCGCAGGATGTTGAGCTGCACGTGGCGTCGGATGCCACGCACTCGATTCGCGCCGCGCTGCATGAGATCGAGGTGACGCTTTTGATCTCGCTCGTGCTCGTGGTGCTGGTCGTGAGCGCCTTCTTAAGGAGCGCGCGCGCGACCATCGTGCCGGCGGTCGCAACCGTGGTGTCGCTGCTCGGCACTTTTGCCGTCATGTATTTCCTGGGCTTCAGTCTCAATAATCTATCGCTAATGGCGCTCACCGTGGCGACCGGTTTCGTCGTCGATGACGCAATCGTCGTACTCGAGAACACCACGCGTCACCTTGAAGAGGGGATGGATCGCTTTAAGGCAGCGCTCCTCGGCGCACGCGAGGTCGGCTTCACGGTCCTGTCGATCAGCATTTCGCTAGTCGCGGTCTTCATTCCGCTGCTCTTCATGGGCGGCATCGTCGGAAGATTATTTCGCGAGTTCGCCGTCACACTGTCGGCTGCTGTCATGATCTCGCTCGTCATTTCGCTCACCACGACGCCGATGATGTGCGCTTATCTGTTGCGCCGCAGCGTCGAGGAGCGCGCGCCGAACCGCCTGCAACGGCTGTCCGAAGCAGCCTTCACGCGGGTTCTTAACACGTACGAGAAGAGTCTCGACTGGGCGCTTGGCAACAAGGGGCTCGTGCTCTTGATCCTGGTCGCCGTCATCGGTCTCAACGTCTATCTTTTCATCATCGTGCCGAAGGGGTTCTTCCCGCAGCAGGACACGGGCCAATTAAACGGCGGATTACGTGCAGATCAGAGCATCTCCTTCCAGGACATGCAGCTGAAGCTTAAAGCGTTCGTCAATCTCATCCACAAGGATCCGGCGGTGGACACGGTCGTAGGTTTCACCGGCGGCGGCCGTGCCGGCGGTGGCTTCATGTTCGTCAACCTCAAACCCGTCGGGCAGCGAAAGGATACGGGCCAGGCCGTCATCGCCAGATTGCGGCCGCAGCTTGCGCGCATCACCGGCGTCAGCCTGTTTCTCAATCCGGTGCAGGACGTGCGCATGGGCGGGCGCATGACAACCTCCACCTATCAATATACCTTGCAGAGCGCGAACCTTGTCGATCTGCGCACCTGGGCGCCGCGGCTCGCGCAGGCGATGAAGAACGAGCCTGCGCTCACCGACATCGACATCGATCAGCAGGAAGCGGGTGTTGAGAGCTTCGTCAACATCAACACCGACAGCGCAGCACGCCTTGGCATCAGCTCGCGCGATGTCGATAACGCCTTGTACGACAGCTACGGCCAGCGGCAGGTATCAACCATCTACTCGGACCTCAATCAGTATCACGTGATCATGGAAGTTGCGCCGCGTTACCGGCGCACGCCGGATCAGCTGAACGATGTCTATGTGCCTGCGGGAAATACTTCGCAGACTCGCGAAACAGCCTCGTTGAAGGCGACCGCTGCTGTATTGACAGCGCCTATCGGCAGCAGCGCCGCGAGCAGCCCCGCGACCGCCGCAGGCGTGGGCTCGGTTGCGGCCTCTGGCAGTACCGCGACCACGAGCGGCAGCATCGCGGGCAGCGCGAGCGCGACCCCGACGAGCATTACGGCGGGGAGCTCAGTCGCTGCGAGCACAAGCGCAAGCCCGGTCACCGACGTCGCCTATACGCCTGCCAACCCCGCCTTGCGCGATCCGTCGACGGGAGTCGCGCTGTCCACGTCGAGCGAACACATGGTACCGCTCAGCGCCATCGCGAAATTCAGCACCCGATCGACGGCGACCTCGATCAACCATCAGAATACCGATCTTGCGACCACCGTGTCCTACAATCTCGCGCCGGGGGCAACCTTGAGCGACTCGCAGGAGGCGATCAGGAATGCCGCGGCCGCGATCGGCATGCCGAGCAGCGTGCGCGGCGGCTTTCAGGGCACAGCGCGCAGCTTTCAGGATTCATCGAGCCAGCAACCGATCCTGATCGCGGCGGCGCTCATCGTCATCTATATCGTGCTCGGAATGCTCTACGAGAGCTATGTTCACCCAATCACCGTGCTCTCGACGCTGCCTTCTGCCGGAGTGGGCGCGGTGTTCGCGCTCCTCATCTTCAAGATGGAATTTTCCATCATCGCCTTGATCGGCGTTTTTCTGTTGATCGGCATCGTCAAAAAGAATGCGATCCTGATTATCGATTTCGCGCTCGAAGCCGAACGCACGCGCGGCTTATCGGCGCTTCAAGCCGTGCGCGAGGCGTCCCTGCTGCGCTTTCGCCCCATCCTGATGACGACACTCGCCGCGGCGTTAGGCGCGCTGCCGCTTGCAATCGGCTTCGGCGAGGGCGCGGAGCTGCGTCAGCCGCTCGGCGTCGCCATTATCGGCGGGCTCATCGCAAGTCAGCTGTTGACGCTCCTCACGACGCCCGTGGTCTATCTCTATCTTGATCGTTTGCGGCGCCGCCACGGCGACGAACGTCATTTGACGCACTCGGGCGGCGATCTTGCGCCCGCCATGAGTTGAGGACACCGATGCCGATTCCGCGCCCCACCCATCATCGATTCGCGTGGCTCTTCGGCGGGCTTGCGCTCGTCGCCGTTTTGGCAGGCTGCGCAGTCGGGCCGCGCTATGTACAGCCAAGCGCGCCGACCCCGGCGAGCTACGGGGAAGCAAGTCTGTGGACGACGGCGGCGCCCGCCGACACCCTGGAGCGCGGCGACTGGTGGAGTCTATTCAAGGACCCGGTGCTTGATGACCTCGAGCACCGCGTCACTATCTCGAATCAGAATATCGCCGCTGCGGATGCCGCCTATCGTCAGTCATTGGCATTGGTGAGCGAAGCACGCGCGGCGTATTTTCCGACGGCGACGGTGAACGCCGGCGCCACCCGCTCGGGCAGCGGTTCGAGAGGTCTTGCCGTCGGCACGAGTGTTGGCGGCACGACGACCACGACTACGAATCCCTCGGGTGGTTCGACCTCCACGCTTTACCAGGTAAGCCTCGGCGCGACCTGGGCGCCGGATGTGTGGGGGCGCATACGGCGCACGGTTGAGAACGCCCGCGAGAATGCGCAGGCGAGTGAAGCGGATCTTGCTGCCGCGCGCTTGTCGGCGCAGGGCCTGCTCGCTACGGACTACTTTCAGCTGCGCGAGACGGATGCCGAATTCAAGCTTGTGTACACTACCGTGCAGGCCTATCAGCGCAGCTTCCAGATCACGCTGAACCAGTACAACGCCAAGATCGTCGCCAAGATCGATGTCCTGCAGGCGCAGACGCAACTGCAAAGCACCCAGAGTCAGCTCGCGGGACTGGAGCAGCAGAGAACGACGCTCGAGCATGCCATTGCGATGTTGATCGGCGAGCCTGCGGGTTCCTTCGGCCTGCCGGAGGCGGACTGGGTCGCAACCGTTCCCGAGGTGCCGATCGGAATTCCATCGTCACTCCTGCAACGCCGGCCGGATATTGCGGCGTCCGAACGGCTGGTCGCCGCCGCCAATGCCGAGATCGGCGTGCAGGAAGCTGCGTACTTCCCGAGTTTCAACCTCACCGGATCCGGCGGCACGGCGGCGGCGATGTTGAACCAACTGTTCACCGCGCCGACGCGCATCTGGAGTATTGGCGCCGCGGCGAGCGAAACGCTGTTCGATGCGGGCCTGACCCGAGCGCGCACGGCCGCTGCCCGAGCAGCCTATGACCAGGCGGTTGCGAATTACCGCCAGAGCGTGCTCAGCGCTTTCCAAGGCGTCGAAGATCACCTCGCGGCGTCCCTCGTGATGGCACGCCAATATGAGCTTTTAAAACAGGCATCTGCCGCTGCCGATGACGCGGAGCGCATCACCCTGAATCAGTACCGTGCCGGGCAGATCGTCTACACCGACGTCGTGGTCGCGCAGGCGGCGGCATTGACCGCCCGGCGCGCGCTCGTGCAGTCCGCCGTCGCCCGCCAGACCACCGCCATTGCGCTCATCCAAGCATTGGGCGGCGGCTGGCCTAACCAAGCTGTAGCCGACGCGGCGGCGCAACACTAAGATACGCGCTCACGACGCGAGGATTCATTCATGAAAGTTCTGTTTCCCCTTGCTGCGCTCGCCCTTTTCGCTGTGCCGGTGCATGCCGCCTGCACATATCCGACGGCTCCTACGAAGATCCCCGACGGCGCCACCGCGACGCTTGCCGAGATGGTCGCGGCGCAGAAGCAGGTCAAAAAGTTCGATGAGGAAATAAACGCCTACACGGCCTGCATCAAGCTCGAGGAAAACGCGCAGCTTGCGAAGGGCGGCGACAAGCTCACCGCCGAACAGAAGAGCGCCATTGAGCAGCAGCAGGCACAGAAGAATAATGCCGCCGTCGACGAAGACCAGAAGATTGCGGACCGCTTCAACGAGCAGATCCACATCTTCAAGGCGAAGAGCGCACCGTCGGCGACCAAGGGATAAACGCGCGAGCCACGCGCGGGGCGTCTCGTGTTACTGACTCCCGCCGAAGCTGAGCACCTGATCGGACAGAACCTCGCGTGTCTGCCGATCGAATCCCTGCCGCTCGCGCAATGCGCCGGCGCGGTGCTGCGCGAGAACATCTATGCGGAGCGTGATCAGCCACCTTTCGATCGCGTGGCGATGGATGGCATTGCGCTCGACCGCCGCGCGCTCGCAGGCGGCCTGCGCACGTTTCGCATCCAGGGAATGCAGCCCGCCGGAGATCCGCCGCAATCCCTCGAAGCGGCGGGCGCCTGCATCGAAGTGATGACGGGTGCGGTACTGCCGGTCGGCTGTGACGCAGTCGTCCCGGTCGAACAGGTCAGCGTCTGCGGCCGCGAAGCTAAGCTCGCTCCCGAGCTTCTCGTGGCAGCGTGGCAAAACATCCACCGGCGAGCGAGCGACACGCGCCAGGGGGCGCTGCTCCTTAACGTCGGCGCGCGTCTTACGGCGCCCGAAATTGCCATCGCCGCCTCCGCCGGTATGGCCCGCATTCGTGTCGCAAGCCAACCGGCTGTCGCCGTGATTTCAACGGGCAACGAGCTTATCGAGCCCGGCGAGCCGATCCTCGCTCACCAAGTGCGGCGCTCAAATGCCTACGCAATCGTCGCCGCCTTGAAGTGCCGCGGCTTCCAGCGCGTCGCAGACGATCATGTGCGCGATGATCTGCAGGAACTTAACGATCGGCTCAAGTTCCATCTCGACACGCACGACGTGCTCGTTCTTAGCGGCGGCGTGTCGATGGGGCGGCTCGACCTCGTGCCGCGAGCACTCACCGATTTGGGCGTGCGTACCATTTTTCATAAAGTCGCGCAGCGCCCGGGATTACCTTTGTGGTTCGGCGTTGCCGCAACCGGGGCGGTCGTCTTTGCGCTCCCCGGAAACCCGGTCTCCACGCTCGTGTGTGTCGCGCGCTATGTGCTGCCGGCGCTCTTTGCCGCCATGGGCGAGACACCGCACGCGCCGCAGAAGATAGCGTTGAGCGCACCCGTCACGGTCAAGCAGCCGCTCGCCTTCTTCATGCCAGTGCGCATCGAAACCGATGAATGGGGCCGCGCCTGGGCCACACCTTGTCCGACCAACGGTTCAGGCGATTTCACCTCCCTTGCCGGTACCAACGGCTTTGTCGAGCTGCCGCCCGGGCCGAACACCTACCCCAAAGGATTTGTCACCCGCCTCCACCGATGGTAAGACCTTAGGGGCTATGCCCCGAACCGAAACCGTCGTCCCGATCGAAGATCTGCGCCGGCCGCGCGATACCTTCAGCCGTCCGCTTCGCGACCTGCGGATCTCGGTCATGGATCGCTGCAACTTTCGCTGCCCGTATTGCATGCCGCGCGAGACCTACCATGAAAAGTACCGCTTCTTGGGCTCCGGCGAGCGGCTCTCCTTCGAGGAGATCGTGCGGGTAGCGCGCCTGTTCGTGCAGCTGGGCGTGCGCAAGCTGCGCTTAACGGGCGGCGAACCGCTGTTGCGCGCGAACCTCGCTGATCTTATCGGCGATCTCACCGCGATCCCGGGCATCGACGATGTCGCGTTGACGACCAATGGGGTGCTCTTGGCGCAGCACGCAGCGGAATTGAAGGCGGCGGGATTAAAGCGCGTCACGGTGAGCCTCGATAGCCTCGACCCTGATATTTTCGCGCGCATGAGCGGCGGACTTGGCAGCGTCGAGGAAGTGCTTGACGGTATCGCGCACGCGCGCCGCGCGGGTCTGACCCCCATCAAGGTAAATGCGGTGATCGAGCGTGGCATGAACGACTCGACCGTGGAGGGCCTCATCGAGCACTTCCGCGCCACCGACGTGATCGTGCGCTTCATCGAATACATGGACGTCGGCAATCGCAACGCCTGGCGGCAGGAGCTCGTGGTACCGTCGAAGGAACTCCTCGCGCGCATCGGTGCGCGCTGGGCGCTTGCGCCGCTCGAGCGCAACTACCGGGGCGAAGTCGCCGAGCGCTATGGCTTTGCCGACGGTCGCGGCGAGATCGGCTTCATCTCCTCCGTGACACAGCCGTTTTGCGGGAACTGCTCGCGAGCGCGCCTGTCCTCTGATGGTGTGCTCTATACCTGTCTATTCGCAACCTCAGGCACGAGCCTGCGGGATGCACTGCGCGGCGGTGCGAGCGATGAGCAGTTGCTCGAGCGCATCCGTGCGGTCTGGCTCGGGCGCGCCGACCGCTACAGTGAACTGCGCGCCCGGATGCGCGAGACAGCGGCGGCTTCCCCGAAGGTCGAAATGTATTACATCGGCGGCTGACTTGGTCAAAAGCCTCACACACTTAGATCGCGCCAAGCGCCCGCGCATGGTCGATGTCGGGAGAAAGCCCGTGACTGCGCGCATCGCCGTCGCGCAAGCGCGCATGCGCGTGCCGCGCGCGGTCGCGCTCGCATTGCAAAAGAGCGGCCACCGCACGAACAAGGGACCCGTATTTGACACCGCGATCATCGCCGGGGTAATGGCCGCGAAGCGCACGCACGAGCTCATTCCGTTTTGTCACCCGCTCGCCCTTGAGGACTGCAGCATCGAAATCGAGACGCTGCGCGCAGGTCTCGTCATACGCTGTCGCGTATCAGTGCATCACCGCACCGGAGTTGAGATGGAAGCGCTCACCGGCGCAACCGTCGCGGCGCTCACCGTGTACGACATGTGCAAGGCGCTGTCGCACGATATTGAGATCACAAGCGTCCGACTCGTCGAAAAGTCCGGCGGCAAACGCAACGTGCGCGCCCGATGAGCGCGCCCGTTTATGGTCTCGTGCTAGCGGGCGGCAAGAGCTTGCGCATGCACACCGACAAAGCGGCGTTGAGCTATCACGGCCGCTCGCAGCTCACTGAGGCGATGCGGCTCGTCACTGCCCTCGTGCAGCGCGCGTTCGTGTCGGTGCGTGCGGATCAGGTTGACGACCCGCTGCGCGCAGGCTTTGCACAGATCATTGACCGCGAAGTCAACATGGGGCCGATCGCGGGCATCATGGCGGCACAGGCGCAATTTCCCGACGTGGCGTGGCTCGTGGTCGCCTGCGATCTGCCTTTTCTCGATGCGAGAACCCTCGAACATCTCCTCGCCGCGCGTGATGCGGCGCGCGCCGCGACGGCGTATGTGTCAAACCATGACGGGCTGCCGGAGCCGCTGTGCGCCATCTACGAACCGGCAAGCGGCGAGGCTTTGGAGGCGTATCTTCGCGAGGGGCGGCAGTGTCCGCGCAAGTTTCTTCTTAAGGGGGACGTGCACCTCATCGCCGCGCCCGATGCGCGCGCGCTCGACAACATCAACACTCGCGCTGAGTATGACGCGGCGCTCGTCGCGCTCGCCTCGCCCGCAAAACGGATTCGCGTGCAGTATTACGCACTCCTGCGCGAGGAGGCCGGCAAGAGCGAGGAAGCTCTCGCCACGCGCGCGGCGACGCCACGCGAGCTCTACGAGGAATTGCAGGCGCGCTATCCTTTTTCGCTTGCCGCGCCGATGCTTAAAGTCGCCGTCAACGATGAGTTCAGCGACTGGGCGCAGACTCTTGTCGACGGCGACCGCGTCGTGTTCATTCCGCCCGTGGCGGGCGGCTGAAGGCGCTGATGCTGACCTTTGAGCTCACGAGCACGCCGATCGATCTTAGCGCGCCGCAGGCCGCGCTGCGCGCTCCTGAATGCGGCGGCTACGCGTCGTTCGAAGGCTGGGTGCGCAACTTCAATGAGGGCGAGCGCGTGACGGCGCTTGAATACGAAGCCTTCGCGCCGCTTGCGCGCAAGGAGGCCGAACGCATCCTTCACGAAGCTGCCGCACGTTTTGCGCTCGAGCATGCAGCCTGTATCCATCGCGTCGGCAGACTTACCGTAGGCGAGCTCGCCGTGTGGGTGGGAGTCAGTGCCGCGCATCGCGATGAGGCCTTCCGCGCCTGTCGCTACATCATCGATGAGGTCAAACACCGGCTGCCGATCTGGAAGAAGGAGTACTACGAAAACGGCGACACTGGTTGGGTGAACTGCGAGCGCTGTGCGCCCGGCACGCAAACAACGCATGCACATGCCGCAAACGACAGCGCGCCGGCACAGGCGGACTACTCGCGCCAAATGGCGCTGAAGGAAGTAGGCCGCGCGGGGCAAGAGCGTCTGTGGGCAAGTCGTGTGCTCATTGTCGGCTGCGGGGGCTTGGGCGTACCGGTGATCACCTATCTCGCAGGCGCCGGAGTGGGCCGCCTTGATCTTGTCGATGCTGATCGGCTCGAGGCATCGAACCTGCATCGTCAGACTTTGTACGCGCTTTGCGATGTCGGCGCGCCGAAAGCTGAACTTGCCGCCGCACGCGTGCGCGCGCTGAATCCCGAAGTTCATGCGGTGGCGCATGTCGTGCGCCTGACGGCCGAAAATGCCGCCGCTCTTATCGATTCCTGCGATCTTGTCATCGATTGCAGCGACAATTTTGCGACGCGCTTTGTCTTGCATGACGTCTGCATGCAGTTGCAGAAGCCCGTGATCCTGGCGAGCGTCTATCAGTACGAGGGACAGCTGCAGGTGGTACGGGCGGGAGCGCAAGCCGCGTGCCTGCGCTGCGTGTGGCCCGAGGCAACTCGCGATGGGCTCATCGGCAACTGCGCGCAAGCGGGCGTGCTGGGCCCCGTGCCCGGCGTACTGGGATCCATGCAGGCACTCGAGGCTTTGAAGCTCATCCTTGATCTGCCCGGTCAGCTCGGCAACGAGGTGCTGGTGGTCAATCTCCTCTCCATGTCGAGCACCAAGCTGCGCACGAAGCGCGCGGCCGAATGCTGCGGCCGCGCCTGTGTGCACATCAACATTCCGCAGGAGGAATCAACCATGGATGAAGAATCTCTCGAAGTCACTTTTACCTCGCTTGATGACGCCACGCAGCAGGGCTTTGTCGTTGTTGACTTGCGCGAGCCGCAGGAACTGCAAGCGTGGCCCACGCCCTGCAAGAGTGCGCGGCACATACCCATGCGCACGCTTCTGTACGGGGATTCCGGGCTCGACGTCGACGGTAAGTACTTGCTCGTGTGCGCGGTCGGCCAAAGGAGTCTCGTCGCGGCGAGTGAACTGCGCGCGCGCGGCATGCACGCGGTGTTCTCCCAAGCGGGCGGAGTCGCCGCGCTCGTAGAGCGCTAGGGCCGTACCTGTCCGGCGCCGCGGACGACGTATTTGTAGCTCGTGAGCTGCGCGACGCCTACCGGGCCGCGTGCGTGCAAGCGATCGGTCGAGATGCCGATCTCCGCCCCCATGCCAAACTCACCGCCATCGGCGAACTGTGTGGATGCATTGTGCAGCACGATGGCGCTGTCGACCTCGGCGAGGAAGCGTTCCGCGGCAGCCGGATTGTCGGTCACAATGGATTCGGTGTGCGCTGAGCCATATTTTCTGATGTGCGCCATCGCGGCATCGATGCCCTCAACGACGCGCACCGCGATGATCGCGTCGAGAAACTCTCGGTACCAGTCCTCCTCGCTCGCTGGCCGCACGCGCGCGTCAACCTTCTGCACGCGCTCATCGCCGCGCACTTCGCAGCCGGCAGCGATGAGATCGAGCACCAGGGGCGCAAGGTGGGTTTGCGCGCAGGCGCTGTCCACGAGCAGCGTCTCGGCCGAGCCGCACACACCCGTGCGGCGCAGCTTTGCATTCAACACAATCGCACGCGCCATGGCTAAGTTCGCATCCTGATGAACGTACACATGGCAGTTGCCCTCGAGATGGCCGATGACGGGAACGCGCGCCTCCTGCTTGACGCGTGCAACCAGGCTCTTGCCGCCGCGCGGCACGAGCACATCAAGGTATTCCGTCATACCGCCGAGCATTAAGCCGACCGCTGCCCGATCGGTGGTCGGCACGAGCTGCACGGCATCCTCGGGCAGTCCGGCGGCACGCAGCCCGGCGGTGAGGCAAGCGTGAATGGCACGACTTGAGTGCAGGCTTTCGGAGCCGCCGCGCAGGATGACGGCATTACCCGACTTCACGCACAGCGCCCCCGCATCGGCGGTCACGTTGGGGCGGCTCTCGTAGATCATGCCAATGACGCCCAATGGGACGACCACGCGCGATATCGCAAGACCATTCGGCCGCTGCCACTGGGCTGCGACGACACCGATCGGATCGGGAAGCGCGGTGATGTCCTCGAGCGCGCGCGCCATGGCTTCAACGCCCGCGTCAGTGAGACTTAGGCGATCAAGTAGCGGCGCGGTCATGGCCTCGCCGCGCGCCGCGGCGACGTCGCGCGCGTTCGCAACAAGGATCCCCGCCTTATCCGCCCGCAAGGCTGAAGCGGCTGCGGCCAGGGCAGCGTTCTTGGCTGCCGTCGACGCGAGCGCCAGCACGCGCGCAGCCTCCACAGCCTTACGGCCCAGTTCTCGCATGAGCTTCGTGACTTCGCCGAGACCGACATCGTCTTGCCCCACTGCCGCGCTCACGGTGTCGCCTGCTGCACAACGGCTGCGTCGACCTGCGGCGAAGCGTAGGTGCGCAGAATCGCAAGGTCATCGCGGTGAATCATCTCGTCGCGGCCCCTGAATCCCAAAAGGCTCTCAATCTCGCTCGAACGCCGCCCGAGAATGCGGCCGGCATCGCCATCGGAATACGCGCAAATACCGCGGGCAAACTCGCTGCCGTCCGGACCCAGCACGCTCACCGTATCGCCGCGCTCGAAGCGGCCGCGCGTCGCGAGGACCCCCGCCGGCAGAAGGCTCTTGCCCTCCTGCAAGGCCTTGTACGCACCCGCGTCGATCATGATGGATCCCGCCGGCTTCAGGGTCCCGGCGATCCACTGTTTGCGCGCTGCCGCCGGGGTGGATGTCGGCACGAACCAGGTGCAGCGCGCACCCTCCTCCAGCCGACGGATCGGGTGCGTCGGATGGCCGGCGGCAATGCACAGATGACACCCTGCCGCGACCGCTATCTTCGCCGCCAGAATCTTGCTCGCCATGCCGCCGGAGCCGACTTGTGACATGGAACTACCCGCCATGGCCTCGATCTGCGGCGTGAGATGCCGCACGGTGTCAATGAACGCGGCGTTGGGATCCTTATTCGGATCAGCGGTAAAAAGGCCCTCGACGTCCGAGAGGAGCACGAGACAATCTGCCCCCGTCATCTGCGCCACCCGCGCCGCGAGTCGATCGTTATCGCCGTAGCGGATCTCGGCCGTCGCGACGGTGTCGTTCTCATTGATCACCGGCAGCGCGCCGAGCGCGAGCAGCGCTTCGAGGGTTGCGCGCGCGTTCAAGTAGCGCCGGCGCCGCTCGCTGTCTTCCAGCGTGAGCAGCACTTGCGCGACGGTTACGCCCTTTTCCTCGAGCAGCTCCTTATAGGCGTGCGCGAGGCGGATCTGCCCCACCGCCGCTGCGGCCTGGCTCTCCTCGAGCTTGAGTGCCCCGTTCGCGAGCCGGAGCTCGCGGCGACCGAGCGCGATCGCGCCGGAGGAAACGAGGATGACCTCTTGGCCGCGCGCGCGCAGGCGCAGGAGATCCTCCACGAGGCTCTCGAGCCAGACGCGATTGATGCGGCCGGACTGCGGATCCACCAGCAGTGCCGAGCCCACCTTGACCACGATGCGCCGCGCGGCGCCCAAGGGCGATGACATCGGAAAACTATACGCAATTGAGAATTCAACCGCGACTTCGCGCACCGAAGCAGTGCGGCGCCGTCGTTGCCTTCACCCAATGCCAGCACATAAACTCGCGGTCGTTGTGGCGATTGAGAATTGAGGATTCGAGCGGTGAGCAGAGATTACGAACCGGTAAAGTCCCAGTGGTACGAGAACCTCGAGGAAGAAGAACAGTTCCGCGTCCTGTCTGTGGATGAGGACTCAGAACTCATCGAAATCGAGTATTTGGACGGCGACATCGAAGAGCTCGACGTCGAAGCCTGGCACGACATGGACCTCGAGCGCATCGCGGAGCCCGAAGGCTGGGCCGCATCCCAAGCGGAGGAAGAAGAAGAAGAAGAGGAAGAAGACGAGGATGATGAAGACTGGGATGAAGACGATGACGATGAGGACGATGAGGACGACCTCGATGAAGACGAAGCCGAGGATCGCTAACTCGCTCTGATTGTGCCAGTTCGCATGCTTGAAATGAGCCTCGCCCATCCCCACCGTGACGACACCGCCGGCGGCCCGGTAATGCGCCGTCTTGGAAGCGTAAGGCATCCGCCATGAAGCGCATTTTTCTGTTCCTCGCCACCAACCTTGCGATCGTCCTCGTCCTGTCGGTCGTCGCGCAGCTTTTGGGTCTTGACCGTTGGCTCGCGACTCAAGGCCAAAGTCTCTCGGCGCTCCTCGTATTCGCAGCGTTCTTCGGCTTCGCAGGCTCGCTGCTTTCGCTTGCGATGTCCAAGTGGACCGCGAAGCGCGCCATGGGCGTGCAGGTCATTGATCCGCAGTCGAGCAACCCGTCCGAGCAGCGTGTCCTGGCGATCGTGCGCGGTCTTGCGCAGCACGCCGGCATCGGCATGCCCGAGGTCGGCATCTTCAATTCCCCGGAGCCCAATGCGTTTGCAACCGGCGCGCGTCGCGATAACGCGCTGGTGGCGGTCAGCACAGGACTTCTCACGCGCATGAGCGACAAGGAACTGCAGGCCGTGCTCGGACATGAGATCACCCACGTGTCAAACGGCGACATGGTGACGCTTGCCCTCATCCAGGGCGTCGTCAACACCTTCGTCATCGTGCTCTCGCGCATCGTCGGCAACATTATCGATCGCGCGGTATTCCGTTCCGAGCGCGCACAGGGACCGGGATATTTTATCTCCGTCATCGTCGCGCAGCTCGTGCTCGGCGTGCTCGCGAGCATCATCGTGCTGTGGTTCTCGCGGCAGCGCGAGTTCCGCGCGGACCAGGGCGGCGCGCGCCTGGCCGGAACTGACAGCATGATTGCCGCACTCGAGCGGCTGAAGGCCATGCATGACAACCCACTTCCCGCGCAGCTTGAGGCCTTCGGGATCGGCTCGAAAAAAGTCGCAACCGGACTTGCCAGGCTCTTCATGAGCCATCCACCGCTTGATGAGCGCATAGCCGCGCTGCGCGCGACGCCGCTCGCCTAACCACGCTGCCGCCGCGGCGGCGGTGATTGGGGTGCGCGCATCTGCAGGATATGAAGACCGTTGCGTCCGCCGATGCCCGACAGCGCTTGATCGAGATCCTCGGTCAAGAGGGCGTCCTCACCGCCGATGGGGATGTCGCGCCCTTTCTCGTCGATCACCGCAAGCTCTATCAGGGACGCGCGCTGGGCGTCGCCGTGCCGAATTCAGTTGCACAAATCTCGCATCTTCTCGCCTGGTGCAACCAGGAAGGCATCGGCGTCGTACCGCAAGGCGGCAACACCGGCTACTGCGGCGGCGCAACCCCGGATGCGTCGGGACGGGAGCTCGTGCTGTCTCTCAAGCGCTTGGCGCGCATTCGTTCGGTGGACGCGCTCAACTATTCGCTCTTGGCCGAAGCGGGCTGCACGCTGCAGCAGGTGCAGACCGCAGCGGCGCACGCGGCACGCCTTTTCCCCTTGAGCCTCGGGTCCGAAGGCAGCTGTCAGATCGGCGGCAACCTTTCCACCAATGCCGGCGGCACCAGCGTCCTGCGCTATGGGATGGTGCGCGATCTGGTGCTGGGGCTTGAAGTGGTGCTCGCCGACGGCCGCGTCCTGCCGTGCGCGCAGGCGCTGCGTAAGGACAACACGGGCTACGATGTGAAGTCGCTGTTCGTAGGCGCGGAGGGAACGCTCGGGGTCATCACCGCGGCGAACTTGAAGCTCGTTCCACAGATCCGTGCCACGGCAACCGCGTTCGTCGCGATCGCGGATATTCAAAGCGCCGTCGCGCTCTTAAGCGCGCTGCGCGCCGCGAGCGGCGATCGAGTGAGCTCATTTGAGTTGATCCCGCGGCTCGCGCTGGAGCTGACCGTGCGTCACATCGACGGCGTCGCCGATCCGCTCGAGCGGGCCTATCCTTGGTACGCGCTCTGTGAACTGTCATCCTCGCAGGATGACGAGGCGCTCGCAAGCGTGCTCGAGCGCGTGCTAGCAGATGCGCTCGAACGCGGGCTGATCTTCGATGCGGCGGTTGTGCAGAGCGAGCGCGAGCGCGCGCAGCTCTGGAGGCTGCGCGAGAATATTCCCGAGGCGCAGCGCCGCGACGGCGCAAGCTTGAAGCATGATATCTCCCTGCCCATTACGCTCCTGCCGCAATTTGTCGAGCGTGCCTCTGCATGGCTCGCCGTGAATATCCCCGAGGGCCGACTCATCGCCTATGGCCACGTCGGCGATGGCAACCTGCACTTCAATCTCAATCAGGCGCCCGGCGCGGATCGCGCGCTGTTTCTCGCGCGTGAGCCGGCGGTGAAGCGCGCCATGCACGATCTGGTGCACGATTGCGGCGGCAGCTTCAGTGCCGAGCACGGCATCGGCCAGCTCAAAGTCGGCGAACTCGAACGCTATGCGGCACCTGTGGAGCTTGAGCTCATGCGCGCCATCAAACATGCGCTCGATCCGCGCGGCATTCTGAATCCCGGCAAAGTGCTGCGCAGGGAAGATCCGTGAGAACAGCGTGGCTCGCGGGCTGCGCACTGGTGCTCATCTTGTGTAGTGCATGCACACCGCATAAGGCGCCGGCAGCAAGCCCGATGGCCGCGCAGGGGGCGACGCGCATTGCTGATGGCTCGCCGCAGATCGCGGACTCGGTCGACAGTGTGCATATCGAATATCAGGTCTACGGCCACGGCGAGCCGGCGGTCGTGCTCGTGCACGGCTGGTTGAACAATGCCAACTATTGGAATGCGCAGCTCGATGACCTAAAGGCGCGCTACACGGTCGCGACGTTGAACCTTGCGGGCCACGGCGCCTCGGATAAGAGCCGCACGAACTGCTCTATTGCGAACTACGCGCAAGACATCGTCGCGGTCGTGCAGCGGATTCCGAACAAGAGACTGGTGCTCGTGGGGCATGCCATGGGAGCGCCTATCGTCCTCGAGGCGGCACGGCGCATCGGCGCGCGCGTAACCGGCATCATTGCCGTGGACGCCTTGAAATCAATCGGCCAGCCGCCGATGTCGAAGCCGCAGTTCGAGGAGCTGGTGCAGCCGTTTCGCGCCGACTTCATCGGCCACATGCACGAGTTTGTCGCGCAATATCTCTTCACGCAGGACGCAAATCCCGCCTTCGTGCGTAAAGTGGCCGACGACATGGCGCGCGCCTCTCCCGAGGTCGCCATTGCTTCTTTGGAGGCCTTGTATCGCTATGATTTCGGCGCGGTGCTGCCCGGGATCAAGGTACCCATCATCGCGATCAACTCGGATTTGCACATGCCCACCGACGAGGCGCGCATTAAAAAGTCCGCGCCGACATTCCGCACTATCGTCGTGCCCGGCAGCGGACACTTCCTCATGATGGAAGTGCCGCAGCGCTTCAACCCGATACTGCTGCAGGCGATCGAATCGCTCGCCAAGCCTTAGCAGGCTCACGCCTGGCGCACGAGTCCTTCCTGCGCCGTGCTCGCCACCAGGCGTCCGTCGCTCGCAAACACATTCGCGCGTGCAAAACCGCGCGCTCCGGAGGCGCTCGGGCTGTCGAGTGCATACAACAGCCATTCGTCCACACGCAGCGGCCGGTGGAACCAGACCGCGTGATCGATGCTCGCCATGATGAGCTTGGTGCTGAGGAACGATGCGCCGTGCGGCAGCGTCGCCGTGTCCAACAGATAGAAGTCCGATACGTAGGCAAGCAAACAGCGGTGCAGCATCTCCTCGTCCGGCAGACGGCCCACGGCGCGGAACCACACCTGCCGTTCGGGCGGCGACTTCTTCGGATGCAGATAGTCGATGTCCTGCACGACTCGGAACTCGAACGGCCGCGGCGTCTCAACGAAGCGCCGCACCCGCTCCGGCAGACGCTCCGGCATTTGCCTCAGAAGTTCGCGCAGCGGCGCGGTCGCGTCGGAAAGAGTTTCCGGCGACGGCACCTTGGGCATCGGGATCTGGTGATCAAAGCCTCGCTCGGCGACCTGGAAGGAGGCGGCCATATTGAAGATCTGCTCGCCGTGCTGGATCGCGACCACGCGCCGGCTTGAAAAGCTCTTGCCGTCGCGACTCCTGTCGACGTCATAGACGATGGGAGCATGGCAGTCGCCGCGACGCAGGAAATACGCATGCAGCGAATGCGCGATGCGGCCCTCGATCACCGTCGCGGACGCTGCCCGCAGGGCCTGCCCCAGCACCTGGCCGCCGAACACCTGCGGGCTGCCGACGTCCTGACTCTGCCCGCGAAAAAGATTGACCTCGAGCTGCTCGAGCTTGAGCACCTCTAAGAGATCGCCGATCCGCGAATCAGTCGCCTGCAATGCAGAATCGCTCGCGCAGCGCTTCACTCGATGGTGAAGTCGCCGCTCATGAGCGCGTTGTGGCCGGGAAACGTGCACAAATATTTATACGACTGGCCCTTCTTCAATGCCGACGTGGCGAAGGTCACGCTCGCCGACTCGCCGCCGCCAATCACTTTCGTGTGCGCAATCACGTGCGCGTCGTCCTTCTTGACATAATCATTGGCCGCTCCCGCCGCGAGCCCGTCGCTCGCCACCGCCGTCATGTCATCCGCTTTCACGAGAACCCAATCGTGCCCCATCGACGCCGCGGGCAGCTTGCCGGTGTGTGTGAGCGTGAGCTTGACCTGCGTGCAGTCCGCGCCGACCTTCAATTGTTTCTTGTCGTACTGGATCATGTCGTTGCCGCTGATCTCGAGCTTGCAGAGCTTAGCCGCCTGCGCAGGCGTTCCGAGCAGCAGCGCCGGCACGCCGATGAGTGCGATTGCCGCAAGCGCATTTCGAGTGAGTCGCATGTCATTCCCCTGTGTGTTAAGAGCTGGTAACGCCGAGCCGTCTCTGCATGATGGGGCTCGTCGTCGTATATTGCAGGAATTGCTTTTTTTCCGGAAACAAATGATGTTGGATGCCAAACGCGGCGAGCGCTGCCTCGTGAAACCCCGACAGAATGAGCTTCTTCTTGCCGGGGTAGAAGTTGATGTCGCCAACGGCGAACACCCCGGGCAGACTTGTCTGGAACTTCTCCGTATCGACCAGCAGCGCTTTCTTTTCGAGCGCGAGCCCCCATTCGGCCACCGGCCCCAACTTCGGATGCAGCCCGAAGAACACCAGTAGCTGATCCGCCTCAAGGGCGTGGATAACCGCGTCGGGAGCCTTCACATTCACGCCGCGCAAGCGGCCGTCCTCGACGATAAGCGAATGCGGCAGCGCCTCGAGGCAACGGATCCGCCCGGCGCTCGCAAGCTCTTGCATCTTCGCCACCGAGGCGGGAACGGCGCGAAAATCCGCACGCCGATGCACGAGCGTGAGCGAGCGCGCCTTGGTGGCAAGCTCCAGCGTCCAGTCGAGCGCCGAGTCGCCACCGCCAAAGATGACCAAGCGCTGGTCGTGCAGATCCGCCGCGCGGCGCACGCGGTAATGAATATGCGCATCCTCGAAGGCTTGCGCGCCCTCAAGCCCGATACGGCGTGCCTGAAACGAGCCGACGCCCGCGGCGATCACGACCGTCGCGGCATCGAACGTCGTGCCTGCGCTGGTGCGCACCAGAAAACGCCCCGCTGGTGTCTGGGCAAACTCGGATACTTCCTGTCCGAGATGAAACTCGGGCGCGAACGGCTTGATCTGCTGCAGCAGCCGATCAATGAGCTCCTGCGCGCTGCACACGGGCAGCGCCGGGATATCGTAGATTGGTTTATCCGGATACAACTCCGTGCACTGTCCGCCCGGGTGCGCGAGCGAGTCGACGATGTGCGCCTTGATGCCCAGGAGCCCGAGCTCGAAAACCTGAAACAGACCACAGGGACCTGCGCCGATGACGAGGGCGTCGGTCCTGATCGGAGTCTGGGTATCGGCGGATGAGAGGCTCAATCGATTCTTCCGTACAATGCGTCGGTAACATTGTACCCGCCACTGTGAGAACGCGCTTTCCATGAGCTCCAACGCCGATCTGCAACAACGCCGCCAGAATGCCGTGCCACGCGGCGTATCGAACTCGCTCGTGGTCTACGCCGACCGCGCCGCGAGCGCCGAACTCTGGGATGTCGAGGGCCGCCGCTTCATCGACTTCGCAAGCGGCATCTCAGTGCTCAACACCGGGCACCTGCACCCTAAAGTGAAGGCAGCGCTGGCCGGCCAGCTCGAGCGCTTCACGCACACCTGTTTCCAAGTGACGCCGTATGAGAGCTATATCGCGCTCGCCGAGCAGTTGAACGCAGCGGCTCCCGGCAGCACGCCGAAGAAAACGATTTTTCTCTCCACCGGCGCCGAGGCGGTTGAGAACGCCATAAAGATCGCGCGCTTTCATACGCGCCGCTCGGCGCTCATCGCATTCTCGGGCGGATTTCACGGCCGCACGCTCGCCTGCATCAGCCTCACGGGAAAAGTTCAGCCCTACAAGGCGGGATTCGGGCCGATGCTGCCGGAGATCTATCATCTGCCCTACCCGATTCCCTACCACGACGTCAGCGTCGAAGACTCGCTCGCCGCGCTCGAGCAGCTTTTCAAGGCCGACCTCGATCCCGCACGGGTGGCCGCCATTATCATCGAGCCGGTGCTGGGCGAAGGCGGCTTTTACACCGCACCCGCCGAGCTGCTGCGCAAACTTCGGCAGCTGTGCGACCAGCACGGCATCGTGCTCATCGTCGATGAAATTCAGTCCGGTTTTGCGCGCACCGGACGCATGTTCGCGGTGGAATATTCGGGTATCGAGCCGGACCTCATGGTCGTCGCGAAAAGCATCGCAGGCGGTGTTCCCTTATCCGCGGTGATCGGCAAAGCAGCCATCATGGATGCGCCGGGGCCTGGCGCGCTGGGCGGCACTTTCGCAGGCTCGCCGCTTGCCTGCGCTGCCGGGCTTGCGGTCCTCGACGTGATTCGTGACGAGCGCCTCACCGAGCGTGCACTGCACATGGGGCATTTCATGACGTCGCGTCTGAAGGGGTTGCAGGCGCGCTTCCCCTGCATCGGCGACGTGCGCGGTCCGGGGGCGATGGTCGCGATGGAACTCGTCAAGAACTCGCGCGCCGACCAGCCTCATCCTGAGCTTACGTCTGCACTCGTACAGGCAGCCGGCCGCGCGGGTCTCATTATTCTTGCCTGCGGCATCTACTCGAACGTGATCCGCTTCTTAGCGCCGCTCACGATCTCGGATGCGGTGCTCAAAGAAGGCTTCAACCTTCTCGAGAAAGCGTTAGCCGAGGTGGCGAGCTAAGCCCGTCCGGCGTTCGCATCCGTCGGAGTGTGAAAGTATTCACTCTCGGAGGAGAGCTGTTCCATCAGGCGCTTCAGTTCCGCCATGCGTCCCTGCGCGGTGCTGATCGGCATGCAGTCCTGGCAGCGCGGGTCCCCGCAGGGCTGGCGCGAGTACAGCCAATACTGCAGCGCACCGGCGAGCAAGCCGTCGGCGATGTCCCAAAGGTCGGCGTCCTTGTCCTTGTCCGCGATGCGGTTCCCGAGGTCAACGGCCTTCGTGAAGGCCGAGTCGAAGCTATCTGCAATCTCGGTCATAACCACAGTATAAATGAAACACCGAGCGCGCCGGCTGCCGTCATCACTGGGCCCGCTCATTCGCTTCTGCGAGCTCGGCCACGGAAGCGCTCATCCGCCCCGGGCATCATTCCGCATCCAGAACCATCGCGGCCGGCCTTGAGGCTGTCCGCGCGCTTTATGTCTTATGCGGCCAAACCCCTCCGAACTTCACAATTCGCCCGCACCCCTGCCGCCCGCGGCGGCACACGCGCGCGCGCGCGTGCGCCTGGGAATCGGCTCGCGCCTGGCGCTCGGACTCGCCGTCGTTGCCGCCGTGATTGCGATCGGGCATGGCCTTGCGACCGAGACGACTCGCCAGGCCGTGCAATCGCTGCGCAACATGCAAATCGAGCACGAGCCGCGCGCCCGGCGCGCCGCGGCGGTCATGGAAACGCTCGCGGCCTACGATCGGGCGGTCATCGAGTATCTGCACGCAGACCAACAAGCGGATTTGCAGTCGATTACGACCGCGGCCGATGAGCTCGACCGCAGTGTGAACCACTACTTCAACGATGCCGCGGCACCGGCCATCACGGCGCCGGACCTACAGCTGCGCATCGAGATCGCGCACCACATCGCGCAAGGCGGCAAGCTTGCGAGTCTCGCCGGCAAGCGCGCGCAATGGCTCGCACACCGGCATGCGTTGCTCGATGGTGTGCAGCACCGCATCGCCTCCGCCGGTGGCAGCGGGCTTGCGATCGCCGACGAACAACTCGTGTTACGGCGCTCACTCGCGGAACTCGCCGCGGCCTTGAATTCGATACGCAGCAACTCCGGCGAGCCGGAGGCACTGGAGATTAAAGAGAAGGAGTTCAGCGCCGCGCTCGCGCGTCACAACGCGGAGCTGTCGCGCTCGCCCGGCAGAGCCTGGCTTGATCTCGTGCACGAAGACTTTGGCGACAGCGTGCGCTTGCGCCGCGCGATCGGAAGCTTCGATGCCCTGAACCGTCCGGCGCGGCGCAGTTTTATGGATGCCGGCACGACCTTGATGGCGGTCGCGCAAACGCAATTTCAGGAGCCCGCGCGCCGCGATCTATTGCAAGCGGCCGGCCGCGCGGCGGCCGCGGCGGAACTCGCCGAGCACACCTTGACACGCACGGGAGTCGCCGTGCTCGGCGTCCTTCTGGCCGTGTCGCTGCTCTTCTCTTTGAGTATCACGGTTCCGGTGCGCCGGCTCACCGCAGCCACGCGCGCGCTTGCGGCGGGAAACCGCGCCGCGCGTGCGCCGCGCGGCGGTTCTGCCGAGATCGATGAGCTCGCGGAATCCTTTAACGCCATGGCCGACCAGATTGCGCACGCCGAGGGCGAGCTGCGCGCTCATCAGGCTGAGCTCGAGCGGCATGTCGCCGAGCGCACGCAGCAGCTGCATCATCTGGCGCATCATGACCCGCTCACGCAGTTGCCCAATCGGCGGCAGCTTGCGAGCTGCCTCGCTGCGGCGCTGACGCGCGCTGCCGCGACCGGTAAGCGGCTGGCGCTGTTGTTCGTCGATCTTGATAATTTCAAATCCATCAACGACACGCTGGGTCACAATTTCGGGGACCGCGTGCTGCAGAGCATTACCGAACGCCTGCGAGCCGCCAGCGGTGCGCGCGCGCTGCTCGCGCGCCTGGGCGGCGATGAATTCACGGTGCTGATGGAGGATGTCAAATCCTTCGAGGAAGTTGCCGCGCTCGCGGACGCGCTGGTCGCGACGCTGCAGGAGCCGCTGTTGATAGATGGTCGGATTCTCTCCACCAGCGCCAGCATTGGCGCCAGCGTATTCCCCGATCATGCGGCGGATTCCGAAGCGCTGCTGCGCGCCGCCGACGTGGCCTTGTTTCGCGCCAAGGAATTGGGCCGCAATCGCTTTACCTTCTACCGGCCGGCGCTGTACGACGCAGCGGCACAGCGTTTTCGTCTCGAACAATCGCTGCGGCGCGCGGTGGATGCAGGCGAGTTGCTGCTGATGTATCAGCCGCAGGTTGCGCTGCATACGTTGGAGACGATCGGCGTCGAGGCACTGTTGCGCTGGAAGAAGCCCGACGGCCGGATAGCAACCGCCACCGAATTCATTCACATCGCGGAGAAGACCGGGCTTATCCACGAGCTCACTGAATGGGTGCTGCGCACCGCCACCGAAGACGTCGTGCGCTGGCGCGAGCAGGGCTGGCACCACGCCTGCGTCGCCATCAATGTCTCGCCGATGCAGTTCATGGAGAGCGCCTTTGTCGAGCAGGTTACGCAGGCGCTCGCCGCGACCGGCCTGCCGCCCGCGGCGCTCGAGCTTGAACTCACGGAGACAGTGTTTCAGACCGGTGCCCCGACGATCGAGGCGCTGCGGCGTCTGCGCTCGCTCGGTATTGGCATCGCGCTCGATGACTTCGGCAGCGGCTACTCGTCGCTCACCTCTCTGGAACAGTTGCCGATCACGCGCGTCAAACTCGATCGCAGTGTCGTGGAATCCGTCGACTCAAATCCGCGCTCGGCCGCCATTTCGCGCTCGATCATCACGCTCTGTCATGGCTTGGGTCTGCAGGTCATGGCTGAAGGCGTCGAGCGCACCGAACAACTTGCGGTGCTCGCGCAATTCGGCCCGATAGGCGTGCAGGGCTATCTCCTGGCGCATCCGGCGCGCGCCGAATCAGTGGTGGCGGAAGCCCAGGAGGCGGCGTTGCTGACGCGAAGAATCCTGAAGGCGCTCGAGGCGCAGCCGCGTATCATGCGCGCATGAACATTGAGCTTACGCCCGAAGAGGCGCGCATCATCGGCTGCCTCATCGAAAAACAGATCACGACGCCCGATCAATACCCTCTGTCGCTCAATGCTCTAATGAATGCCTGCAATCAGAAGAGCAATCGCGATCCCGTAATGGCACTCGATGAGCCGAGTGTGCAGCACATCGTGGATACCTTGGCACGCCGCCACTTCATCATGGAAAAATCGGGCTTCGGCAGCCGGGTCGCAAAATACCAGCACCGTTTTTGCAACAGCGAATACGGCACGCTCAAGTTCTCGCCGCAGGAGCTTGCGCTCCTGTGCGAGTTACTGCTGCGCGGTCCGCAGACGCCCGGGGAGCTGCGCACGCGTGCGAGCCGCATGGCGCCGCTGTCCGATGCGGGCGTGGTTGAAACGACGCTCGAGGCGCTTGCCGCGCGCGCCGACGGTCCGTTCGTCACACGCTTGCCACGCGAACCAGGAAGGCGCGATTCACGCTACGCGCATTTATTCGGCGGCGAAGTTGCAACGACTGCGCGCGTCGCCGAGCCGGATGAGGTTTCTGCAGCGCTCCCGCCGACGCGTCTTGAGCGCGTCGAACAAGAGCTGCGGCAGGTGAGAATTGAGCTCGATGAGCTCAAGGCCCGTCTCGGCAACTAGCGCGTCGCAAGAAACGAATCGCGGCCGCGCACGCCCAAGTCCGGCTGATCTGTGAAAAACCCATCCATGCCGGTCGCAAGATATGCCGCCAGTTCCGCGCCAAGATTGCCGCGCCGCGCGCGCGCACTGCTTGAGCGAAACCGTCGCGGCAGAAAATAGTTCTCGGCACGAAATGTCCAGCCGTGCACCAGAAGCCCCTGCGCATGGGCGTCGGCCACGAGCGTCGTTGGCCGCCCGAGCGAGTCATCCGCGTTCCTCGGGATGATGAGCGTCTTGTTGACGCCGATGGCGCTGGCGTAGCGGGCGACTTCCGCCAGACCTGCGGGCGTCATGAGATCTGCGTAGCTGCGCCGATCGCCGCCTGCGAGGAAATCGTACGGCTGGCCTTCCGACTCGACAAGCTGCACGATCGGCAGCTGCGTCATCGTGCGCAACGCGGCGAGATTGCCGACTTCGAATGACTGCAGAAATGCCGGCGCATCAGGCCCTGCAAAGTCCCAGCGCGCGAGCGCCGCGACGAGCGGCCCCTCCATCGCAAGGCCCAGGTTTTTGAAATAGCTCGGGTGCTTGGTCTCAGGATAGACACCGACGCGGGCAGGCGCGGGCAGCCCCAGAAGCTGCGCGCGCACGCCACGCTCGCTCTCTACGGCGCGCACCAGCGCGAGAATCTCCTCGAATGTTGGAACCTCAAACTGGCCGTCGAAGCGTACATTGTCGGGACGCACATCGGCGATACGCTCGCGCGCGCGCAGCGTCTTCAGTTCCGCAAGCGTAAAATCTTCTGTGAACCAACCCTCCATCGCGACGCCATCAACGACTTTGGCTTTGCGACGGGTAGCGAACTCAACGTGATCGGCGACATTGGTGGTCGCGCCGATTTCGTTTTCGTGGCGCGCGACGAGTATCGCGTCCTGCGTCATGACAAGGTCGGGCTCGACAAAGTCCGCGCCCTGCTGAATTGCAATGAAGTACGACGTCAGCGTGTGCTCGGGGACATAGCCACACGCGCCGCGGTGACCGATCACAATCGGCCGGGTCGGGTTAGGCTTGTCCAAGTGTTTGCCTTCGTTGTGAACTTTCGTGCAGGGTCTGCATCATAAGCCATGAATAAATGGGCATTTGGCGTATTTTCCGTTTGGCTCTACGGCAGCACGGCGGCGACTGCCGCACCTGCCGCGGCGCAGCCCGCAAGCCAGCCCGCAAGCTATGTGTTTGCGACCGAGCTCGGCTCCGGAGTCTACGATGTGTCCGGTCGCACGCTCCTCGTCTACCGGCTGCCATTCAGCTACTCCTTGCGGGGGGCGAGCGAGGATGCGCCGGGCCTTAATCTCACGCTGCCGGCGGCCGTCGGCTTCTTCAACTTCTCGCCGATCGACCTCGTGCACTCGCAGCTGCCGGCGCATTTGGATGCTGTCAGCTTGGTGCCGGGTTTACAGCTTGACTACCCGCTCGATGAGCATTGGCACCTTGAGCCTTATGTGCGTGCCGGCGGCAGCTTTGCTTCGGCTGATTTCAATGGCTGGTTGTATGGCCTTGGCACGACCAGCACCTATAAGTGGTGGAACCATGGCATTGAGGCGCGTGTGCTTAACGACGTGCTGTTCGCGGGCGTCATATCCAAGAGCTCCGCCGTGCCGAACGACAACTTGTTACGCCTGCGAAACGGCTTTGAGCTACGGCGCGGGACTGGTGTTACGCTCGGCCAGCACGAAATCGAGTTGAGCGTCTATACCTTCGCCGACTACTTTCCGGATGCGCCGCGGCCGCCGGTCGAGGGCACGCGAGCGAGTCATTTGCAGTTCGAACCGGGGTTCATGATCGGCGCGCTGCCGCCTTGGCAAATCCGCACCTTCCAGCTGCCACGCCTTGGCATCGGTTATCGCTTCGCAGGAGACCTGTCCGGCTGGCATTTGGTCATCAGCACGCCGTTCTAAAAGAATCGAAGCCTCGGCATGGTCCTTGCTAGACTGCCCCGGTGCTGACCGAGCAAGACATTTATCTGTTCAAGGAAGGGACCTATTTCGATTCATACGAAAAGCTCGGTGCCCATCCCCGGCGCGCGAATGCCGCCACGCGCGAGCCTGCCGGCACGCATTTCGCGCTCTGGGCGCCAAACGCCCGCTCGGTGGCCGTGGTCGGTGACTTCAACGGCTGGGACGGGGCTGCGCATCCCTTAGAAGCGCGCGGCGATTCCTCGGGCATCTGGTCGGGCTTTGTCGCGGGCGTCGGGCCCGGCGCACGCTACAAGTATCAGATCGTCTCCCAGCACGGCGGCTACTGCGTCGACAAGAGTGATCCGTTCGCGTTTTTCTGCGAGCCACCGCCGCGTACCGCCTCGGTAGTCTGGGATCTGGATTACACTTGGGGCGACAGCGAATGGATCAAACGCCGCGCTGACGCGAATACATTACCCGCGCCCTGGTCGATCTACGAGGTGCACGCAGGCTCATGGCGCCGCGTGCCCGAAGAAGGCAACCGCTCGCTCTCCTATCGGGAGCTGGCGCAGCAACTGGGCGACTATGCGCTCGACATGGGCTTCACGCACGTGGAGCTCATGCCGATCATGGAGCATCCGTTCTACGGCTCGTGGGGCTACCAGGTTACGGGATATTTCGCGCCCACGTCGCGCTACGGCACGCCCCAGGATCTCATGTATTTGATTGACTGCCTGCACCAGCGGGGTGTTGCCGTGATCCTCGACTGGGTGCCGTCACACTTTCCGAACGATGAGCACGGACTTGCCTACTTTGACGGCACGCACCTCTATGAGCACGCCGACCCGCGCCAGGGCTTTCATCCCGAATGGAAGAGCGCGATTTTCAACTATGGCCGCGCCGAAGTGCGCGACTTTCTCGCGAGCAGCGCGCTTTTCTGGCTGAATAGGTTTCATGCGGATGCGCTGCGCGTCGACGGCGTCGCCTCCATGCTGTATCTCGACTACGGTCGCAGCCGCGGCGAGTGGATCCCGAATACGTACGGCGGCAATGAGAACCTCGACGCAGTTTCCTTCCTTAAAAAGCTGAACGAGGCGGTCTACCGTGACCGCCGCGACGTGCACACGATTGCCGAAGAGTCGACCGCTTGGCCGATGGTGTCACGGCCGACCTATTTGGGCGGGCTAGGGTTCGGGCTCAAATGGAACCTCGGGTGGATGCACGACACGCTGCGTTACTTCGCAACCGATCCGCTGTTTCGCAAGTACCACCTTGGACAGCTGACCTTCAGCCTGTGGTACGCATTCACCGAGAACTTCGTACTGCCGCTGTCGCACGATGAGGTTGTCTACGGCAAAGGCTCACTCCTCGGCAAGATGCACGGTGACGAGTGGCAGCAGTTCGCCAATCTGCGCCTGCTCCTTGGCTACATGTGGGGTCACCCCGGCAAGAAGCTCCTCTTCATGGGCGGCGAGTTCGGCCAAAGAAGCGAATGGCACCACGATGGCAGCCTTGACTGGCACGTGCTGCAGTATCCACTGCACGCGGGCATGCAGAATTGGGTGCGCGAGCTCAATCGCTTCTATCGTGCTGCCACGCCGCTGCACGCGCTCGACTTCAGCTGGGAAGGCTTCGAGTGGATTGACTGCACCGATAGCGAGTCGAGCGTCATTGCGTTCCTGAGGAAGAGCGCCGGCGGCGAGCTGGTGCTGGTCGTGTGCAACTTCACGCCAGCGTTGCGCACCGACTACCGCATCGGCGTACCGCGCGGCGGCTTCTGGCGCGAACGTCTCAACAGTGACGCGGCCGAATACGGCGGCAGCGGTGTCGGTAACTTCGGCGGAGTTGTGGCCGCGCCCTTGCCTGCGCACGGCCGTTTCCACTCGCTAGCTCTGCGGTTGCCGCCGCTCGGCGTACTCTTTCTCACACCGGATTGAGCCAAGCAGCCGCGCGGCCATGGCACCGATTCGCGTCGTTATCGAGGATATCGAGCCGCAAGTCGACGGCGGCAGCGCTGCGGTGCGCCGCGTCAGCGGCGAAGAGGTCAAAGTCGAGGTGCGTATATTCACCGACGGCCATGACCAGATCGACGGCGCGCTGCTGTTCAGGTTTGCGAAGTCCAATGCATGGCAGACGACGCCACTTCTGCCACTCGGCAATGACCTCTGGCAGGCGCGATTTACGGTGCGCGAACTCGGCCAATACGAATACACGGTGTGCGCCTGGGTAGATGCGGCCCGCAGCTGGCAGCGCGACTTCAAGAAAAGATTCGCGGCGGCCCAGGAAACCGAGGTCGATTTCGTACTGGGCGCACAACACGCCGTGGCGCTCGCCCTGCGCGCTCCCAAAGTGGATGCGCGCCGCCTTACGGAATGGGCTAATGCGCTCACCGATGCGAAACGCGGACGCGAAGAGCGCGCGGCGCTTGCCGCCAGCGCAATCCTGAGCGACTACGCGCACCGTTATCCGGATCCGCAGCTCGTACTGCGCCATGAGCCGCCGCTCAAAGTCGAAGTCGAACGGGAGCGGGCGCGCTTCTCCACGTGGTACGAGCTCTTTCCGCGCTCGACTTCTGCAATGCCCGGCGTGCATGGCACGTTCGCGGATTGCGAGGCGCGGCTTGCCTATGTTGCAGCCATGGGTTTTGACGTCCTGTATCTGCCGCCGATCCATCCGATCGGCGTGACCGAGCGCAAAGGCCCAAACAATCATATTGCTGCCGCAGCCGACGATGTCGGCAGCCCATGGGCGATCGGCGCCGATGCGGGCGGTCACAAGGCAGTACATCCGCAGCTTGGCACGCTTGATGATTTTCGCCGTCTGCTTACGAGGACGGAAGAGCTTGGCATGGAAATCGCTCTTGACCTCGCCTTTCAGTGCAGTCCCGACCATCCTTATGTGCACGAGCACCCGGAGTGGTTTCTGCATCGTCCGGACGGCAGTATTCAATATGCCGAGAACCCGCCAAAAAAATACCAGGACATCTATCCTTTTAATTTTGCCAGTGATGCGTGGCGCGAGTTGTGGGTGGAGCTTAAGAGCATCGTTGAATATTGGATGGCCGAGGGCGTGCGGATCTTCCGCGTGGACAACCCGCATACCAAGCCTTTCGCGTTCTGGGAGTGGTTGATCGCCGAGGTGCGGCAAACGCGGCCGGACGTGATTTTTCTCGCCGAGGCGTTCACCCGCCCCGCGGCGATGTATCGCCTGGCAAAACTGGGCTTCGGCCAGTCGTATAACTACTTCGCCTGGCGCAATACGAAGTCCGAGCTCAGCGAATACTTCACCGAGCTCACCACCGCGCCGCTCAGCGAATTCTTCAGGCCGAACCTGTGGCCCAACACGCCGGACATCCTGACCGAATACCTGCAATTCGGCGGTCGCGCGGCCTTCATGATCCGGCTCGTCCTTGCCGCAACCCTCGGGGCAAGCTACGGGATCTATGGCCCCGCATTCGAGCTCATGGAGCACAACGCGCGCGAACCGGGCAGCGAAGAGTACTTGGACTCGGAGAAGTACCAGCTGCGCCACTGGAACCTTGAACGACCCGACAGTCTGTGCGACTTCATCGCCAGGGTGAACGGCATACGCCGCGAGCACGCGCCACTGCAGACCAACAGCGATCTCAAATTCCATCGCATCGACAACGACTCGCTGCTTGCCTACAGCAAGACGAACGCAGAACGTAGCGAGGCGCTCCTGATCGTCGTCAATCTCGATCCGCAGCACCTGCAGGCAGGCTGGGTCGAACTCGACTTGCGCGCCATTGACGTCGTCGCGGAGCAGTCATTCCAGGTGCACGACCTGCTTTCCGGCACGAGGTACCTGTGGCAAGGCGCGCGCAATTACGTCGCCCTCGACCCGCAACACGCCCCGGGCCATATCTTCCGCATTCGGCACCATGTGCGCAGCGAGCGGGACTTTGACTACTTCACGTGACCTGAACGCGCCCGCCGCACCTCATCCGCGCGATCCGCTCTGGTTCAAGGATGCTGTCATCTACGAGGTGCACGTGCGCGCCTTTTGCGACAGCAATGACGACGGCATCGGCGATCTTGCAGGGCTGACACGCAAGCTCGACTACATCCAGGATCTGGGGGTCAACGCCATCTGGCTCCTGCCGTTCTATCCCTCGCCGCTGCGCGATGACGGTTACGACATCGCGGACTACACGAATATCCATCCGGCGTACGGCAGCCGCGCGGATTTCCGCGCCTTCGTCGACGAGGCGCACCGGCGTGAGCTGCGAGTCATTACGGAGCTCGTGATCAATCACACCTCCGACCAGCATCCGTGGTTCCAGGCCGCACGGCGCGCGCCCGCGGGATCCTCGAAGCGCAATTTCTACGTCTGGAACGATACCCCGGACCGCTATGCCGGCACGCGTATCATCTTCACCGACACCGAAAGCTCCAATTGGAGTTTCGATCCGCTGGCCAAGGCCTATTACTGGCACCGCTTCTTCAGCCACCAGCCGGATCTGAACTTCGACCATCCGCACGTCTTGCGTGCGCTCATGCGCGTCATGGGGTTCTGGCTCGACCAGGGGGTGGACGGGCTGCGCCTTGATGCGATTCCGTACCTGATCGAGCGCGAAGGCACCAGCAACGAGAATCTGCGCGAGACGCACGCCATCGTGAAGCGCATCCGCAAGGTAATTGATGAGCACTACGCGGATCGCGTGCTGCTCGCAGAAGCCAATCAGTGGCCCGAAGACGTGCGCGACTATTTTGGCGACGGCGACGAATGCCACATGGCGTTCCACTTTCCGCTGATGCCGCGCATGTACATGGCCATCGCGCAGGAAGACCGCCATCCGATCGTGGAGATCATGCTGCAGACTCCGGATATCCCGCCGAATGCGCAGTGGGCCATCTTTCTGCGCAACCACGACGAGCTCACCCTCGAGATGGTCACGAGCAAAGAGCGCGACTACATGTATCAGATGTACGCCGCCGATCCGCGTGCGCGCTTGAATCTCGGGATCCGCCGCAGGCTCGCGCCGCTTCTGGAAAATGACCTGGATCGGATCAAGCTGATGAACAGCCTGCTGTTGTCGATGCCCGGCTCACCGATCATCTATTACGGCGACGAGATCGGCATGGGCGATAACTTCTATATCGGCGACAGAAATGGTGTGCGCACGCCGATGCAGTGGAGCCCGGACAGAAATGCAGGCTTTTCGCGCGCCGATCCGCAGCGCCTGTATCTGCCGCCGATCATGGATTCGGTCTATGGCTACGAGGCAGTCAATGTTGAAGCGCAGACACGCGACCGCGCCTCGCTCCTTAATTGGATGAAGCGCATGTTGCAGATCCGCAAGACCTCCCAGGCCTTCGGCCGCGGCACGCTAAAATTCGTGCGCCCCGGCAACCGCAAGGTGCTGGTGTATCTGCGTCAATACGGCGATGACACCATCCTGTGCGTCGCAAACCTTGCGCGCTCGGCGCAGCCGGTCGAGATTAATCTCGCGGTCCACAAGGGTGCGGTGCCGATTGAGCTCCTCGGGCAGACGCCGTTCCCTCCGATCGGCGAGCTGCCGTATCTCTTGACCCTGCCAGGCTATGGCTTTTACTGGTTCCGCTTAAGTCGTGACGCCGCGGCGCCGACGTGGCACGAGGAGCGCCTGCCGCGCGAGGACGTTCCGGTGCTGGTGCTGATCGATTCCTGGGCAAGTTTCTTCCCCGAGCGCGTAACCGCGTGGCGCGCCAGCGCCGCCACGAAGCTGCGCACGCAGCTTGAGGAGCGCCTCTTGCCGGCCTTCATCACCGCGCAGCGCTGGTTCGGCGGCAAGGGAACCGTCATCGCGCACGCGCAGCTTTGGGATCATCTTGAATGGCACGATAAGCTCGGGCACTGGATGCTGACGCTCATCGATGTCGCAAGCGGCGGCGAGAGTGCACGCTACTTTATGCCGCTCGCGATCGCATTCGAGGATGTGCCCGAGTCGCGCTGGGCAAAGCTGCAGCCACTCGCCATCGCTCGGGTTCGCCAGCAAGCCGCGGTCGGCGTGCTCGCCGATGCGTCGGCAGACGAGGTTTTTGGCCGCGCCGTCGTCGAGTCGATCGGTGCGGCACAGGAACTGCGCGGCGAGCACTGCAAAATTGTCTTTTTGCCCACGGCGGCCTATACGCAGCTGCGCGGCGCGACGAGCGCCAGTCTCGCCGCAGGTGCGCCACTCGCCCAATGCAGCAATACCGCTTTGAAGTGCGGCGACAGGTTATTCCTCAAGCTTTACCGCCGGCTGCAGTCGGGCGTGAACCCGGAGGCGGAGATCGGCCGCTTTCTCACCGAGGTCGCGCACTTTGCGCACATCGCGCCGGTTGCCGGCGTGGTCGAATATCAACGCGACGACGGCACGAGCGCAACGCTGGCACTGCTGCAAGCCTTCGTCCTGAACCAAGGTGACGGCTGGGACTATACGGTCAACTACCTGGTGCGCTTTCTCGGCGATCAGCGCAGCGGCGAGCCGCCGAGCGCCGATGCGCACGGCGCGTATCTTGCCCTGATACGCACGCTCGCTATGCGCACGGCACAGCTGCACTGCGCGCTCGCGACGCCTACCGAGGATCCGGTGTTTGCGGCTGCCCCCACCATGCCTGCGGATCTGCGCGCCTGGCGCGAGCGCGCAAGCGGCGCCGTCGATTCAACCTTCGCTCTTCTTGCAGGCGCGATCGAGCGTTTGCCGGCTGGCGCGCGGGCCGAGGCTTCCACATTGCTGCTCGCGCGCGACACGCTCCTGCAACGCATCGACCGCAGTGGCGTGCAAGAGCTGCGCGCCCTCAAGATCCGCGTGCACGGCGACTATCATCTTGGCCAGGTGCTCGTTGCCCGCAATGATTTCGTGATTGTAGATTTCGAAGGCGAGCCCACGCGCACGCTTGCCGAACGTCGCGAAAAACAATCGCCGCTGCGTGACGTCGCCGGCATGCTGCGCTCCTTCGCCTACGCGCGCCACGCGGCGCTGCAACGCTGCACTCCGCAGACGAGCGATGATTTGGCGAAGTGGGACGCCCTCCTGCAGGAGTGGGAGCGGGCGGTGCGCGACACGTTCGTGAAGATGTACGACGAGGTTGCGCGCGCCTGCCATTTGTATGAATCTTTTGCAGAAGTGCAGCCGCTCATTGTCTTATTTGAAATTGAGAAAGCGCTGTACGAGCTGCGCTACGAGCTCGGTAACCGGCCGGATTGGGCGCCCATTCCGCTGCACGCGCTCACTGCCTTCAGCGCCTGACGGCGCACCACACTGTTAGGGACCTGCCATGGATCAACCCGCCTCTCCGCAGTCGGCCGCGACGTCGCCCATAACGGCGGTCTGGCCGGGTACGCCGACACCGCGCGGCGCCACCTGGGACGGTGAAGGCGTCAACTTTTCGCTGTTCTCCGCGCATGCGACCAAGGTTGAACTGTGCGTGTTCGATTCGACGGGAAGGCGCGAATCGCAGCGCGTTGCATTGCACGAGCGTACCGACGACATCTGGCACGCCTACCTGCCCGAAGCGCGACCCGGACTTCTATACGGCTACCGCGTCCACGGTCCGTACGAGCCGTTGCAGGGACACCGCTTCAATCCGAACAAACTCCTGATCGAGCCGTACGCGAAGCACCTCGACGGAACCCTGCGCTGGAGCGACGCGCATTTTGGCTACCGCGTCGGCAATGCGAAGGCGGACCTATCCTTTGACAGACGCGACAATGCCAGCGGCATGCCCAAATGTCGCGTCGTCGACCCGGCCTTCACCTGGGGCGATGACCGGCCGCCGCGGGTCGGCTGGCACGACACTGTCATCTACGAGCTGCACGTGCGCGGCTTTACCAAGAACCATCCTAAGGTGCCCGCGCCGCTGCGCGGCACCTATGCCGGGCTTGCCACAGCGCCGGTGATTGAACACCTGCTGCGCTTGGGCGTCACCGCCGTTGAGCTGATGCCGGTGCATAACTTCGTCGACGACCGAAATCTCCTCGATCGCGGGCTGCGCAACTATTGGGGCTATAACACCATAGGCTTCTTCGCGCCCGACATGCGCTACTGCGCGAGCGGCCGCATCAGCGAGTTCAAGACGATGGTGAAGACGCTGCATTCCGCGGGCATCGAGGTGATTTTGGATGTGGTCTACAACCACACGGCGGAGGGCAATGAGCTCGGGCCGACGCTGTGCTTTCGCGGCATCGACAACGCCTCACATTACCGCTTGACCCCGGAGGATCCGCGCTACTACACGGACTTCACCGGTTGCGGCAACACCTTGAACCTGCAGCACCCGCGCGTGCTGCAGCTCATCATGGATTCACTGCGCTACTGGGTTCTCGAGATGCACGTCGACGGCTTCCGCTTCGATCTCGCCTCGGCACTCGCGCGCGAGCTCTTTGACGTCGACCGCCTGGGTTCCTTCTTCGATACGATCGGCCAGGATCCGGTGCTCTCCCAAGTCAAGCTCATCGCCGAGCCGTGGGACGTCGGCGCGGGCGGCTATCAGGTCGGCAACTTTCCAGCAGGCTGGAATGAGTGGAACGACAAATACCGCGACACCATGCGCGCCTATTGGAAAGGCGATGGCGGGCTTATCGGCGACTTCGCGCGGCGCTTCATGGGCTCGAGCGATCTCTACGAGGCGAGCGGCAGGAAGCCGCACGCCAGCATTAACTTCGTGACCGCGCACGACGGCTTCACGCTGCACGACCTCGTGAGCTACAACGGCAAGCACAATGAGGCGAACGGCGAGGAAAACCGCGACGGCAACGACAACAACCTCGCATGGAATTGCGGCGTCGAGGGGCCGAGCGACGATCCGGCGGTGAACGCGCTGCGCGCGCGTCAGAAGCGCAATCTCGTGGTATCGCTGTTGTTATCGCAAGGCGTGCCGATGCTGCTCGCAGGGGACGAAACCGGCCACACGCAAAACGGCAATAACAACGCCTATTGCCAGGACAACGAGATTTCCTGGCTCAATTGGGAGCTCGGCAAGGAACAACAGCAGCTCTATGACTTCGTGGCGGGAGTCATAGAGCTGCGCCGACAGCATCCGGTGTTCAGGCGCCGGCGCTTTCTGCAAGAGCACAGCACCGCCGACGAGGCGAAAGAAGTCATGTGGTTCACGCCCGAAGGCGGCGAGATGACCGAGCAGGAATGGAACCAGGCGTTCACACGCTGTCTCGGTGTGTATCTTGCGGGCACCGCGATCCGCCGCATCGACCGGCACGGACAGCCCGTGAAGGACCGCAATTTCCTTGTGCTCTTCAACGCACATCACGAAGCCATCGACTTCGCGCTGCCGCAATTGCTGCAGGAAGGCGCCTGGACCCGGGTGCTCGACACGGCGCTCGACACCGATCCGTTTGCCGCTGAGCGCTACGCCGGCGCTGAGCCCTATCCATTGCAGGGACGCTCGGTCGCATTGCTGGTGGCGAGCGCGGATGACTAGCGCCGTGCGCCGCCGGCACCGCATGCCCTTCGGCGCGGAGCTCGTCGCCGATGGCGTGCGCTTTCGCCTGTGGGCGCCGGCAGCACGCCGAGTCGACCTCATGCTCGCGGGCGCGGGCACAGCGCGGGTGCTTGCCATGCAGGCGTTGCCGGACGGCTGGTTCGAGGTGGTGAGCGACGCTGCGCAGGCGGGCAGCCGTTACCGCTTCCGGATCGACGGCAAACTTGAGGTCGCCGATCCCGCCTCGCGTTGCAACCCCGAGGATGCGCAGGGACCGAGCCTGGTGGTTGATCCCTGTTCGTTTGCCTGGCACGACGCGGCGTGGCGCGGCCGTCCGTGGCACGAGGCCGTGCTCTATGAGCTGCACGTCGGCACGTTCACGCCCGCGGGAACCTTTGCCGGCGTCGAACAGCGTCTTGACTACTTGGCTGAGCTTGGCGTAACCGTGATCGAACTCATGCCGATCGCGGATTTTCCCGGCGCGCGCGGCTGGGGATACGACGGCGTGCTGCCGTACGCGCCCGATGCCGCCTACGGAACCCCCGAGGAACTCAAATCGCTGGTTGCGGCCGCGCACCGCCGCGGCCTCGCGCTGATGCTCGACGTGGTGTACAACCACTTCGGCCCGGAAGGCAACTATCTGCAGCAATATGCGCCGGCATTCTTCACCGACCGCCACCACACGCCCTGGGGCGCGGCGATCAATTTTGACGGTCCGGGCAGCGCCACAGTGCGCGACTTCTTTATCCACAACGCGCTCTACTGGCT
>Ga0066793_10000027_pt1 | contig 41063 bp, 34 predicted proteins | sample PersoiDNA2013189_FD_83876 | JGI IMG/M metagenome (GOLD analysis project Ga0066793, IMG submission 83876) | Permafrost soil microbial communities from the Arctic, to analyse light accelerated degradation of dissolved organic matter (DOM) -... | ecosystem: Environmental > Terrestrial > Soil >... | reverse complement strand
GCTTCTTGCCCTCTTCGACATCGAGCTTCTCGACCGTGATGACGTCTCCAGGCGCTACCCGGTATTGTTTGGAACCAGTCCTTATCACTGCGTACATACTGTTCTCCCGGCGTCCGATTAATCTAAGCATTATACACTACGTCGTCATTGTGTCGAAAAGGCCGACGGTTGGCGCGCTAAGTGGTTTTATCGTCGAAGACCAGCCCGCGGCCCTCGCAGCGCGGACAGGTGCGGCCCATGATGTCAGCCAGGCCCTCGGTGACGTTCTTGCGCGTCATCTCGACGAGCCCCAGCCGCGAGAGGGTCACTATCTGGCTCTTGGTCCTGTCGCGGTCGAGCTCCGTCTCGAGGGTCTCGAGGACCTTCGCACGGTTCTCCGGGTTCTCCATGTCGATGAAGTCGATCACGATGATCCCGCCGATGTCCCGCAGCCTCAGTTGCCGGACGACTTCGACTGCCGCCTCGAGGTTGGTCTTGACCACGGTGTCCTCCAGGCTCTTCTTCCCGGTGTAGGAGCCTGTGTTGACGTCGATGGCGGTCAGGGCCTCTGCCTCGTCGATGACAATGTGGCCTCCTGAAGGCAGGCCGACTTTGCGGCGAAGTGCAGCCTCGATAGCCTTGTCGACGTTGTAGCGCGCAAAGAGCCGCTCCTTCTCTTCCTTCTCCTTATATAGCTGGACCCTGTCCATCAGGTCGGGGGCGGAGCGGTTGAGGTAATCCTTGATCCTCCCGTACTCCGTCTTGCTGTCGACGAAGACGGACTTGAAATCCCGGCTCAGTGTGTCCCTCACAACCCTCACGGCAAGGTCCGGCTCCGCGTAGACCAGCGCCGGGGGCTTGGCTTCGGCGATCTTCTTCTTGGTCTCATCCCACTGTCGCAGCAGGTTATCGAGGTCTCGCTGCAGGTCTTTCTTGCGCGCTTTCTGCGCAGCGGTCCGCGTGATGGTGCTACCCTCGGCGGGCTTGATCTCGCGCTGGAGTTTGCGCAGCCTCTCCCTCTCGCGCTCGGGGAGCCTGCGGCTCACGCCGGACCGCTTCGACTGCGGCATGTAGACCATCATCCGCCCTGGCAGGCTGATGTAGGTGGTGAGCCTCGCGCCTTTGCCTGACATGGGGTCCTTGGTCACCTGGACCACGATGGTGTCGTTCTGGTTGAGCGCTTTGCCGATGCGCCGCGGCCTCACGTGCGAGCCGTCTTCCATCAGCACCAGGTCCTGCAGATACAACAGCGCGTTCTTCCCCACCCCGACGTCCACGAAAGCCGCGCTCATGCCGGGCAGGACAGTTGTTATGCGCCCGACGTATATGTTGCCGACTATCGATTTCCGACGCGGCTTCTCGAGATAGACCTCCGCGACCTCGTCGTCTTCGAGAAGGGCGAGCCTGCACTTGCCTTTTTCACACGTCACGACCAGCTCTTTCTTTACCTTCTTCAATACTTACCTCCCCTTGCTCCCCTGCCCGCTGCGGACTTCGTCCTGCCGAGCTCCATTGGGGAAACCAGCTTTTCACCGCGCCTCGCGAAGAGCCCTGTCCTGTGGACCCTCGCCCGCTCCCATACATCGCGATCGACCTCCGCCAGGCCCGCCAGGACCTCCACGACCTCCCACGGCTTGATGGTGCCGGCGATGCCGTCGTCGAGCGTCATGCCCAGCCTGACGCCGTCGCCCTCCGCCGCTCGATCCTCGATGATGAGTGTGTGGACCCCCTGGCGCAGGTCGACGACTCTCGTGCGGCGAGGCTGGACCCTCTCGTAAGGCACGGAATTCTTCTCTAGGAATCTTTCAACCGCCCCGCTCCAGTCACCTTCGGAGCCGGCCTCAGCGGGCAGGTCGACCCGGAAGGTCGCGGTGTCGATCAGCTTGCCTACCGGCCGCGCGTCGGCGCCGAGAAGTCGGCACTGGACCGGCCTGATCCCTTCGGTCAGGGCCTGCTCGAGGCGCTGCTGCGCTTCGGCCGCCGGCATGTACGCCACCAGGTTATAGTCGACGAACTCGGACTCGCTGGTGATGCCGATGGGCAGCGGCGGCGACAATGACACTTTCATGCGCGACATCTTCATCCCGGCGTACTCCACGGGCAGCCCAGCCCGCCGCGCGGCGATCATCAGAGTGCGTGAGTACTCCGAGTGTGAGAGGTAGCGCGCGTTGCCCTCCTTTGTGAACTGGACCCGCAGGCGCAGCGGCTGCGCTCCGCTCTCAGCCATCCGCCGCCACCCCCTTCAGGACCGGCTCGGTGCCCAGACGCTCGCAGACGCCGCAGCCGGCGCACTCGGCCTGCCGGCAGTCGGCAGTCAGACCGGCCTCGAGCGCTCGCTCGAACTCGTCGCGAAGGAAGCCTTTGTCCAGCCCGAAGTCGAGGTGGTCCCAGGGGAACACCTCGTCTGAGGCGCGCTCCCTCTCCAGATAGAAACCCGGGTCGATGCCGAGGCCCCGGGCCGCGTCCATCCAGCGGTCGAAATCGAAATGCTCGGTCCACGAGTCGAATCGCGCTCCCGACGACCAGACCTGCTCGACCAAGCGGCCCAGCCTGCGGTCGCCGCGGGCGAGCATGCCTTCCACCGTGCTCATCTCGCTGTCGTGCCAGGAGAGGTTCACGCTCCTGGCGCGCAGCGACGACTTGAGTATCTGCTGCTTGCGCCGGATGGTCTCGATGTCGGCCTGCGCGCACCACTGGAACGGGGTGTGTGCCTTCGGTATGAAAGTGGATACGCTGACGTTGAACGACGGCGGGGTGAGCTTCTCGGCGCGCACGGCGTCGCGCAGCCTGTACACGAGCCCCGCTATCTCCTCAACGTCCTGGTCCGTCTCGGTCGGAAGCCCGATCATGAAATAGAGCTTGATGCGGCGGCGCCCTTCTCTCACCGAGCAGACGATTGCCTCGGCCATCTCGCTCTCCGAGATGGGCTTGTTGATGACATTGCGAAGCCTCTCCGTAGCAGCCTCGGGGGCGAAGGTCAGCCCTCCGCGGCCGCCTCGGTCGAGCCTCGCGGCGAGCTCTGCGGACATGGAGTCCATCCTCAGCGACGGCAGCGACATTATCATCTGGCGGTGCCGGCAGATCTCGGCGACCTGTGATGCGACGTCGGCGATGCGGCTGTAGTCGGTTGACGAAAGGGAGCAGAGCGATACTTCGTCGTGGCCGGTGGCGTCGGCGAGCTCTTCGACCAGCTTCACGACCTCGCCCGCCGTCCTCTCGCGCACGGGGCGGTAGGTCATGCCCGCCTGGCAGAAGCGGCAACCCCTGGTGCACCCGCGGAAGAGCTCAACGTTGAGCCTGTCATGGACCGCCTCGCAGAACGGAACGATCGGACGCCTGGGGTAGAGCCAGCGGTCAAGGTCGACCAGGTTCTTGGTCGGACGGCCCGCGGCGCCATCGCGCCTCGCGACCCCGGACAGGCGGCCGTCGGCCTCGTAAGAGACCTGGTAGTCGCCCGGCCTGTAGGCGCCGGGCAGCATCGAGGCCTCATCGAGCGTGCGCGCCCTGCTCCAGCCCTCGGCTTTGCCGCGCGCGACCGTCTCCACCAGCGACACGATCGCTTCCTCGCCGTCCCCCAGGAACAGGAGGTCGAAGTATTCAGCGATCGGCTCGGGGTTTGCGGTACCGCACCCTCCACCGACGACCAGCGGGCCGGAGTCTCTATCGCTTGCCAGAAGCGGAAGGCCGGCGAGGTCGATGAGGTTCAGTATGTTGGTATAGGTGAGCTCGTGCGGGATGGTTATCCCGAAGATGTCGAAGTCGCCGACCGGCCTGTGGGTCTCGAGCGAGAACAGCGGCATTCCCGCTTCCCTCATCTCCGACTCCATATCGACCCACGGGGAGTACGTCCGCTCAGCGCTCGCGCCGTCCATCCCGTTCACTACCTCGCGCAGGATAGACAGCCCCAGGTTGCTGGTGCCGATCTCGTAGACGTCCGGGTACGCGAGCACGACGGTCGTGCCGCCTTCTGTTATAAGTGGCGCGTTCCACTCGCCGCCCGTGTAGCGGCTCGGGCGCTCGACGCGCAGGAGGAGCGGCGCCAGCCTCTCGGCGAGCCCGCCGGAAGATATGTCGTTCAAATCGCAGTTCACCTTACCGGGTAATTATTAAAGCGTGGCACTTGTCGCCACGCGTAAATACTTTCTATCAGCCATGATTATACCAGTGTGTCGCATTTGAAGCCGGTTCACCGGTTCCGCAGGAAGGTGGGGATGTCCACCGGCTCGACATCGCGCGCCGGCCCGCGGTCCTTGTCGGGACGGCCGGCCGGCTTCGCCGGGCGCCGCGGGGACTTCTCGCGCACGGTGTCGCGGAATCCGGAGGCGACCACCGTCACCTTGACGTGGTTCACCAGCGCCTCGTCCACAATAGCGCCGAATATCATGTTGGCCTCCGGATCGACCGCCTGGGCCACGACCTCGGCGACCTCGTTGACCTCGTAAAGCGCGAGGTCCGAGCCTCCCGAGATGTTCATGAGGACCCGCGTCGCGCCGTCGACGCTGGACTCCAGGAGCGGGCTGTCGATCGCGTTGATGGCGGCCTGCCTGGCACGGTCCTCTCCCGTGGCGCGGCCTATTCCTATAAGAGCGGTGCCCGAGCCCTCGAGGACGTGCCTGACGTCGGCGAAGTCGACGTTGATCTCTCCCTGCTCGGTTATCACCTCGGTTATCGCCTGAACGCCCTGCCGCAGCACGTCGTCCGCGAGCTTGAACGCCTCCACCACCGGGATGTTGTCGGCAAGGTCCAGCAGCCTGTCGTTTGGGACCACTATCAGGGTGTCGACGTGCTCGCGGAGGATCTCGATGCCCGCGTCCGCCTGGTCGGACCGCTTGCGGCCCTCAAAAGTGAAAGGCCGGGTGACCACCCCTACGGTCAGGGCACCTGTCTCCATGGCGAGACGGGCGACCACGGGCGCCGCTCCGGTCCCGGTGCCCCCGCCCTTGCCGGCGGTCACGAACACCAGGTCCGCGCCCCGGATCGCATCCTTGATCTCGTCGGAGCTGGCCTCGGCGGCCTGCTGCCCGATCGACGGGTCGTTGCCCGCCCCGAGGCCATGGGTCATCTCGCCGCCGATGGGGATGAGGATGTCCGCCAGGCACCCGCGCAGAGCCTGGGCGTCCGTATTGAGCCCGATGAACTCCACGTCGTGCAGGCCGGACTCGACCATCCGGTTGACCGCGTTATTGCCGCCGCCGCCGACCCCGACCACTTTGATCACTGCCACATAAGGCCGCGGCTGGCCGGCGCTCAGTTCCATTCAAATGACCTCTCGTTTGTCCGCATCGTCCAGCACCATGCGGGATTGACGAATCGTATCAGACTGCCCGACCCTGCTACAAGGATGCGGCGGTGTGGTCCCGGACCCATGCCGGCGCCCTCCAGGAGACGGTCTTCGTACCGCTCTCGATGTCAACCAGGGAGTCCGCGTCAGACCGCAACGTCCTCTTGAAGTGTAAAGCCGCGCCTGTTAGGCGCGGCTCACAGTCCTTGAAACCCTCGAGTAATCCCTCAGCCAACCCTGAAGTCAGGCATAAAGTATAGATATAGACTTTATCTGTTCCTCAGGAACGGCGGGATGGTTATGTCCTCTTCCTCGAAGATAGTCTTGCTCGGTCGCTCCCGCTCACGCTCTCCCCTGGAGGGGCGCTCGCGCTCCGATGTGCGCGAGAGCTCGCGGTCCATCTCGTCTTCGGCCTCGACCCGGCGCCTGCTGGCCGCCGTCCCCGCCGGCCTGGCGAACCCGAGCCTTCCGAGCTCGATACCGGAGGCGATGACCGTCACCTTGATCTTGTCCGAGAGTGCGGGGTCGATGATGACGCCGAATATCTCCTCGGAGTCGGGGTCGCACGCGCCCCTGATGATCTCGGCGGCATCGCGCGCCTCCTGCAGGCTCATGTCGGCGCCGCCGGTGACGTTGACGATGACGCCCTGCGCGCCATCGATGGACGACTCGAGCAGTGGGCTCGACACGGCGTTCTCGGCCGCCTTGATCGCGCGGTCCTCGCCGCTCGCGTCTCCAACGCCCAGCAGCGCTGAGCCGGGGATCGACAGGATCTTCTTGACGTCGGCGAAGTCGAGGTTGATCAAGCCCGGGATGTTGATGAGGTCGGTGATGCCCTGGACGCCGTAGCGCAGGACCTCGTCAGCCTTCTTGAAAGCCTCTTCGATGCTTATCCGCGAATCGGTGAGTTCAAAGAGCTTGTCGTTAGGGATTATGATGAGGGTGTCCACTTTATCCTGCAGCGTCTCGACGCCCTCTTCCGCCTGCCTGCGCCGGTGCGAGCCTTCGAAGTCGAACGGCTTCGTCACGACACCTATGGTGAGCGCGCCCAGCTCCCTGGCCAGGTCGGCTACCACGGGCGCGGCGCCGGTGCCGGTGCCGCCTCCTTCACCAGCGGTGATGAAGACCATGTCGCTGCCCTTGAGGGCTTCCTTGATCTCGTCGCGGTGCTCCTCCGCGGACTCGCGCCCGATGTCGGGCTGGTTACCCGTGCCGAGGAAGTGGGTCAGCTCTTCACCGATGCTGATCTTCACGTCCGCGTCACAGGCAAGCAGGTCCTGCGCGTCAGTGTTGACAGCGATGAAGTCCACGCCGGTCATACCGTCTCTGATCATACGGTTGATAGCGTTGTTGCCGCCGCCGCCTACACCCACGACCTTGATCACCGCGAAAAACTGCTTAAGGTCTTCTGGCATGACTGCTTCCTTTCCCCTGCCCGACGGGCACCGCGCCCCTGGCCTCACCCGGTGGCGCGAAAGCCGCTCGCGCGGCTTCTCGTTTTCTCCCGCTCCAGTTAGAACGATTGAGTGAGAGTTATTCTAACAGATAATCACTGTTTACTACAGATATATCTTAACCTTAGTTTAGGCTTTAGTATAATGTCTGCTTTTTTGACGCGCAAGTGGCGCACGCGTCAGATGGGTTTCACCACTGGCGAGTCGGGTACCCTGAGGTCGATATAAGCGATCTTCCGCCTGTTGTTCTTCACGTCCACGATGATAGCTTCCAGCACGTCGTTCTTCGCGCTGAAGCCGCTCGCCGCACCGTAGACGACGTTGAACCCCAGGCTCGTGATGAACACCGGCCCGCGGCTGTCGAAAGGGTTGCCCAGCAACATGAGGCCCCGCACCGACTGCGGCATCGAATTGATCACGCTTAGGCAACCAAGCACTTTGCCGTCCGTCACCCTGGTGCCGATCGCCGGCGGTTTGATGTCGCCGCCGTGAACGCGCGTCAGCTCTTTGAACTGGTCGTTCGCCGCCTGTGCTATCACGAATCCGTCGCCGTCCACCAGGAAGCCTGTCCCGCCGCAATCGAGCACCGCCACAGGCGTGCGTTCCACCACCCGGATATTGACGGTGTGCAGCAGGTGGCGCTGCACCTGCGCGTCCCGCACCCAGGGACTGCTCTCGAGGCTGCGCGCGACCTTGCCCACCGGCAGGGTGACCAGGTTGGCGTAGGAGCCCATGCCACCGAGTTGTTTGAGGTTGTCCGCCTGAAGGTATTTATTGCCGGTGAAATTGACCTGGCGTATCTGGCAGACTCCGGTGAAGTATGCCAGCCCGGCGGCAAGACCGGCCGCGAGGACTACCAGGACTATCAGAAGGACCAGGGCGCGCTTGAGGAGACGCCCGGCGTTGGGAAGCCTCGGGCGGTGGCTGGAGTCAGGCAATCTCTTCAGACGCTTCAAGCGCCATCACCCCGCGAGGTCTGTCTTGAGCCGCGCGCAGTCCAGCACCATCGCCACTACCTCTTCGAAGCTCATGCCGGTGGCCTGGGCGGCCTTGGGCAGGAGGCTCGTTGCGGTCATCCCGGGGATGGTGTTCACCTCGAGGACGTACAGCTTTCCGGTGGATGCCTCCAGCATGAGATCGATCCTCGATATCCCCTCACAACAAAGCCGCTTGAACGATTCGAGGGCAATGCGCCCGGCGTCAGCGGCCACTTCGTCCTCGAGCTTCGCCGGGACTTCATAGTCGGTCATGCCCGGCTGGTACTTCGCTTCATAATCGTAGAAGCCCTGCCTCGGCTTGATCTCGAGTACCGGCAGTACGATCGGCTCGTTCCCGAGCACTCCCACAGTCAGCAGGCGGCCGTCGACGAAGCGTTCCACGAGCACCCGGCTGTCGCGCTGGAGCGCGTCGTCCAGCGCTGGCGCGAGCTGCTCCCGCGAGTCGACCTGCACCACGCCGATGCTGCTCCCTTCGTTGGCGGGCTTGACCATCACGGGAAACCCGAGGGCCTCCTCGATCTGGCGCAGGTCTTCACTTGCGTAGCCGCCCTGGATGACCATGTCCTCGATGAGCGGAAGCCCGTGCGCGCAGAGGACCTCCTTGGTGGTGACCTTGTCCATGGTCACCGCGCTGGCCATCACCCCGCACCCCGTGTAGGGGATCCTCATGATCTCGAGCAGCCCCTGGACGGTCCCGTCTTCGCCCCCCCTGCCGTGCAGCGCCATAAATGCGGCGTCGGGGTTCTCTCCTGCGAGCGCGGCCGGCAAGGTCCTGTCCACGTCGACCTCGACGACCTCGTGCCCCAGGTCGCGCAGGGCGCCCGCTATCGCGCGCCCGGTCTGAAGCGAGACCTCCCTCTCGGCGCTCATGCCTCCCATCAGGACAGCTACTTTCATCTGCCTCATCGCTCCTCTTTGAATCCGATCAGCCGCACCTCCGGCTTCAGGTCAATTCCAAAACGATCCTTCACTTCAGAAACCATCGTCTCCATCAACGCCCTGATGTCTGCTGCCTTCGCTCCGCCAACGTTAACAATGAAGTTCGCGTGCAGCGGCGAGACCGTGGCCGCCCCGATGGACTTACCCTTGAGCCCGCACGCGTCCAGCAGCCTGCCCGCCGAGTCTCCAGGCGGGTTCTTGAACACCGAGCCGGCTGTCGCCGCGCCGACAGGCTGGGTCGCTTCCCGTTTCGCGCGCGCCTCTTCCATCCTCGCCTTGATGGCACCGACCTCAGCGCGGTCCAGCTTGAAGCTGGCAGCAGTGACGATGTTATCCAGCGGCACCAGGGGTTCCCGGTACGCGTCAGCGAAAGAGGTCAGCTTCTCTTCGTCTCCATCCACGTTCAGCACTTCGACCTCCCGGAGGACGCCGGCCGTGCTCCCGGTGCGAGTGGCGGCGTTTGTCATCACGGCGCCGCCCGCGGTCCCGGGTATGCCGAGCGCAAACTCCAGGCCCGAGAGAGACGCGCGCGCCGCGCCCTGCACGGCGGCCCCGAGAGAGGCGCCGGCCCCGGCTGACAGCACGTCGCCATCGATGTCGACGAGAGAGAGGCTGCCCTTCAGGCGCAGCACGGCGCCCGTGAATCCCCGGTCCGCCGCGAGCACATTGGAACCGTTGCCGAGTACCAGCGTCTCGACGCCCGCCTCCCGGACGCGCAGCAGAACATCTCGAAGGGCCTCGCGATTTTCCACCTGGATCATGTAGCGCGCGGGGCCGCCCGTCTTCCAGGTGGTGAAGCCCGACAGGGGAACGTTCAGAGCGACCGAGCAGCCACTGATGCTGCACAGCGCGTCAGCGATATCAGGCGAGCTGGCGGTCACTTTCAACCCTCGCTGCCGGGCAGCATCTCAAGGATCTCTCGGGCGCAATCGGTTATGTCTCCGGCGCCCATTGTGATCACGAGGTCGCCGGGCTCCAGCAGTCCGACTACCCCGCGGGCCAGCTCCGCGCGCGACTCCAGGTACACGACCTCCTTGGAAGGGTCGCACTCCTGGATGCTGTCCGCCACGAGCTTGCCGGTGACCCCTGGCTCCGGCTCTTCCCCCGCGGCGTAAACGTCGGTGACGACCACCAGTCCCGCGCCGCTGAAGCTCTCTCCGAACTGCCTGCCCAGCATCCTGGTCCGGGTATAGCGATGCGGCTGGAAGACCGCGACTATGCGGGATGGGGAAATATCGCTTGCCATGTCCAGCACGGCCTTGACCTCAGTAGGATGGTGCGCGTAATCGTCGACCACGACGACGCCCGCCCGCTCGCCCACCTGCTCGAACCTGCGCCGCACCCCGCGGCAGTCGGCGATCCCCTCCAGGATACCGTCCACGGGGAACCCGAGGCGGTGGCCCACCGCGAACGCCGCCAGAGAGTTGTAGACGTTGTGCACGCCGGGCAGTTGCGTGGTGGCGTCGGCGAGCACCTCGCCGTCCAGAAGGGCCTCGAACCGGCTGCCGCCCGCTTCGCCGCTCGTCACCTCGAACCGGTAGTCGTTGTCGCGCAGCTCTCCATAGAAGGTCACGTCGCCGCCCGCGGCGCGGAACTCCTCGCCCGTGACGCGCGCCCTGGCGTCGTCGCCGCAGATGACTGCGAAGCCGTCGCGAGGAAGCACGTCCAGGAAATCGCGGAACACCCTTGCGGTGTGATCGAGGCTGTCGAAGTAATCGAGGTGGTCCCAGTCGATGTTGGTCAGGACCGCGACCTCGGGACGAAGGTAGAGCAGGGAGCCGTCGCTCTCATCCGCCTCCGCCACCAGGAACTCGCCCGAGCCGTAGTGGGCGTTTCCACCGATTCCGTTAAGCTGTCCGCCCACGAGATAGGACGGGTCCGCGCCGCAGCCGATGAGCATGCAGGTGACGATCGCCGAGGTCGTGGTCTTGCCGTGGGTCCCCGCGACCGCGATGCCCCGGCGCGTCGCCATTATGGCCGCCAGCATCTCGGCCCTGGAGATCACCGGGATGCCGCGCCGCTCAGCCTCCAGTATCTCAGGGTTGTCCGACCTGATCGCCGAAGAGCGCACCACGACCTGACAGTCACCGACATTTTCGGCGCGGTGCCCGAGGCCGATCGCCGCCCCCAGCTCCCGCTGGCGCCTCACGTAAGACGATTCCTTGAGGTCGGAACCCTCGACGTGATAGCCCATCTGCAGGAGCACGACGGAGAGGGCGCTCATTCCTGCGCCTCCCGCGCCGACCAGGTGCATCTTCGCCCCGCGGGGAAAATCCTCCAGGCTTATGGTTCCGGGTTTTCTGGTGCGTCTTTCTTCCATCTTCTATCTCAATTCTTCCAGCAGTTGCGCTATCCCTTTGGCGCCGCCCGGGCGCGCCACAGCGCCCGCCGCGCCTTTCATCTTCTCCAGAGTCGGCCCTTCCTCGATCACCCTGATGGCTTCCGCCATCCCGGCGTCCGCCGAGCCGCCCGCCTGGGTCACCACCTTGACCGCACCGGAGGCTTCGAGGGCCCTGGCGTTCTTCTCCTGGTGCCCGCCCGCGTACGGGAACGGCACCAGGACTGCCGGCAGCCCGACCGCCATCAGTTCGGCGATGGTCCCCGCCCCCGCCCTCGAGAGCGCGATGTCCGCCACGGCGTACGCCCGGTCCATCCGCTCGAGATAATCCACGGGCCTGTAGATGAGCGCGCCGCCGGCAAGGCTGTTCTCCGCGTCCTCGCGTTCCGCGAGATCGAAGTTCTTCCTGCCTGTCAGGTGCAGGAGCTGCAGTCCCTCGTTTCCGGCCAGTGCAGGCAACGCGCTCCAGACGGCAGCGTTAAGGGCTTCAGCGCCCTGGCTTCCGCCGAAGACCAGCAGCGTCCTTCTCTCCTTCTCCAGCCCGAACAGTTCGACGGCTTCGTTCCTCGCGCGCTCTCTTTGCGCCGCGTCAGCGATAGCCTCGATATCGGGCCTGACCGGAACGCCCGTCACCACTTTGCGCGCGCGCTTCGGTAGCAGCGGAACGGTGCCTTCGTAGGCGAGCGCGATCGCGCGGGCGCAACGGCTGAAGAGCTTCGTCACCAGCCCCGGCTCGTAGTTCATCTCGTGAAGGACGAGTGGTTTGCGGAGAGTGAGAGCCGCGAGGCAGGCGGGGGCCGAAGCGTACCCCCCGGTGCCGAGCACGCAGTCGGCGTCAAGCTGCTTGAGCATCCGCCGGCAGCGGAGTGAGGCGGCCAGGAACTTTAACGACGCCCTGAGGGCCCTGGCAAAGCCACGGCCTGCAACGCCCTCCACATCCAACCCTTCGAAAGGTATGCCCGCGTCGCGCGCCGCGGCAGCCTCCGGACCCGCCGAGGAGCCGATGAAGGTGACCGAAGCGTCGGGCTGGTGTTCGGTGACGTACTTCGCCACCGAGATGGCGGGATAGATGTGGCCTCCCGTGCCGCCACCGCTCACCACGAGCCGCACGCCCTCACCTCCGCGCCCGGCTCTGCGCTGCGATATTGAGGAGGATGCCGATGCAACCCATGCAGACACAGAGGCTGGACCCGCCGCTGGATACCAGTGGCAGGGGGACTCCGGTGATGGGCAGCAGTCCCGTCACGCCACCCATGTTGACCAGGGCCTGTATTACCACCAGTCCGGTTATGCCGGCGGCCAGTAGCCGTCCGAGCTCGTCGGGCGCGCTGCGCGCTATCCTGAAGCCGCCGTAGGTCAACAGCGCCAGGCAGCACACCACTGATATGGTGCCGGCGATGCCGAGCTCTTCGCCGATGATGGCGAAGATGAAATCGGTGTGAGCGTTGGGCAGGTAGAGGAACTTCTGCCTGCTCATGCCCAGCCCCAGGCCCTTGATGTTCCCGGAGCCCAGGGCGATATAGGACTGGATCACGTGATAGCCGTATCCCTTAGGGCTCTTCCAGGGGTTGATGAACGAGAAGAGCCTGGACCGCCTGTAGGGTTCTGAGAGCGCGAAGAACAGGGCGACGGCGGCGCCGGTGGTCCCCAGGGCCAGCAGGTGAGCGGGCCTGGTCTCGGCGACTCCCAGCACGACCATGAGCGAGAAGCAGAGGACCAGGGTGCTCCCCAGGTCGGGCTGCGCCAGCATGAGGCCCGCGCCGATGAGGGTGACCAGTATCACGGGAAAGAAGAGTTGCGAGAACTTCTTTATCCTGTCGCCCTTGGTGGCGATGACATATGCGGCAAAGATTATTATCGCGAACTTGGCGATCTCGGTCGGCTGCAGGTTGAGGGGCCCGAGGACGATCCATCGCCTGGCGCCGTATGCCTCCCTGCCCAGGAAGAGGACGGCACCCAGCAGCGCAAAAGAGGCCAGCACTCCGGCCCAGGACAGTTTGCCCAGCTTGTGGTAGTCGAACTTCGCGAAGAAGACCATCAGGACAAGGCCGAACGCGGCCCACGCGAGCTGGAACAGGAACGTGCGGTAGCCGCCCACCTGCATGTCCGCCCCCACGACCGAGCCCGCTGAGAAGACCATCACAAGCCCAAGCAGCAGGAGCGCTATCGCAGGTATCAGTATCAGGTATGCCAGCGGGGTCCGGTTTATAAGGGTCCTCGGCTGCGGCCGTGAAGCGCGTTGCCTGGCGCTCGCCCTTCTCTGTGCTTCCCTGGAGCCGGCGTTGCCTGCCCTGGAAGTGCCCCGGGCCGGCGCCTTCGCGCCGGAGGACTTGCGCGGAGCCTCCCTGCCGGATGCAGGCTTTCCATGGGCTGGAACGGCGCGCGGACCAGTGCTCGAGCGCGGGGCCGGCCTCCTGGCCGCGCTAGGTGATGCCGCCACGAGAAACACCTCCCGCGAGCCTGTCGACAGCGGCCTTGAACGCCCGTCCCCTGTCCTGGTAGTCGGTGAACATGTCGAAAGACGCGCACGCGGGCGTGAACAGCACCGCGGCGCCGCCGCCAGCCATCTCGAACGCCTTCGCGACTGAGTCGTCCATGTCGGCGGCTATGACCACGTGCCCGTTCGCGGCCCGGCCGCACTCATCCCGCAGTGAAGTTTCGATCTCACCAGCGCTCTCTCCGAGAAGGACTATGCCGCGGAGGCTGCCCTCGTCCAGCCTGGAGCAGAGGACGCCTGCGAGCTCCGTGAAGTCGAGCCCCTTGTTCCTGCCGCCGAGGATCGCGACGAACGGCGTATCGAACGAACAGACCGCGTGAATGGAAGCGTGGGGGTTCGTCGCCTTCGAATCGTTGAAGAACGCCACGCCTCCGACCTCTCCCGCAGGCTCGCACCGGTGCTCGAGGCCGCTGAAGCCGAGTGCGGCATCCCGCACTCTGCCGGCGTCTTCACCCAGCGCCAGCGCAGAGGCGGCGGCCGCCATCACGTTATCTACGTTGTGAGCACCCACCAGCTTGAGATCGGCGACGTCGAGAAGCCTGCATGGTGCCAGAGGCGGCCCGGTCACGATAGCGCCTTCTTCAACCCAGAGTGAAGCGCCGGCTACCTTTTCGCGGCTGAAGCCCGCGGCCGTCCCCGCGGCCCTGGAGGCAACCTCCCTGCAGAACGCGTCCTGCGCGTTGTAGATCAGGAAGTCGTCGCGCCGCATGTTCTCTATTATTCGCGCTTTCGCCCTCGCGTAGTCGCGCAGGTCCTCGTGCCAGTCGAAGTGGTCAGGCGCCAGGTTCAGCATCACTGAGACACGCGCGCGGAAGCGCTCGATGTTCTGGAGCTGGAAGCTCGAGACCTCGCAGACAAGGATGTCGTCGATGCCGGCCTCTCCGTAGAGGCTCACGACAGGCGTACCGATGTTGCCGCACTCGATCGCCCTGCGTTCCGGCCTGTCGAGCATGGCAGCGATGATATGCGTGGTGGTCGTCTTGCCGTTGGTGCCCGTGACCGCGACGATGGTGTTCTCGGACAGGAGACGGTAGCCGAGCTCGAGCTCGCTGATCACCCGGAGGCCTGCGGCGCGCGCCTTCTCCAGTACGGCGGCACGGTCCGGAACCCCCGGACTCGCGACCACGAGGTCGAAGGACGCCAATTCGTCCGGCACCTCGAGGCCGAGCCGTACGTCCACGCCTGCTTCACGCAGTCCGGGAGCCGCTTCGGCGCGCGCGGGCTCCTCGGAGCTGTCGATCAGCACCGTGGAGGCGCCCAGCTCCAGGAGGACCCGGGCAGCCGCCTCGCCGCTCGAGCCGAGCCCGACGACCAGAACGCTCTTGCCCGCAAGATCGATCATGACGGCACCCTGCCGACGAAATCCACGTAGAACATCGCGAAGCCTACCAGCACGCAGAAGCCGCACACAATCCAGAGGCGCACCATGACGGTGAACTCCGACCACCCGCCCAGCTCGAAGTGATGGTGTATCGGCGCCATCCGGAACACCCGTTTACCTCCGCTGAGCTTGAAGAATCCCACCTGGATCGCGACCGAGAGGGCCTCGATCACAAACAGACCGCCCAGCAGCAGCAGCAGGAACTGGGTGCGCGTCATGACAGCGATGGCGGCCATCACCCCACCGAGGGCGAGTGACCCGGTGTCCCCCATGAATATCTTTGCGGGGGCGGCGTTCCACCACAGGAACCCCACACAGGCCCCAAGCACCGCCCCCGAGATGATGGCGATATCGAGCGCCGGTTCTCCCGTGAAAGGATAGAAATTGGGGTGCTGCGTGATGGGGTGCCGGAACATGGTGAACGCGATAAGCAGGTAGGCTGCCATCACCATTATCATCGAGCCGCTCGCGAGCCCGTCCAGCCCGTCGGTCAGGTTGACCGCGTTCGAGGAGGCGATGATCATGATGAACACCCACACGAAGAAGAACCAGCCGAGGTTGAGGAACGTTCCCCCCAGGAAGCTCAGCTTCATCGGCAGGGCCGGGTGCCCCACGGTGTGCACCTGGGTCGCCACGATCGTGAACCCCAGCGCGATTATCACCTGCCCCAGGACCTTGTAACGGGCCTTGAGGCCGAGCGACCGTTTCTTCCTGATCTGGGTGAAGTCGTCGATGAAGCCCAGCAGGCCGCAGGCCACCATCGTGCCCAGCACCGCGAAGCCCTCGGGGGTGTATTTTGAGAAGACCAGGTAGCCAACCACCGTGCCGAGCACTATCAGGATGCCGCCCATGGTGGGCGTGCCTTTCTTGACGAAGTGGGCATGCGGGCCATCCTCGCGGATCACCTGCCCGTATTCCATCCTCCGCAGGAACCTGATGAGCAGGGGGGTGAGAAAAACGCAGATGAATCCTGCCACTGCGGCGGCCCCGAGGACCCTATACATTCGCCACCAGCTTCCTCTTCATGAAAGCCGGTGAGGACAGACTCTCCGATACCGATTCCAGCCCGGCGACCCTGGACGCCTTGACGAGGATCACGTCGTCGGGCTCGACTATGCACGCCAGGAGCCGCAGGGCCTCGTCGGCATCCTCGCACCGGAACACGCTCCCCTTGGGGAGCCCGCCCGAGGCCGCGCCTGCCGCGATCTGGCGGGCGCGCCGTCCCACTGTCACCACGACGTCGATGTCGAGCTCGGCCGCCTTCTCCCCCGTCTCCAAATGGTACTCGGCGCTCGCGGCGCCCAGCTCGGCCATGCCACCCAGCACTGCGATGGTGCGGCGCCTCCCGCCGACCTCGGCGAGGGTGCGCAACGCAGCCTCCATCGACCTGGGGTTGGCGTTGTAGGCATCGTTGATGACCAGGTAGCCCGAGTCGCATTCTGTGCACTCGGCGCGCCACGGTGACAGGGTCGCTTTCTCGAGGCCCACTTTGATGCTGGCCGGCGATGAGGACAGCAAGTGAGCGCATGCCGCTGCCGCCAGCGCGTTGTCGACCTGGTGCCTCCCGACAGCCGGGAGGTTTACATCCAGTCGGAAGCCCGGCCCGCATAACTCGAAAGAAGGCCTTGCCCCGGCGTCGAGCCTCACATGGTCCGCCTTGTATCTCGACCCGCGCCCGCGTCCGAACCTGGTCACCGCGGCGTGCGTCTCGCGGGAGATGCGCCGTGTCCAGGGGTCGCCCGCGTTGAGCAGGAGGTGCCCGTCTTCGGGCAGGTAGCGCGCGAGCTCGCTCTTGGTCTTCGCCACGGCGTCCTGTGTCTTGAACAGCTCGAGGTGCCCCGGGCCGATGTTCGTTATGATGCCGGTGCCGGGGCGCGCGATCTCCGCGAGCCGCTTGATGTCGCCCGGCTTTCGCGCCCCCATCTCGACGACCAGGAACGCGTCTTTCCTGCCGGCTCCGAAGATGGTGAGCGGCAGGCCGACCTCGTTGTTGAAGCTCCGCTCGGAGGAGCAGACGCGGTTGTCCCGCGACAATATCGAGACGAGAAAATCTTTGGTGCAGGTCTTTCCGGTCGTGCCGGTGATCCCCACCGCTTTCAGGTCGAGCCCGCTCCGGACGAAAGCCGCAAGGTCGCCCAGCGCCTTCAGGGTGTCTCTGACCAGCACCAGCGGGAACGAAGGGTTCTTATTCTGGAAGTCCAGGGCGAGCGTGCTCCGGGCGGAGACAACCGCGGCCCTGGCGCCCGCGCGGGCGGCGTCGTCCAGGAAAGCGTGTCCGTCGAAGCGCGGCCCCGTCAGCGCGAAATAGAGGTCCTTGCCTTCGAGGTCGCGCGTGTCGGTGCCCACGCTGGAGACAGCCCGGCGGCGCCATTCACCCGCGAGCTTCCCATCGGTGGCGTCGGCCACCTTGTCAAGGCTGACACTCTGCACCCAGGACCTCCTGAAGGCATTCTCGCAAGACCTGCCTGTCATCGAACGGAATCACCCTGTCAGCAAAGCTTTGGCCACTTTCATGGCCTTTCCCTGCAATCACCACCAGGTCCCCGTCCCGCGCCTCGGCAACGGCCTTGCGTATAGCCGACCTGCGGTCGACTTCCACCGCGTAGCGGTCCTCGCCGAACTCGCCGCGCACCCCCTCCAGCACCATCTCGATTATCGAGGAAGGGTCCTCGCCGCGGGGGTTGTCGGAGGTGATTATGCAGAGGTCTGACATCTCGGTCGCGACCTTCCCCATCAACGGACGCTTGGAGCGGTCGCGGTCTCCGCCGCATCCCACCACTATTATCACGCGGCCCTCGGTGACCTCCTGGCACGCCTCCAGCAGGTTGTGTATCCCGTCAGGCGTGTGCGCGTAGTCGACGAGAGCCGTGAACGGCTGCCCGCAATCGATGTTCTCGAACCTCCCGGGTACTCCCGCCAGGGTCTCGAGGCCGTCGGCGATGCTGGACTCGGCAAGCCCCATCTCGACCGCCACGGCCGCGGCGGCGAGGCAGTTGTAGACGTTGAAGCGGCCCTGCAGGCGCGTGGCGAGTTCGAGGATGCTCTCCCCGTGCAGGAGCCGGAAAGTGTTGCCCCCCGCCGAGACGACCACCTCGTCCGCCCTTACGTCAGCACCCGGGTCGATACCGAACGAGCGCGACGGCAGCCCGGTCTCTTCGAGCAGCCTCGCCCCGAACGGGTCGTCCAGGTTCACCACCGCCGTCCTGTCCGCGCCGAAGTCGTCGCCCTCGAAGAGCCTGCGCTTGGCGCCGAAGTACTCCTCGATCGAGATGTGGAAGTCCAGGTGGTCCTGTGTCAGGTTGGTGAACACCACCACGTCAAAGGAGCACCCCGAGGCGCGGTGCAGCTCGAGGCCGTGCGACGAGACCTCCATCACGGCGGCCTCCACACCGGCGTCCACCATCCTCCTCAGCAGCCTCTGCAGGTCGAGCGACTCGGGCGTAGTCCTGGTGACCGGCTCTACCACCTCACCGACGTGGTTCTCGACAGTGCCGATGAGGCCGGCGACGTAGCCGGCCTTCTTGAATATGTTCTCGATGAGATAGCCCGTGGTCGTCTTGCCGTTTGTGCCGGTGACCCCCACCAGCTTCATCTGCTCCGAGGGATGGCCGTAGAAGCGGGCCGCGGCCTCCGCGAGCGCGAAGCGCGTATCAGGCACCCTCACGACGACCATGCCGTCGGGGAGCTCGGCATCGAGGTCGCGCTCGACGAACAGGGCTCTCGCCCCCCGTGCTGCCGCCTGGCCAGCGTAGAGGTGGCCATCAGTCACGAGCCCTTTGATGCAGAAAAACGCGTCGCCTCTTTCGACCACGCGGCTGTCGTACACGAGCCCTCCCACTTCTATGTCGGTGGGGCCCGAAACCTTTTTCTCATCAATGGTGTCCAGTATTTCGCTTAGAAGCATTTCTGTACCTCGTAGCATGCTCTCGGCCGGCATTTCCATGGTACCTTGTAGACTTGGGTCTGGTGAAAGTCAAGTAACGCCTTTCCTCGCGGTGAACCCCGCATCTCATCAGTTCTACGGCAAGCCTGGCTGTCTCTCCCATGGCTCGGACCTCACTTCGCCGCGGCCGGCATCCCCCACGATGGCGGTATCTTCAGGTGCTGCAGACTGTAGCTCATCATGTCCTTGAAGACCGGCGCAGCGGTCTCTCCGCCCCATATCGGGGTCGGCTCATCCAGCACGACCATGCACACCAGCCTGGGGCGTTCCGCCGGCGCGAATCCCACGAAGGTTGCCATGTAGGTCCCCGCGTAGCCGGCGCCGCCCACTGCCGGCTTCTCCGCGGTCCCTGTCTTGCCGGCGACGCGGTAGTAGTTGACCGCAGCCTTGGGGCCGGTTGAATCCGGGGCGAGCACCTGCTCCATTATCGGGGTCATCTTGCCGCAGGTGTCCTTGCTCAATATCTCCTCGCCGAGCCCGCCCAGGCCCATGTCCCGGACTCCCTTATCGGTGATCTTCGCTTTCATGAAGTGCGGGCAGATCTTCCTCCCGCCGTTCGCGACCGTGCCCGCAACACAGGTCAACTGCAGCGGGGTGACCGAGATGCCCTGGCCGATGGCGATGGCCGGCAGGCTGGTCGTGGTCCACGAGCCGAGGGCGGGAAGAACGCCCCCTACCTCACCGGGGAAGTCGACCCCGGTCGGGTGCCCCAGCCCGAACCTGTCGAGGTAATCGTAGAGGTGCTTGTCCCCCAGCGCCTGTGCGACCTGGATGGTGCCGACGTTCGAGGACTGGCTTATTATCTGGGAGAACTGCAACTGCCGAGACGGCTTGATCTCGGCATCTTTGAAAGTCTTGTCGGCTATCTTCAACTGCGACTGCACCTGGATCACGGTGCTCGGGTTGACCACTCCCTCCTGCAGGGCCGCGACCGCGGTCACGATCTTGAGCGCCGAGCCGGGCTCGTAGACGTCGGTGATCGCGCGGTTGCGCATGGACGCGGGGTCGATCTTCTCACGGTTGTTCGGGTCGAACGTCGGTGACGAGGCCATGGCCAGTATGTCGCCCGTGTTGCAGTCCATCACCACCGCGGTGGCGGCCTTGGCACTGTACCTCTCCACCGCCGAGGCGAGCGACTCTTCCATGCATGCCTGTATGTCTTTGTCGATCGTGAGCTGGAGGTCGACGCCGTCGACCTCCTGGCGCTGGACCTTCTCGCTCCCCGGGATGGGGTTGCCGGCGGCGTCCTTCTCGAGAAAGACCTCTCCGACCTTGCCGCCCAGCAGGTCTTCATAATAGAGCTCGAGGCCGGCCTGGCCCTTGTTGTCGACGTCGACCACGCCTAGTATCTGCGAGGCGAGCGAGCCAAGGGGATAAATACGCTTGCTCTCGTCGATGAACCCGATGCCGTCCAGCTTCATCTTCTTGAGGCGGTCCGCGATGGACTTGTCGAGCTTGCGCTCGAGATAGACGAAACCGCTGTTGGCGCTGAGCTTCTTCTGGAGGTCCGCCGGGTCTTCACCGAGGACACCCGCGAGCTTTTCCGCCACGGCTTTCTTGTTCTTCACCAGATAGGGGGTGGCATACACGGTCGAGCAGTCCTCGCTGATCGCCATGATCTCGCCCTCGCGGTCGGTGATCGTCCCACGGCGGGGCGCGATGCTTATGGCGGTGTCGCGCTGATCGCTGGCGAGCTTCTTGTAGTGCGCCGCCTGTATGCCCTGGATGAGCACAAGCTTGCCCGTTACCGCCGCGAGCCCCGCCAGCAGCACCGCGGCTACTATCGTCAGTCGCTTGTTCCTGGACTCTCGTGCGGCCATCTGAACACCTATCTTCGCGTGAGGGCCCCGCCGGGACCCTCGACGACTGAAGCCTGAGTGTTGCCGGTCTTCTCGGGCTGAGCCGCGCCTGGTGGCGGCTCGGGGCTGGTCCTCTCTTCAAAGGTGCTCTGGCAGACCATGTTGCCGTTGGCATCCCGCGCGTATTTCAGGTAGATGACGCCGGTCGGCTCGCCGAGGCCCAGCTCGTCTCCCGCGATCCTCGCTACGCGCCCCGGCGACTTGAGCTGCGCCAGGCTGAGGCGCAGCGCCTCCTGCCTGGACTTCTCGTTCGCGATCCCGGTCTCGAGCCTTGTGGTCTTGAGGTCGCAGCGGACGGCGTACTGGTGCTGGACCAGCATGAACACGCCGGTGCCGGCAAGAAAGAGGAACACTACGATCAGGAAGCCGAAGTTCAAGCCCCGGTTGCGCGGCGAGGAGACCCTGGCCTTCGGAGCGGCCTTGGTCCTGGCAGTAGACTTAGCCGCGGCCTTTGGCGCGGCCTTCTCCTTCTTCGAGCCGGCGCTCCCGGCTTTCTGCGCGGGCTTTGGAGAGCGCCTGGTCTTCGGTAGTTGCTTGAGGGGCTTGCGATCAGACATCCTGCCCCTCTCTGCGGAGCGCGGCACGGAGCTTGGCGCTCCCGCACCGCGGGTTCTCTTCTATCTCCTCAGGGGTCGGCCGCACTGGCTTGCGGGTCAGGACCTCCAGGATGGGTGGCTTGTCGAGCGGGTGCCCGGGCGGATAGTCTGATCCTCTTGCCAGGGAGTTGAAAGTGCTTTTGACAATCCTGTCCTCCAGTGACTGGTATGCCAGCACGACTATCCGCCCGGAAGGGGCCAGGCTCCCGATCCCTTCTGCTATACCCTCCTTGAGATCCTCGAGCTCATTGTTGACCGCGATGCGGAGCGCCTGGAACGTCTTGCGAGCCGGGTGCTTCCGGCCGCGCCTCGCGCCTGCGGGCACGGCGTTCTCCACGATCTTCGCCAGTTCCCCTGTAGTCCGTACGGGTCGGCGCTCCCGAGCCTCGACAATGAATTGAGCGATCCGCCTGGCCCACCGCTCTTCACCGAACCTGTAAAGGATGCGCGTGAGCTCATCCTCTGAATCCTGATTGACTATGTCCGCCGCCGTCCGCTGCTCGTCGGGCCCCATGCGCATGTCCAGCGGCCCGTCTCCCCGGAACGAGAAGCCGCGCTCCGGATCGTCGAGCTGCATCGAGGACACCCCCAGGTCGAGCAAGACGCCGTCGACCTTCTCTATCCCCTCAGCATCAAGGACGGAGAGTAGACTTCTGAAATTTTCGCAATAGTAACTGACCGCCTCAGCCATCTTGCCCAGCCTCTCCTCCGCGCGAGCAATTGCCTCCGGGTCCCGGTCAATACCAATGAGCCGGCCCCCCGGGGTGATTCGCTCAAGGATAGCTTCAGCATGTCCACCTGCTCCGAGCGTGCCATCTACGATCACCTTTCCCCTCTCGGGCCTCAAATATAAGAGGACCTCGTCGACCATCACCGGCCTGTGGCCGCCGGCTTCCCCGGACATGTCAGACTCCGATGTCGGACGCCGACTGCTCGTAATGGCCGGCGCTGTCGGCCTCGTACTTCTCCCACACCTCGGGGTCCCAGACCTCGGCCTTGTTGTGGAGGCCGACCACCACGACGTCTTTCTTGATGCCCACCATCTCCCTGAGGCGCGGGGGGATGAGGATCCTCCCCTGCCCGTCGGGTACCAGGTGGCTCGCCGAGGCGAAGAAGACGCGTGAGAACCGGCGCGTGGATTCGCTTCCGGAGGGGAGCTGGTCGATCTTCTCGACCAGTCGGTCCCACTCTTTCATGGGCAGCAGGTACAGGCAGTCATCGAGGCCCTTGGTGACCATCAGACCGCCTTCAAAATCCCGCCTGTATTCACGGGGCAGGATGATGCGACCTTTGGGGTCGACCGTCCTTGTTGATGCTCCTACCAGCATAGCCCTGCCTTATCTCTCGCCACGACTCCCCACATTAAACCATTTCTCGCCCCTTTGCAACACTCTTTGGCATAAAAATCCACAATTATTGAGGACCCGGGGCCGGATCGTCATGGAAAGACCATGTTTTTGTGGGAATTGTGGAATATTTTGTGGATAGTCCGGCTTTGTACCACTATATATGGATGTGGAGAGCTGTCCCTGTGGAAAAGTGCAGAAGACGGGGGGTCAAGAAGAACGGGGGTCAGGCACTTTTCGCCGGTTTTTTTCTAACGGGGGGTCGCTGGACCAGCCTCAGGCTTGCTCTTCCTCCCCCACGACCGTGCGGTAGCACAGGAAGAGGCTGTCGATAAGGTTGCCGCCGACCTTTCCGAGTTTCGGGATCGGGACACCCGCCATCTTGACCTTGCGCTTCGCGAACTCGACCGCCGGGTTCGAGGCGCCGGTCGCCATGTTGTGAAAGGTCTCGGAGGTCGTGCTGATGATCAGCATCGGGAGGGTGCCGGGGTCCTCGAGAGAAAACGCAGTCTCGCCTGCCGGGTCGAAAGCCACGTAGTAGCGGCCGTCGATGTCCTTGAGCTCCAGGCAGAAGCAGCTCATCACTTCCGCCAGCCGCTTGACCTCTTCGGTGCCAAGCCTCTTCTCGGCAAGCTCGATCGTCTTCTCGAGCACTCCTGACATCTCTTCACTGTTCGGGACTTGAACCATCTCAGACCTCCATGAGCCGCCGCACGCGCGAGAACCCGCGTCTGTTCGTCTTCGAGGATTCTAACAGATAGAATTAACGGCACGTCAGATAACGGCGCAGGAGGATCCGATGCCCAAGAAAAAGATACTGGTGCTCTCACCGCTTCCCCAGGCCCTGATCGAAGCGCTCTTCGACGCCAAGATGGCCGAGAGCGCGTCGCCACCCGAGATCGAGATCGAGGCCTACGCCGGCACAGGCAGAGAGGACCTTCTGAGGTCTGTCTCCGGGGCCGACGTCATCATCGGGGACTACACCTTCACCATCGAGATGGACGCGGAGGTCATAAAAGCCGCCGCGCCATGCCTCCTCATCCAGCAGCCGTCCGTCGGCTACCAGCACATCGATGTGGATGCCGCGGCGGCCGCCGGCATCCCCGTCGCCAACGTCGCCGGGGCCAACGCCATAGCTGTGGCGGAGCACACCATCATGGCGGCCCTCGTTCTCCTGAAGAAGCTGTTGATGCAGCAGGAGAAGACCAGGGCGGCGCAGTGGGCGCAGGACGAGATGGCCACGCATGGGGTGTTCGAGCTCTACGGCAAGACCATGGGGATCATCGGAATGGGCCGCATCGGCAGAGAGGTCGCGCTGCGCGCCAGGCCTTTCGGGTGCGCTGTTGTCTATTACGACGTCAAGCCCCTCGAGGCCGAAGAGGAAGCCGCCCTTGGCGTTGCGTCGCGGACCCTCGATGCGCTGCTGGCTGAGTCCGACGTCGTAAGCCTGCACGCCCCGCTTACGCCCGAGACCGCGAACATGCTCGATGCCGAGCGCATCGCGATGATGAAGCCGGGCGCGGTGCTGGTCAACGTGGCGCGTGGGGGCCTCGTCGACGAGCAGGCTCTCGCCGACGCGCTCAAAGAAGGTCGGCTCGCCGGCGCGGCGGCGGACGTCTTCTCCGAGGAGCCGATAACAACGGACAATCCGCTGCTCGGCACGCCCAACACCTTGTTGACACCGCACACCGCCGGCGCCACCAATGAATCGAGATTCCGGATCATCGGGGTCGCGATGGACAACGTGGCTGGAGTGCTCGAGGGAAAGGTCCCCCAGTTCATCGTCAATGGCGTTGAGCCGAAGTTCGATTGAGGCAGGCTGCCCCCGGCGCCCGCCCTGGCGCCGGTCACCACCTGGAGGTAGATCATGGCTGAGCAGATGAGCGGGGGCCAGGCGCTGGCCGGCGCCCTGATAAGGATGGGCGCGGAGCGAGTGTACGGGATAATCGGCACCTCCAACCTCGGCTTCGTCGACGCGCTCTACGACGTGAGGGACAGGCTTAGATACATATCCTGCAGGCACGAGCAGGTCGCCGCGAGCATGGCCGACGCCGAGGGCAGGCTGACCGGCAGGCCCGGCGTCACGCTGGTCCACTCCGGGCCCGGGGCGCTGAACGCGATGATATCCGCAGGCAATGCCTACAAAGACTCCTCCCCGTTCATCATCATCACCGGCGCGGTCAAGCGGAAGCTCGCCCGGAGCGATGGGATGCTCGAGCTCGATCACAGAAGGCTGTTCGCCCCGCTCTGCAAGGGGACTTTCCGCGTGGAGTCCGCGTCGGAGGTGCCTTCGGTGTTCGCGGCCGCGTACCGGGCTTCGATGAGCGGCGCGCGCGGGCCGGTCCTCATCGAGGTCCCGGAGGACGTGTGGGCGGAGACCGCTGAAGTGGACCTCGACGGGATGGTGCTCGAGACCGACGCTCCGCCCGAGGTCCAGGAGAAAGACGTTCGCGCGGCGATCGAGATGCTCTCCACCGCGAGGCTGCCGCTGATCCTCGCCGGGGGCGGAGTGGCGTACGCGGGGGCCTCCCGACTGCTGGTGGAGTTCGCCGAGAAGCTGCAGGTGCCTGTGGCCACCACTGGCAACGGGCGCGGGGTCATCCCCGAGACCCACCCGCTCTGCCTCGGGCGCGCCGGATTCGGAGGCGGCAGCGTCGTCGCCGACAAGGCGCTCGAGCGCGGGGACGCGCTGCTCTGCATCGGGTGCGGCATCAGCGACATGACCACCTACGAGTTCACAATGCCGCTGGGGATGAAAGACATCACGGTCGCGAGCATCTCGGGGTACATGGCGCCTCAGGCGCCGCCCGCTTCCATCGTCCTCTGCGACGCAAAAGAGTTCCTGCGGAAGGCCACGGGCGAGCTCATCGGCGTCGCCGAGCCCAGGACCGCCTGGGACGAGACGCTCGCCGACGCCCGCGCCACCTGGCAGATGCTGCTCGACGCGGGGCTTTCGCGGCCCTCCGAGCTCCCCTCGGGGGCGCGCCTGGCAAAGAGGCTTTCAGAGTTGCTCCCCGATGACGCGGTCATCTGTGTCGGGGCGGGGACGCACCTCCTTTACGCCATGGACTTCCTGCCATCCCACCAACCGCTTACTTTCATGTCCACGGTGAACTTCGGCTCGATGGGCTTCGGCTTCGCGGCGAACATGGCCGCCAAAGCCATCGACGGAGCAAGGGCCGCCATCTCGATGCTCGGAGACGGCGATTTCTCGATGACGATGCAGGACCTCGAGACGTGCGTGCGTGAGGGGCTCGGCGTCAAGGTCTTCGTGATGAACGACTCGCAGTACCGCGTGCTGAACATGCGCCAGAAGCTGTCGTTTGGGGGGCGGGTCCACGGCACCGAGCACGGCAACCCTGACTTCGCCGCTCTCGCGAAGAGCTTCGGCGCGGCCGGCTACCGGCTCGACCGGGAGGAAGACATGGAAGCGGTGGTGGAAAAAGCGCTCGCCGAGGAAGGGCCGGTCGTGGTCGACGTCATCATCGACCCGGAGGACCTGCCGCCGCTGAACCTGGAAGCGACCCTCCGCATGTCAATGGGCTAAAGAAAGTTACGTCGTTCGTTTTCCACTTTTCTTTACACTCGTGAGGTCATGTCTGCGCATTGGGAAAAGTGTAATGGAAAGTGGAAAACGAACGACATAAGGACTGTTACATCGAGCAGACCTTGCCCGCGCCCATGTCCTTCCAACGCTGCTGGAGGTAGACCTTCTCGTTCACGAAGGCGCGGATGATGTCGTCGACCACCATCTCGGACTCCGCGTGCCCCAGGTCCTGCGTACGGTTCGCGATCGACGCCACCTGCCCGAAGTAGAGGGGCGAAGTGAGGTCGATGAGCTTGTGCGTGTTCCCCTTCCAGCAGTTGAAGACCACGGCGACGTCGTAGATGATCCGCGCCCAGAGGTCAGGCGGCATGTGGAAGTCGCAGTAGCCTTCCGGCACACACACCTCCGACTTAGCGATCTGCTCGAGGCGCCCGAAGGTTTCCTCGCTCAGTATCTCTCTATATAGGGAGGAGAAGTGCGTCATCCCGAGGTTGAACTCCTCCACCAGCCTGGTGACGCTGATCGGTATGGGCTCCGGCTCCCAGGGGAGCGCCGTACCCTTGACCGGTACCTCTGTCACCACGTCGATGCCCTTCCAGAAGTCGGCGAACTTCGCCATCGAGCGGAACACGGTCGATATCACCTGCAGGTACATCGGGCCGAGGGAGAATGCGGGGTCCTTGGCGCCGTGGATCTTCGCCCCCAGGTTCGCCTGGCATATCGAGACCCCGTTGGTGATGGCCGAGATCGTCATCCAGACGTCGATGCCGAACTGCCCCACGAACACGTCCCAGACGTCCTGGCCGGCGAGCACTTCGATGAACTTCGCGGAGAGCCCGAAGTCGCCGCCGATCGGCTGCCTCAGCTTCTTGCCGTAGAGGGACGCCACCAGCGGATAGACGATGAGGTTGGTGATGGTGCCGTCGTACTCGTACCTCTTGTAGTAAGGCGCCACGTAGTCGAAGCCTTCCCGCGCGATCGGGGTGAGCATGTTGTTGACCCAGTCCGGCGTGAGGTTCCTGTTGTCGCCGTCGATGAGCGCACAGGAAGCAACCCCGAGGTCGAGCGCGGCCTTGAAGATGGCGCGAAGCGCGCTGCCTTTGCCCGAATCGCCCCGATAGGTCCCGACCATCTTGCACACGGTCAGACCCACGTCCGTCATCAGCGCCACGTTCTTTGTCTCGTCCAGCGAGCCGCCCTCGCACACGAAGATCACACACTTCCTGTCCGCGAAGAAAGTGGAGAGGCCTTCCGCGGCCACCTTCATCACGTGCGCGATGGTGAGCTCGTTGTTGTAAGCGGGTATCGCGACCATCATGTCCGCGCTGCCCACCTCGGCCACCGCGCGAGCGATCTCACCCGAAACGGCAGGTATCAAATCCAAGGCCCCTCTCCCTTCCCCTTGCTAGGACGCGCAGGCCTCCGAGGCCTCCTTCGCCTCCCGCCAGTAGTAACGCAGGTAATCCTTGAGCGCCTCGAACGTCTCGGCCGTTCGCTCGACCTCTATCTCCGCCTCGAACGAGGTCAGGTCCTCTGTCTTCTTCACGAAGTGCGCGGTCCAGGCGCAGTAGAGCGGGGTGAGCACGTCGACCACCCTGTCGCTGGGCACCGACCCGAAGTGGTAGGCGATCGCGAAATCGTACACCAGCCTCACCCACAGTCCGCTCGAAAACTCGAAGGCGGAATCGGTAAGGCTGTAAGCCTCCTCGACCTGCCTGTAGTTCTCAGGGCGCATGATGAGCCGCCACTCGGCTCCCATCTCCTCGAACCCGTTGCGGAAGTGGCCGAGCAGGTTCTCGACCGACACCTCGGCGACCTCCGGCTCATCCTTGCACTCCTCCCCCAGGACCGGCGCGGGCGACGAGCCCTCGATCTCCATCCAGTTGCGCTCGTAGTGCTTCATGAGGTCGAACATGGTCCCGCAGACCTGGTGGAACATCGCGCCCAGGTCGGAGCCCGGGTCCTTGTTGTTGTGGAGCTTGAGGCCCATGCAAGCCTGGCAGATGTCGAAGCCCTCGTTCATCGCCAGGGTGGTCATCCAGATGTCGATGCCGAACCGCGCGATGTCCGTGTCCCAGACCGGCCGCTCCGAGTACACTTTCGCGAGGTCGCCCGAGAAGCCGAAGTCGCCGCCGATCGGCTGCCTTATCCTGCTTCCGTAGAGAGAGCGGGTGAGCGGGTAGGCGATGGAGTTGGTGATGGTCCCGTCGTACTTGTACCGCAGGTAGTGAGGGGTCACGAAGTCGAACCTCTCCTCGATGATGGGGTAGCCGAGGAACTTCATCCACTCGGGCGTGATGCTCCTCAAGTCTGAGTCCACCACGATGCACAGCTTGACCTCAAGCCTTGCCGCTATCTCGAAGATGGTATGGAACGCGCTCCCCTTGCCGGGCGTGCCGCGGTACGGGGTGGCGATCTTGCGGACCTCGGAAGGGACAGGCGTCTCCAGCACCACGTCACGGGTGTTGTCGCTCGAGCCGCCGTCTGAGTTCACCAGCACCGGCCTCATACCCGGGAAGTACTCCGCCAGGCCGTGGGCGGCCTGCTTTACGACGTATGAGATGGTGTCAGCGTTTCTGTAAGAGGGTATGCCGACCAGTATGTCGGCCTGGCCGATGCTCTCGACCTCGTCGAGCACGGTCTGTTCGAGTACGCTCAAATCATCACTTCTGACTTATCGGTGCTGGTGACTTCCTCTGTGTAAATATACGAGTGCCGACAGTCGCTTCCTTTGCGGAATGTAAAGAAGCCTTCAATCGCGCTCGCCGGGCGGCCGGTCTCACCTGCCGCCAGCGCGCTCACATGCCCGAGAGCAAGTCCCGGGAGAGAGCCTCGTCGGTCGCGAGGAACCCCATGAGCCGTTCCCACTTCGCCCTGAAGTCCATGTACCAGCGGAACGGGTCCTGCTGCGGCACGGCGTCGAACCTCGCGATGTGGACGTTCTTCATCGACTCCTCGAATCCGATGTCGATGGTCGGCGTCAGCACGCTGCGGTCGCCCGGCCTCCTGAGCTGGTGCAGGCCCATCAGCACCGCGGTCCTGAATATCATCTCTTCGAGGTCGTCCCTCATGCAGCGCCCCGGGTACGGGTCGAGCTCCTCGACCGCCACCTTGCGGACGCCCTCGCTCGGCACCTGCCTGCGGAGCTTCTCGCGCGCGTAGACGAAACGGTAGATGTTCTCGCGGAAGTGCGCCCACGGCGGGACGTTCGTCGCCGGCGGCAGGTGTTTGATCGCGAGCTTGTTGTCCAGCAGGAAATCGATGTCGAAGAACTTGCAGTTGACGAGGTAGTCGATGTCCTCGCCGCGCCGGACGTGAGGATCGAACGAGATCTTGCGGAAGACGTCCCGGTGGATCACCATGTTCCCCCCGAAGACGAACGGGGTCGGCTTGAGCCGCGGCTCCTGGCCTATTATCGCGAACGCCTCGTTCATGGCGCTCACCATCGGCCACTCCGCCATCCACCATTCGTCGGGAGGCGGGAGCAGGTAGCTGCCGTCGGGCCTCTGGTAGTACCCGGCGAGCGCGCCCACGAACTTGCCCTCATGCGTCGTCCCGATGTTCTCGAACACCTTGTCGAGGTACTCGGGGTCCTCGTAGACCTCGTCGTCGTCGAGCAGCACCGCGACCTCCGAGCGCGCGAGCTCAGTGGCGATCAGGCACATATTGCGGATGTTCGAGTATCCCGAAAGAGACACCAGGTCTCCCTCGAGTTCGCCTGCCCCGGACGTGCGCTCCTTCTCGAGCCGCTCCTTCATGCGTGCCTCGAACGAGTGGCTGATCACCTCGACGGGGAAGTAATTCTTGAAGGTCGTCACCTGGTCGTTGACCTTGCCCTCCACGAGGTCCTTGATGTCCGGGGACGTGGCGCAGGCCAGTACCACCACGTTGAAGTCGCGGTTGCGCAGCACGCTTATGCTCTCCAGCGCGCGGTGGAGCGTCCCGGGTTGGTCTATCGGCGTGGGGTGGTCGTAGACCGTGTCCTTCGCGTCGAACCCCTCGGCGGTCGTGCGTCCCCAGTACGAAGGAATGACTATTGTTGCGCGCAAGGCTCCTCCCCTCCCGTTTGTCCTGTCCCCGTCAGCAGGCTCGCTGGAGCCCGGCAATCTCTTTTATCGCGGTGACGACGGCCTGGTTCTCCTCCGGGGTCCCGATGGTGAGGCGGATAAACCCCGGGTAGCCCAGGGCTCCCCCGTCGCGCACGAGGATGCCGCGCTCGAGTAGCCGCCCGGGCAGGCCGTCTATCTTGTGGCCGTATTTGAACAGTATGAAGTTCGCCTGCGTCGGCACCGGCTCGAGGCCCATGGCGCCCAGCTCGGTCGCCAGAAAGCGCTTGCCCTCGGAGTTGACCCGCCGGCTCCGCTCCACGTGTGCGGTGTCGTCCAGCGCCGCCACCGCGGCGACCTGGGCGAGGCGGTTCACGTTGAACGGCGGCCTCACTTTCTCGAGGTAGTTGACGATGCCGGGATGCGCGATGCCGTAGCCCACTCGCAGGCCCGCCAGGCCGTAGCACTTCGAGAACGTGCGCAGCACTATCAGGTTCGGATGGTCCTGAAGGTAAGGGACGCTGTCAGGGTAGTCGGGGTCGTCTACGTACTCGACGTACGCCTCGTCCCACACCAGCAGGACGTCCTCCGGGAGGCTCTCGAGCGCCTTCTCGAGCTCCGCCGTCGTGCAGATCGTCCCCGTCGGGTTGTGCGGGGTGCCGACGAACAACGCGCGGGTGCGGCTGCCGACGCGCTTGAGCATCCCGTCGATCTCATGCCTGTGCTCGGACAGCGGCTCATACTCCAGCGCCGCGCCCACTGTCGCGCCCGAAAGGTAGTACGAAGAGAAGGTGGGGTCGCCCATCAACGCGACGTCGCCCGCGTTGAAGAAAGCGAAGAAGATGAGGTCGATGACCTCGTCCGTCCCGTTGCCGAAGATGAAACGCTCGGGCGCCACCCCCAGCTTGTCCGCCAGTTTCTCACGCAGGAGCATGCAGGCGCCGTCCGGGTAGAGGTTGATGTCGTCGAGCGCTCCCCTCAGCGCCTCCACCGCCATCGGTGAGGGGCCGAGAGGGTTCTCGTTGGAAGCGAGCTTGATGACGCGTTCGACGCCGTAACGGCGCTTGACGTCATCGATGTCCAGCCCCGGACTGTAGACGGGCAGGTCTTTGATCTCCGGGCGCGCTATTCTCTCGAAATCAAGCGTCATGGCTTCCACGGGGCGTCAGGCGCCCTCGAGTCCCTCCCTGAGTATGCTCTCGGTCGCCTCCTGCATGAGGATCTCGCCATCGTCGCCCTGCTCGGGATAGGAAGCTATGCCGATCTCTATGTTCACCTCAGCGTAGTGTTCGCCCATGCCGGCCAGGTACTCCAGGACCTGCGTCTTGAGCCTCTCGGAGGCCCTCGCCGCGTCGTCGGTTCGTGTCTCGGGCATCAGTATCGAGAACTTCTCGTACTCGACCCGCGCCAGGATGTCCGAGGCGCGGCAGTTCCTGCGCAGCACGCGGGCGACCGCCCGCATCAACTCGCTGTCCTCGTCGGACGAAGGTTCGAAGACCGAGTCCACGTGGAACAGCACCACCGTCACGTCGCGGAGGTACCTCTCCGAGCGCTTGACCTCCTCCTCCAGGCGGGTCATGAAGTAGAGCGAGTTGAAGACTCCGGTGAGCTCGTCCCGCAGCGGGTCGAGCACGTCCATGGTCGGCTCGCGCGTCTGGTACGCCTGGACCGTGGCCTGGAGCAGGTTGTTGAAGCACTGGCACACTCGCTTCTCGGTGGCGAAGTCGTGCTCTTTGTCTGAGCGCGCCCGTCGGGACTCCCAGAAGACGTCGCGCAGCAGGATGTGTTCCTGCATCACTTCTTCGATGGGGACCTTGCGGTTTCGGCGGTAGACGCCGTGCTCGCCCGCGATGCGGTAGACGGAGCCGAACGGGAGGAACTCCTGGATGTAGAGCTCGTCGTCGACGCAGTTGTTCAGCCCCAGGTAGAGGCTCTCGACGACCTGCTCGGTGCGGTCGTCCCAGAGTTCGCCGCTATTCTCTTCGCCCAGGCCTTTTCGGTAAGCCTGGACCATCTTTTTGACGGCCCGTTTCTGGGAGAATGAGCTCAAGATGTCCCCCGCCTGCCGCGACCTTTTCCGCGCGCGGCTCTCCGCTTGCTCTGACTGGTTTCCCGGTATTCTATAATAGTCCTCTATGGTCATCAAAGAAATCGAAAGCGGTAACGGACCATCCATCGAGCTCGCCGCGGTCGACGTGGGAGGGACTTTCACGGACCTGCTCGGCATCGCCGACGGCCGCCTGGTGGCTTTCAAGCTACCCTCCACTCCCGAGGCGCCCGAGCGCGCCGTGATCGAAGCCGCGGAGCGCGCCGGAGCCTCCGGCCGCCCCCTCATACACGGGTCGACGGTCGCCACCAACGCCGTGCTGGAGAGAAAGGGCGCGCGGACCGCTTTCATCGCCACCGAGGGTTTCTCCGACATCATCGAGATCGCGCGACAGGAGAGGTCTCACTTATACAGGCTGCTGGTGGACAAGCCGCAGCCTCTGGTGCAGCGCGCATTGAGGTTCGAGGCGCGCGAGCGCGTGGTGCCCGGCAAGGTGATAAAGCGCCTGACCAGGGCGGAGGCGCGGCGCGTCGCGCAGGCGTGCGTCGACGCCAGGGTCGAATCCGCGGCGGTCTGCCTGCTGTTCTCCTTCGAGCATCCGGAGCACGAGGAGATGTTGCGTGAGGAGCTGGAGCGCGCGGGCGTGAACGTATCTATATCGAGCTTCGTGCTGCCGGAGTACAGGGAGTACGAGCGCGCCAGCACCACTGTCATAAACGCTTATGTCTCTCCGGTCATCGACGGCTACCTGCAGAGGCTGGTCTCTTCGATGGGCGAAGGGGGCGCGACGCGGGTACGCCTGATGCACTCGGCGGGAGGGACTACCTCCGTCGACATGGCGCGGCGCCGGGCGGCCGACCTCGTCCTCAGCGGGCCGGCGGGAGGCGTGGTGGCGGCGCGCTGGCTCGCCGCGTCGACGGGCGCGGGCGACGTCATCAGTTTCGACATGGGAGGCACTTCGACCGATGTCTCGCTCATCAGCGGCGAGGAGCTGACCGTGACGCGTGACACACGCATCGGCGGGCTTCCGGTTGCGCTCCCGATGGTCGACATCCACACCATCGGAGCGGGCGGCGGCTCGATCGCCTACCTCGACCGCGCCGGCGTCCTCAAGGTCGGGCCTCATAGCGCCGGGGCCGACCCCGGCCCGGCGTGCTACGGGAAAGGCGAGCTGCCCACGGTCACCGACGCCAACATGGTACTCGGCCGCATCGAACCCTCATGGTTCCTTGGCGGCAGGATGGTGCTCCTCCCCCGCCGGAGCACAAACGCCTTCGCGTCCCTGTCCGGCTCGTCGCGAGTCCTGGCGGCCGCCCGGGCGACCCTGGACATCGCCCTCTCCCATATGGAGGCGGCAGTCAAGAAGGTCAGCCTCGAGCGCGGCTACGACCCGCGGCGGTTCGCGCTCGTCGCGTTCGGTGGCGCGGGGCCGATGCACGCCTGCGAGCTGGCGGACAGGCTCGAGATACCGAGGGTGCTGGTGCCTGTGTACCCGGGGCTCTTCTCCAGCATGGGGATGCTGCTCGCCGATGCCGGCAGGGACCATACCAGGACGGTGCTCCTGGGGCTCGACCAGTCCTGCGAGGACGCGCTCGCCGCGGTCCTCTCCGAGCTCGAGGCCCGCGCCGTGCGTGAGATGGCCGCCGAAGGCTTTTCGAAGTCGGCGCTGCGCTTCAGGAGGAGCCTCGGCATGCGCTATCGGGGGCAATCGCACGAGGTGGAGGTCACCGTGAGGCGCGCGACCGCCGCCAGCATCCTCAGGCACTTCGAGGAGGCGTACCTTGCCGCCTATGGTTACCTGCGGGAGCGGGGCGCCATCGAGATCGTCAACGTGCGGCTGAGCTGCAGGGCCCCTCAACGCGACGTGCCGGCCGGCCCGCCTCCGAGGGGCGAGAGGCGTTCCCGGCCCATCGCGGAGCGCACCATCTACTTCGGGAGCCGCAAGGCGCGCGGCGGCGTCTTCACGCGGTGGGACCTCGCCGCCGGACAGTCGGTCGCCGGCCCGTCGCTGATCGTGCAGGAGGACTCCACCACGGTCGTGCCCCCCGGCTGGCGCGCGGCCCTGGACGTCATGGGCAATCTCGACCTGGAGGCTTCGCGATGAAAGACGAAGCCTTCACCCTCGAGGTGTTCCGCAACCTGGTCAGCTCGGTCGCCGATGAGATGGGCGCCGCGCTGCACCGCACCGCCTTCTCCCCGAACATCAAGGAGCGCAAGGACCATTCGTGCGCGGTGTTCGACCCGAAGGGGCGCCTGGTCGCACAGGCGGAGCACATCCCTGTCCACCTCGGGGCGATGCCGCAGACGGTGCGGGCCGTCCTCGAGCGCCGCGAGCTGGAGCCGGGAGACCTCGTGGTCCTCAACGACCCGTTTCTCGGCGGCACCCACCTGCCGGACGTCTCTATGGTCTCGCCGGTCTTCTCCGGCGGCCGCCTGGTCGCCCTGCTCGCCAGCCGCGCTCACCATTCCGACGTAGGCGGGCTCGCGCCCGGCTCTCTTGCGCTCGCGAGCGAGATCTACCAGGAGGGGCTGATAATCCCTCCGGTGTTCCTGCGCCGCAGCGGCACGTACATGCGCGATATCGAGGACATCATCTGCTCAAACGCACGGAACGCAGGCGAGCGGAGCGGGGACCTGCAGGCCCAGGCCGGCGCTCACGCCGTGGGCGAGAGGCGGATGCTGGCGCTGGCGTCGGAATACGGACGGGGGCAACTGCTCTCCCGGTTCGAAGCGCTGATGGATTATTCGGAGGTCCTCACAAGGCTCGCCCTCGAGGAGATCGGCAATGGGACTTACAGGTTCACAGACTACCTCGATGACGACGGCTTCGGCGCTGAGGACATCCCCATCTGCGCCACCGTGACGATCAAGGCGGACAAGGCGTTCGTGGATTTTTCCGGCACATCGCCCGCGGTGCATGGCCCGCTCAACTGCCCCCGGGCGGTGACGCACTCGGCGACGTACTACGTGTTCAGGTGCATCACCGGCGAGGACATCCCCGCAAACCATGGAGCGACCCGCCCCGTAGATATCAAGATACCGGAGGGCTGCCTGCTCGACGCGGTGCGCCCCTACGCGGTGGCGGCCGGGAACGTGGAGACGTCCCAGCGCGTGGTCGACGCATTGCTCGGAGCGCTCGCCGGCGCGCTCCCCGGTGAGATACCCGCGGCGAGCTACGGGACCATGACCAACCTCGCCATCGGCTCCGTGCCGGGCTCGCCGAAGGGCTTCGCTTACTACGAGACGATCGCAGGCGGGACCGGTGGACATCCCCGGGGCAAGGGCATGAGCGGCACGCACGCACACATGACCAACACCCTGAACACGCCTGTTGAAGCGATCGAGTACGAGTACCCGCTGCGGGTCACACGCTGCGGCATCAGGCGGAACTCCGGCGGCGCGGGGTTGCACCGCGGCGGCGACGGGCTCGAGCGCGAGGTCGAGATGCTGGAGGATGCCAGCGTGACTCTCATCGCCGACCGCAGGAAGAGAGCCCCCTGGGGGCTCGCTGGCGGCGCGAACGGGAAGCCCGGAAGAGATACCGTGGTTTCGTCGGGACGAGAGAGGCGCATCCCCTCGAAGTGCAACCTCGAGCTCAAGGCCGGCGAGCGCATCAGGCTGCGGACCCCGGGCGGCGGCGGCTGGGGCAGGAGAGGGTCCTGACCGCAGCGGAATGAGTCAGTTCAATCAGGCGGTTGGGACTTGTCGCCGCGGCCTCGGCGGCGTTCCTGCTCCTCGATCTCGCGGGCGGCTTCCTTGCGTTCGAGTTCGTCGCGCCTGTCGCGCTCGGCGCGGCCCGGCGGTGGCATCGGCTTCCTGATGCTCTTATAAATATCTTTGAGATTCGGTACGCGTTTTGCCACTCTGTCCGCCCCCCGCTCGATTATACTACCGCTGTGAGGCCGGCTGTCGGACTACGCATGGTGGCAGCATGAAAGAAAAGAGTTCAGTAAAGGAGACTGCGGCGGCGCTCCTTCCGGCGCTCCGGGAGGTTCGCGGGCATCGCCGGGACGACGTGTACTGCTATGAGGTGCCCGTGGTCGCGTCGGACGGCGTGCGCATCGATTGCAGGCTGCTTCCGGGCGACTCGCGCAGAGCGGTCGTAGTGGCCCACCCCGCCGTGGTAGGCTCGCGCTACGCCCAGGTCGTGACGCTCGCGGAAGAACTCGCGCGCTCCTTCTCGGTCCTCCTCTTCGATTTTCGCGGACACGGGCGCAGTGGAGGCAGGTGCGCGATGGGTTTCTCCGGCCCGGCGATGGACCTGGAAGCCGTGGTGCGCCGCGCCCGGGGCCTGGGCTTCGAGGAGGTGGGAGTCGCGGGGTTCTCGCTCGGCGCGGCGGCCGCCTTCCTCGCGGCGGCTGCAGGCACGAGGATCGACGCGCTCGCCTCGATCGGCTGCCCGCCCGAGTTCCCCGATGTCGCCATGTGGCGTGACCATCCGGTGGCGTCGCGCGCTGTCCTGAGGCTCCTCGGTCTCCGGGCTGACAAGAGCCCTGACTGCGGCCCGTCGCCCGCGGACGTCGCCGCCCGGCTCGACGCTTTTCCCAAGCTTCTGGTCTTCGGCGAATGGGAGGTAGCCCCGCCAGAAGAGATCGACCGCTTCACCGAGCGTGTGTCACCTCCCAAAGAGACGCTTACCGTCGCCGGCGCCTGGCACGCCGACCTCAAGGGGCGCGAGGCCGAGATACGGGAATGGTTCGAGCGCTCTTTGTAGAACTTTCTGTCGTGCTCCCTCACAGCCGATATAATGGTGGTGGCTGGTTGGCGCGTGTCCGTCTTCATCTCCCGAACGATGGGCCGACGCCCATGGACAGGAGAGACCTGTAATGGACGAAGATAGATCCTTCACGGATGTCGCCCTGGACGCGATCCAGGATATCTTCTACGTGGTCGATGTCCCGCAGGGGAAATTCCTCAGGTGGAACCGCGCGTTTGTCGAGAAGTCGGGGTATTCCGACGAGGAACTCTCCAACATGACAGTCCTGGACTTCTTCGGCGAACAAGGCCAGCAGGAGCAGTACGCCTTCATCGCCGAACTGCTGGAAAAAGGCCACGCCACCATCGAGACCCAACCCGTCACGAAGGACGGGTCCACGCGCGCTTACGAGTTCTTCGCGACCCTCGTCAAAGATGAATCGACCGGTGAGCCGTTGGCAGTGGTCGGGATCGGGCGCGACCTGACCGAGCGCCACCGCGCGGACGAAGCGCTCGCGGATTACGAAAAGGCGCTGCAGGAGTCCGAAGCGAGGTTCAGGACCATAGCGGACAACTCCCTGTTCGGCATAGCCCTGGTGGATGAGTCGGGCCTCGTCTACATAAACGACCGGGTCCTGGCCATAACGGGGTACCCTGCGGAGCACTTCACCGGCACCGGAGAGGTGTTCGACATGCTCCTGCCCGAGTACAGGGGGTTCTTCGGCGAGACACTTCAGAAGCTGGTCGCGGGTGAAAAGGTAGCGGATTTCGAGTACGTGAAGATGTTCCGCAGGAGCGGCGAGGTCGCCGACCTCATGGCCACCATCAAGATGGTGAACATAGCCGGCAAGCCGACACTCCTCACGACAATCCTCGACATCACCGAGCAGAAAAAGACGGAAGAGGCGCTGAGGGAATCGGAGGAGCGCTACAGGACTCTGTTGCGGACGTCTCCCGACGCTGTGGGCGTCATCGATCGCGAGGGAAGGCTGACGTACGTCTCCGATTACGCCTCCGAGCTCTTCGGGTACAAGCGCGAGGAGCTTCTGGGCAGCAGCGCTTTCAATCTGGTGCACCCACAGGACCTGGATATGCTGCAAAGGACGATAGACGAGGTGTTCGCGGGACGCACGGTACGCAATATGCAGCACAGGGCACGGAGGCAAGACGGTTCGGACGTCTTCGTCGAGACAAGCGTGACGGCCGTTACGGACGGAGAAGGCAACGCGACATTGGCGACCGTAGTCACGCGAGACATCACCGACCGCCGCAAGATGGAGAGGGAGCTTCGCGAATCGGAGCGTCGCGCGACGGAGATGACGAAAGAAGCGGAGACGCGCGCGCGGCAGCTCTCGGACGTCGTATCGATAGCGGCCCACGAGTTGCGGCACCCCGCGACAATCTTCAAGGCGTACTCCGAGCTCCTCTTGAACAAGCGCGCCGAGATGAGTGACGAGATGGCGCAGCAGGCGCTCGAGAGCATCGACAAGGCGTCTGACAGGCTGACGCAGTTGGTGGAGAACCTGCTGGAGAGCTCGAAACTCGAGAGCCAGGACTTCAAGGTGAGGCTCAAGGAATGCGACCCGGCGCTCCTGGTCACGGAAGCAGTGGAGGTGATCCAGGCGGAAGGCGCCTCCAACGATTTCAATATCAAGGTGCCGAGGAAGACTTCACCCGTGCGCGTCGACGCCGAGAAGATCGTGCGGACTATCGGGCTCCTGCTGGACAACGCGGTCAAGTTCTCTCCGCGCGACGCCGCTATCGACCTGGAACTCGTGCAGTCGGACCAACAGGTCGTGTTCAAGGTCTCTGACCTGGGGCCCGGCATCCCGGAGTCGTCGCTGGAGCAGGTCTTCGACCGCTTCTACCAGGTCGATGAAATCGCGCACCATTCCAAGGAGGGAATGGGCCTCGGTCTCTACATAGCAAAGACGCTCGTCGAAGCGCAGGGGGGCTGGATAAGGGCGGAGTTGCGGCTGCCGACGGGTTCGATCTTCAGCTTCGGTATTCCCGCGCGCCCGCACGACCCCACCTGAGGGGTCAGGCACCGTCTACCCTTAGCGGGCAGGATTTATCCTGACCAGACGGCGCATTGGCGCCTCAAATCTCACAGCGGTGGTGCGTTTCGCAGAAATGCAACGCCGCTGAGTGAAACCCGAGTGTCAACATGATGTCATATCTTGCCGGTCGGCCCGGTTTTCGCTATCATCGGTTTGAATCCGCTGGGGGATCGTCTAGCGGTAGGACACTGGACTCTGGCTCCAGGTACGAGGGTTCGAATCCTTCTCCCCCAGCCATTTTCTTTCTCGCCACCTTAAGCGGCCCGGTCGATTTACCAGCCGTCGAGATTCTGTATAATGTACGCCTGAGTCAGAACGCATGGCGCATTCGTCTAGCCCGGTTCAGGACGCCGCCCTCTCAAGGCGGTAACAGGGGTTCAAATCCCCTATGCGCCACCACTCCACATGAGTGCAACAAAGGGACTGGCTCCTTGTTGCGTATTCATCCGCCAACCCGATCCAACTCTCGATATGCAACAAGGTGCCTGTCCCTTTGTTGCACGAATTCACCACTCTATCGCATAGGGGATTTGAACCAGAGAGGTCGCCGTCTCCGGCTTGCGGGGAGAGTATCTTCCCGCAAGACAAACATGGGGGTGAGCAGCAAGACCGCAGGTCTTGCGATGAGAGGGGGTAAGCTACCCCCTCTCATAAGGAGCGGAACCCTGATCAGAAAACCAGCGCCGATTGGCACCAAGCTCAGGGTGAAGCGACGGTTCATATCCCCTATGCGCCACCACACTTGTCAAAAGAGAGACCCTTTCCAACAATCTTTGCCGATGTCTTCGAATTCCCGCAAAGAGAAGCGAATTCTGTCACATTGAGTGACATTCAGGATGGGACATATCGGAACCCAATTGCACTCGCTCTGGAGTGGAGGGAGCTAATCGCGTATGGCATGTTTTGTTCAAAGTCTGAGCTTGCACGACACCTGGGAGTATGCTGGTATCGCATATTCTCCGTCATGAGTTTACTGAGGCTAAAACCTGATATCCAACAGACCCTCTTGAAGCTCGGTGATCCTCTTCAAGGGCCAATCATTACTGTCAATAGTCTGGGGGATATAGCTCGGGGCAACGTAGAGAAACAAGAGGGGGAAGTCGAGGCTTTGCTCAAAAAGAAGGAAATTGAATACCAGTCTCTGAAGACGATTAGGCCCATGGTTCACCGAAAAACCACATTAACCCCGTCTTACTTGCGATGAAATGGCAAGATGCTATCGCGACCAACAAATACAAGTCGCAGTCTGGCCTAGCTCGGGCCTTAGGATTGGACCCCGGTCGCGTGAGACGAATAATGAGCCTTCTGAAACTGTCGCCAGAGGTTAAAGATATCGTTGCAGGTCTTGGAGAATATCTGCCCGTTGGCTTTCTCGCAGAAACGAAGCTAAGGGAACTTGTCAATTTGTCGTCGAAGGATCAGTTACGGGAGGTCAAGGCAATTCTTCAAGAGGCATCCATATTCCCAATTTCGCCCAATCAACCATAGCATCAATCACGTGTTTCGAGAGACTCTCTAAGTTTTGGAATAATCAGCTCTCTATAACACAGCTACTAACTGGAGGCTCAGCCTCATGGCGAGTCCAGTTTGACAGACTTGAATCATATCCAAGAAATCCGCTCAAAACTGCATAATACAGGGAATTCTTGCTCGAGTCGTCTTCAGTCTGCTTCATCAGGAGTGAATTATCTTGGACAGAAATTACCCAAAAATGCCCCAAACAATCAGACCTTGAATCATCGTCTTTGGAATGACTCTAAATAGTTGTTTTTCACGGTTTTCATAGCTGCTTGATTAAGAAAGTCCTGGTAATCGAAGATCCAGTGCTTTGTTTTGCCCTTGCCCTCAAAACCCGCCCTGAACTGCTCAGAATAGGCTGTTACATTAAGCCACAAGATACCGTCCTCATGTCGATAGCCAAGCGTTTCCTGATTGTCGTACCCCATTACATGACCCAACTTCGACAGGCATTGATGAGCAACAACGTTTCTCAGGTCATAGATGGAGGATGCAATGTGCGAGAACTCCCACCCAGGCTCATCTTTGTCAACAAAATT
>Ga0066793_10000026_pt1 | contig 41394 bp, 41 predicted proteins | sample PersoiDNA2013189_FD_83876 | JGI IMG/M metagenome (GOLD analysis project Ga0066793, IMG submission 83876) | Permafrost soil microbial communities from the Arctic, to analyse light accelerated degradation of dissolved organic matter (DOM) -... | ecosystem: Environmental > Terrestrial > Soil >... | reverse complement strand
CAAGCAATTTACGGGCCGCGATGTGTACTCACCTGACGTGCATCCCAACCCAGTAGGCAGCGGTTACATCATGTGGCATGCCGGTTGGCAAACCGGCACTTCGGACCCCAGTCGGGGGAGACCGCAGCTGCAAGAAGTGGAAGCGCTGCCCCAGCACCGAAGCTTGCTGCCGAAACGCTCGCTGCCTGCAGGGGCCGTGCCATCGAGTGCTCAGCGTGGCCAAGTTCGTCTCGGAGGTGCGCCTGAAGGGCGTCCTGTTGATGGAGAATCTCGGAGACCGACGTCGCAAGCTCTGGCGGCAAGCCACGATCTTGATAGATCTGCACCAGTTCCTTCAGTTCTTGGTCTGGTTGGGTGTCGAGCTCGATCTTCTCTCGATTTCGGTCTGCCTTTTCGGTGTCTGCTTGGGCGCTAACGGAAACGTACTCGCCAATCGCCATGGCCAGGGACCCCGCGGTGAGCGCGGCCGCTCCGGCCGTCAGAAGTGCATTTCGTGTTGCCCCTGCAGCGACGAGGCCGACGAGAAGAGCTGCGGTCGACACGAGCCCATCTTCCGCTCCGAGGACGGCTGCCCTGAGCCACCCAGAACGGCCTGATCGGTGTCGTTCAGAGTGGAGAAACACACAAGTAACTCTACGAAAGTGTCCGGTCCATCCGGCAGCGCCATTGGTCACAATGTCGGAGTTCATCCGGGACCAAGCCCCACGGGCTCTCGAGACTCTTCACGACTCGACGGGTTGCGCTCCGTATGCAGGGAGCGAGGATGGCGACGTGGCCGGCAACTTCAGCTAGATATAGTTGGAGTGTCATGGGAACTTTGACCCTGCCGTCGTCGTCGGCCTGCTGCTTCACTAGGAACAGGCTCGGTCTAGCGAAGGAGCAATGTGCAGGAGAACGTCCGACTGCCAACACCCCAAATAGGAGCGAACGGGAAGAGCGCGGGGTTGTCCTTCGTCGGGCTCATTGTGCACAACCTTGGCACCCGTCGGGTGAGGACTGCGCTTACTGCCCTGGCCGTGGCCATCGCCGTGATGGCGGTGGTGACGCTCGGCGTATTGACAGACAGCTTGAAGAGTTCGGCGGCAGAGGTACTGTCCGCGGGGAACGCCGACTTCACAGTTGCCCAGAAGTCAGTCTCCGACCTCCTGAATAGCGTCGTGACCGACACTCAGGTCGCGAAGATCGCATCCACCCCCGGTGTCGCCAGCGCAGTGGGAGTCCTGGTGGCAACAATCAAGCTCGATCCCGCTCACCCGCTGTTCCTCGAGATCGGAATAACGCCGGAGTCGCTTTCGCCTTTCGGTGTTCATGTCGTGGCCGGACGAGCCTATGACGCCACCGCTCCCGACGAGGTGATGCTTGGTTGGCAAGCTGCCGACGAGTTCGGAAAGAAGGTCGGGAGCTCGATCGTGATGGACGGAAACCGCCTCCGGGTGGTCGGCATCTATTCCACCGGGCAGGTCTTCGCGGACAGCGCGTCGATGATGCCATTGGCGATTCTGCAGGCACGGGAACGGAAGCCAGCGACGGTGACGCTCACCGTCGTCCGGGTCACCAAGGGGGCGAGCATCGAAGGGGTTCGTAGAGCTATCGAGCAAGCCAACCCCAATCTGGCAACCGTGCGATCGGCTACCGAGTACGGCCGAGTCGACCGGAATCTCCAATTCCTCGGGGCTGCTCAGACCGGAGCTCGAATCATCGCCCTCGTCATCGGAGTGATCATCGTGATGAACACCATGCTGCTCTCCTTCGTCGAGCGCATCCGCGAATTCGGGGTCTTGCGAGCGATCGGGTGGTCACGATCACGATTGCTCGGGCTTGTCTTGGGGGAAGCCGTCGGGATCAGCTTCCTCGGCGCGGGACTCGGAGTCGGTTTCGCATTTGTACTCACCTGGGGCCTCCAGCGATTCTCGCCACTGCGAGGCATTTTGCAAGCTCAATTCACAGCCGAGGAGTTTTGGACTGCACTGTATGCGGCCATCTTCATTGGCGTGCTTGCCGCGCTCTACCCTTCGGCAAGAGCTGCGATGTTGAGGCCGGGTGCCTCATTGCGACGAGAATGACACACGCAACGAATGCATCAATAGAGCAAGGGGAGCCCCAGATCGCTCTGGGCATGAATGCCGAAGCCCCTGCTTCTACGCCGGTGCTCGAAGCAGTCAACGTGGATGTGGTCTATGGAGAGTTCTACGCATTGGTTGCGGCGAATCTGAGTGTTGCTCCCGGAGAATGGGTGGCGGTAACGGGACCATCAGGCTCTGGGAAGTCCACGCTCCTGCAATTGTTCGCCGCAGTTGATCAACCCACGAGTGGCAGCGTGCGCTTCCAGGGAGTCGACCTTGCCAATCGAAGGCACCTCGATCGCTATCGACGGATCGAGGTTGGCCATGTGTTTCAGCTGCACAATCTGCTGCCCCATCTCGATGCCAAACGCAACATTGAGATCGCTATGTTTGGAACCCATCGAGGCCGCCAGGCCCGCAGCGATCATGCCACTGAACTGCTCTCACTTTTCGAGTTGACCGCACAGGCCGGCCACAAGCCACCAGAGATGTCGGGTGGTGAGCGACAACGAGTAGCTATCGCCCGGGCGTTGGCCAATAATCCTGCCGTGATTCTGGCCGACGAACCAACGGGCAGTCTCGACCCAGAAGGCGCTGCAAAGATCATCACAGTGTTCGATCGCCTTCATCGGACTGAAGGCACGACCATCGTGATGGTCACCCATGACAGCGAGATCGCATCCGCTGCTGACCGGGTGATTCAACTTGAAGGGGGCAGAATCACTTGAGGTCAATTCGTGAGAGTCCGCACATGGGCGCCCCGATTGAGCTCGCCTTGGTCAGGCGATCTTGGCCTGCCTGTGGCCCAGGTCACTCCAACCACCTCAATCCTCGATGCCGGAGATGCAAACCCAGTACCGAAGCAAGCGCCATGGAATCTCGAGAACCAAAGTCGGTTGGGTCTTTCGGCCCTTGCAGGGATCACCGGACTCCCCGACAATGACTTGGCGGCCGAGTCAGCACGCACACGAGAAGACAGGAACGGCGAGATGGAAGTAGAAGTCGGCGTCAAACAACGGGCGGATCCCGACGACAAGGTCCGTTCCCACATCGTCGTCGGGGTGGACAGTTCGGCGGGTGCAACTCAAGCGCTCGACTGGGCAGCAACTGAAGCCGAACGGAACGATTCCACCCTTTCCATCGTCGTAGCCTGGGCCTACGGCGGATTGACCACCACAGTGCTCTTGGAACGCGATGCGGAGCGCATCGTCGAGGGTGCGAGGAAGCAGGTGATCGAGCGGCATCCAGGGGTGCGGGTCGAGACCCATGTTTGTAGAGATCCTACGGCGAACGCCCTCATCGAGGTCAGCCGGGGTGCCGAATTGTTGGTCGTCGGGTCCAGGGGCCTCGGCGGGTTTAGCGGACTTCTCCTGGGATCAGTCGGACAGCACTGCCTCACGCATGCCGAGTGCTCCGTAGCCATTATTCGATCGGCAGAGGGTCGGGCATCGAATACCGGCCCCAGTCGGATTGTCGTCGGTGTGGATGGCTCGGAAGGCTCGAACCTGGCGCTCGACTGGGCGGCAAATGAAGCTTGCAGGACGAACGCCCGACTCGACGTGGTGACCTCACGGATCTTCCCGGCAGCCTCGAGCTACCTTGGCGCCGCCGACATAGGCGTTCCCGATGCAGCGAGTCAGATTGTCGGTGAGGCGGTTGGTCAGGTCACTTCGGTGGCACCGGAGGTCTCTGTGCACAGCGAGACCAGTGAGGAGCCGCCGGCCATGGCCCTCGTTGATGCCAGCCGGAGGGCGGACATGGTGGTCCTCGGATCCAGGGGAAGGGGCGCTTTTCATGGTCTTCTCCTCGGTTCGGTGAGCCAGTACGTGGCGAACCATGCGCACTGTCCGGTCGTCGTGGTGCGGAATCACATATCAGAGCCGTCGGGAAGAGAACGAGGGGAATGACAGCCAACGCAAGTCTGTGCGGGTCGATGTCGCGGCCATAACGGACCCCGAGCTGGCATTCTGAGCAGAAGGAGATCACCAGCTGGTCAATCGGATGTTCACCGCCCATACAACCCGGTGGTGCCGGCGTGCCCGGTGATCTCCTTCAGGGTCCGCCCGGCAGGCCCGGTGGCTTGGTTGGCCGAACAGGGGATACCGTGGCGAGACCAGCTGCGCTTCGCCACCCTCGACCTGTCGGGTTCCTACTGAAGAGTGTTCACCCTGATTCTCCCCGAGATCACCCTACGTGGCCGCCGCTCCTCATGGAATGGCTACCTTCAGTGATACAAGCCGGTTTAATGGACAGTGGAGGCGAGTAGGGATCTGGTGATGGGTAAGATCTGGTGGGGACCGCGCCACTGCGTCGAAGCGACTTCCCGGACCTGAAGCTGATCTGCCCCAACGGATGCAGTTCGGGTCGCATATTCGACGACCAGACCATGCTGAGAACGATGCAAGACCACACTCGCCACCGTCAAAGGCGAAATTGGTTCATCACAGTGGTCCTGATCATCGCCCTGATAGTCATCATTTGGGCGGGAGCGACTGTGGTGAACCAGGGAGATACACGACGAGGTTCGCCAAGCAATTTACGGGCCGCGATGTGTACTCACCTGACGTGCATCCCAACCCAGTAGGTAGCGGTTACATCATGTGGTACGCCGGTTGGCAAAGCCAGCAGACCCTCGACTCCGGTCAGCTCGACACCATCTATCGGCGGACTGCTCCTACCTCCGACGGTCCATGGTCGTCTCCGACCACCGTTCTCGTCGCCTCGCAGGTTGCCCCCCAAGTAACCGAAGTCAACGACCCGTCGGTCAGCATCATCGCCGCCGGCAGCTCACTCCGGTACGCCATGTTCTTCACCACCCTGGTGTGTCATCCCGATGCCCCGGGATGTGCAACGACACAACAGCAGTCCGCCAGCTCACAAGTGTGGTCCGCCACCTCCGACAACGGGGTGAGTTGGGGCTCCTTCAAGAGAATGGCGGTCTCCGATCCCGGACAGAAGGGCGTGTCCGGGCCGTCGGCTGTGCTCCAACCATCCGGGCCCCAACAATGGTTGGTGTTCTTCGGTACCGGTTGTCTGATCGGTATGGCCAGTGTGAGTGCGGGCCGTGATGTTCTGGGTTCGTCAACCGCTTACCGGGGAACCGGCAACCGCTGTATGTCCAATCCCGTGGTGTTCAAGTCAGGAACCACCTGGCACATGTTGTTCAATGTGCTCGAGCCCACCTCGGCGGATGCGGTTCGGTTCGACGTATGGAAAACGAGCTCTGCGTCATTGACCAACTGGCTTCTCGCTTCGGCGTCGCCGATCGTGGTCGTCAATGGTGGGCGTGAATGTGGAGTCTTGACCCCGGACGTGGTGCCACATGGCTCGACCCACGCCGATCTGTATGTCGGCCTGGTCGCCCCCGGTTCGTCCGGGGCCTGTGATGACCTGACCCAGTCAACCGCCATCGCCCGGATGGAACTACCGGCGTCAATGCTGTGAGGTGGATGCGGTGATGGTCAACGCAGCCGAAGGCCGACCCGGCACGGGGAAGGCGACGGCGCACCCACTGAGCCACTGATTGGGCCCGGTGAAAAAATGTTGCCGGGTGGACAGTTGTTGGAGAGGGTCAAGCTCGGGCCAACTCGGACCCATGCCTGCGCTTCGGTCCCTGACCTGCCGATTCGATAGGTCAGCACGGTGTGCCCCGCTCCCATTGCCACTGCCGTAGTCGGCATTCTCGGGTTGCTGGGTGCTGTCCTCGCCCTCGTCGGGCTGTGGACCTTGGGAGAGCGCGGGGGCGGGCGGCCGTAGTGGGGTCGCATTCGGCTGGCTGCGGGGCGTCCGTCGTGCGGTGCGAGCCGAGTCGTCAGACGAGCGTGAGCAGGTAGCCGACGCAGGCCACCTGGAGCCATGCTGTGGCCGACGCCTCCGTGCCCTCGAAGCTGCTTGCGAGGCGACCCGAACGACCGAGTTGGGCGAAGGCGTCCTCGACCTTCCACAGCGGCTGGATGGGCTCGAAGGTGCCCTTCTTGCGGCCCTCCTTGTGCATCACCTTGACCTCGACGCCGTGGTCGCGGGCGACAGCCTCGGTCATGACGGTGAAGCCCCGGTCGCACAGGATGGTCTTGACCTTCGGCAGACGGGGTAGAAGAGGAGTTCACGGCCAGCCCGCACGTCGTGCCTGTGCGCGCCGATGACGGACGCAGCGACTGGCAGGCCGAGGTAGTCGATGGCGATGGTGCGCTTGGCGCCGTTGAGCCTGGCCATCCCGTTCGGTTCGTGGAACGACCGGCCGCCCGGGGCTCCCTTCACGACCTGGCAGTCCACCATGAGCATCGACGGGTCCTCGGTCCGGTGGTAGCGGCGGTAGCGGATGTGGCGGCGCAGTACGTCCATCGCCTGCTCCCACCTCGTGACCCGATGCTCTCCACCCAAGAGTCCCCGCAACAGCCGTACCATTGCCGGGTGAGAGCGGTCCGAATGGGGTGAAGAACTTCTGTGGCGACAGCCAGAGGTCAACGCAAGCCGAAACCAGCAACGGGCGACCGTTCGCGCCTGACCGCGTACCGCTCAAGACGGAACCCCACCACTACTCCCGAACCGATGGGACGGAAACGACCGCCAAAGGCTGCGGCTGGGTCCCGCCTCACCTTCGTCATCCAAGAGCACCACGCTCGCGCCCTCCATTGGGATTTCCGCCTGGAACACGAGGGGGTTCTTGTGTCATGGGCGCTGCCCAAGGGTCTCCCCGTAGACCCCACGGCAAATCATCTTGCTGTCCACACTGAGGATCACCCCCTGGAATACGGCGGCTTTCAAGGCGACATACCGGCGGGTGAGTACGGCGGCGGTCACGTCAGCATTTGGGACTCCGGTGACTACAACCTTGAAAAGTGGACCGACACTGAGATCAAAGTCGTCCTCCATGGGACGGTGGCGAAGGGTCGCTACGTGCTCTTCCCGACGCATGGCAAGAACTGGATGATCCATCGCATGGACCCAGCACCCAAGGACTTCGAACCGCTTCCCCGACGCATCCGACCCATGCTCGCCATAGCCGGATCGTTGCCCACCGATGACGACGGTTGGGCCTACGAAATCAAGTGGGACGGCATACGGGCCATGCTCTATGTCGAAGGCGGCAGAGTCCGGGCACTCAGCCGGAACGACAAGGATCTCACGCCGACATTCCCCGAGTTGCGTGAGATTGGGGAGCTCTTAGGGGCGCGTCCTGCCATCCTTGATGGTGAGATTGTGGCCCTTGGCCCGGACGGTCGGCCGAACTTCGGTCAGCTCCAACATCGCCTCCATCTATCGAGCAACGCGGAGATCACCCGACGGGCTCGGGAGTCGCCGGTGAGCTATGTCATCTTCGACGTCCTCCACCTCGACGGGCAGTCGTTGCTCGACTTTCCCTACGACGAACGTCGCGCACGCCTTGAGTCCCTGAACCTTGCCGGACCTTCCTTTGCAACCGCTGATTCGTTTCGCGATGTTCGTGGCGCAGACATCCTTGCTGCTGTACGAAAAGGAGGTCTCGAAGGAGTCGTGGCCAAACGACGAGATTCCCTCTACTCCCCCGGCCTGCGCCAAGGTGATTGGCGGAAGGTCAAGAACTTCAAAACGCAAGAGGTTGTCATCGGTGGATGGAACGACGGCAAAGGTGAACGCTCCGGGAGCCTGGGAGCGCTCCTCCTCGGGGTTCCCGACGCAGAGGGGCTGCGGTACGTCGGCAAGGTCGGGACCGGCTTCAATGAACCGGCACGTCGGGAACTCCTCCAGAAACTCCGCCCGCTCGCAGTAAAGAAAAGCCCTTTCTCCTCTCGACTCAGCCCCGCCGAGAACGCCCTGGCACACTTCGTTCACCCGACCATCGTGGGCGAGGTCCGATATGCCGAATGGACTGCGGACGACCACCTTCGCCACCCCTCGTGGCGCGGTATCCGCTTGGACAAGGACGCAGGGGAGGAAGTCCGTGAGCCCTGAGCGCGTCGAGACCGAAGTTGAGGGACGACGCCTCACCCTGTCCAACCTCAGCAAAGTGCTCTATCCGGCGAACGGCTTCACCAAAGGAGCTGTTCTCGATTACTACGCCCGCATCGCGCCGGTGATGCTGCCCCACATCGAGGACCGCCCCATGACCCTCCGCCGTTTTCCGAACGGCGTCGATGGGCAGTCGTTTTTCGAAAAGCATGTGCCGGCACATGCCCCCAGTTGGGTCCGCACTGTCAGGGTTCCGACCAGTGGCTCTGCCAGCTCCTCGGAGGCGGTCGACTACGCGGTGGTCGGCACTATGGCGACGCTCATGTGGGCGGCAAACCTGGCGGCACTCGAGTTCCATGTGCCCCTCTGGCACATCGGACGCCGTCGCTCGCTTCCTGCACGACCGGACCACCTCGTATTCGACCTCGATCCGGGGCCAGGCACCTCGATCGTGGAGTGCTGTCGGATTGCCTCGTGGATCTTCGATCGCCTTGCCGAAGACACTCGCCCGCCAGTGGCGAAGACGAGCGGGTCCAAGGGTCTCCAGGTGTACATTCCGCTTTCCAGTCGTACCGACTGGACCACGGCACGAGGACGAGCATTGGAGCTCGCCCGAGCACTGGAGAACGACCACCCTGACGCCGTGATCACGAACATGCGAAAAGACCTTCGACGGGGGCGGGTGCTCATCGATTGGAGCCAGAATCACCCGGCAAAGACGACTGTCGCCGCCTATTCCCTCCGGGCCCGGCCGGAACCAACGGCTTCGACGCCGGTGAGCTGGGACGAGGTACGAGCGTGCGAGCGAAGTGAAGATCCGAACCAGTTACGCTTCACAGCAGGTGAGGTTCTCGACCGCGTCGAGCGTCGTGGCGACCTGTTTTCGTCCCTGGTCACGTCCACATCACGACGCTGACTCAGACTCCGACCGCGACCTACTGCGACTGCGGGCAACAGCCCTCACCGGCTACGGAGCCTTGCGTCGGGGCGTAGCTCGCTGAGCCGGGGAGTTTTTCTGACTGGATGCCTTGGTCGGCGATGCCTTCCGACTGGATGCCTTGGTTGGCGACGACTTCGACGGCTCGATGGGTGGCACCCACCTGAACCTGCCCATTGTCGGTATGGCGTCCACCCCGGACGGCAACGGGTACTGGCTGGTGGCCAGCGACGGCGGCATCTTCGATTCGGTGACCCGGTCTTCGATGGGAGCGCCGGCGGGCTTCCGCACGCCCCGATCATCGGTGTGGCCGCGACAGCCGATGGAGGGTATCGACTGGCCAACCAGGATGGCGGGGTGTACTCCTTCTGATTGCAGCGTTCTCACCGGGACGCGAGGTTGCCGGATCTCTGCGCCTTCCGCCTCGGGGGCCTACTGACGAGTGAACCGGGGCGGGTACGCTCTGGGCGATGGAAGCCGGTGCACAGAACAGTGGACCCGACGGGGAGCAACCACTGCATCGGGCCCTCGGACTCACCGACGGTGAGCGCGACGAGGTGGAGACCCTGCTCGGTCGTCCTCCCAACCATTTGGAGCTGGCCCTCTTCGCGGTGATGTGGAGCGAGCACTGCTCCTACAAATCATCCCGGGTCCACTTGAAGCGCCTCCCGACCGACGCCCCGTATGTATTGGTCGGACCGGGCGAGAATGCCGGGGTCATCGACGCCGGTGACGGCATCGCGGTGGCCATCCGTATCGAAAGCCACAATCATCCCTCCGCCATCGAGCCGTACCAGGGGGCAGCCACCGGTGTGGGCGGCATTCTGCGGGATATCTTCACCATGGGGGCGCGGCCCATTGCGGTGATGGACCCTCTGTTCTTCGGCGACCCGGCCGAAGCCCGGCAGCGCTGGCTGATCGAGGGAGTGGTGGCCGGGATCTCGGGCTACGGGAACTCGGTGGGCGTGCCCACGGTGGGCGGCGAACTCACCTTCGATCCCCGTTACGCCCAGAACCCTCTGGTCAACGTGCTGTGTATGGGCGTCCTCCCCGTTGAGCGGCTGGTGTTGGGCCAGGCCTCGGGGGTCGGCAATCTGGCCGTGCTGCTCGGCTCATCCACCGGTCGGGACGGCATCGGTGGTGTCAGCGTGCTGGCGTCGGCCGGCTTCGGAGGTGAGGACGACGGGGCGTCGGAATCCAAACGACCCAACGTCCAGGTGGGCGACCCCTACGAAGAGAAGCGACTGATCGAAGCATGCCTGGAGCTCCTCGACGCCAAGTTGGTGGTGGGCATCCAAGACCTGGGTGGTGCCGGGTTGGTGTGTGCCACCAGTGAGACCGCGGCGCGGGGCGGGGTCGGCATGGATGTCGACGTCTCTGCCGTTCCCCGACGTGAGGACGGCATGGTGGCCTACGAGGTCATGACCTCGGAGAGCCAGGAACGCATGTTGGCCATCGTCACCCCTCAAGACCTGCCCCGGGTGCAAGAGGTATGCGAGCGCTGGGAAGTCCGGGCGTCCGTGGTGGGTCGGGTCACCGACGCCCCGGACGGCGTCCCTGGTCGGCTGCGCATCCTCGACGGGTTCGATGGCGAGGTGCTGGGCGACGTGCCGGCGGTGGCACTGAGCGAAGACGCCCCGCTCTACCATCGGCCCTTGGCCCGGCCGTCCGATCAGGACGCCCGTCTGGCCGATGATCCCGGTGCGCTGGCTGCACCGGCCGACTGCGGACCCGATGTACTGGCGCTCCTCACCGACCCGGCGTGGGTCTACCGCCAGTACGACCACCAGTTGTTCCTCAACACGGTGGAGGCCCCGGGCGGGGACGCGGCGGTGTTGAAACTGGCGGCTCCCGGGCTCCCCCCTTCCGAGCGCGGTCTGGCCCTGTCCACCGACTCCAACCCGCGTTGGTGCTCCCTCGATCCCCGCCAGGGGACCGCGGCCACGGTGGCCGAGGCGGCGCTCAACGTGGCCTGCTCGGGGGCCCGGCCCATGGCCGTGGTCAACTGCCTCAACTTCGGCAATCCTGAGCACCCAGAAGTGATGTGGCAGCTGTCCGAAGCCGTCGACGGCATGTCCGAGGCGTGCCTGGGCCTGGGTCTGCCCGTCATCGGGGGCAATGTGAGCCTCTATAACGAGAGCACCGGCATCGATATCGATCCCACCGTGGTGATCGGGGTGCTGGGGCTCATCGAACGGTTGGCGGTCCGCCCCCCGGGGGTCACCCTCGTCCCCGACGCCACGTTGGTGCTGCTCGACGGAGGACCCGGATTGTCCTCGAATCACCCCACTCCTCCTTCGCTCGGCGGATCTCGATGGGCCAAGGAGATCCGTGGCCACCGGAACGGAACCCTGCCGCCGCTCGATCTGGCCGGTCACGCCCGGCTGCTGTCGTTGGTCACCGCCCTGGTCGGCGAAGGCGTGGGTGGCGGACCGGCGTTGGTGGCCGGCATCCACGACGTGTCGGGCGGAGGCCTCGGGGTGGCACTGGCCGAGTTGTCGGTCCGGTCAGGGATCGGCCTTTCGGTGGCGGGAATTGCCGACCACCATGAGCTGTTCACCGAATCCCCCTCGCGGGTGTTGGTGTGTACCACCCAGGTCACCGAGTTGGCGTCACGGGCAGCCGATGCCGGCGTGCGGTTCAGGGTGCTCGGGACGACAGTGGGAGACCGCATCACTGTCGAAGGACTGGTCGATGTGAGCGTGGACGAAGCCACCACGGCCTGGCGCGACCGCCTGCCGGCGTTGCTCGACGAGTTCGCCCCTGCCGCTTCCAACTGAGCTCGGCGGCTGAGCCGCACGGGGGCGGTTGAGCCCCCAGAACAGGATGTCCAGGAGGTTCCCGGGGCGATTTGGTCCGCCAGGCCCCGATGGCCGGGATTGGACTTGGGTGATGACCTCACCGAGCGGAACTGAGAGCGAGGACCTCGATGGCGTGGCAGGTCCCCGGACATGGGACAATCTTTGAGCTTCTACTGGGCTACACGGCGAGGGAAAGATGAGCGAAATCCAAGACACCGGCCAAGGGTCAACTCAGTGCCCGGCCTGCGGCGCGGCGGGCGTTCCCGTCGGGCGTTTTTGTTCGCGATGCGGAGCCGAGATGGCGGCTTCCTCCGGAGCCGGCACTCTCCCACCAAGCGTGCCTGTTGGTGCAGTCTTCGGAACGACACATGCCGACACTCCCCCAAGCGGCGTAGGGAGGGTGAACCAGTCGTTGGGAGACCCCGCCCAACAAACGGCTGAGACCCTGATCATCCATCCGGTACCGAAACGTCCGCAGAGGATCGGCTTGATCCTGGCGATCGCCGGAGCAGTGATGGTCGTCACCGCAGCAGCCGTCGGGGCCGCCTTCCTTCTCGCCAGCAGCAGCAGCAGTAGCAGCGCCAGCAGCAGCGCCAGCAGCAGCACAAACCGGACCGCCCACCCAGCAAAGGCCGGGGCCGGTAGTGGATCGTCGTCTGCGGCCTCGGCCATCGACTCCGTTCTCCGACAAAGCGGCAATGCCAGAAGGACAGTCGTCGCCGCTACCCAATCGGTCAGCAACTGCACGGCGGGCCCCGCGTCAGCACTATCGGCAATGCAGGGTGCAATTTCCTCGCGAGAATCGGCGCTCCAACGGTTGAGCTCAATCGCCCCAACTGACCTCCCGGACGGAGCGACGTTGGTCAGCGACGTCAACTCGGCTCTAAAGGCGTCGGACCAGGCCGACCAAGATTTCGTCCGGTGGATGCACGACATCGAGGGCAGCTCCTGTCCGTACGTATCCTCGTCCGACTCGAACTACCAGGGGGCGACATCTGCCTCGGCCCAAGCCGACGGCGCAAAACAGGCGCTCTTGTCGCTCTGGAACCCGGTCGCGGCGCAGTTCGGCTTGACTCAGTACACGGCGGGACAGATCTAAACTTTGTCAGGACCTCAACACACCTCCAGGCCCTCTCGGTCACGGGGCTGGTTGAGAATCAGCGTCGCCCTGCTGCTGGTAACAGGTGTTGCCGTCGGGCTTCTGGTTACAAGATCTGGCCGTACGAACGCCGAGATCGCTTCCAAGAAGGATCCCGCCCTGGTTCAGTCAAGGCCCACCACTACCCCGGCTGGCACACCCGGCTCGGGTTCGATTGCTCCGAGCGGGAGCTCCAACAGCACCAGTGGGCTTCTGGCGGGGAAGGTCGTCGTGATCGACCCAGGACATAACGGCGGCAATTTTGCGGACCCTGCGTTTATCAACAGCCCGATCTGGAACGGGCGGGGAGCGGAATCGTGTGACACGACTGGCACGGAAACCGATGGCGGCTACACCGAAGCCCAGCTCAACTTCAACGTTGCCCGGTACCTCGCCGCTGCCCTTGGGGCCGAGGGCGCCCAGGTGGTCTTGACGCGGACCACCAACAATGGCGTCGGGCCGTGCGTAACGCAACGGGCCGACATCGGCAACGCCGCCCAGGCGAATGCAGCCATCAGCATTCATGCTGACGGCGGACCGGCTTCCGGACGGGGTTTCGCGATTCTCGAGCCCGTCGCAGACGGACCCAACGCCTCGGTTATCACACCGTCTCAGTCACTTGGAACCGACGTTCGCTCGGCATTCCTTGCGCAGAACGTCGAACCAGTCAGCGATTATGCCGGAGTTGACGGAATCCAACCGCGCGATGACCTCGCCGGACTCAACCTGACAACGGTGCCGAAGGTCCTCGTCGAATGTGCCAACATGCGTAACGCCAGCGACGCCGCTCTTGTCGTCACCGCCTCCTGGCAACAGAGCGTCGCCCAGGCGCTTGCCACAGCCATTACCCAGTTTCTGACGGCGGCTTGAACATTCCGAAGCGCTCTGCCATGAGGTCCTTCGTTTGGCTTCCGCCTCTGGCCTACACCTCCGTGCTTCTTCGGTAAACCGGCTCTTCGGATCTGAGCGGGGCGTGAAGGCGCTATCTGCAGCAAGCGCCCCTCTCGGCCGACGAGGACGATCGGATCATGCACGGGAAGTTGTTCATCCGGGCATGCTCCCAGTGCTGCGCAGAAAGCACTGAGATGGCAGATGAATCATACGTGTAGGTGCGATTACACGGGTGCCGCAACTGGCGCGAGAGCGGCTGACGCTTCCCGCCGCACCGGCGAAAAGGCGCGCTCCAAGTCGGATTCCTGAGTCAGGCAGCCGGGCGGCGCGCCTCGAGGTCGATCAGCACCTGGTCGGGCACCTTCAGATCACCCCGGCCGGTGCCCACGGTCAGATCAGGCTTGATGGTGCCGTGATGATCGGAGCCGCCGGTGGCGACCAGGTCGAACCGGCGAGCCAGATTGGAGAGATCTTGGCGTTGACGAGGGGAGTAGCGACCGTAGATTGCCTCGATCCCCCCGAAGCCGGCCGCGGCCAGTTCGCCGACCAACGCGGCCAGGTCCGCACCCTCGAGTTCGAGACTGTAGGGGTGGGCCAACACAGCCACGCCCCCCGAGGCAGTAGCCAAACGGGCCACATCGAGGGCCTCCAAGCGGGACTTGGGTACAAAGCCAGGTCGACCATTGGCCAAAAACCGATCAAAGGCGTCTTGGATGGAGTCGACAGCACCTGCTTTCACCAGCACGGAGGCGAAGTGGGGACGCCCGATACCCTCCTCGCCACCAGCCTCGGCCACCACCTCTGCGTAGGTGATGGGAAGGCCCATCGAGGCGAGTTTGTCGGCCAGGCGGATGTTGCGGTGGTGCCGGTCGATCCGCAAGTGGGTAAGTTCCGCCGACAGGGGGCCATCGTCGTCTTCCACGAAGTAGACCAATACGTGCATCCCACCTTTGCCCACCGACCGGCACGAGACCTCGCACCCCGGGATCAGGGTCACATCGAGCTCGGCGGCACGTTTGCGGGCGGCAACCAGGCCGACCAATGAATCGTGATCAGTGAGCGCCACCGCGCTGCAACCGGCCTCGGCGGCCAGCTCGGGGATACGTTCGGGCGGGTCGCTTCCGTCGGAGACGGTGGAGTGGGTGTGAAGGTCGATCATTGGTCTCGAGGCTACCAATGCTGGTTCCGACCTCCGACCCGGAATAGCCGGTCGGTCACCGGTTGGTCACCGTTCCGTCACACTCCACTAGTCTGGTCGTGAGCGGTTTGTTCGCCTGGCGGATGGATCGCGACGAGCGACGAGCCCGACGACCCCCGGTGAATACGGTGACCAACCGATGATGGAGGCCAAGGAAGCGTGCGGAGTCTTCGGGGTCTACGCCCCGGGGCGCTCGGTCGCACACCTAACTTTTGACGGTCTGTTCGCCTTGCAGCACCGCGGTCAAGAGGCGGCCGGCATGGCCGTGAGTGACGGCGAAGCCATCACGGTGATGAAAGACATGGGCCTGGTCACCACCGTCTTCGACGAGCGAAAGCTTTCGGGGCTCCGGGGAGACATAGCCATTGGCCACACCCGGTACTCCACCGCCGGCAAGAGTGACTGGATGAACGCCCAACCGGTGTTCAGGGGCGTGGGTCGGGCCGGGTTCGCCCTCGGCCATAACGGCAATCTCACCAACACCGACGCATTGGCCGAAAGGGCCGGCATGCTTCCGGGCCTGGTGGACTCCGACAGCGACCTGGTGGCTGAGCTGTTGGGTCAGGTCTTTCCCCCCGACGCCCCGGAGCGGTCGCGTGCGGAACTGGCCGAAGACCTCGAGACCGCTCTTACCGCCGTACTTCCTTCTGTAGAAGGTGCATTCTCCTTTGTGCTGCTCGACGCCGAGCGGTTGATAGGGGTCCGCGATCCCAACGGGTTTCGCCCCCTCTGCCTCGGCTGGCTCGAGGCCACCGACGAGTTCGTGGAGGGCTGGGTACTGGCCTCGGAGTCACCGGCCCTCGACGTCATCGGCGCTACCTTCATCCGCGAACTCGAGCCGGGTGAAATGGTCATCATCGACGGGAAGGAGGTCCGCTCGGAGCGGCCCTTCCCCATCGAGCGGCTCAACCCCAAGCTCTGCATCTTCGAGTTCGTCTATTTCGCCCGGCCGGACACCATCCTCTACGGCAACGAGGTCCACGGTGCCCGACGGCGTATGGGTCAACTGTTGGCCGCACAGAAACCGGTGGATGCCGATCTGGTGATGGGCGTCCCCGACTCTGGCGTCCCGGCCGCAGAGGGCTACGCGCTGGGATCGGGCATCCCCTACGGGCAGGGCCTGGTGAAGAACCGGTACATCGGCCGCACCTTCATTGCGCCGACCCAGTTGGAGCGGGCCGATGGTGTCCGCCGCAAGCTCAATCCGCTCCGCGACAACATCGCCGGGAAGCGCCTGATTGTGGTGGACGACTCCATCGTGCGGGGGACCACCACCCGGGCCATGGTGATCATGTTGCGCGAGGCGGGAGCCCGGGAAGTCCACCTCCGGATCTCTTCGCCGCCGTTCCAGTGGCCCTGCTTCTACGGCATCGACACTCCCGACAAAAGTGAGTTGTTGGCGTCGATCAAGACCCTCGACGAGATCGTGGAGTTCCTCAATGTGGACTCGCTCGAGTACCTCACCATCGAGAACCTGAAGACCGCCATCGATGCCCCGGGTGCCGGCTTCTGCGATGCCTGCCTCACCGGTATCTATCCGGTGCCGGTCCCAGTGCCCGTCGAACTGAGCGTACGTAGTCCGCTCGGCGCCGTCGCCACCGGGACCCCGGCGTGACAGATCCAACACCTGTGCCGGCCACTTACGCCGGAGCCGGCGTGGATATCGATGCCGGGGAAGAGGCTGTCGACCGGATCCGCCCGTTGGTGGCCACCACCCTGCGGCCCGAGGTGCTCGGGGGACTGGGTGACTTCGGCGGCCTGTTCGCGGTGGATACCGAGAAGTACAGCCAGCCGGTGCTGGTCGCCTGCACCGACGGGGTCGGCACCAAGGCACTGATCGCCCAGGCCTGCGGTCGCTACGACACCATCGGTATCGACCTGGTGGCCATGTGCGTCGACGACCTGGTATGCCAGGGAGCCGAGCCGCTGTTCTTTTTGGACTACATCTCCACTGGAGTCGTCGATCCCACCCAGATGACCGAGCTGGTGGCCGGTGTGGCAGACGGTTGCCGCCAAGTGGGGGCGGCACTGCTGGGCGGCGAGATGGCGGAGCACGCCGGGGTCATGAAGCCGGGCGAGTTCGACCTGGTCGGCTTCGCGGTCGGAGTGGTCGAGCGCGAAAAGATCTTGGGATCGGGTCGGGTGCGGGACGGCGACATTTTGATCGGCCTCCCGTCGCCGGGACTCCGCTCCAACGGCTACACCCTGGCCCGCCACGTGCTGTTGGAGCGAGCCGGCCTGGCCCTCGACGCCCCGGCGTGGCAGGGGGCGACCACCTCAGTGGCCGATGAGCTGCTCCTTCCCTCGGTGCTCTATACCCCGGCTGTTCTGTCGGCCATCGCCATCGCCGACGCCGACGTTCACGCCGTGGCCCACATCACCGGCGGGGGGATCCCCGGGAACCTGCCCCGAGCGCTTCCGGACGGCCTGCGGGCGGTGGTGGAACGCGGCACCTGGAAAGTTCCACAGATCTTCGCCGAGGTGCAGCGGCTGGGCAATGTGGAAGACGAGGAGATGCTCCGGGTGTTCAACCTGGGCCTCGGCATGGTGGTCATGGTCTCCGCCGACGGTATCGACGTCGCGCTCGAAGCGCTGCGCGGGGGTGGCCTCGACCCGGTAGTCGTCGGTCGGGTGGAGCCGGGGCCCCGGGGTGTGGATTTGGTCGGTCCCGAGCTGTGGGGATCCGGGGACGCCCCATGAGTGCGACCCTGGCGGAGTCCCGATGAGTGCGACCCTTCCGGCGACCCAGTTCGAGGCGCTCCGCGACCATCTGCTGGCCCACTCGGTGAAACGCGGGGATTTCGTATTGAAGTCCGGCCGACGCAGCAGCTGGTTCATCGATTCCAAACAGACGGTGTGCCGACCCGAGGCCATGGTGTTGGTAGCCGACGGGATTCTCTCGATACTCCCCGACGACGTCACCGCCATCGGCGGGCTCACCATGGGTGCGGACCCGGTGGCGTTCATCACCGCGGGGGTGGCGGCCGGCCGAGGACGGATGCTGAAGGCGTTCAGTGTGCGAAAAGAAGCCAAAGCCCACGGCGGTGGCGGTCGGATCGCCGGCGCCCTCGACCCGGGTGACCGGGTAGTGGTGACCGAGGACACGGTGACCCGGGGCACCTCGCTGATCGAGGCCGCCCAGGCGGTCTGTGAGGCGGGAGCCGAACCCGTGCTCCTGGTGGCGGTGGTTGATCGGGGCGGAACCGTGGAAGCGATGGCAGCGGCTGAGGGGATCCCCTTCCGGGCGTTGTTGACGGCACCCGATCTCGGCTTCGACTACGAGGGCGCCTGAACGCCGACGTAGCCAGGAGACTGTTGAAAAACCCTGATCTTGGGCGTAGATTGGTCACCGCAAGCTGGCAATATGTCCGACCGAAGCGCCGACACAAAAGGGTTGAAGTCGGCCACCCAGGTGGGCAGAGCCCAAGGAGCGGTCCCTTTTTTGACGACCCGGGCTTGCGCGTCTGATTTCAGACTGACCTGAGCCGCCATCCTCCGTCGGGGTCCAGTCCAAGTTGACCAAGCGCCTGAGGTTGATTGCCGCGATGCGCAGCGAGTGCCCGAGCCGGTTCTTCTCCGCACCACGGAACCGGATCCGTCGGTTGCCGTCGGCCACAAGCCATGCATTGGAGCGCTCGACCGTTGGCCACCAACGCCGGTAGTCCTCGGCGAGGTCCATCGCGGTCACGGTTTCTTGAGTCAATAGGATCTGGAGATGACGACCGAGCGGGATCTGATCGTAAGGGAGATGCAACTGGTTGACGTGGACATGCGGATCGACTACTTCCACAACGCGTCGGACGACTATCTTCGTACACTCGGAGTCGATCGGGCACTGCTGCCAGCGCGGGAAGCCTGGCATGTGTTTTACGAGGAGGACTACGCACGTCCGGTTCGAGAGCGGGTCAACTACTCGCTGGTGTGGGAACTGGACGGGCGGGCAGTGGGGTTCAGTTCGGCCGACCACATTGTCTTCGGCAAGCAAGCGTTCATGCACCTGCACGTTCTCAGCCCGACGCAGCGACGGGACGGTCTAGGGGCAGACTTCGTGAAGGCATCAGCGCCGATTTTCTTCCAGACTCTCGAACTGGAGCACCTCTTTTGTGAGCCGAACGCGTTCAACGTTGCGCCGAATCGGACTCTGCAGCGCGCCGGTTTCCGCTATCTGTTCACACATGAGACAACGCCGGGCCCGATGAATTTTCCGCAAGCAACGACACGGTGGGTGCTCGATCGGCCCGCGTGAAGCCGGGCGATTTCTGATCCCAGCTGAGGTGGCATCCCAAGCCAGGCCTTGCTTCGATCATGGGGCTCCACGCCAAGAACTCCTAGAGGACCTCTGTTCCGGCCGTCTTCAAATTTGAGGCAAGTTTCCGTTGATCCTCCTGCGGTAGAGGCGCCAGATGATTGGTGAACCTCACCTGCTCTTCGGGACAATGACCCTGAGAGGGACCCGGGGCTGCGCAGTGGGCGGCTGCCCGCTGATCATGGCGATGTCGTTGTCGTTGCTCTCGTGGCCGGTGCCGTAGTACTGGGTCAGCAGGGGCGCCCTCCTTCGGCAGCGTCGACGCCAGGTACGGGTCGCTGGCCGGGTCACCGAAGGTCCCCGCGTACCCCCTCGCTCTAGAGGGTGATCACGAACACGTGGCCGATCGGCGGCGCCGGAGGGGCTCCGGCCCGAGTCCCGGGGACCGACGGCAGCCCCGGAGCTGTCGGTGCCGAGGGCAGGCCCGGTGCCGAGGGCAGGCCCGGTGCCGAGGGCAGGCCGCCGGACCCGGAGGAGGTCTAGTTGCTACTGCTCGCCAGTGGCAGCACGCCGATGGTGGCACTGGTGGCCCGGGGGCCGCCGGAGGTCTCGTCCTGCGGGCTCACTACCGGCAGGCTGAGAGCGGTCGGGTGCACAGGATCGACGGAGATGGTCAGGGCGTCAGGGATCCGCGAGCCGAGGTAGGCCTGGTCGGTGGCCGCGATGACCAGTTCGATACGGTCACCGACCACGTAACGGTGGACGATCCCGGGCAGCGTCATCGTGACAAGTCGCTGCTGGCCAGGCAATACGGCTATGCGTGTCGGAGAAACGAGGTTCTCCACGAGTGTGACCGCTCCCGAAGGAGCCACGTCGTAGATTTTGCCGAACAGCACCGCCTGGTCCGCCGGTGTCAGCGACGACGCGGTGGCCGCTGTCAGCCGGAAGCGCACCACGGGGATGCCGACTGAGTCGATGCTCGCCGGGAGTGGCGGCGTCTCGAACGAGGCGTACGTACCCGGCGGGTCGGTCGGCCCGATGTTCGAGAACGGCGACATGTTCTGGACTCCCGAGGTCTCCGAGTAGCTGCCCGGTTGGGCGCCCGGCGGGTTGACGAAGCTCTTGCTTCCCGGCGATACGTCCTGAGCCGAGCGCACCAGCGATCCGTCGCCCGACAGGTAGAGATCGAGCGTGCCGCCCACCGGCCAGCTCGACGCGGTGCCGTAGGCGGGCTCGGCGGAACCGCCGGTGTTGTAGGCGACCCAGGGCCGGAAGTACTCCACGGCTGGACCCGTCGAGACGTTCTGGTGCTTCAAGTATTTGGCGAACCAGTCGATGATGAGGCTGGTCTCGTAGCCGTGGGCCGCCGAGGTGTAGCTCAGCTCTCCGGGCGCAGGTGTGGAGTTGCTGTGGCCCCAGCTCTGGATGACCAGCTTCACCGGGTCACCGTTCGCCCGGAGGTCGTTGTAATTCGCAACCGCCTCGTTGATGTTGAACAGTGTGTCGCCCTCGCCCTGCATGAGCATCACGGGGATCCGGACGTGCTTGGCGAAGCTCGCCATCGAGTCCGACCGCAGCATGGACACCACCCAATCCGGCGGATACCCGAGCGCGGCGGACTCGGCGTAGGCTTCGCAGATCCGGGGGTCGAGCCCCGGGCAGCTCGACGGGGGCACCGGCGTGCTGCTGGGGTTCTGGGGTGCCTCGCTCAAGCCATCGGCGGTGAAGAGGCTCGTCCACTGCCACTTCAGGACCCCCGGCGGGTTGTCGGTGTAATGAAAGGCAGCCGAGCCGTTGTCCGGAGCCAGGGAGTAGGCGAGGTCGTTCCAGGTGATGATCGGGATGATGGTGTCGACTCGCGGGTCGATCGCGGCAGTGGAGAACTGAACCCCTCCGCCGTAAGAGCCTCCGATCATGCCCACCCGGGGATCGGCCGGCCCGTCCTTCAGGACCTCGGGCCGGTAGCTGAGCCACGAGATGAGCTGCGAGGCCGCTTCACCGTCCCAGATCGGACTGTCGAGCTCGATGTTGCATCCGCTGCCGCCGAAGCCCAGACCCGAGTAGGTGAGCACGACGTAGCCCCGGGGAGCGGCGTACTGGGCCAGGGGTACTTGGTCGGCAAACGATCCACCGAAGCCGTTGGTGGTCAGGATCACCGGGTCCGGCGACGACGCCGATGCCGCCGTGGGCACGAAGATCTCGCCGAGGATCGTGCAGACCGTCGAGTGCCCGGGCCCGACGTGGACCACGAAGTGCATCATTGATGCCTGGTAACCGGTCCCCCCCGCGGCCTGTGAGCTCGAGGTGACCTGCGCCGGCGGAGGGGCAACGAACCCCGCCAAGCGGGCATGCTGCCCCGCTGCGCCTGAACCCGGTCCACTGCCTGCCGCTCCGGGATCACCCCCCGGGGAGTAGCCCGAGTGTGCTTGGGCGTGCGGCGACGCCAGCGTGGCCGCCAAAGCTCCACCTGCGGGCACCAGGGTGGCTGCACAGGCAAGGACCGCGATGACGATGGCCGCGCCGCCGCGGCGGCCAGGGCGAAGGCGGCGTGTCGACATGCCCTGGTAACGTCCGAGCGCCTTGGAACTTGCGCATCGCGTCTTGCGCATTGCCTCTGGTGCCACGCAGTGCGAGAGGTTGCCGACTCCCTGTGAGGGCGGAATGCCGTTGCACGCAGGCGGTGCACCAGGCTGGCCGTCGGCCTTCTCTGGTGAGCGCGGCCCAGAACGCCGACTTGGCCGCGAGGCAGGGACCCGCCTGCGACCCGCAACCACGCTCCGAAGTGCTGATCTGTCCGAGACGCAAGAGACGCGCAGGTGTCGTTCTGAGCGAGTGTTATGGGCGCGATGTCACCCAGAGCAGCCAGTCAACTTTCACCGGGCCGGCGGCGAAGCATCTCCCTATAGTGCGGGCATGAACGACTTCGCCTCAGCTCTCGACACCGCCGCGGCTATCCGTCGCAAGGATGTGAGCCCGCTCGAAGTGCTCGACGCCAGCCTCGATCGCGTCGACAAGCGAAACCCTGAGCTGAACGCGGTGATCTGGCGGAACGACGACGAGGCCCGGGCCGAGGCGCGGGTGCTCGGTGAGCGGATCGCCGCCGGGGCCGATGACCTCCCACCCTTCGCCGGCGTGCCCATCCCCATCAAGGACCTCACTCCGGTGGAGGGTCAGCCGGTGACCTACGGCTCGCTCGGCGCCCCTGACGGGGTGAGCGATCACAGCGAACGGGTGGTCGATGCCTACCGGCGGGCCGGGTTCATCCTCACCGGCCGCACCAACACTCCTGAGTTCGGATCGATCACCGTCACCGAGAACCTCCGTTACGGTCCCACCCGCAATCCGTGGAACCCCGAGCACACCCCGGGCGGATCGAGTGGCGGGGCGGGAGCTGCGGTGGCTTCGGGCATGTTCTCCGTCGCTCACGCCAGCGACGGCGGTGGTTCGATTCGCATCCCGGCATCGTGCTGCGGGCTGGTCGGCCTCAAGCCGAGCCGGGGGCGGGTGACATCGGTGATTCCCGGATGGCAGGGCATGTCCACCGAAGGGGCACTCTGCCGGACAGTGGCCGACGCCGCCGCGCTGCTCGACGCGATGAGTACGCCGGACCACAACGCCTGGTGGAATGCGCCGTCACCGGCGGCCCCTTTCGCCACGGAACCTGGGAAGGATCCCGGGCGCCTGCGGGTAGTGCTGAACACGGTGACCGCCTTTGGTGTCCCCGTTGACGAGGAAGCGGTGGCGGCGGTGGAAGCCACCGGGCGGTTGCTCGAGGCCGCCGGCCATCAGGTGGAACGACTGGATGCCGACGTCTTCGACGCTGCTGCCCTCGGGCCGTTCCTCCATGTCGTGAACGGCGGCCTGGCCGAACACGAAGGCATCGACTGGGCAAAGGTCGAGCCGCATAATCGGGCCGCCTATGCCGCGGCCCAAGAGGTGGACAGCTTGACGTTCACCCGGGATTTGGACGAGCTGCACCGCATGACCCGTCAGATAGTGGCCCGATGGGGCGATGAGTTCGATCTGTTGGTCACCCCGACGATGGCCATCGAGCCCCCACCGGTTGGAGTCTTGAAGGCCGTGCACGACGCCCCCGAACTACCGCCGATCGAAGTGCTGTCCATGGCCGGCTTCACTGTCGTGTTCAACATCACCGGTCAGCCGGCCATCAGCCTTCCCCTGCACACGGCCGCGTCAGGGCTGCCGGTCGGCGTGCAGTTGGTGGTGGGACCCTGGGAAGAAGGACTGCTGTTGCGGGTGGCGGCCCAACTCGAGGCGGCCGCACCGTGGTCGGACCGGCATCCCCCCGTCAGCTAGGCGCAGGCGAGCGGCCAGTTGGGCGAGTCCAGGCAGGGCTCACGGGACAGGGCGGTGTACCGGTAGGCGCCGGGCCTGTGTAGGGTTCATCTATGGCCGACCAGGCGGAATTCTCCGACCTTGCCATGGACTACATGTCTACGCTGTATTCGGCGGCGTTACGTATGACGCGCAACCCCTCCGACGCTGAGGATCTCGTCCAGGAGACCTACCTCAAGGCCTATCGGGCCTTCGGGGGATTCGAAGCCGGCACCAACCTCAAGGCCTGGCTCTATCGAATTCTCACCAATACGTATATCAATACCTATCGGGCCAAAAAACGCCGCCCCGAGATTGCCGATGTCGAGGACGTGGAGGATCTGTTCCTCTACCGGCACCTTTCGGCCGACCAGCCTGTCGGACTCGGACGGAGTGCCGAGGACGAAGCGCTCGAACGAATTACAGATACCGAGGTCAAAGAGGCTATCGAGTCATTGCCCGACACTTTTCGGATGGCGGTGCTGTTGGCCGACGTCGAGGGTTTCTCCTACAAGGAGATCGCCGAAATCACCGAGGTACCCATCGGCACGGTGATGAGCCGCATCCACCGTGGAAGAAAGGCCCTGCAGAAAGCGTTGTTCGAATACGGAAGTGCACGCGGCCTTGTCGGCGCTTCCGGCGACGGCAAGTAGGGAGACATACTCGTGGGAGAGCAGAAATCGGATGATGCGGAGCATGGGGGACAGGATCCGATGACGCCTGGAGGTGCGCGCGTCCCCGGGTTCGTCAACTGTGACGAGACCATCGAACGTCTCTATTACTACCTCGATGGCGAACTCACCGAGGAACGCCGGGTGGAGATCGCCTTTCATCTCGATATGTGTGGACCGTGCGTGGGTGCCTTCGGCTTCGAAGCCGAACTGCGCAAGGTCATCGCCAACCGTTGCAAGGATCACGTTCCCGATGCCCTGCTCGACCGGGTGGCCCACGCCCTCCAGGACGAACGTGTCCGCCAGGGCAACTGAGCCCGTGGCCCCGTGACCCGCTCCCACCCGTGACCCGCCTCCACTCCTGTCGATCAGGTCTGACCCCCGCCCGACCCGGGTCGTCCCTACACTCGTCCTCGTGACACAAACCTCCGACATCCAAGCTGGGAGCCCAACGACGGCACCGGGCGCCATCTCGTGGGATGTGGCCGAACGGGTGGCCGGTTGGGTGAGTAGCCGCAGCGCCATGCCCACGCCCTACCGCCCCGACCTCTTACAACAGGAGTTCGAGGAGCTCACCGCCCAGGCCGAAGAGTTGGTGGCGTCGTCAACCGGTCTCCGGTCCGCATCGGGCCCGGCCCGGGCCCGGGTCACCGACCGGAACGGATGGGTGCACGCCAACGTGGCCTCGTTTCAGCGTCTGGTCGGGCCTCATCTCGAACGCTTCACCCCGCCGCGCCTGGCCGCCACCAATCCGGTCACCGAACGCCTGGCCGGTCCACTGGCCGCCGCCAGCCGGGTGGCCACGGGCAGCCAGTTGGGAGCGGTGCTGGGTTGGCTCTCGACCCGGGTCCTCGGTCAGTACGACCTGCTCCTCACCGAGGAGGCCGTCGAAGATCAAGACATCGTCTACTTCGTCGGCCCGAACATCGTGACGCTCGAACAGCGGTATGGATTCGAGCCCCGCGAGTTCCGGCTGTGGCTGGCGCTGCACGAAGTCACCCATCGGTGCCAGTTCACCGCCATCCCCTGGATGCGCGATCACTTCCTGTCGTTGGTGGAAGAAGGGCTCGGCTCGCTCGATCCGGACCCGACCCGCTTCGCCGAGGCGTTGAGGCGTCTGACCGAGGAGATCCGCGCCGGGCGCAACCCGCTCCGCGACAACGGTGCTCTCGGGCTGGTGGCCACGCCCGAACAGCTCGAGGGTCTCCACCGGATTCAGGCCCTGATGAGTCTCCTCGAAGGTCACGGCGACGTGACCATGGACAGGGCCGGGGCGGCGGCCATCCCCAGCGCCGCGCATTTCAGCGAAGTGCTCCGGCAACGCCGCAATCAGACCAAGGGCCCGGCCAAGCTCCTTTTGCAGCTCATCGGGATGGAATCCAAGTTCCGCCAGTACGAAGAAGGCGAGCGGTTCATCGCCGCGGTGGAGGAGTCGGGGGGACCCCAGCTTCTCGACCATGCCTGGCGGGGCCCGGAATGGCTGCCGTCCCTCACGGAGATCCGGGACCCCTCGGTGTGGATCTCCCGCGTCGGTGGCACCCTTTCCCTCTCCAGTTGATCCGCTGATCGCCGACCTGGTCGGCCGGTGCGTGTTCCCGGTCGCCGGCACGCCGGTGGTCTGTGCCGTCTCGGGCGGGGCCGACTCGTTGGCGCTGCTGGTTCTGGCCACCGCGGCCGGCTGTGAGGTGACCGCGGTCCACGTCGACCACGGGCTCCGGTCCGGCTCCGCAGCCGAGGCCGATGTGGTGGCGTCCGCCGCCGATCGTTATGGTGCCGCCTTTCGCAGTGAGCGGGTGGTGGTGGCCGACGGATCCAACCTGGAGGCCCGGGCCCGCGCCGCCCGGTTCGGGGTGCTCGGTCCCGATGTGGCTACCGGGCATACCGCAGATGACCAGGCCGAGACGGTGTTGGCCAATCTGTTGCGGGGTGCCGGGGTCGACGGTTTGGCGGCCATGCGGGCCGGTACCCGCCACCCACTGTTGGCCATACGGCGGGCTGAGACGGTGGCCCTCTGCCGCCAGCAGGGGTTGGAGCCGGTGTGTGACCCCAGCAATGAGGATCCGCGGTTCTTGCGCAATCGGATCCGGGCCGAGCTGGTTCCGCTGTGCTCGGAGTTGGCGGGGAGAGACATCGTCCCGGTGCTGGCCCGCCAGGCCGGTTTGCTGGCCGGTGACGCCGAGGTGCTCGCCACGGTTGCGGCCCTGGTGGACCCGACCGACGCCAAGGCGATTGCCGCCGCCCCCGAAGCGGTCTCGAGGCGGGCCATCCGGGAGTGGTTGACCGGCGACAGTGCCTATCCACCCTCCCTCGATGCCATCGAGCGGGTCCTCGAGGTGGCCAGGGGAGTGCGGCGGGCCGCCGAAGTAGCCGGTGGGGCCCGGGTGGCCCGGTCAGGCGGGCGGTTGTCCCTCACCCCACCCATGAGGTCCAGCGGGGACCGAACCGATACAGTCGGCCCGTGACCGCGCCAGGAGATGAGTCGGTAAGCCAGCTGTCCCGGCTCGAGTCGGAGCCCGAAGTCGGTGAGGTCATCGTCTCGGAGGCGGACCTGCAAGCGCGGATCACCGAACTAGGTGCCCGTATCACCGCCGATTACGCCGGGCGACCCCCCCTCCTGGTCGGGGTATTGAAGGGCGCTTTCATGTTCATGAGCGACCTGTCCCGGGCCATCGAGCTCCCGGTTGAAATGGACTTCATGGCGGTGTCGTCCTATGGCAGCGCCACCCGCACCTCCGGCGTGGTCCGGATCGTGAAGGACCTCGACGTCGACCTGGCCGACCGCCACGTGTTGGTGGTGGAGGACATCGTCGACAGTGGCCTGACCCTCAACTATCTGCAGCGGTACCTCCTGGCTCGGCACCCGGCCAGCCTCGAGGTATGTGCTCTTCTGGTCAAGGATGGACAGCAACGCACCGCCCTCGACCTGCGCTACGTCGGGTTTCATATCCCGCCGGATTTCGTGATCGGCTACGGCCTCGACGTCAGCGAACGACTCCGCAACCTCAGCGCTATCCACGCCTCCACCGGCGATCCGTCCGGCCGCTGAGGAGCCCCCATGAGCGTCGATACCGCCCGAATCGAACGGGCCATCCATGAGATTCTGGAGGCCATGGGCGAGGACCCCGAACGCGACGGCCTCCTCAAGACGCCATCCCGGGTCGCCCACATGTACGAGGAGCTCTTCTCCGGCCTGGATGAAGACCCGTGCCATCACCTCGAGGTCACCTTCGCCGCTGAGCATGACGAGATGGTGATGGTGCGAGATATCCCCTTCGCATCGTTGTGTGAGCACCACATGGTGCCGTTCATGGGTCGCGCCCACGTGGCCTATATCCCCGGCGACGATGGACGGATTACTGGATTGTCCAAATTCGCCCGTCTGGTGGATGGCTATGCCCGGCGCCTTCAGGTCCAGGAGCGGATGACCACCGAAATCGCCGATGCGGTGGAACGGGCGCTGGCCCCCAAGGGCGTGCTGGTAGTGGTGGAGGCCGAGCATCTCTGCATGTCCATGCGGGGGGTCAAAAAGCCCGGCACCTTGACCATCACCTCAGCCGTCCGGGGCCAGTTCCGGACCGACTCAGCCACCCGGGCCGAGGCCATGCAGTTCCTTCACGGCCGGTAGAACACCCCGATCCCGGCCACGGGGTTCCCTCCCCTGGTTTACGCTATGCCCTCATGGTCCCTACCGCCACCGAGCAACGCCCGATGGTGATGGGGATCCTCAATGTGACCCCTGACTCGTTTTCCGACGGCGGTGAGTGGTTCGAAGGACAGCGAGCCATCACCAGAGGGCATGAGATGATCGCCGAGGGGGCCGATATCGTCGACGTGGGCGGCGAATCGACCCGGCCCGGTGCACAGTCCGTCCCCACCGACGAAGAGCTGAGACGGGTGATCCCGGTCATCGAGGCGCTCGCCCCCCATGTGCGGGTGTCGATCGACACCACCAAAGCGGCAGTGGCCCAGGCCTCGGTGGCCGCCGGGGCCACGCTGGTCAATGACGTCTCCGCCTCGCTGTGGCCGGTGGCCGCCGAGTGTGGGGTGGGCTGGGTGGCCATGCACCGGAAAGGGACACCCGCCGATATGCAGGATCACCCGTACTATGACGACGTGGTGGCCGAAGTGACGCAATTCCTCATCGATCGGGCCGAAACCGCCGCCGGCGCAGGCATTACCGATGTGTGGATCGACCCGGGCATTGGATTCGGGAAGTCCGGCGAGCACAATCTCCGATTGCTGGCGTCCATGGACCACCTGGTGGCTACCGGTTATCCGGTGATGGTGGGCACCAGTCGCAAGAGTTTCCTGGGCCGGTTGGCCCCGGCGGGAGACGGCACCCCGGCCCCGGTTGACCATCGCCTCCCCGGTTCGCTGGCCACCGCCGTCTGGGCCATGCAGGCGGGGGCGGGCATGGTGCGGGTGCACGATGTGGCGGCCACTGTCCAGGCGGCGACCCTGGTGGGGCCCCAGCATCCGACCACAGTGGGTCCGGCCCCAGCCCGATCGCCCGAATACCCGGAGGTAGCACGTTGAAGGGAAAATGGGCGTCGGGCATCCCGCCCCGCCATTTCACCTGGGTGATCAAGGACCGCCTGGCGGTGAGCGAGCGCCCCGGGGGCTTCGCCCCCAACCACCGTAAAGTCCGCCGCCAAGAGGAGATCATCTGGCTGCAGGTCCAGGGCTTCACCCGGGTTGTCTCCCTGCTCCCGTCCTCACACAACCTGCAGGCCTATCAGGACCACGAACTTCCCAGTGTCCATTTCCCTCTGCCACCGTCGGGTGATGTACGGACCAGTCTGCTGGAGTTGTTCAAAGATCTGCACGGCCGCCTGACCAGGGGTGAACGGCTCCTCATCCATCAAGACGCGCTCGGGGACCGGGTCATCGGGGTGGTGTCCGGGTACCTGTTGTGGTCAGAGCGACTCCCCAGCGGACCTCAGGCCGTCACCGTGCTCGAGCACATCACCGGCCACGCCATGGGCCCGCCCGGACGTGAGCTGGTGGAGTTCGCCAGCCAACTGCCTCCGGCCGCCGCGGCGGTGCGGGGCAAGCCTCGTGCCTCCGGGTCGAACCCCGCTGCCGCCCAGGGTTGAGAATGGCCGACCTGAATCGGATCGAACTTCGGGGACTTCGGGCGCTCGGGACTCACGGGGTGCTGCCCGAGGAGCGGGTCAATCCCCAGCCCTTTGAGCTCGACCTCGATCTGGACGTCGACCTCGCCGCCGCCAGCCTCTCCGATGACCTGGCCGATACCGTCGACTATTCCGGGGTGGTGGACAGGGCCGGTGCAGTGATCGCGGGATCGGGTCGGTTCCATTTGCTCGAAGCCTTGGCCGAGGCGATCGCTGCCACCTCTCTGGAAGATGGGCGGGTGGTGTCGGTCACGGTGGGACTGCGCAAGCTCCGGCCACCACTAGCCGCGGATATCGCCACCGTGGGCGTGCGCATCACCCGCCACCGATGACCTCCGTGCGCATCACCCGCCGCCGATGACCTCGCCGCTGTCCGAGTCGCCGAGCGTACGGGCATTCCTCGGGCTCGGGTCCAACCTCGGGGACCGGTGGTCTCACCTTCGTCGAGCCGTCGACCAGCTCCGGGCCGGGAGCGCCATGCCGGTCACCGCGGTGTCGCCGGTCTACGAGACCGAACCGATCGGCGGACCCGAAGAGCAGGGCCCGTACTTGAATCTGGTGGTGGAGTTGGCCGTGGCTCCCGCTTTGGATCCCTATCGGATATTGGAGGAGTGCCGGAGGCTGGAGGCCGCCGCCGGCAGGGTTCGCACCGTGCGGTGGGGTCCCCGCACCCTCGACGTCGACGTGCTGTGGGTCGACGGTGTCATCCTCGACGACCCCGAGCTCACCATTCCCCACCCTCGTTGGCGGGAGCGGAGGTTTGTGCTGGCCCCACTGGCCGACCTGGCTCCGGACCTGGTCGACGCCGCCACCTTCGAACTTGCTGGTGGTGAGGTCACATTCGTGGGTACACTGTGAACGTCTACTCAAAGATTCTCTGACTCGAACGGCACCCACCGGGGCCGGAACGTTGAAAAGGGGTCTCGTGACCAAAATCCGTGTGATCGGCCCGGGTCGGGCCGGATGTTCATTGATGGCAGCGCTGCGGGCTGCTGGGGGCTACACAGTGATGGCCGCCTATGACCGCGCCCGCTCACTCGCCGATGCCGCCAGCGGGGTCGATGTGTTGGTCATCGCTACGCCGGACGCCGCGGTGTCCGACGCTGCCGCCCAGGTGATCCCGGTCCCGGGCACTGTGGTCGTCCACCTCTCGGGATCGCTCGGACTCGACGTCCTGGCCCCCCACGTCCATCGGGCCTCACTTCACCCCCTGGTGCCGCTGCCCAACCCCGAGGTGGGGGCGGCCCGATTGCGCTCGGGAGTGACCTTCGCAGTGGCCGGTGACCCTGCGGCTCGGGCCATGGCCGAGGCCCTGGGTGGACAGGTGGTCGAAGTGGCCGACGAGCTGCGGACGAACTATCACGCCGCCGCCACCATCGCCGCCAATCACCTGGTGGCTCTGCTCGGACAGGTCGAACGGGTGGCCGCCACCGCCGGGTTGCCGCTCAGCGCCTTCGCCGGGTTGATTCAGGCCGCCGCCGAGGATGCGCTGGTGCTCGGCCCCCCCGACGCCCTGACGGGACCGGCGGCCCGGGGGGACTGGGCCACCATGGACCGGCACCGTTCGGTACTCGCCTCCATGCCCGGGAGCCGTACCGAACTGGCCGCCTACGACGCCATGGTCGCTCTGGCTCGCCGGCTCTCCATGGACACTGCCGACGCCGACGCCGACATGTTCGCGGCCCCGTTGACCTTGGCCCCGGCGCCGAGGGTGGAGCAGGTGGCATGACCACCACCACGCTGTTCACTCCATCACCGACCACACTTGAGATGGAACGCCAGGCCGCCGGCAACGTCCGGGTCATCGAGACGATCAGCCAGTGCGCGGCAGCCCTCGATGCCGCCCGCGTCGCCGGACTGTCGGTAGGCCTGGTTCCGACCATGGGAGCGCTGCACGCCGGACACTGCTCACTGGTGGAGCGGGCCTCGGCCCAGTGCGACCTGGTGGTCGTCACCGTCTTCGTGAATCCCTTGCAGTTCGGTGACTCCGACGACATCGCCCGCTATCCGCGGACCCTCGAATCCGACGTGGAGCTGGCCAGCGCCGCCGGCGCCGGCATCGTCTTCGCTCCGCCGGTCAAGGAGATGTATCCGGGGTTTCCTGCTGCTGTCGCCACCACGGTGTCGGTGGCCGGCTTGGGCGATCACTGGGAGGGGGCGTCGCGCCCCGGACACTTTGACGGTGTGAGCACCGTGGTGGCCAAGCTGTTCGCCATGGCCGGCCGGTGCCGGGCCTACTTCGGCGAAAAGGACTTCCAGCAGTTGGCGGTGGTGCGCCGCATGGTCAGGGACCTGTCCCTGCCTGTCGAGATCATCGGCTGTCCCACGGTGCGGGACGAAGACGGCCTGGCTCTGTCGAGCCGGAACGTCCGGCTCTCCTCGGATCAACGTCGGGTGGCACTGGTGCTGTCGCGTTCGTTGCGGGCCGGGGCGGCGCTGATCGCCCGGGGTGAAGACCGGGCGCAGGTGATCGAGGACGCCATGGCACGCATGGTGGCCGAGGAACCGTCAGTGGACCTCGACTACGCCGCGGTGGTGCACGCCGACGATCTCCATGGGGTCACGTCGGTCCGACCCGACGTGAACATCCGACTCCTCATCGCCGCCACCGTCGGGGGAGTGCGGCTCATCGACAACCTCGACCCCTGGGCCCACTCCGCCGACAGAATGCCCCCACTCATGTTTTCCGCACCTAGCGCGAAGGGAATCAGCTGAGCGATGCGCCGCCGCATGATGAAGTCGAAGATCCACCGGGCGACGGTGACCGACGCCGATCTCAATTACGTAGGTTCGATCAGCCTCGATCCCGAGTTGATGCAACTCGCCAACATCCTCGAGTGGGAACAGGTCACCGTGGTGGACATCGACAACGGGGCTCGTTTCGAGACCTACGCGATCCTCGGTGGCCCGGGGCAGGTGTGCCTCAACGGCGCGGCCGCTCGTTTGGTGCACCGGGGTGACAAGGTCATCGTCATGACCTACGCCGATTACGAGAACGAAGAACTCGACTCGTTTGCTCCGAGCATCGTGCACGTGGACAGGGCCAATCGGGTGATCGACCAAGAGTTGGCCCGACTCGATGCCGAACTCGAGAACCTGACCGAAGCGTGACCCAGCCGGGAGCGAGGCGGCCGGCATCGCCGGCGTTGCCGACCTCGCAATCCTTGCCGGACGAACTCGATGTCCTGGTCCTCGGGAGTGGGGTGGCCGGACTGTCGGCCACCGTACGCCTGGCCTCACCCCCGGAGATGGGCATGTCCCTCAGTGATGGCTTGCGGGTCGGAGTGCTGACCAAAGCCGAGTTGTGGCGTTCGGCCACCCGGTGGGCCCAGGGTGGCGTGGCCGCGGTGCTGGGTGGGGACGAGGATTCGACTGACCTTCATCTGGCCGACACCCTGGCCGCGGGCGCAGGTCTGTGCGACACCGACGCGGTGCGGGTCATGGTCGACGAGGGCCCGTTCCGGGTCCATGAATTGATCGCCATGGGTGCGGAGTTCGATCGGCAGCCCGGAGGCGCCTTCGAGCTCGCCCGGGAAGGTGGCCATTCCACCGCCCGGGTGGTCCACGCCGGTGGGGCGGCCACCGGGGCAGAGGTGGAGCGGGCACTGGTCGACGCCACCCGCCGGACCGCGGCGGCGGTCCTCGAAGAGTGGTTCGCCCTCTACCTTTTGGTGGAAGGCGGACGGTGTTGCGGGGTACGGGCGCTCGACGCCGAGGGACGGGTGGTGGATGTACGGGCCCGTCATACAGTCCTGGCCACTGGCGGAGCGGGCCAGCTCTTCGCGGTGACCACCAATCCGGCCGAGGCCACTGCCGACGGTTTGGCCATGGCCCTGCGGGCCGGGGTCCCGGTGGCCGATGTCGAGTTCATGCAGTTCCATCCCACCGCGCTCCATCACCCGGCCATGCCCCGGCCTCTCCTCTCCGAGGCGCTGCGCGGGCACGGCGCATTGATCCGCGACGCCAACGGGGAGCGTTTCGTCGACGAGCTGGCCCCCCGTGACGTGGTGAGCCGGGCCATGGCGGCAAAGATCAGCTCCCAGGGGGTCGAGCACCTCTGGCTCGATGCCACCGGGCTCGACTCCTTCGGCTCCCGCTTCCCGACCATCAAGGCCTCGCTGGAGGCCATCGGTCTCGATCCCCATGTCGACTGGCTGCCCATCGCGCCGGCCGCCCATCACCTTTCCGGCGGGGTGGTGACCGATCTGTCGGGAGCGACAGCCCTCCCGGGATTGTGGGCGGCGGGCGAGGTGGCGTGCACCGGGGTCCACGGGGCCAACCGCCTGGCGTCCAACTCGCTGCTCGAAGGGATGGTGTTCGGTGCCCGCTTGGCCGAGGCCATCCGCCGTGGCGATGACGGTCCATCCCCCACCGGCGCCATGAGAGCGGTGCTCCATGGTGGATCCGGCGGCCGCGATCCCGATGGCGACTTCGGGGCGGGCGTATCGGTTCAGGCCGGCCGCACCGGCCAGGCCGGCGGCACCGGCGGTGGGGTCACCGCCATCGATGTCGAGAAGACAGTCGGCCGGTTGCAGCGGGCCATGTTCGAGGGTGCCGGGGTGGTCAGGGACGCCGGGTCGCTCCAAGCGGCCGCCACGGTGATCGAGTCGGTCGCCACCGCGGTGGGCACCGCGACCCCGTCTGACCGGGCCCACGGAGAGGTGGCCAACCTGATCACCGCGGCCGAAGCCCTTCTCACCTCGGCCACCCTGCCCACCGAGACCCGTGGTGCCCATGCCCGCGCCGATTTTCCTCAGGCTGCTGACCGATGGCGCCGGCGGATTGTGCACGTGGACGGCAGGGTCACCGTCTCGAGCGAAGCCGTCGACCCACCGTGACGTTCGACCACCGCGTCTCCGACCTCGCCGACCCATCTCTGTTCGATCCTCCCCGTTCGGCGGTGGTCGACGCGGTCAGGAATGCCTTGGCCGAGGACATGCTCCCGTTGGGGGACCTCACCGCCGCGCTGGTGTCGCCATCGGTGTTTCGGTCGATGTCGGTGGTCAGCCGCCGACCCGGTGTGGTGGCCGGCCGGGCCTGTGCCATCGAGGCATTCGCTCAGGTCGACCCATCGGTAGAGGTGGAGTGGCGCCTGGCCGACGGATCGGGGGTGACGCCGGGCTCGACGGTGGCAGTGCTCACCGGTCCCCTGGGTTCCATCCTCACCGCCGAGCGGACCGCCCTCAACTTCCTCGGCCACCTTTCGGGGATAGCCACCCTCACCCGGAGCTATGTCGACACGGTGGCGTCGGCCAACCCGGCTACCAGAGTGCTGGATACCCGCAAGACGACCCCCGGGCTTCGCTCTCTGGAGAAAGCCGCAGTGCGGGCCGGAGGCGGCACCAACCACCGCGGCGGCCTGTCGGACGCGGTGCTGGTGAAAGACAACCACCTTGGCGGCGTCTCCATCACCGAGGCGGTCCATCGGGCCCGCCATCTCTGGCCCGGCCGGATGGTTGAGGTCGAATGTGACCGGGCCGAACAGGTGGACGAGGCGGTCGCCGCCGGGGCCACCGTGGTCATGCTCGACAATATGACCCCTGACCAGGTGAAGGCATGCGTGGCCCAGGTACGGGCCAGCGGGACGGCGACCCTGGTGGAGGTGTCGGGTGGCGTGGATCTCGACTCCGCCCCGCTCTATGCCGCCGCGGGCGCCGATCTCATCTCGGTGGGCGCCCTGACCCACTCCGCCCCGGTGCTCGACCTGGGCCTCGATCTGACGTCGGATGCCGGCGGGAAAGACTGACCATGCTGCTTGCCATCGATGTGGGGAACACCGAGACAGTCGTCGGGCTCTTCGCCGACGACGTCGGGGTGCCGTTCGAAGAGACCGGTCAACGGGACGGGGAAGAGCCGCCCGGATTGGCCCATCATTGGCGCCTCTCCACCGTGTCGGAACGGACGGCGGACGAGCACGCGCTGCTGCTCACCCAAATTCTCGATCTCGATGGGCTGAATATCGAAGACACCATCACCGGCATCGCGGTGACCTCGTCGGTGCCGTTGGTCACCGCCGCCCTTCGCCAGATGGTGCAGCGGCGGTTCGATGTTCCGGCGGTGGTGCTCGAACCAGGGGTGAAGAGCGGCATGCCCATCCTTTATGACAACCCCAAAGAGGTGGGAGCCGACCGGATCGCCAACGGGGTGGGCGCCTACGACCTGTTCGGCGGCCCCTGTGTGGTGGTCGATCTGGGTACCGCCACAACCTTCGACGCCATCTCGGCGGCGGGCGAGTACCTGGGAGGGGCGATCACCCCCGGTGTGCAGATCAGCCTCGATGCCCTCTTCTCCCACGCCGCCGCCCTGCGACGGGTCGAGTTGGTCGAGCCTCGCAGCGTCATCGGTAAGTCGACAGTGGAGTCCATCCAATCGGGTGCGCTGTACGGCTTCGCCGGACAGGTGGACGGCCTCTGTCGCCGGTTCGCCGGGGTGTTGGGCGAGTGCACGGTGGTGGCGACCGGCGGCCTGGCCGAACTCATCGCTCCCTACGCCGACGAGATCGAATATGTGGAGCCGTGGCTGACCCTCCATGGGTTGCGGATCATTTTCGAGCGCAATTCCAACGGGAATGCTCAACGACACGCCTGAGACGCCGGCACATCCTCACAGATCCCTAACATTGGGATGATCGACTGATCATGCGCACCGGCGACGATGTAGGAACACACCGGAAGAACCGGACTGGTTGAGGAGGCACGAGTTTCATGTTGAAGAAGGTTTTGGTCAGCTCGGCAATCGCAGTAGCCGCCGGAGCTCTCTCATTCGGAGCATCGGCCATCGCCGATGCCTCTCCGTCGTCGTCGGCGCCAACGGCAAACCACGCCGTCGCCAACAGCACCGCGCAAGCGACCCGGGTTCCAAGGGTCGGCCAGAAATTCAACTGTGCCAACGCCGACAAGGTGCTGGCCCGCATCCAGAAGGGTGAAGCCGGAATTAACGCCGGCCTTCCGAAGTTGACAGCTGCCCTGACAAAGGCGCAGGCGGCCGGCCATCCCAGGCGGGCGGCTCGGCTTCAAAAGGTGATCACTCGCGCCAAGAGCGCCGCCTTCATGGCCAGGCTGGACAAGGTCTCGCAGAAGATCGAGACCCAGTGTCAGGTGGCCGCGCTGGCACCCCCGGCGCCGTAAGGCGGCACTTCGGATTTTGAAGAGGTGAGCTGACCGAACCCGGAAGGGTCTGGTCGCTCGCGCCACCGGTTCAATCAGCGATGCCGCTCATCATGAACAGCGCCCACGGTAGGCAGGCAACCGCAATTCCGGTGGATGCCAACCGGTACCACTTTTCGATCGGCGAACGCGGTGATCTGAAAACCACAAAGGCGATGACCCCGGTGGCCAGAGGTCCAATCGCCCCGATCATCAAAAAGAAGTACGGGTACGGGGACGCCTTGTCATTCAGCGACGGAAGGTGGGCCGCCAACCGGATGGCATTCGCGGTTCCCGTGGTCAGCATGACCGTCAGGACGGGTCAAAACCGAATCAGATTCGGGGTGGATGTGAGCCACAGCCGAGGATATGGGTGACCCGGTGGGAAGTGCCGTCAGCAGGTGGGAAGTGCCGTCAGCAGGTGGGAAGGCCGTCAGCTTGTGGGAAGGCCGTCAGCTGGTGGGAAGGCCGTCGACCAGGGAGTGGGCCAAGCGAGCGAAACCCGCTGCCAGGTCCGCTGACGGGCAGGAGGCCGCAGCCTCGGCGGCCTCTTCGGCATACCGGCGGGCGACCGCCACCGATGCCGGCACCCCACAGGACGATGCCACGATGGAGCGGGCCCTGTCCCGTTCGGCCTGGTCCAATGGCTGGCCCAACATGGGCTTGAGCTCGGGTCCAACCACTGGATCGGCCAGGGCCAGAAGCGTGGGCAGGGTATAGATCCCCTCCGCCAGGTCCTGGCCGGCCGGCTTGCCCAGCTCGGCATCGGAGCCGATCACATCGAGAATGTCATCGCGCACCTGAAAGATCATGCCGAAGCTGCGCCCGAAGGTGGTGAGGGCATCAACCTGATTGGGGGGGAGGCCCCCGGTGATCGCGCCGATCCGGCACGAGGTCGCCATCAGGGAGGCCGTTTTCCCCGAGATGGCCTTGGTGTAATCCTCCTGGGTACGACTGATATCGAAGGCGGCCCGTACCTCGGCCACCTGGCCCTGGCAGAGATCCCCGAGGGTGGCGGCCAGCAGGCCGGCGATCTCGGTTCCCAGGCCGGCGGCGATCTCCGCCGAGCGGGCCAGCAGAAAATCCCCGGCCACGATGGCTATCAGGTTCCCGAAACGCGAATTCACGCTTTCGACGTTGCGACGGATGGTCGCCTCGTCCATCACGTCGTCGTGGTAGAGCGACGCCAGGTGGACCAGCTCCACCGAAACGGCGCCCAGCAGGTCCTCCCGGGTGGCCCGTTCCGACCCGCCGGTGGCTGTGGCCAGGGCAAGGACCGGTCGGAGGCGCTTTCCCCCCGCGGCGATCAGATGGGTGGTGACGTCGTCGAGAAAACCGTCGCCAGTCACCACCGACTCCATGAGCAAGGGCTCAAGAAGTTGGATTTGTTCGGAGAGTGCGGGAAGACCCAGGAGTTCTACGGGGTTCACTTCAGACAGACGATAGGCGACAGGGGCGCCGGTTGGTACAGCGGAGGGGTGAGGGTGCGTTGAGCACCGGTGCCTGTAGACTCCGGGTAGTTCCCGGACCGCGGATGGAGGAGGTGGAGTGTTCGAACGATTTACTGACAGGGCCCGCAGAGTTCTTGTGCTCGCACAAGAGGAAGCGCGGCTGCTGAACCACAGTTTCATAGGCACTGAACACATCCTCTTGGGATTGATCCACGAGGGTGAGGGTGTCGCGGCCAAGGCACTCGAGTCAATGGGCGTCTCGCTGGAGGCTGTCCGCGAAAAGGTGGAGGAGACCATCGGGCTGGCGGGCTCTGCCCCCACCGGGTCCCCACCCTTCACGCCTCGGGCGAAGAAGGTGCTCGAGTTGTCCTTGCGCGAGGCCTTGCAACTGGGACACAGCTACATCGGGACTGAGCACATGCTGCTCGGCCTGGTGCGCGAGGGCGAAGGGGTCGCCGCGCAAGTACTCCAAAGCTTGGGTGCCGACTTGCCGCGTGTTCGCCAGCAGGTCATCCAACTGCTTTCCGGTTACCAGGGCAAGGAACCGGTCGGTGCCGGGGTGGCCGGCGGCCAGAGTCCCGACTCTCCGACCGGATCACCGGTACTCGACCAGTTCGGCCGCAACCTCACCGCGCTGGCCCGCGACCACAAGTTGGACCCGGTGGTCGGCCGCGAGAAGGAAATCGAGCGGGTCATGCAGGTCCTCTCGCGTCGGACGAAGAACAACCCGGTGCTCATCGGGGAGCCGGGCGTGGGGAAGACGGCCATTGTCGAAGGACTGGCCCAACGGATTGTGGCCAACGACGTTCCCGAGACTCTCGCCGGCAAGCAGCTCTACACGCTCGACCTGGGCGCCCTGGTGGCCGGAAGCCGGTACCGGGGTGACTTCGAGGAGCGACTGAAGAAGGTTCTGAAGGAGATCCGCACCCGCGGCGACATCGTCCTGTTCATCGACGAAGTGCACACCCTGGTGGGAGCCGGCGCCGCCGAGGGAGCCATCGACGCTGCCTCGATCCTCAAGCCGATGCTGGCTCGCGGTGAGCTGCAGACCATCGGCGCCACCACCACCGACGAGTATCGCAAGCACTTCGAGAAGGACGCCGCTTTGGAGCGGCGCTTCCAGCCGATCAAGGTGGAACAGCCCAACGTCGCCCTCACCATCGAGATCCTCAAGGGTCTCCGCGATCGCTACGAGTCGCACCACGCAGTGACCATCACCGATCAGGCCCTGGTGGCCGCGGCCAACCTGGCCGACCGTTACCTGGCCGACCGTTTCCTGCCCGACAAGGCGATCGACTTGATCGACGAAGCCGGCAGCCGGCTGCGGATTCGCCGGATGACCACTCCTCCCGCTTATAAGAAATTGGAAGAGGAGATCGCTCGACTTAGGGCCGACAAGGAAATCGCCATCGAGAAGCAGGCGTTCGACCAGGCGAAGAAGCTGGCCGAACAGGAAAAGGACCGTCTCGATAAGAAGGACGCCATGGAAGCCGAGTGGCGGGCCGATGGCGTGGACCTGTTCGACGTGGTCGACGAAGAAGTCATCGCCGAGGTGCTGGCCAACTGGACGGGTATCCCTGTCTACCGGCTCACCGAGGAGGAGACGGCCAAGCTGCTCCGCATGGAGGACGAGCTCCACAAGCGGGTCATCGGACAAGATCCGGCCATCGCCGCCCTCGCCCGTTCGATCCGACGGACACGTGCCGGTCTGAAGGACCCGAAGCGCCCGAGTGGCTCATTCATCTTTCTGGGGCCGACGGGTGTGGGGAAGACCGAGCTGGCCAAAACGCTGGCCGAGTTCCTCTTCGACGATGAGGATGCGCTCATCCAGCTCGACATGTCCGAGTACATGGAGAAGCACACCGTCAGCCGCCTGGTGGGTTCGCCCCCCGGGTACGTCGGGTACGAAGAGGGTGGGCAGCTGACCGAAGCCGTCCGCCGCAAGCCATTCTCGGTGGTTCTGTTCGACGAGGTGGAGAAGGCTCACACCGACGTGTTCAACACCTTGCTCCAGATTCTGGAGGACGGTCGCCTCACCGACGCCCAGGGCCGTACGGTCGACTTCAAGAACACCGTGCTGATCATGACCTCCAACTTGGGAACCGCCGACCTCCGCAAGTCGTCGGTGGGGTTTGCCAAGACGTCGGAAGCCGTTACCTACGAGCGGATGAAGGCCAAGGTCAATGAGGCGCTGAAGGCGCACTTCCGTCCCGAGTTCCTCAACCGCATCGACGAAGTGGTCGTGTTCCACGAGCTGTCCAGGGAAGAGGTCGTAGAGATCGTCGACCTGATGATTCAGCGGGTGACCAACCAGTTGGAACTACAGGGGCTCAGCCTGGTGCTCACCGCTCCGGCCAAGCAGCTGTTGGCCGACAAGGGCTACGACCCGCAATTGGGTGCACGGCCGCTCCGGAGGGCCATCCAGCAGATGGTCGAAGATCCGTTGTCGGAACGCATTCTGTGGAAGGAGTTCCACGCTGGCGAGACCATCGTGGTGGACGTTGAAACCATCACTGCCGAGATGGCCGCAGCATTCGATGTCAAGGGTGCCTCACCGATCATCGCCGGGGAGAAGCAGCTGTCGTTCAGGGCCGTGCAAAGCGTGGAGTCCGGGGGTGTCGAGGCCCCTCCGGTGGAGCTGGCCGGAGCTGGCGCCGACACCGACTGACCCTGAACTGACCGGCCTCAGCCAGTCGCCCTCAACTTGATCAGAACGCCCTGCCACTCCGGTGGCCGGGCGTTCTGTCTTTGAGAGTTGAACGGCCAGTCCTCGGACTACCGGCTCGCGACCGACCTTCCCGATCCCGTTCCTGCGGAGAGGCGAACGTCCGACGTGCTCGATGCGCTGCGGAATGATCGCTGAGACCCAACGTGTTCCATCTCGACACATCGGCTTTCCTGAAGCTTGTGGTAGCCGAGGATGATTCGCAGGCAATGCGTGCATGGTTTAACGCGCACGGCCCGTGCTGGTCGTCGCAACTGCTGTCCACCGAAGCCTTGCGTGCCGGTGCCCGGCTCGGATTCAGTGTTTCCTCGGTCGAACAGGCGCTGGACACCGTGTCGTTGATTCTCCCCGGCGTCGTCACCTTCAGGACGGCCAGCCAGCTGCCACCACCGACATTCCGAACTCTCGACGTTCTGCACCTGGCCACTGCCCTTGAGCTGGGCGATGACCCCGACGGCGTCGTTACCTACGACAGTCGAATGATCGATGCCGTGCTCACGACATCGATCGCTGTCGTTACACCTGCCCACGCTTGAGAGCCGCAAAGTTGGCACGCCGAACCAGGCCATGGAGGTGGCCCACGACATCGGTGGCACCCGCGTGGCACATCCATTTCGTACCATCGGGCCATGCCCAAAACCGTGAAACGCCACAGATGCATCGACTGCGGGGCCACCGCTCCCCAGTGGGTGGGCCGGTGCCCGGCCTGTGGGGAGTGGAACACCCTGGT
>Ga0066793_10000025_pt1 | contig 41772 bp, 37 predicted proteins | sample PersoiDNA2013189_FD_83876 | JGI IMG/M metagenome (GOLD analysis project Ga0066793, IMG submission 83876) | Permafrost soil microbial communities from the Arctic, to analyse light accelerated degradation of dissolved organic matter (DOM) -... | ecosystem: Environmental > Terrestrial > Soil >... | reverse complement strand
CTCCTACCTCGCGCTCAATATGCTCGCCGCCGCGATCATCAGCTTCCGGCGAGTGCCAACACGATTAAACATCATTTACGGATAAGTCCTTAATCTATGTCGTGGCCTCACGCGACGCGTGGCCGACGCGCCAGGGCTTGGCCACAGTACCCATGTGGGCCTGGTGCGGCGTTGTTGGGCGCATTTTATGTCGCTGTGGCGACTCTCGTTGGCCCGCGAATCGGCGCGGCGGCGCTCTTGGCGATGACTGTTCTCGGCCAGCATATGGCCTCGCTGCTGGTCGATCAGTTCGGCTGGCTCGGCTTTCCGCTGCAGCCGCTTTCAGCCACGAGGATTGCCGGGGCGGTGTTGCTCCTCGGCGGCGTCGGGCTGATCGTGCGCTAAGTCCGCCGCGATTTTTATGACGGTCACAGCGCGCATTCCGGTCACGGTCCTGACGGGCTTTCTCGGCGCCGGCAAGACGACGCTCTTAAACCGCATCCTTGCCGAGAAGCACGGCAAGCGCATCGCGGTGATTGAGAATGAATTTGGCGAAGTCAGCGTCGATCAGGAGCTCGTCATTGGCGCCGAGGAGGAGATCCTCGAGACAGCCAACGGCTGCATCTGCTGCACGGTGCGCGGCGATCTGATTCGCGTGCTGGGGCAGCTACTGAAGCGCCGCGATCGATTCGACTACATCATGATCGAGACCACCGGCCTTGCCGATCCGGGTCCGGTCGCGCAAACCTTCTTCGTCGAAGAGGATTTGAAGGAGCAATTCCTCCTCGACGCCATCGTGACGGTGATCGACGCGCTGCACATCGAGAAGCATCTTGATGAAATCGAAGCCGCCGGCGAACAGGTCGCATTTGCAGACGTGCTGCTACTCAACAAATCCGATCTCGTCGCGTCTGCCGATCTTAAGCGCATTGAGGAGCGTATCCGCGCGATCAACAGCACCGCGAGAATATTCCACACGCGTAACGGTGATGTACCCATCGATGCGGTGCTCAATGTCGGCGCATTTGATCTTGCGCGCACGCTGGCATTGGACGATCACTTTCTCAGCGCCATCGCCGCCCACAGCCACGGCGCGCCGGATCATCATCATGATGATGAGATCGGCTCAGTCGGAATCGCCGACCCTCGGGCGCTTGATCCGAAAAAGCTCGAGGCGTGGCTCTCCTACCTGCTGCAAAGCCGTGGAGCGGATATCTTCCGGATGAAAGGTGTGCTCAACATCCGCGCCGAGGAGCGTCGCTACGTTTTTCACGGCGTGCATATGAGTTTCGACAGCCGCTTCGAGCGCCCCTGGAACGATGCACCGCGCGGCAACACGCTGGTCTTCATCGGCCGCAAGCTCGATCGACAGGAGCTCGAAGCCGGCTTCGCATCCTGCGTCGCATGAAAGAGGCGCGCCTTACGAAGCGTGCAAGTGTCGCGCTCGACAACTATGTTGTCGATTGCGTCTGGTCGTCGGACAGTGCAGCGGTTGCGATCGCAGGCGGAGAAGGCGCCGTGCTCCTCGTGACAGACGCGTGCGCCAATCCAGAAGTGCGCACGCTTGGCAGGCACGCGCGCGGCGCTCTGGCGGTGGCGTGGCAAGCGGGCAATGGCACCATCGCATCCTCGGGTCAGGATGGCACGGTCATGCTTTGGGACGCGGCTTGCGCCGTGCCTCCAAAGGTACTTAATTCCAGTAACACATGGACGGAGCATCTTGCCTACGCTGCCGATGGCAAGCTCGCCGCAGCATCAGGGAGGACGCTCACCCTGTGGAATCGCGCAGGGGACCGAATCGGCGAACTTACATCGCACGCGAGTACCATCGCGGCGCTCAGCTGGGATGCAGCCGGAAGGCAGCTCGCCGCTGCCACTCACCGGGCGATGTGGGTCCATCAGATCGGGCCGCCAGCTTTTGCCTCGCGAGCCTACAAGGTCGAGTCCGCCTGTCTCACCGCCGCCTTTAGCCCGAGCGGCCGCGTACTCGCCGCCGGGATGCAGGATGGCGCCGTGCACGTCTGGTATCGCGGTACTGAGCGCGACTCGCATATGCGCGGTTACGCCGCACGGGTCGCACTCACATGCTGGAGCGGCAATAGCCGGCAGCTCGCGACGAGCTCAGGTTCGCAAGTTGTCGTTTGGGACTTTGGCGGCAAAGGCCCGGAAGGCTCGCGGCCGCTCGAGCTGTCGGCGCACACGGATCGCATTGATTGCCTTGCCTACCAGAGCGGCGGTTCATGGCTCGTTTCAGGAGGTCGTGATTGGCGCGTCGCGCTGTGGTTGCCGGGGAAGGCAGAGCGGCCGGTGGATATTCAGGTGACAGCTTCGGAAGTGTCGACGCTGCGCTGGTCGCCCGACGGGCGATTCCTCGCCGTCGGTGAACGCGGTGGTGCGCTCTCGATCTACGAGCTCGCTACGAACTCGGCGAGCCCAACTCGATGATCGCTGGCGGCGTGACCGTGACGCGGTGCGTACCGAGTAAGTTTGCGTAAATGCTGGTTTGCGTGTGGAACGCCTGCGTCCAGGTGAACTGCCGCAGCACGCGCTCACGTGCCAGCTTGCCGATGGCGGCGATATCACGCTCGTAGAGTGCAACAATGGCTGCGGCCATGCTACTCGCACTGCCAGGCTCGGCCAGCATTCCAACCGATTCGTCGACGAGCTCAGGAATAGCGCCGGCGCGCGCCGCTACGACCGGAAGCCCACAGGCGAGCGCTTCGAGGATGACGAGTCCAAACGTCTCTTTCGTGCCAGCATGCACAAGCGCGTCGGCGGAGGCGAGCCACTGGGCAAGCTCGATACTGTCGCGTCGGTACGGCATGAGCGAGATATTCGGCAGCGGCCGCGCTTCGCGCTCACCGCCAATCATCAAGAGGTGGTATGGATGCCCGAGACTTGCGAACGCCTGCAGCAGCACCGGCAGGTTCTTTTCCCGCGCGAAGCGCCCGGCATAAACGAGTACGCGCGTTTCCGGGGCAAGTCCCAAGCGCGCACGCAGATCAAGCGTTTTGCGCTGCGCGCAGAAGATTTCGGTGTCAACGCCGAGCGGCTGATGCATCGTATGCCGCACGCCAAGGTCGTTTAGGAATGCACACATCGAGCGGCTCGGCGCAAACACGACATCGCAACGCTCATAGAACCAGCGTATGTAATGTCCGAGCGTGCGCTCGCTGAAACTGCCGATACGACGGCCGATGATCTGCGGCAAGTTTGAATGATAGAAGGCGACGAGTGGAATGCCGCGACGCTGCGCCACACGCCAAGCGCACCACGCCGGGTGGAATGCGTCGCCCACCTCGATGAGATCCGGCTCGAGCGCGTCAAGCAACGCTGTCCAGCGGCGCGGATTCATAGGCAGACGGTAGTTGAAGGTGCCCGGCAGAGTGAATCCCGGCACGGTGCAAAGGCCGCCGCGCTCCACGTACTCCGTGTCGCCCGGTACCACCATTGAATGTTGCCACGAGGTATGGGCCGCGAGCCATGCGTGCTTGGCGGTGAGATAGCGTTTCACGCCGCCGCTCGTCGGCGAATAGAAAAGGGTCGTGTCGACGACGTGCATGCGAAGTCCAGGGCTGTTAGCGCACCTTACGGGTGTCAGCAAGCTTCGGTCCTGCATTGCACCTTTTATGACGTGCGAGTGTCAAGCGCGCAGCCACGTGCCCCGTAGGCCGCGGGGAGGAGAAACCGCACGATCAGGGCGTATTAAGCCGCGCTGGAACGGCGCGCGCCGGCGCTGCGCGCAGCGGTAATTGCCCGCAGCACTTCGGTCGCATCGCTGCAGCGCTCTTCACGGGCTTTCGCAAGCATGCGCCACAGCAGTGGCTCGTGGTGCGCGAGCCCGTCGGGAAGTGGCGGCAGCGGCGCATTCACATGCTGCTGCAGGACTTCAATGGCCGACTGGCCGGCGTAGGGCCGCTTGCCGGTCAAGAGTTCGAAGTAGATCACCCCTAGGCTATACAGATCAGAGCGAACGTCGAGCTCTTCGCCGAGCGCCTGCTCGGGGCTCATGTAGTAGGGCGAGCCCCGCAAAACGCCGGTGCGCGTGCTGCGCAAGCCGTGCATTTGCCGGGCGAGGCCAAAATCGATGAGCACGATCTCGTCGCTCTCGCGCAGCATCACATTGGGCGGCTTCAGATCGCGATGCAGGATGCCCGCTGCATGCACGACGCGCAGTGCCGCGGCGATGTCGTGCACGTAGCGCAGGGCATCCTCTTCGTTCAAGCCGCGCTGCAGTCGCGCCTTAAGATCGCCGCGCGCAAAGTACTCCATGGCAAGGTACTCATGACCCGCGCGCGTGCCGTAGTCATAGATCTCAACTATCGCCGGATGCCTGATGGCATTCAATGCGGCATGCTCGCGCGCCAGAAGCTGCGGCTCATTGGTGCCGCCGCCTACATGTTTACTGACCTTGAGCGCCACGTTGTGCGCCGTGTGCAAACTCGCGGCGAGGTACACCACGGCCTTCTCGGACTCGCCGATCATTTCCCGAATGCGATAGTGCGGAATGAGATCGCACAACGCAGACCCGCTAGGCGACAGCGCCTCCCCAGCCTGAGCCCCAGCGGCGAGATCGCTGCTGCGGCGGCTCGCGCGCGCGAGCCGTGCAAGGTTTTTCGAGACGCGCCGTTCGATGCGTCGCAGCGCGAGTTGTACGGCGTTACCTAGGCGTTGCGGCGTCAACAGGCGCTTGGGCAGATAGTCGAGTGCGCCGGCGCGCACCGCGCGCACGGCGGTCAGTTCGTCGCCGTCTTCGGCAATAACGATCGCAGCCGGAAAGTCGGCTCGTTTTCGCAGCTGACACAGCAGTGCCAGCCCTTCGGGTTGCTGATCTTCCGCAACTACTGCGAACGAGGCGCACAGGATCAAAAGGTCGTAGTCGCGGTGGCTGAGCGATTCGCTCTGCAGCAACAGCTCGCTCATGTCGAGCAGGCTTACGGTGGCTTCCGGGCAGAGGACCCCCAAATGTTGCCGCAGCCATTCGGCGTACTGCAGGTCGCGTTCGACGATCAACAAGCGAGCTCGCATGCGGGAGCACTCGTGCCAATTATTGGACGGCGAAGCGAATGCGCAGCTGCACGCGTCGCACGACCGGGTGCCCGTCGCGCAGCACCGGTCGGTAGCGCCATTTTCGCACGGCCGCGACCGCGGTGCGATCGAAAATATTCTTCGGCTCCGAGGCCAACACGGCGATACCGTTGACGGAGCCGTCCGTCTGCACGTCAAATGCGAGATCGACCCAGCCGCTTGTGCCCTGCGCGCGCGCGATGAGGGGATACTCGGGCTCGACGTATTTCAATCGCTCGAGGGTGCTGGCGCTGACGACATCGTCCACCTGCGCCGCCGCCCTTGGCGCCGCCGGGGTAGGTACCGGTTGCGGTGTTGCCGCCGGCGTGCTTTCAAGTGCCGGCACGGGCGCGGTTTTGGCGAGCGTTTCGTTGAGCTTTGCAAGCAGACGCGTCTCTTGCAGGTCGCGAGTCAGTGCGTCGATGGCGTCGCGGTCGACACCGGAGTCGGCGGCGCCCGCGAGCAGGCGCGCCGCTTCATCCAGGTTGCCCGCGGCAAGCGCGGTGCGTGCCGCAGCGATCGATTTTTGTTGGCGGGCGAGCTCATCGGCTTGTTGTTGCTGCTGAGACTGCATGCGCGCCTGCGCGCGCGTCGCGCGCTCCCGTTCGCGTGCGATCTGCGTGGCAAGGAAAGCAACCCGTATGGAGTCGGGGGCAATGGCGTGTGCGCCTTGGGTCAAATGCTCAGCCTCGTCGAGATGCTGCGCGAGCAGGTCCTGCTCGGCGGCGGAGAGCATCTGGTCAACGACTTTGTCGAGGCCGGCCTGCGCTTGTGGGTCGCCGTGATGGCGCTCGAGTGCCTGGCGGTACAGGTCGGCCGCGCTATTTCCGACCGGCAGTATGAACTCGCCGCGGGCGAGCGCCGCGCCGGCGTGCGCGAGGAGCTGGCTTAAGACGGCATCGGTAGCGAGTTCTCGTGAGGCAGCAGCCTGTGACGCGGTGTGCGGTGGCGGCGCTGCGACGGTGCCCCGGCCGCTTTGACCCATGAGCCACCCGGCGATGCCCGCTGTGACGGCTACGGCCAGCGCCGCAATGCCGAGCGTGAGCGCGAGGCGGCGTGGCGCTTGCGGCTCAGCAAGCTTCGTCAGAGTGTTCGTTGTGTTACCGGTTACGTGCTCGGCTCGGCGACGGCGCCATGCCGCATCGATAAAAAGGCGGATGCGTTGCTCGGAAGCCGGCTTGTGCAGGAACCGATAGACAGCGCCGCTTGTCACCTGCTCGGTGAGCGCCGCCTGTTCGTAGGCGCCGCCGGCGACAATCAGCACGACGTCGGGAAACTGCGCTTTGAGCCTCTGCGTCAGCTGCGCGATTGCGCTCACCACGGCGGCCGTGTCGAGCACCACGACGCCGGCTGCGTCGCCCATCAAATGAGTGGCGAGGTCGGCCTCCGCCTGGACGATAAAAAGCTCGTGTTCCGAGGCTGTAACGGCGCGTACGGCGGTGGCGAGCGATGCGTCTTGCGTGAGCATCACGAGGCACTCGCGCACGCGCATTTCGAACCGTGGCGCGGGATCGGCGGCCGGCGTATCGGTTCGCTCCAGACCTATTGCATTATTAGTCGGAATTTGGGACTCCTTAAGGCGGCACCCCCTCGCCCCCCGCACGGTGGGTAGGCCCGTAGGCTCGGTCACGATGCGGCAAATTGCCTACCGTTGTCGCCACCGGCAGGACGAATCTGTGAAACTCGTCGTCTTACGGTGGTGGCACGGCCAGGCTTGATCTTGGCAGACGGCCGTGGCGCGCGTGCCGCTCGCGTTATGCTCGTGCGCGGCCATTTTGGCGCACGCAGAGGTGGCATTGATTTTCGGACTTTTTCTGACCGGACTCGCGCTCGTTGCGACTTTTTCCGTCCTGCTCGCACCACGCATCTGGCTTATGGATCTCGCAGTGCACTTCCGCCTGCAGTACGGGCTGCTCGCGCTCGCGGGTTGCGCCATCCTCGCCTTCAGCGGCGCGCCGCTCTTGGCGGCGCTCGCGTTTCTGGTTGCGATCGCGAATGCACTCGTCGCCGCGCCGCTGTTATTCTCACACCGCTCACTCAAAACAGCCGCGGCTAGCGGACAGGGTCCGACGATACGGCTGGCGTCGATCAACGTCTTCTTTAGAAACCGCCAATATCAGCGCGTCATCGACTTTATTGCTCGTGAGCGGCCGGACGCCGTCGTGCTGGTCGAAATCAATCGCGAATGGGAAGAGGCTTTGGGCGGCGTGGATAAGGAGTATGCGTACCGCTACACGGCGCGCGGCAAGCGAGGCCAAGGAATAACGCTGCTATCCCGCTGGCCGTTGCTCGCCGCCGACATGCTGCCGGGCTACTCGGAGGTGCAGTCTGCGCTCGCTGCGACGCTGCAAATTCACGGCCGCAGCGTCCAGCTTCTCGGCATACATGCGACCTGGCCCATGGGTCGGCGCTGTTCGGGTTTGCGCAATCAGCAGCTTCGATTTCTTGGCGAGTTCGCGCGCGCGCAGCAGGGTCCGCTCGTCATTGTGGGTGATTTGAATGTCTCGCCCTTTTCTGCGCATTTTAAGGCGTTCCTTGCCTCCGGTGATCTCAAATCCGCAGCGCACGGATACGGCTGGCAGCCGACTTGGCCCACCTTCATGCCACTTGCCGGCATCCAGATCGACCACGCTGTAACTAATGCGGCAGTAGCCGTCACCCGGTTCCGGCGCGGAACATCCGTGGGCTCGGATCATCTGCCCATTATTGTCGAGTTTGTTTTGTAGCGGCGCGGGACTGCCGCAAAGGGCTCGCGTGTAGGCTTTTATGCGGCTTTCGCATCCACGGCAACCATGCGGTTGCGCCCCTGATGCTTCGCTTGAAAGAGATTCTGGTCGGCATCTGTGATCAACTGCTGGGCGCTGATGACTCCTCTGCGCAGCAGCACGGCAATGCCACCGCTGATGCTGACACAGGGCGCCGTGGGCGACTTCGCGTGCGCTATCTGCAACCTGGCGACCGCTACTCTGGCCGCTTCGGCAATCTGCACTGCAGCGCCAAGCTCAGTGTCGGGAAGAATCATGGCGAATTCCTCGCCGCCGTACCGGGCTGCCATGTCAGCGCTTCGACGGCAGCAGGCCTTAAGAGCCGCAGCCACCTGTTTCAGGCACTCATCGCCTGCCTGGTGTCCGTAGTGATCATTGTAGGTTTTGAATGAATCAACGTCGCAGAGCACAAGCGCCAGGGAGCGCTTATGGCGGCGCGCAATAGCTATTTGATCGGCAAGATACGAATCAAAGCAGCGCCGATTGGCAAGACCGGTCAGCCCATCCTGCCGCGACAGCTTCTCAAGCGAGGTGTTCACCAGGCTCAATTGTGCGGACACTTGTGCAAGTTCGCGGGTACGTTCCTGCACGCGCAATTCGAGCCCCGCGTTGAGATTCAGGATCTCTGCCTCACCACGTTTGCGCGTGAGATCGACCGCATGCAGCGTCATGGCGGTCGAGGCGACCGCGACGATGCAGACTATGATGCTGAAAAGTACATTCAATGCAAGACCGAAGCGGATGTCGTACAGGCCGTGAATCTGGCCCTGCAAACACACCCAGCCGAGCAGAAACAGGATGCCAGGAAGCGTCGGCAGCAGCCGGCGCGAGACAATTCCGCCCGCGCTGTCGCTGGTGGCGATACTCGCAAAGCCGTAGTCCGAATCGGCCGCCAGGAGCGCGAGGCTGAGAACAACAAATGCAACGGCAGTGTGGGCTGCCATCGCCGTGTACGGCTTCACCGAGTAGAGGGCACTGACGCCGTAGGCATAGCCGATGGCCGCAAGAGTTGCGACCAGGAGCGCCGGAACGATGAGCCAATGGGCACAGGCGGCAAGCCTTGCTGAACGCGCCTTCAAGGAGAGCAGCGCAAGTCCAATAAACACGAGACTAAATGCTGCACCGGGGGACATCCGGCCAGGACGCGCGCTATGCGCCGCGCGCGCGTTGTCGGACAGAATGAGCTGGTCAATGCCAAGCTCGATGCCAAACAGGTCCTGCGCCAAGGTGAGAGCGCCGAACGCGACGACGATGAGCGCGAGAACTCGCGCCACGCGCATCCACAATGATCCCGGCGCACAGCTGTGCAGAATCCAGAGCGCCATCACGGCTGCAAATAGGCCGCAAGCGGTGTTGACCTTCATGGAGGAGAGGCCAGGTAGCAACTGCCCTAGCAGCGGGATTTCGACCAGATTGCCGACTATGGCGGCAACGCTCAGGCAGCCAACCAAGAATGCCGCGACTCGCACCAGCTGGTCCAGAATCGCCTGGCAGAATGCTCCTGGTGTCACGGGGGCAACATGCGCTGTTTGCGTGCGGCGAGCGGCCCGGGTGCAGGCAGCGAAATGGGCCAAGATTCCCTCATCTTCGCAGCATTCGCTTCTTTAGCGCTGCAGTATGTGCGGTGCGTCGCTAATGCAGCACAAGGCGATTCTTGACGTTTCTGTGCGAGGTGCGGTGAATCTACTAAAACTCACTGGTGCTCGAGAAAGAACTTCGAACCGCGAAAGGAGACGATCGCCCCTTCGGGCGTGATGCTCTCGACACGTCCTCCCTCAGGGAGAGGGTCGCCCTCGTGCAGGCGATGCATATTGATCAGGACGAAGCGCTCCTGTGGATTCGCGGCATAGACGTGCAAGTCGATCCGCAGGACAGGCAGGTGCAAGTCCGGATTCGACGCTGCGTCGGCGTAACTCACGAGGCCGCTCTCGGTGCCGCTGCGCACACGGGCGCCGCGCTGCGCCAGAGCCTCTTTTCCGGGCGCGACGGCGGGCTCGTAGTCGTCAGGATTGAGCGGTGCGTCTTTCGACTCAGAGGCCGATAGAACAGGCTCGGTGCGACTCGCCGTATTCGTTGTGGTAGGAGCACCCGGCTGCGGCGCAGGCGGCACCGCGATGGCTGCGGCCGGCGCGGCGTGGCCCGCAGGCGGCTCGGCCGCTGCAAGCGGTAGCGTCGCGCTAGAAGGAGTTGCAGGGGCAGGCGCCGTCGCATTCTGCGCGGCCGGCGCTGACGCCGGGCGACGCAGGAAGACCCACGCGCCGATGACAATATTGATGACCAACAGTGCCGCCAGAGCGAGCGCCCAGTACGGGAATCGCGGCTTGGGCGGTGTCACCTTGACCTCAAATAAGGCGGGCCCGGATTGCCGCTGGCGGTCACTCTCCGATTTCTTCAAGGCGTCTAGGATGAATGACATCGCTTAGCTGCCGTGGGGCGCGGTGGCGCTCAGTAACGGTGAATCAGGTCCGGCTACCGCGCTCGCCAGCACGATTTGGGTTTGGATGCCGGCAATGCCGTCGACGGCGAGTCGATGCTGACGCTGAAATTCCATCACGAGCTGCGAGAGCTCGGCATCAAATACATCGCTCACCGCTTGTCCGGCGGTCACCCCCTGCAAGCGCTCAAGGCTTTCCCTCAGCCAGCGCACCTCATCACCGCGCATGCCCACTGACAGCGGTTTGACCTTCTGCGTACCCGGCCGCCATAACAGCACGAAATCACCAAACCAGTAGCGCGACAGCTCGCCGATTCCCACCGCGTGCATCGCGCCTGCGAGATTGATGCGCGCGTGCTCGTCATCGAGGGCCGCGAGCACAACTTGATGCTTGGCGCCGACGTCGTCATTGAGCAACAGGATCGCCGGGCGGTTGTACATGCGCAGCTGACCAAAAGAGCCGCGCTGCACGAGGCACTCCATACCCTGCTGCGCAGCCTGCGTGCAGGGGTCGATGTTGCCGGCGACATAGTGCACGCCCCACAGGCCAAAGAGCTGCGTGAAGGCGTCATCCGGGCCGGTCGCATTGCTGTGCTCCGTAAGAAGAGCTTGCAGCGCTGCGGCTGGCGGCGCGGCAGTTGCGGGCGGGGCGCTTGCGACGGCCGGCGCCGTCGCGGCCGGCTTGGCCGCTTCGGACTTGATGACCGCCACATGCGCTACAGCGGCGCTGGTAACGGCGGCGCTCGCGTGCCCACGCCAAGGTATTAGCGGCCACATTCCCCACACGGTTGCCGCGAGCACCAAAGCTGCAGCGGCGGCTCCAAGCCACGGCAGCCAGCGCGGCGCAAAACGCCGGCCAAATACTTCCGCAGCCGCATGGCGCACGAGCCCGCTCGTGACCCGATGGCGGTCCTGCGTATAAGCACCGAGGAGTGCGCGATCAGCGACGATGTTGATGACGCGCGGCACGCCGCCGGAGAGGTGATAGAGCTCGGCGAGCGCGGTCGCGGAGAAGATATCGCTCGTCGAGCCCGAGACGCGCAGACGGTGGCGCACGTAAGCGGCGGTCTCGGTATTTGACAGCGGATGCAGGTGGTAGCGTCCGGTGACGCGCTGCGCGAGTTGCCGCAACTCATTGCGTGCCAGCAGCTCACGCAATTCGGGCTGGCCGATGAGGATGATCTGCAACAGCTTCTGCGTGTTGGTCTCGAGGTTTGTTAGGAGCCGCACCTGCTCGAGCACTTCCGGTGCAAGGTTCTGCGCCTCATCGACCACCAGTACCACGCGCCGGCCATCGGCGTGCGCGCGCAGCAGATAGTGGTTGAGGATATCAACGAGGTCCTTGCGGCTCTCGGTGGCGGCGTCCGGCACGCCGATACCGAGCTCTTCGCAGATGGTCAGCAGGAACTCGGGCGCGGTCATGCGCGGATTGAGAATGAGAGCAATCTCGGCGTTCTTCGGCGTCTGTCCAAGCAGCGAGCGAATGATGGTCGTTTTGCCGGTGCCGACTTCACCGGTGAGCTGTACGAATCCGCCGGCGTCGTTGATGCCGTAGAGCAGATGTGCGAGCGCCTCGGCGTGCCGCTCGCTCAGGTACAGATAGCGCGGATCCGGCGTGATCGCGAAAGGCTTTTCAAGGAGACCGAAGAACGACAGATACATGAAGCAATGCTACTTGACCGTGATGCCACGCTGCAGGGCCCGAGTGCCGAAGCGCGCCCGCGCCTCATCAAGCGCCGCGTCGAGACGCGTTGTGTGCGGCGGCGCTGCTTCGAAGAGCCCAAGTTGTGACGCCGGGCTGAGATCAGTCAAGACCACGCCCAGCAGCCGAAGTTTCGCCCCGCTATGTTCAGCCAACCAGCGGCCGAGAAGCTCGGCTGCCACGTTCGCGATGGTACGCCCATCGTGGGTCGGCGGCGCCACCGCGCGCTGGCGGGTGAACGTGCTGAAGTCGTGGCGCCGGATCTTCACACCAATGCAGCCGGTCATGAGTTGCTTCTTGCGCAGCCGTTCACAGGCGAGGGCGGCGATTCGGGACAGGTGCGCCCGCAGCACGGCGGGGCCGTCGATGTCGTGCTCGAAAGTATCCTCCGCGCTTAGCGACTTGTCCTCGAGGTCCGGAAGCACCGGCCGCTCGTCGATGCCGGCCGCCCGCTCCCGCATCGGTTGGGTGTAGCGGCCAAACAATGGCCACAGCACAGAATCCGGCGCCAAGCGCAGGTCAGCAAAGGTGCGGATGCCCGCCGCCTCGACCTGCACGCCCGTCTTTTGGCCAAGGCCCGGCAAGCGCCGCACCGACAGCGGATCGAGCACCTCGCGGACCCGTTCCTCGCCAACGACGCTAAGACCGTCGGGCTTGGCGAGATCCGAGGAGATCTTCGCCACGAGCTTGTTGCACGCGACTCCAACCGAGGCGGAGAGGCCGGTGCGTTCGCGGATACAGCGTTTGATACGCTGTGCGATCGCCACCGGGTCACCGAACAGATGCTGGCTCGCCGTCACGTCGAGAAAGGCTTCGTCGAGCGATAAGCCCTGTACGAGCGGCGTGATCTCGTGAAAGACCTCAAAGATCCGCGCGGAAATCTCCTGGTAGCGCCGCATCCGCGGCGCGATGCAGACCGCGTGCGGGCATAGACGCAAGGCGGTCGCCATCGGCATGGCCGAGTGCACGCCGAATTTTCGCACCGCGTAGCTCGCCGCCGCCACCACGCTACGCCTGCCCGAGCCGCCGACTATGACGGGCTGGCCGGCAAGGCCCGGATTGTCGCGTTCCTCGACGGATGCGTAGAACGCGTCCATATCCACATGCAAAACGGCGCGCGGCGGCTTCAAGACGATGCAGCGCCTAGTTCACGACCGTAATGTTGATTTTCTTCGAGAGCAGCGGCGGCTGCATCGCTATATGGTTGAGGTCGGCGAACAGCAATTGCAGCGTGTGCTTGCCGGGCGCCAGAGTGAGCGAGGTCTGCGTCTGTCCCTTGCCGAAGTGCAGGAGCGTGTCGGTTGCGGGCATCGGTGTCGCTAAATCCGCCGGCACGTCCATGTCGACCAGGAGATGATGGTGCCCGGTGTTGTCAAATTTGACACCCGCCGGGGCAATACCCATGCCTCTGAGTCCGAACAGCACCGTGACCGGGCCCCGGACTTTCGCACCGTCCTTGGGGCTGATGATGTACACCTCCGCACCGGCGGGCGAGGACGTGCGCTCCTGTGCAAAGCTTACGGAGGCTGCGAGAATAAATGCGGCAACTATGAATATACGCATGAGAACTCCTTGTCCGTATCCTTAAGATAGGAACTTTGATCACGCGACCTGAAAGTCTGCAACGGCTGCCGCTGACTGCGAGGACTGCGCAAGCTCGTGCGGCGCGAAGTCATCGACATTGATGATGTCCATGACCTTGGCGTCGTAATCGTTCAGCGCAGCCGCTTCGGTCTCGGAAATGATGCCTGCGGCGAGCGCTTCGCGAATCTGGCCGGGCACGTCGAGCGCGGTGATTCGTCCGGTCTTTACGCCCTCGACGCGAATGCGCTTCTCGATCGACTCGCACAGCGGCGTCAGCCGCAAAGCCTCCTGCAGCAGGCCGAGCGGATTATTGGGCTCGACTGTCTTATAGATGAAGCGACACAACTCCTCGCGTGCCGCGGTCGGGTTCATGACGATGGCCGCGAGATCACCTGCCAGCCGGTCGCTCGGCGCCGAATACGTAAGGCCGCGCGGAAACACCAGCATGCGCATCACGCCCGCGAACACGCGGCTCGGGAAATTTCGCAGAAAGACGTGCAGCTGCTCTTGCGCGTCATAGAGAAGATTGCGGCACGCCCATTCGACCATCGGCAGTTCGGCCGCGCTGCGGCCACGATTCTCGTAGTGCTTCAGCACCATTGATGCGAGATACATGCACGAAAGCACATCGCCAAGGCGCGCCGAGAGATTTTCTTTCTTCTTCAGATAACCGCCGAGCGTCAGCATCGCAACGTCGACTGCAAATGCAAACGATGCACTGAAGCGGGCGATGTGCTGATAGTAGCGGGCGGTGGGCCCGGCGATCGGCGCGCGAGTGAAGCGCGCGAGGGTAAGTCCCCTTATGAGCGAGCGCGCCGCGTTGGAAAGCGTGAAGCCGATGTGGCCGAAGAGCGCGCGGTCGAAGTCATGGACGCCGCGGGCACGGTCCGGATCGCGCGCCGCGTTCATCTCCTTCAACACGAACGGATGACAGCGCACCGCACCCTGACCGAAGATGATGAGATTGCGCGTCAGCAGATTTGCGCCCTCCACGGTGATTGCGATCGGTACAACCTGGTAGCCGCGCCCGAGATAATTTTTCGGGCCGAGACAGATGCCTTTGCCGCCCTGCACATCCATGGCGTCGTTCGCGATCTGGCGGCCCATTTCGGTCACGTGATACTTGAGCATCGCGGAAGGCACCGAGGGTTTCTCGCCGCCGTCGATCGCGCCGGCGGTTACCGAGCGCGCCGCATCCATCGTGTAGGTAAGGCCGACCATGCGCGCGATCACGGTCTCCACACCCTCGAAGCGGCCGATTGGCATGTTGAACTGGCGGCGGATCCGGGCGTAGGCGCCGGTCGCCCAGGTCGCCGCTTGCGCAGCCCCGGTCGCGTTCGACGGCAGTGAGATGCAGCGCCCGACGGACAGCTGCTCGACCAGCATGCGCCAACCCTGGCCCGCCATCTTCGTGCCACCGATTAGAAAATCGAGTGGCACGAACACATCCTTGCCTTGGAGGGGACCGTTCTGAAACGGAATATTGAGCGGGAAATGCCGCCGTCCGATGGTTAGGCCTGGCGTGTTGCGCGGGATGAGCGCACAGCTGATGCCGATATCAACTTTTTCGCCCAACAAACGCTCCGGATCGAACATGCGAAACGCAAGGCCAATGACGGTCGCGATCGGCGCCAGAGTGATGTAGCGCTTCGAGAAGTTGAGTTTGATACCGACGGTCTCGTGCCCATTCCACATTCCGCGGCAGACGATGCCGGTGTCGGGAATGGCAGCGGCGTCGGAGCCCGCGCGCGGCCCGGTGAGCGCGAAGCACGGCACCTCTTCGCCGCGTGCGAGACGCGGCAAATAATGGTTTTTCTGCTCCTCGGTGCCGTAATGATGCAACAGCTCCGCCGGGCCGAGGGAATTGGGCACGGCGACGGTTGAGGATGCTGTGGCGCTGCGGCTTGCGATCTTGGCGAGTACGCACGAGTGACCGTAGGCCGAGAATTGAAGACCGCCGTAATGCTTCGGAATGATCATCGCGAAGAAGCCGCGCGCTTTCAGAAACTCCCACACCTGCGGCGGCAGGTCCGCGCGCCGGTGCGTGATGTCCCAGTCATCGAGCATGCCGCACAGCTCCTCGCAGGGGCCATCAAGAAAGGCCTGCTCGGCGGCGGACAGGTGTGGCGCCTTTGATGACAGCAGCTTCTCCCAGCGCGGCGCGCCGGTGAAGAGTTCGCCATCCCACCACACCGTGCCCGCTTCCAGCGCCTCCTTTTCCGTCTGCGACATCGGCGGAAGAAGTTTGAGATAGGCCTTCATGAAAGGACGCGTAATGACGATCTTGCGCAACGGCACGACATTCGCGAGCCACAGGAGGCCGAGGAGCGTCCACAGAAAACCCTGCCACACGAGCGCCGCCACGCTCGCGGTGCCGAGCACCGTGTAAGCGGCAAGTAAGACAGTAAACGTGAGCGAGAAGAGCAGCAGCGATGCGCGCTTATAAGCGAGCAACAGGAGCGCAGCGATGAAGGCGAGCGCGATGATCCCACCGAGTTGCGTTGCGGCATAGGCAGCTGCCGCGACGAGCACGATGGTGATGATTAAGCCGACCATGGGGGTGCCTCTTCGGCCGCTTGCGCCTGCGCGACTATAGCGCGGACTAAGGGGCGCATCGTGCGCCCGGCTTTCTGTGGGTCAGCCGAGAAGGTCCGCAACACCGGCGCGCTCCTCGGCGAGCTCCGCGTAGCTTGCATCCATGCGCGCGCGGCTGAATGAGTCGATCGCAAGGTTCTGCACGAGCTCGTACTCGCCATTTTTGCAGATGACGGGATACGAATAGATGACTCCCTCGGCAATGCCGTAGCTGCCGTCGGAAGGCACGGCCATGCTGACCCAGTCGCCGCTTGCACTGCCCTGTACCCAATCGCGCACGTGATCAATGGCGGCCGACGCGGCCGACGCGGCCGAGGAGGCGCCGCGTGCCTTGATGATGGCAGCGCCGCGTTGTTGCACGTCGGGAATGAAACTCTTTTCGACCCAGGTGCGGTCGACGCGGGACGCGGCGGGCGCGCCGTTCACGAGGCAATGAGTGATGTCCGGAAATTGGGTCGAGGAGTGATTGCCCCAGATGATCATGCGGCGGACAGCCGCGGCTTGTGTGCCGGTCTTGTCAGCCAGCTGCGCAATCGCGCGGTTGTGATCGAGGCGCGTCATCGCGGTAAAGTTGCGCGGCTTTAGGCTTTTGGCGTTGGCTCGAGCGATGAGAGCGTTGGTGTTCGCCGGATTGCCGACGACCAATACCTTCACGCTGCGATCGGCGACCTCATCAAGCGCGCGGCCCTGCGCCGAGAAGATCTTTGCATTGGCGACCAGCAGATCCTTGCGCTCCATGCCCGGGCCGCGCGGTCGCGCGCCCACGAGCAGCGCAACCTGGCAGTCGCGGAACGCCACTTTCGGATCATCCGTTGCCACGCAGCGCACCAGAGTTGAAAAGGCGCAATCCCCAAGCTCCATCACGACCCCCTGCAGGGCCGCCAGCGCCGCTGTGACTTCGAGGAGGTGCAGGTTGACGGGCGTATCCGCACCCAGCATTTGCCCCGAGGCCACGCGAAAGGCTAGCGCGTAGCCAATTTGTCCGGCCGCACCGGTGATTGCGACGTTGACGGCTGGCTTCATGTGGATCTCCGGGAAAGGGCAGGTGTGGGATCCGGAATTCTACGTTGCTGCCGCCCAGAACGACCGCGGACCCGCCGGTTCGAAAGATTTGCATACGGCTCTTGACACACATGTAGTGTTGTAGTTAGATACAACACCACAGGGGTGCTGCAGGGTGTGGCTCCCCACAACAGAAGGTGACGTATGAAAGTAATGCACTCGTTCGGGATTAAGGTTGTGGCCTGCGCCGGCGTCGCGATGGCGCTTACCGTAGGCTTGAGCTGGTCTTTCGTCGAGTCTACGGCTGCGGTGCATGGGCTCGGAAGCGAAGTCCAGGGCCGTGCGTTGAGCGCCCACGGCGGCGCGCCGCTTGCGCCCTTCGGCGCGGGCCTCGTGAAGCGCTCTGCTACATTAGTTAGCTAGATACGCGACACGGGGCCGCAGTAGGAGACCCAATGGATCCGCAATGGGACGACAGCCTGCCGATCTATCGGCAACTGCGCGACCGCATCGTTGCGATGATCCTCGAGGAGGCGCTTCGCGAGGGCGATCCACTGCCCTCCGTGCGCAGCGTCGCCGCCGAGTTTCGCCTGAACCCCTTGACCGTGCTTAAGGGCTATCAGCGGCTCGTCGATGAAAAGCTTGTCGAGAAGCGCCGCGGGCTCGGCATGTTCGTGAGCGTCGGCGCACGCCAGGCGCTGCTCACGGATGAGCGTCAACGCTTCCTCGCGGAAGTATGGCCAAAGGTGTACGCGACCATGCAGCGCCTCGGACTCTCCCCGAGCGAGCTTCTAGAAAGCGGAGTCGCCGCCCCGAGCGCACCTTGGCCTTCGACACCAGGAAACAATAATGAGTGAGATCATTAAAGCGCACGCGCTCAGTAAATCGTACCGCGGCGTGCGTGCTCTTGATGCGGTCAGCTTTGACATCGAGGCGGGCAGGATCGTCGGCCTTATTGGCCCAAACGGCGCCGGCAAGACCACCGCGCTGAAGGCCATTCTCGGACTCACCCACTATGACGGCGAGCTCGAGGTGCTCGGCAAGAATCCCTATAGCGAGCGCGACTCGCTCATGCGCGAGGTGTGCTTCATCGCGGATGTGGCGGTCCTGCCAAGATGGCTGCGCGTTTGGCAAGCACTCGACTTCGTCGCCGGCGTGCAGCCGCGCTTCGATCGGGCGCGCGCAGAAGGCTTCCTCAGCAAGACGGACATCAAACGAGAAAGCCGCGTGCGCGAGCTTTCCAAGGGCATGGTGACGCAGCTGCATCTGGCGCTCATTCTCGCCATCGACGCGCGCCTGCTGGTGCTCGATGAGCCGACGCTCGGCCTCGACCTGCTCTTCCGGCGCCAGTTCTACGACACGCTCGTCAACGACTACTTTGACAAGGAGCGCACGATTCTCATCACGACCCACCAGGTGGAGGAGATCGAGAACCTGTTGACGGATGTGATCTTCATTCAGAAAGGCCGCATCGCGCTTGCAAACTCGGTCGAGGATCTAGCGGGCCGCTTTGTGCAGCTCACGGCAGCTCCGGAGCAGGCGCGCCGTGCGCGACAGCTGCTGCCCTTCTATGAGCGCGAGGTGTTCGGTCGCTTCGTGCTGTTCTTCGAAGGGCACAGCAGCGATGAGCTCAAGGAGTTCGGTGACCTGCGCACTCCGACGATCGCGGATCTCTTCGTTGCGAAGATGCAAGGAGTCGCGGCATGAATATCCAGCCGATCCTGATACGCCGTGAGTTGTGGGAGCACCGCTCGCTTTGGATCGTGCCGCTCGTGGTGGCCGCTCTCGTCATCATCGCTGCGATGTTCCCCCGGGCGGCTGTGCAGATAGACGACGTGGACCTCACCGCGGCGCAAAACCATGTGGCCCTCTTTGCCGTATTCCATTCCGCCTTGACGATTCCGCAATTTATTTTGCTGGCGGTCGTGCTCCCGCTGTATTTGCTCGACTGCCTGTATGCCGAGCGCAAGGATCGCAGCATCCTCTTTTGGAAGTCGCTGCCGGTGTCGGACGCGCAAACCGTGCTGTCCAAGCTTATCGTCGCCCTCGCCGTCGTGCCGCTGGGCGTATACGTGCTGACGCTCGTCACCGACATCGCAGCTTCCGGGATCCTCGCGGTGCGCTTTCGCAACTCCGAGTTCCTGCGAAACCTCTTGCGCTGGGATACGGGCGTGTGGCTGCACACTCAAGGGTTCATTCTCACGGCGCTCGTCGTAGTCATGCTGTGGTACGCGCCGATTGCCGCGTATTTGCTGATGGTGTCCGCCTGGGCCAAGCGCAACGTGACTCTTTGGGCGACGATTCCGCCGCTCCTCGCCTTGGTTGTCGAGAGGATCGCCTTTCATACCAACTACGTTGGAGAGATTCTGGGCTACCGGCTGAACGGCATCTGGGGCTCGCTCGGCATCGAACATGAGCTTACCGGCAAGCCCGATTTGGTCGGCCAAAAGGTTTCGGCGGCGATGGGCCATATCAGTCCATTGTCGGCGCTGCAGAACATCGATCTGTGGCTGGGGCTCGTGGTGACGGTGGCGCTCGTGTGGTTAACGATCCGCATTCGTCGCCATCAGACCGAGAGCTGACGCCAACGATCGATTGAGCCTATCGGCGCCATACGGGCTTTCAATTGGTATCGCGGCGTTATTTGACGCAGAATCCGCATCACAAAGTTGGATGCCGGAGGAATTATGCACGACACCCGCAACGACCTGCCGGCTCGCACCCGCGCCAAGGTCAGTGAATCCCTGAATGCGCGTCTCGCCGACGCCATCGATCTCGGCGCCCAGGCCAAACACGCGCATTGGAACGTCAAGGGACCAAACTTCATCGCGCTGCACGAGCTGTTCGACAAGCTTGCCGAAAGCGTCGAAGCGCACATTGATGAGCTCGCGGAGCGCATTACCGCCTTGGGCGGCACCGCGCACGGCACCATCGCAGCCGTGGCACGCAGCACGGCCTTGACACCCTATCCGGAAAACATCGTCGAGGGGCTTGCGCATGTGGAGGCGTTGGCCGCCGCGCTCAGTCAGTTTGGCAAGAAGATCAGAAAGGGCAGCGACGACGCCGGCAAACAAGGCGATGCCGACACCGCGGATCTTTACACCGGCATATCGCGCGAAGTCGACAAGTATCTATGGTTCCTTGAGGCACATCTGCAGAGCGGGCGCTAGATGCGGGCAAACGGGCGAGCCCCGCCGGATTCCGGGGAGCATTGACGCCGTTCCTTCTCGCGCAGCGTAGCGCCGACAGCCTTGAGCTTGCCCTGACGGGCGAGTGGCGTGCGCTGCGCCTTAGGGAGATTGGTGCCGAGCTCGCAGCAGTCGACTTGAACGGCGTGCGCACGGTTTCAATCGCAACCGAGCGGCTCGTGCTGCTGGATCTGTCGAGTGCCTGGCGCCTGCGCGAGTTCATCGCAAGCGCCGAGCACGCGGGCGCCGCCGTCGGTTTTCGCGGCGAGCGCCCCGAGCAGCTTAAGGTGCTGGACGAGGCCCTGGCGAAAGAGGCATTCCAGCCGCCGGGCGAGCCCGCCCCCGAACTTATCGAGCCGGTGACGGCGCTTGGCCGCTACGTCGTGCGTTCCTGGCACGATATGCGCGCGGGACTGGCATTCGTCGGGCGCGTGGTGCTGACGGCCGGCACCGCGGCGAGAAGCTGGCAGCATCTGCGGCCGGTGTCGATCGCCCGGCACGTCTACGATACCGGCGTCACCGCAATCCCGATCGTGGCGCTCATCGCGTTTCTCATCAGCGTGATCATCGCGTTCTTAAGCGCGCAGCAGCTGCAACGATTCGGTGCGGAAATCTTCGTCGTTGATCTCGTGACCATCGGTGTGCTGCGCGAGCTTGGCGTGCTCCTCACCGCCATCATTGTCGCCGGCCGCTCGGGCAGCGCGTTTGCGGCCGAAATCGGCGCCATGCGCTTGAATGAAGAGGTCGACGCGCTGTACGCAACCGGTGCCGACCCTTTTGAGCTTTTGGTGCTGCCGCGGGTCCTGGGGCTCGTGATCGCGCTGCCGCTCCTGACGGTCCTCGCCGATGCGATTGGCCTTGCCGGCGGCGGAATCCTGTGCCGCTTTCTGCTCGACATCCCCATCCCGCAGTATTTGAACCGCGTCAACGAGTCCATCGGCCCCATGACCTTTTGGGTCGGTGTCCTGAAGGCGCCGATTTTCGCAGTGCTGATCGCATTTGCAGGCGTGTACCGCGGCCTGCAGGTCACCGGCTCGTCGCGCGAGCTCGGACGGCTGACGACGGTCGCCGTCGTACAATCCATCTTTCTCGTCATCCTGGCCGATGCACTCTTTGCCGTACTCTTCATGGAGATCGGAATCTGATGGCTGAGAAGCGGCGCGTCATCCTCGAAGTGCGCGGCATCGTCAACCGCTTCGACACGCAGGTGATCCACGACGGCCTCGACATGCAGGTCTACGAACGCGACGTATTCGGCATTGTCGGCGGCTCAGGTTCGGGCAAGTCGGTGCTGCTGCGAACCATCATCGGGCTGCAGCACCCGCGCGCCGGCGTGGTTTTGATTGCCGGGCATGACCTCAGGCGGCTCTCAAACACGGAGCTGCGCACCGTCAAGGCGCAATACGGCGTGACATTTCAGGCGGGCGCCCTGTACAGCTCCTTGACGGTACTGCAGAACGTGCAATTTCCGATGATCGAGCACTTGCAGCTGCCGGCTGAGGCACGCGCTGAGCTTGCGCTGCTGAAGATTCGTCTGGTCGGCCTGCCCGCTGACGCCGCCGGCAAGTATCCCGCGCAGCTCTCCGGCGGCATGGTGAAGCGGGTGGCGCTCGCGCGGGCGCTCGCGCTCGATCCAACGCTGTTGTTTCTCGATGAGCCCACATCCGGCCTCGATCCCATCAGTGCCGCGGCCTTTGATGAGCTTCTGCAGACTCTGCAGCGCGAGCTGCATCTTACCGTCGTCATGATAACGCATGATCTCGACACGATCTTCCGCACCTGCAATCGTGTCGGCGTAATCGTCGACAGGCGCATGGAAGTCGATACACTCGAGCGCATCGTCGATCATCCAAATCCGTGGATCCAGGCGTATTTCCACGGCGAGCGCGCGCGAGCGCGGGAGGTCAGGAATGGAGCGTGAAGCACACTATGCAGCCATCGGTGCCTTTGTGCTGCTCGTGATCGCGATGGCGGTGTTGTTCGTGTACTGGTATTCGGACAGCCGCGAGCGGCGCGACTATGTGCGCTACGAAGTCTATTTCGACGGCACGGTGAGCGGTCTTGCGCGCGGCGCGCCGGTGCGCTATCTCGGTGTCGAGGTCGGACGCGTGGTGCGCATGCGCATCGATCCGCGCAATTCAAGCCGCGTGGAAGTCGTGGTCGACATCGACTCCACGGCGCCCGTGTCGGCAACGACGGTGGCGGAGCTGTCGCTGCAGGGCGTGACCGGACTACTCTATATTGATCTCATCGTGAGCGACGCCGCGCGCCACCTCACCGAAGCGGTGCCGAGTCTTGAGTTTCCGGTGATCCGCTCGGCACGCTCGAACTTCGACGTCTTTCTGGCAAGCCTGCCGGGCCTTGTAGGCATGGTGGGCGATGTCTCCGGACGCATCACGCGCATCCTCTCCGAACAGAACATCGCCTCTATCAGCGGCACGCTCGATAACATCAATCGGGCGAGTGCGCGCCTGCCGCCGACGCTCGCCGACATTCAGGCGCTGACGGCGGATCTGCGCGTTGCCTCCGCCGAGATCACCGGCGCCGCCGCCGGAGTGCGTTCGATCACCGACAAGGGCGGCCCTGAATTGTTGACCGCCCTGGAGCACGTGCGCGTAGTCGCCGACAACCTTGCAGACGCCAGCGCCAAGCTCGATCAGCTGGTGCAGGACAATCGACAGGATGTGCGCGTCTTCGCGCGCGATGGGCTGCCGGAGCTGGAACGGCTGCTGCGCGAAGGCCGCGCCGCGGCTCTCGAATTTCGCCAGCTCTCACACGCGCTGCGCGAGGATCCGTCGCGGCTGCTGTATCAACCGCAATCCCGCGCCAGGGAGATTCCGCCATGAAAACGTGCATCCTGAGCGTGCTGCTGCTGCTCTGCGCGGCTTGCGCGAGCGGCCTGCACAGTAACGCGCCCGCCTCCCAGGCCTATCTGTTACGTGCCCCGATTGTGCAGGCAAAGGAGAGCTTGCCGCGGCCGGCGACTGCAAGCCTGCAGGTCGCGCGGCCATTGGCGGGTCCGGGACTTGATTCCGACCATATCGTCATCGTCGAGCCTGGGCATCGCATGAGCTATTACGCCGGCAGCCAGTGGGCCGTCGCGCTGCCGGTTCTGGTCGAGACTCTGGTTGTCGAGACGCTGCGCGGCACGGGGGCCTGGAGTGCGGTCAACGATTCCGAAGGTGCATTTGCGAGCGAATATTATCTGCAGATCAACATTCGCCGATTCGAGGCGGAGTACACGGCGGCTGCGATCCCGACCGCGCGGGTGAGCTTTGACTGCGCGCTCGGGCGGCGTACCAGCCGCGAGCTGCTCGCAAGTTTCTCCGTGGCCGGCGCAGCGCAGGCGGACGCCAATCGTATCGGCGCCGTCGTTGCCGCTTTCGAGCAGGCGGCGAACGCGGCCTTGAGTCAAGTAGCCGAGCGCAGCGCACTCGCGGTCAAAAGCTCGCAAGTCCCGTCGACTCCATAAGCCGGTAGAGCCAATAACTCGACTGCGAAGAATCGGCGTAGACCCCGAAATCGGCGGTGTACTCGATGCCGAGCACGGCGCGATTGCTCCATAGCGTCTCGAAGTAGTCTCTCATCTGCAGCGCGAGCGGCGTGCCGCGCGCAACTTCAATCGCGACGTTTGCGGTGAGGTCATGGTCGTCAAGACTGCGCCGCGTGAGATCAGCGGAGCCGAGGATGAACCACAACCGCTCGGCGCCATAGATCATCACGAGCTTCGTGTGAAACTGTTCTCCGTGGGTGCGATACCAGCGCACGTGTATGGCGCCATCACTCGCGGTCACAAGTTCGCTCGCAACGGGGCCATTCGGAATGCTGGAGCTTGCTTCTGCGGAGCCCGCCTTGTTGGGATCCAAAATGAGGCGCACGCGCACGCCGCGCGCGTTTGCAGCCAGAAGCGACTCGATGACGGCGCGCTCGGAGAGGTAGCACATCGCAATGTCGATGGCGTCGGCCTGGACGGCGCCATCAATGTGCTCGAGCAAAGTGTTGCGTGCGGCGCTTTCGGTTGCGAAGCCGATTCTGGCAGTGTGCTCGGCGAGGGCGGCACGCTCTTTGGCCGGCGCGGTCGCCGCGGCACCAGCCGTGCCGCTCCAGCCGGAAAAGCGCGCAATGGCAAGCTCGCTTGCGAGCAGCTCCTGCAGTGCGGGTCCGCTTAGCTTCGCGGCCGCATTTGAATTTGCACTGCTGGCATCGTGCGGATCCGCCGAGCCGATGATACCGGCCAAGCCGCCGCGGCCATCGTCGGCGATGATCGTGCGGCGGTGATTGCCGCTTTCGAGCAAGGTCGCAAGAGCGCCGCGCCGCTCACCGCCGCTCTTGCTCCACCAGCCGCTCGTGATCCGCTTGAGACTTGAATAGAGAAAGCTTGAGTCCCGCAGGCGTCCAATCTCGGTCACCGCGATATCCACTCCTGCGGCACGCAACATCTGGAAGTCATTCGACGGCACGCCGGCGGGTGTGTTGATCGGGTCAGTGATCAAGAGAATCCGCAGCGCGGGTTCAGCGCGGCGCCGCTCGATGAGGGCATCACGAAGCTCACTCGACAGTGCGCGGATGGGAGCGGCGGCGCCCGCAGCTGAAGAGCGCGCGTCGTTGAACAAGAAGTAGTCGATAACAATGAAGTCGCGCGCCCGATGCACAACGCCCAGCACCTGGTCAAAGATCGCCTGTGACACGACCGGTCGGCCGTAGGCGTCCGCAGCCGTGATATCGGCAATGAATCCGACTTCAGAGGAGGGCACCGCATACCAGGGACTTGCGATGCGCGTACCAGGCGGCATCGGCTTGTGCGCGTGCCAGAACGCCAGACCGCCGCACAGCGCGGCGATCGCGATCAGCGCAAGCCTCCACAGCATGCGGCGCCGGCTCGGTGCGCTAGGGATTGTTGTCCCCTCGCCTCAGGCCTAAGCGCTGCGGCTTGAGAGCCCTTCCGCCTGCGGCAGCAGATGGGCAAACGGCAGCGTGCCGGCGGCCTGGCGTTTCAGGAGTGCCAGCAGGTCTTCGGCCGTGCAGGGCTCGCCGAATATTTTTCCCTGTCCGTAATGGCAATTGTGCTTGCGCAGGAACTCAAGGTGACGGATCGATTCGACGCCTTCCGCAACGACTTCCATGCCGAGACTGCGCCCCATGTCGATGATGGTGCGCACGATCGTCGCGTCGCCCGCATCATCGCTCACGTCGCGTACGAAGGACTGGTCGATCTTCAGCGTGCCGATCGGGAACTGCTGCAGAGCTGAGAGTGAGGAGTAGCCGGTGCCGAAGTCGTCGATCGACAGATGCAACCCCATCGCGTAGAGCTCATCCAAGAGCCGCACGGTGCGCGCTGCGTCGGCCATGAGAGTCGTCTCGGTGATCTCAAGCTCAAACGAGGTAGGCGAGACGCCGTGCTTCCGGAACACCGAGCGGCAGCGCAGGATGAAGCTTGCCTGGCGCAGCTGCTTCAGCGACAGGTTGAGCGAGATGCGACCCGGGTCAGCCACTTCGTTCTGCATTTGGCGGTAGTCCCGGCATACCCGGTTCAATACCCATTCGCCAACGTCGAGGATGAGGCTCGTTTCTTCGGCGAGCGGAATAAACTGCGAGGGCGGGATGTCGCCGTGCCCCGGCAGGCGCCAGCGCAACAGCGCCTCGGCGCCGATGATGCGGCCGTTTCGAAGGTCAACCTTTGGCTGGTAGCGAATCACGAGCTCATCGCGCTCGAGTGCGCGGCGCAGCTTGCTCTTCAACATGAGCCGCTCAACCGCCGCCGCATTCATCTCCGGAGAATAGAACGCAAAGGTATTGCCGCCGTTCTGCTTGGAGTAGTACATCGCCGCGTCCGCATTGCGGATGAGGTCGATGACGTTTTCTGCATCGCGCGGACAGAACGCGACGCCGATGCTCGCCGTCAGGAACACCTCGTGCTCGTTCAATTGAAATGCGCGGTTCACCTCCGTCAATATCGAGCGCGCGAGGTGCGCTATCGGGCCGCGATTATCCACATCCGCCGGCAAGCCGTCGACGAACAGCGCGAACTCATCGCCCGCGAGGCGGCCGAGAGTCGTGTCCTTCGGCAGTACGCGCGGCATGCGCTCGGAGAGAATCTCGAGCAGCCGATCGCCGCAATCGTGGCCGAAGGTATCGTTCACCTCTTTGAAACGGTCCATGTCGAGATACAGGAGCGCCACTACATGGCCGCTGCGCATGCCGCGCGCGATCGCCTGCTGCAGGAGGTGGTGGAACTGCATGCGGTTTGGCAGCTTCGTGAGCGCGTCATAGCGGGCGAGATAGCGAATGCGGCGTTCGGCACGCTTTCGATCCGTGATGTTGCGGGCGACGAAGATGCATCCCTGGAACTGCGGATCATCGCTGGCGATCTGCGAACCGGTGAACGATGCGGGGATCGTCTGGCCGTTGCGGGTCCGCAGTACCGTTTCGCGGGTTTCCTGCGCCGCCTGCTGCAGATCAAATCCCTGACGCTCGCGCTCATCGAGCACCGCGACAATGCCTTTGCCGAGGAGCTCCTCCTCGCTGAAGCCCAGAAGCCGGCGCGACGCGGAGTTCGCCATTTTAATGACGCCGTCCGGCGAGGTCACAAACACAGCATCCGTCATGCTGTTGAGTACGCTGTACAGATAGTCCTTGTTGATCGTCGTCTGCCGCAGTTTGGCGCGCATGCGCTCGAGTGCGTGCTGCAACTCGCCCAGATCGTCGCGCCGCAGCACATCGAGGGGTCGGGTGTAGTCGCCCTGGGCGATGCGGTCGGCGCTCTTGATAAGCGCGCCAATCGGGCCTTCGATCCTGCTGCCCGCCCGCCAGCCGAACAGCGCCGCCACCGTTCCGCCAAGCACGGCGAGCGCGAGCGCAAGATAAATCGTGCGACTGAATTCTGCCTCGCTCGCATCGGCGAGGCCCCGGGAGACGGCGGTGTTGTGCTGCGGGGCGGCCTGCTTCAAGACCACGCGCGCTTCTCCGAGGGTCTTCGGGGTCGCGGCGCCCGGGATACTTGCAACCATCGCGCGGATCGGCTCGACCGCCTCTCGCTCAAGCGTCGGCGCCGTGGGCGCCGGCCCATGCCACTGGAAGAGCACTGCGCCGGTGCTGTCGCGCACGGTGATGGCGGCAACCGTCGGGTCATCGAGGAAGGGTTGCAGACGGCGCGAGAGGCCTGCAGGCTCGGCGCTTGCAACGGCAGCAGCGGTCGCGTCGGCGACATAACGCGCCGAGGCCTGTGCGCGCTCCTGCAGCTCAAGCCCGACGCCCTGACGGGCGAAGCCGCTTGCGAGGCTGCTCTGCTGTTGTGTGTCCGCGCGGTGCTGCCAGACGAGGAAGGCGACAACAAACAGGGCCACCAGCACGACGCCTAAAAAGGCGGCGCTCGCGTATTTGAGCTTCAAGCTTATGGCACTCACCATGTTCCGCCAGCGCGCCTTTATCGAGAGCGCGCCGGTCATCCCCGGATAGTTCGTTACGATATTACGCGCGGGGGGTCCCCTCGGCTACTGCGTTGCGGCGTAGCACGCCGGATGCCCTGCATTGCTCTAGAATCCGCCAGGAAATGTTCAATTCCCTTGAGCTCACCGGCCGTGCCAGCACCCATGTTCGCGAGGTCCCTGAGCTCGGCTGTACCCTGCACGTTGAGGTGATCGAGCAGCTGTTCGCAATGCAGGCTGCGGCGCGCGACGCCGGTATGGAGCTTGCGATCGTCTCGAGCTTCCGCGACTTTGAGCGCCAGCTGGCGATCTGGAACGCCAAATATCAAGGCGCGCGTCAGCTCCTTGACCGCGACGGCCGACCGCTCGCGCACACAAGCCTCGATGAGCCTCATCTCATCGAGGCCATTCTCACCTGGTCCGCGCTTCCCGGCGCGAGCCGCCATCATTGGGGCACGGATGTGGATGTCATCGATCGCGCCGCGATTGCGCGCGACTATCAGCCGCAACTGGTGCCGGCGGAATTTGCCGGCAGCGGCCCGTTCCGGCGCCTTGACGCGTGGCTCGTGGCCAACATGCCGCGCTTCGGTTTTTTCAGGCCCTATACGAGCCCGCGGCCGGGGGTGCAGCCGGAACCCTGGCATTTGAGCTTCGCGCCTCTTGCCGGGCCTGCGCTCGAGGCGCTCACGCTTGAAGTGCTGGGCACGGCTCTCCACGACAGTCGCATGCTCGGCAGCGAAGTGGTCCGCGCGCGCCTGCCGGAGATCTACGCGCGCTACGTGACGGACATCGATCCGCCGGCGCGTTAGATCCCGGCCCACGCCTTCGTGATGTAACCGAGCAGCAAAGTCCGCGTGGTCGACATTGGGTCGTCGACAGCGGCAAAAATTGGCGGGTTGCGCCGCAATAGAACCCAGTTTTCGCTGCGCAGGATTAGGCGCAGATAGTTGACGTTGCGGTCGATCGATTCGATGTAGGGGTTGCGGCCCTCGAATAGGACTTCCACATAGCGGTACGCCGAATGAAACTCGCCGTCGAGCCGCTTGCTTCTGACCTCGGTGATAAATTCCGGCGTTTGCCGCAGCAGATCGACGCCCGAGGCGTATTTGACCTGCAGGCCGCCGTTGGCGGCGATCGGCAGCGCCACGCCGCCCAACACGAATTCGGCATAGAGCCGATCACGGCATTTTTCGAGGTAACAGCGGTCGGCCATCTGCGCAATCATGTCGGCGGTGCCGAGCATGTGGCCAAGCGCGACGTCGCGCGGGTCGCTGACGTTGATCTGTGCGAACGGCACTTCGTAGCCGGTGAAGTGCACGATCTGTGTTGCCACCGGCACCCATGCGGAAAGGCCGACTACCGGCAGAAAGTCCGCGATGAAGCGCGCGCCGCGCGACACGTGCGTGCGTGTGAACTCGGCGCCGTTACGGGATTCGGCCTCGTTCGTGCGCCGCAGATAGCCGACATCGTGGAACAGCCCCGTGATGACGCCAACGATTGCGCGTTCGCCGCCGAGGCGCGCGTCGGGTTGCTGTTGGCGCTCGTAGCCTACGATCAGGCGCGCGAGCGCGAGTGTGATGTCGAGGGTGTGCTGGCGGTCGTGATAGACCGTATCGACGCCGAAGTAGCCGGGCACCAGGCCGGCGAACAGTTCCTCGAAATGGTCAAAAGCGTCCTCGAGAGGCTGCAAAGACGTGTCCGGCCAGGTCGGTCTGTACAACGCCCCAACGGCAGCCAGCACCGCGGCTGCGGAGCTCACCTGCACGGTATTGCTGACATCGAAATCGCTGCGTCGCGCGCTGGACATTTATTATGCTCGTGCGCCGCTTAAGGCAGGTCCTGGCCCCAGTATCATTCTCAAGTCTAGGCAGCGCGTGCCAATAAGGCCAGCGACGTAGCCCACAATTCTCGTTTTTGAAGCGCCGCGGCCAACTTACTGCGCCCCCTTATATGTCAAAAGTTGCAATCACGGGGTGTGATCCGAGGGCCGCTCGGCGCGGCGCGGCGCGGCTCCGGGTCGATGTAGCTTGACGTGCAGCGCGCGGCGAGCCCTGCGCCCGCCAGTATCAGGTCGATGCGCAGGCCGTTATTGCGGCGGAACGCAAAGCCGCGATAGTCCCACCAGCTGAACGACTCGGGCGGCTGCTCGAATAGCCGAAACACATCGACGAGCCCGATGCTGAGGAGGCCGCGCAACGCGGCGCGCTCCAGCTCGCTTACGTGCACGGCGCCGAGCCATTTTGCCGGCTCGTGCACGTCGCGATCCGCGGGCGCAATATTGAAGTCGCCGAGGACGACGAGTTGCTCATAGTCGCGCGCTTCGATGCGCAGCCACGCAGCGAGCGCGGCGAGCCAATGCAGCTTGTATTCGTATTTATTGGAGCCGACGGACTGGCCGTTCGGCACATACAGGTTCACGACCCGAAGCCCGTTTGTTGTCGCCGCCAGGACCCGGCGCGGCGCATCGTCGAGCTCCGGGATGTTCGTCACGACGGCTGCGCACGGCGAGCGCGACAGGAGCGCGACGCCGTTGTAAGTCTTCTGGCCGCTTGCGATCGAGTGATAGCCGTGCGCGGCAAGCTCGCTATGCGGAAAGTCAGGGTCGGTGAGTTTCGTCTCCTGCAGCGCCAGCACATCGACTGGGCAGCGCGCGAGCCACGCGAGCACATGCGGCAGCCGCACGCGCAGCGAGTTGACGTTCCAGGTGGCGACGCGCACGGCCATCAGTAGATGCGCAGGCCGCCGTACTTGCGGCGGATGCGCCGGTCGAGCATGCGCCAGCCGAGCGCAAAACCGGCCATGAGCGCAACCATCGAGGAGCCGAGCGCCCACTGCCAAATCAAATGCGCACTCTGCGGGCGCTGATCGGTGAGTGTGGCGGGCGGATCGCTTGGCAGCGGGCGCGCAACGGGAGCCGCGACCCGCGCCGCGCCCGCTTCGCCCTGCAGGCGGGCAACCTCCTGTTTGAGCCGTTCGAGCTCCTGCACCTGTGTCGCGAGCCTCTGTTGCAGCGGCAGCTCCGGCGACAGGTACGAAGACTTCACCCATCCTTCTGTGCCGGATGAGAGCCGCACGTGCGCGTAGGCGTCGTGACGCTCGAACACCTGCACGCTGTCGCCGCTATGAACAGAGGCGATGCGCTCCCCCGTGTCATCTGCAGTAGAGCTCACGCTGACGATGAGCTGGTCGATGACATAGAGCGTTTCGGCGTGCGCGCCCGCACAGAGGAATGCGCCGGCGAGTGCGCCCGCGACGCACACAGGCCTCTTCATGCGGCAATGTCGGCGGAAGGCTCGATGCCGTTTTGCCTGAGCAGCGCGCGCACATCGGGCCGCCGGCCGCGAAATTCGATGAACCCATCAAGCGCGTCGCGGCTGCCGCCGCGGGCGAGGATCGCATCGAGGAAACGCTGCGCGGTGGCGCGGTCAAATACACCCTGCTCCTCAAATGCACCGAAGGCGTCGGCAGCGAGCACCTCAGCCCACTTGTAGCCGTAATAGCCTGCGGCGTAGCCGCCGGCAAACACGTGCCCGAAGCTGTGTGCAAAGCGATTCCACTCTGGAATTGGGGTGACGCTGACGGCCGCGCGCACGGTGGCCAGGACTTGGGCGATGCGCCCGCCCAACGCAGGGTCGTAGCCCGCATGCAGCTTGAAGTCGAACAGCGAGAATTCGAGTTGCCGCACCATCTGCAGGCCGGCCTCAAAGCTGCGCGTCTGAATCAGTCGCGCTTGCAATTGTGCCGGCAGGGCCGCGCCAGTTTCGACGTGGTTTGAAATGCGCTGCAGAACATCCGGCTGCCAGGCGTAGTTCTCGAAGAACTGGCTGGGCAGCTCAACCGCGTCCCAGGCGACACCATTGATGCCGGCGAGACTCGGGTAATCGACCCGCGTCAGAAGATGATGCAGGCCGTGACCGAACTCATGGAACAGCGTCAATACATCATCATGAGTCAGGAGAGCGGGCTGCGAGTCACTCGGCGGCAGGAAATTGCACACGAGATAGGCGACCGGCAGGCTTGCGCTCGCCGCGAGACGTTTCCTGCCGACACATTCGTCCATCCAGGCGCCGCTGCGCTTGTTGGCGCGCGCATAGGCATCGAGATAGAAACTACCGAGCGCATGGCCCGCCGCGTCGGTGATCTCGAAGAAGCGCACGTCGGGATGCCATAGTGCGACCCCCTCACGTGCACGGATGCGTACGTCAAAGAGCCGCTCGGCGACCTCGAAGAGCCCGGCGAGCACCCGCGGCAGGCAGAAGTAAGGCCGCAGCTCCTCCTGCGACACCGCGTAGCGACTTCTCTGCAGCCGTTCGGCATAGAAGCCGACGTCCCACGCATTCAATGGGCGGCCGGCAAAGGCCGCAAGCTCCGCAAATTCGCGCTCGGCGGAAGCGCGTGCGGTCTGCGCAAGCTCCTGCAGAAATTCCAGGACCTCCTCGACACTGCGTGCCATGCGTTTGGCGAGGGCGTATTCAGCGTAGCTCTTGAAGCCCAAAAGCTGCGCGGCCTCGTGACGGTGCCTCAAGATATTCTCCATGACCGGGGAGTTGTCCCAGCGGCCGGCGTGCGGGCCCTGATCCGAGGCGCGCGTGCTCCATGCTTCATAGAATGCGCGCCGCAGGTTCTGCGATTCGGCATCGGTCACCACCGCGACGTAAGTCGGTTGGTCGAGTGTCAGCACCCAACCCTCGAGCCGCTCGGCGTGCGCGCGGCGGCGCGCCTGCTCCACGATCGTCCCATTGACGCCGGCGAGCTCCGCCGCATCGGTGATGTGGTGGCTCCAGGCGTTGGTCGCATCCAGGACATTTTCCTCGAACTTCGCCTGCAGTTGCGAGAGCTCGAGCAGGACAGTCTTGAAGCGCTGTTTGCGCTCCACATCAAGGCCAACGCCCGCCAAATGAAAATCGCGCAGCGTGTGCTCGACGACGCGGCGCTCGACCGGGCCCAGGACATGCTGCTCGCGCTCGCTGATCGCACGGTAGGCCCTGTGCAGCGCTTCATTCTGCGCGACGTCGGTGTGATAGGCGGACAACAGCGGCAGACAGGCGTTGTAGCTTGCGCGTAGGGGTTCGCTGTTCACGACCGCATTCAAATGGCTTACCGGTGACCAGGTGCGCGAGAGGTGGTGATCCAACTCCTCGAGCGGCTCAACGAGGGTTGCGAAGCTCGGCTCGGAAAGCCGCGCGAGCTCCTCGATACGGGCACGGTTCAGCGCAAGGAGTTCCCGTATCGCCGGCTCCACGTGCTCCGGACGTATGCTGGTGAACGCAGGCAGAGTCGTCTCGGCGAGCAGTGGGTTTTGCATCGTTTGAGCCACCTTTTGAGGGGCGCATTCTAAAGCCTCCCGGCAGCGCGCGCTTGCGCGCGGCACGGAGCCGCAACAGAAGCCATGTAACATCCGCAGTCCAAACGGCTTCGCGGACGGCGTACATGGTGGAGCAATTCGATCTTCTGGTGGTCGGCGGTGGCAGCGGCGGCCTTGCCTGCGCGCAGCGGGCCGCCGAATACGGCGCGCGCGTGGCGCTCGTCGAGCCGGGCCGCCTTGGCGGCACCTGCGTAAACGTCGGCTGTGTTCCGAAGAAGATCATGTGGAACGCCTCGGAGATCCGCGCGACCCTGGACGATGGCGTCGACTACGCTTTCCGGCCGACTCCGACGGGGCATGACTGGGCATCGCTGAAGGCGAAGCGCGATGCCTACGTAGCGCGCCTAAACGGCTTTTACGCGCGCAATCTTGCGAGTAAAAAAATCGCGCACGTTGAGGCTCATGGAAGCTTCATCGGCCCCGAACACATTCATGCTGCGGGGCGCACATTGGGCGCGCCGCACATCGTCATCGCAACCGGCGGCAGACCCGTCTGGCCCACGATCCCCGGGGCGCCGCTCGGCATCACCTCGGATGGCTTTTTCGACCTTACGGCGCGTCCCGAACGGGTGGCGGTGGCGGGCAGCGGCTACATCGCGGTTGAGCTTGCCGGCATTCTTGCCGGATTGGGCTCGAAGGTCGCGCTGGTCATCCGTGGCCAGGAAGTGCTCAAACAGTTCGATGCGCTCTTGGGGCAGACGGCACTGCTGATGCTGCGTGAGGCTGGCGTCGACATCGAATCCAGCTGTCGCGGTGCAGCGCTGGCGCGTCGCCCCGATGGATGTTTGGAGTTCGAACTGCACGACGGCCGACGTTTGGGGCCGCTCGACAGCGTGATCTGGGCGGTGGGGCGCGTGCCCAATGTGGAGGATCTGGCGCTCGAGCGAGCCGGAGTGCACTTAAGCCCCGCTGGGTTCATTGCAACCGACGACTTTCAGGCGACGAACGCTGCCGGGATCTACGCGGTCGGTGATGTGACGGGGCGCATACCGCTCACTCCGGTTGCGATTGCGGCGGGGCGGCGCTTGGCAGATCGGCTCTTTGGCGGCCAACACGGGCGGCGGCTCGATTACGACATCGTGCCCACGGTGATATTTGGTCATCCGCCGATCGGCGCGGTCGGCCTGTCAGAGATGCAGGCGCGGGCCCGGCACGGGCAGGATGTGAAGGTCTACACGTCAACCTTCGTGCCGCTTTACTACGCGATGACGACCCGCAAGCCGCACACCCACATGAAGCTCGTCACCGTTGGCGCGGACGAGCGCATCGTCGGGCTGCACGTGATTGGACCGGGAGCGGACGAGATGTTGCAGGGCTTTGCTGTCGCGCTGCGCAGGGGAGTGCGCAAACGCGATTTTGACGATACCGTCGCGATTCACCCGACGAGTGCTGAAGAGTTCGTCACGATGCGATGAGCGCCTGCAGAACCGGCTTGGTGTCGGGGCGCACGCCGCGCCACACCGTGAAGGATTCGGCTGCCTGCTCGACTAGCATTCCCCAGCCCTGCAGTGCGCGGGCGCAGCCGTGGCTCTCGGCCCAGCGCACGAATGGGGTCTTCTCTTTGCTGTAGGCCATGTCGTAGCAGATCGTGTGCCCATTCACCACTGTTGAAGCGATAGCCGGAGCGTCACCATCGATGCTCGCCGAGGTCGCATTGATGATGAGGTCAAAGTGAGTGAGCAGAGCCGAATCGAAGCCACAGCCAATCAGCGTTCCGAAAGTCGCGAAGTCGCGGGCGAGAGCGCTCGCGCGCGCCGCCGTGCGGTTCGCAATCACGATTTCCGTCGGGTTCAAAGCGAGCAGCGGCGCAAGCACGCCGCGCACTGCGCCGCCGGCGCCGAGAATCAGCACCCGCATTGCCGTTACCGGCACGCCGCAATTTTTCTGCAGGTCGCGCACCAGGCCCTCGCCGTCGGTGTTGTCGCCCACGATCTCTTTCTCATTCATCATCATGAGCGTGTTGACGGCGCGTGCCTGCTCGGCGCGCGGCGTGAGCTCGTTGGCAAGCTCGGCAGCGGAAACTTTGTGCGGTAAGGTCACGTTCAAGCCGCGGCCGCCGTGCAGGAAGAAGTGCATCACGTGTTTGCGGAACTTTGCAGGCGGCACGTCGAAGCGTCTATACACCATCGTCTGTTTGGTCTGCTTCGCGAACAGGCCGTGGATGAACGGCGACCAACTGTGCGCGACCGGGTGACCGATGACTCCGTATTGATCGGGTGCCGTATTCATCGCAAGCCCCACGGATATGCGCGCACGAGTGGTGGAAAGCCGCAGTTGCAGTGCTGATAAGCGCGCATGAGCTGCCATCGGGTAGGCGTTAGAGCGCACCTTATACATGACTCAGGCGCGTTCCGACCAGCCTCAGAACCCGACACTGTGACCGCCTTCCGTTGTCGCGTTAGGCCGCGGGCGGCAGAGTGCGGACGCTCATTCCCCCGCTACCCGCCGTGTTGAACCCGGCGTGCAGCTCGGCGAGCCACAACTGCATTTGTGCGGCGAATTGGTACGGCGGATTCAGGATCAAAAGTCCCGAGCCATTCAACGACACGCGCGAGTCGCGCGGATACAGCCACCACTCAGACACGAGGTTCTCGCAATCAAGCACGGCTGCCAATGCGCTGTGCCACGCGGCGGTAGTACGTGCATCCTTGATTGGGTACCACGCGGCGACGATGCCGGAGCGAAAACGACGCAGCGCTTCCGCGCAGCCCGCCGCGACGCGCTGAAAATCCTCGCGCTCCTCGTAGGGAGGATCAATGAGCACGAGGCTGCGCCGCTCCGGCGGCGGCAGATAGGCGCGCAGTCGCGCAAAGCCATCTGCCGTTTCAACGTGCATGCGCGCATAGCCGCGCAGCTCTCGTTCGAGGGTGCGCGCCTCGCTCGGCACAATCTCGTTCAATACCGCGCGATCCTGCGGGCGCAATTCCTGCGCTGCGAACAGCGGCGAACCCGGGTAGGCGTGCGCGTTCCCAAGACGCGCGCGCAGCGCCGCAAGCTGCGCAAGATACCTCTGCAACTCCGCCGTACGGGGCGCCGCGACGCAAAGGCGCGCAAGACTTGCGTCCGCTTGGCGGCTCGTTTCGGTGCTCGGATGCGCAAGATCGTACGAGCCGCGCCCCGCATGCGTTTCCAAATATAGGAAGGCCGTGTGCTTGCGCTTTAGCGCGGCCAAGAGCGCCAGCAACGTCACGTGCTTGTGCACATCCGCAAAGGTTCCGGCATGAAAACTGTGTCGGTACTGCACCGCAACGCTTCCTCGCGCCTCCTACCGCGCGCGCGATGAGATTATTTGACGCGGGCGCGCTTGCCGGGCGCCTTCAAACGCGTCGGGTTCTTTGTCTTCAGGGACGGTGCCCGGGCTCGGGCCTGCGCGGCTTGCGGGCGTGCGGCCGCCGCCACGCGCGCTGTGCTCTTGCGGCGCGCCTTGCTTTGCGAGGCCGCGGCCGGTGCAGCGGCGAGCGCTGCCGCCGTTTCGGGCACAACCTTGGCTTGGCTGGCGCGCTTGCCGCGGCCGAAACGGCTGCCGCGTGCAGGGGCTTCCGCGAGGAGCTTGGCGCAGTCCGCGAGGGTTAGGGCCTTGGGTGCGCGATCCTTCGGAACCTTGGCGTTCTTCTTACCGTCGGTGACGTACGGGCCGTAACGGCCATTGAGCACTTGCACGCCGGCTTCGGTGAACTCGGCGATGATGCGGTTGGCGTCAACTTCCTGCTTCAGACGTATGAGCTCGAGCGCGCGCTCCAAGCTTACCGTGTAGGGATCATCTTCTTTCAGCGACACGTATTTGGCGCCGTATTTGATATACGGGCCGAAGCGGCCAACGTTGCTGAGGATTGCGGCGCCGTCCGCAGTTGTCCCAAGCGTGCGCGGCAGCTTGAACAGTTCGAGCGCTTCGGCGAGCGTGATGAGATCCATTTTCTGCCCCGGCCGCAGGCCAGCGAAGCGCGGCTTGTCCGCATCGTCCTTGGTGCCGATCTGCACGAACGGGCCGTATTGCCCCATGCGCACGGTAATCGGCTTGCCGGTGCCCGCATCCCTGCCGAGCTCGCGCGCCTGCGCGACCTGTTCGCGGGTGACGTTTTTGTCGGTGCTTTTGACCTGCTCGATGAACGGCTTCCAGAACTTCACCAGCGGAGTCTTCCAGTCTTCCTCGCCGCGGGAGACGGCGTCGAGCTCATCCTCCATCTCGGCGGTGAAGCTGTACTCGACGTAGCGATGAAAATATTGAGTGAGGAAGCGGTTGACGATCTTGCCGATGTCGGTCGGTATGAAGCGGCGGCTGTCCATCTCAACATATTCGCGATCCTGCAGCGTCGAGATGATGGTCGCGTAGGTCGACGGCCGGCCGATGCCGTACTCCTCGAGCGCCTTCACGAGCGATGCCTCCGAAAAGCGCGGCGGCGGCTCGGTGAAATGCTGCTCGGCGCGCAAGGCCGTCAATCCCACCGTATCGCCTTCGTTCATTGGCGGCAGCACGTGATCGTCATCGTCGGTCTTCAAGTCGTCGGTGCCTTCCTGGTAGACCGCAATGTAGCCGGGCGTGACGAGGGTGGAGCCGTTGGCACGCAGCACGTGGCGCTTCGCGCCATCGGCTCCGGCGAGCAGATCCACGGCGACGGTGTCAAACACCGCATGACTCATTTGACAGGCGACCGCCCGCTTCCAGATGAGTGCATACAAGCGGTAGAGATCGCCATCGACCTTGCCCTCGATGTCCGCGGGCGTGATCGAGGCTGAGGTCGGGCGGATCGACTCGTGCGCCTCCTGCGCATTTTTTGACTTGGTCTTGTAGACGCGGATTTCTTCGGCGACGCTCTCCGGTCCATAAAGTTTTGCTGCGACCTGGCGCAGCTCGCTGACCGCCTCGGCCGCGAGCGACACGGAGTCGGTACGCATATAAGTGATGAGTCCAACGCTGCCCTCGGCGCCGATGTCGACGCCCTCGTAGAGCTGCTGGGCGAGGCGCATGGTGCGCCGCGCGTTGAAGCCGAGCTTGCGCGCGGCTTCCTGCTGCAGTGTTGAGGTCGTGAACGGCGGCGCGGGATAGCGGCGACGCTGTTTGCGGTCGATGGAGAGCACCGTAAGCGCGCCCGCTGTCGCGGCGCCGGCGCCCGCCGCCGCCTTGAGGGTGCGCTCGACCTCACGCGCCTGCGTTTCGTTGACGAAGCTGAACTGCTCGGTCTTCGTGCCCTGGTATTCAATGAGCTTCACAGGGAAGCGTTGCTGCGAATGTTCGCCCTCGCCGTCAAGCGTCCAGTACTCCTGCGCGTTGAAGGCGGCGATCTCGGCTTCGCGCTCGCAGATCATGCGCAGCGCGGGGCTTTGCACGCGTCCGGCCGAGAGGCCGCGACGCACTTTTTTCCATAGGAGCGGCGACAGATTGAAGCCGACGAGATAATCGAGCGCACGGCGCGCCTGCTGCGCATTGACGAGCTCGAGCGACAGTTCGCGCGGCTCGGCCACCGCCTGGCGCACAGCGTTCTTCGTGATCTCGTAGAACACCACGCGATGCACCTTCTTGCCGGTAAGCTCATCGCGCGACTTCAGGATCTCCTGCAGATGCCAGGCGATCGCTTCGCCTTCGCGGTCAGGATCGGTTGCGAGATAGAGGGCTTTGGCCTTGCGCAGTGCGCGCGAGATGGCGTCGACGTGGCGGGCGCTCTTTTCGAGCGCCTGGTACTGCATTGAAAAACCGTGCTCGGGGTCAACTGCGCCTTCCTTCGGCACGAGGTCGCGCACGTGGCCGTAGGAGGCGAGCACCTCGAAGTCCTTCCCCAGATACTTCTTGATGGTGCGTGCCTTCGCGGGGGATTCCACGATGACGAGATTCTCAGTCATGCGTACCGCGCCCAACGAGGCGCTGCCTCAATGCGGCCCGCTCGCATGTGCGGTTGACACCAGATCCTCAAGTCGCTGGAAGGCGAGATCCTGGCCCGGTTGACTCGACAGCACCATGAGCACAACCCACTTCAGCTGCTCGGTATCGAGCTCGTCGGCATCAAGTGCCAGCATCCGATCGATCACGATTTCGCGCTGCAGAGGCTGAAGCACGCCCAGGCGCTCGAGAGTGAGCAGAAAGCCGCGGCATTCGGTCGACAGGCGCGACACCTCCCCTTCGCAGAAGATGCGCACTGCAGATCCGCCATGGTCGATCTCGGGATCGAGGGGCGCTCGCTCGCGCACCGAAGCCAGGTCGGCGAGCCAATCCAGCGCCCGCTCGACGTTCTCGTGCGTGAAACCGACGCACGCAAGATCGCGCGCTAAAGCGTCTCGCTCGGGCGCCTCGGGCGCCTCGTCGAGCATATAGCGGTCGAATACGTAGATCAGGATGTCAAGAACGCTGCCGGTCATCATCTATGATATGGGCACCGCAGGGGCCGCCAAGTTGAGGCGCGACGCGCCAGTTTGAGCTTTAAAATCAACGACATGACGCGATAAATGCGCCATCGCTCGCGGCTCCTAAAGCGAAGCGCATCTAACAGTATTTCCCAAGCCGTGTCCAATACACCCCGTACCAAGGGCGGCGGCGCGGCTGCGCCGCACGCCTGGCGGAGGCTGCTTTTTAGGGGTTGCGGACGATATCCGCGACGCGTACGGGACTCGACTCCGCGACGACGAGCCCATAGCTCATGTGATCGAACGATTTGAAGAGCAGCAATGTGCCGGCGCGCTCATCCGGCAGGCGCACGTGTGCGCCGCCGCCAAAGCCGACACCGCGATCGTTGCTGACGCCGTTGTCGCGCACCACATCGCCGATTCGATCTATGGCCAGTACGTCACCGGCGTCGACGCCATCCTGCGTGCCGCGATTGATGAGCACGACGTCAAACTGGCCAATAAGCCTTACGCCATCGATCACAGACATGATGCGTCCGTGTACTTCGTTCTTCGGCGCGCGCAGCGTGAGGGTGGAGGGCGCATCGTTCGCAGCGGCCAACACGAGATCCCCGCGCAGTGTCTCGCGGGCGGCGTCCGTCAGGAGACCCTTGGCGGGATTGCCCGGACGGGTGATCACGGCGGTGGCCGTATAGATACCCTGATAGCCCATCATCCGACCGGTGTCCGGGTCGTGCAGCGGTTCACCGACATGCACCACGGTGAAACGCGCATTCGGCGCCGCGTTCAGGTCGCGCACATAAAACTCATGCCCCGTGCCGCCCGCCTGATGCTCCTCGCGGAAGATCAGGACGTGCGGTGAATTGCGCACCTGGTCGATCGACAGCACGGTCGGGCGCGACAGGAACGCCGCGATGGCCGAATACGGAATGGTCGGGATGGCACCGTCGAGCGGTGAGCTGCGCAGGCGCGGATCGAGCCGCGCCGCACCGCCGGAAACGACTTGCAGCATCGGCCGGCCGTCGGCGCCGTAGGCGAGCGCGAGCACATCGCCGGGGTAGATGAGATGCGGATTTTCAATGCGTGGATTGACATACCAGATCTCGGGCCACAGCCACGGATCGCGCAGGAACAGCGTTGCGATGCCCCATAGGGTGTCACCGCGTTTGACGGTGTAGCTCTTGGGCGCGCTCGCATTAATGACCGGACCGTTGGCCGATGTGCCCGATTGCGCGGCGCTTGCCGTTTCGGCACCGCCTGCGGCGACCGCCGCCTCGGTTGCCGTCATGTCAGGCGGTGCGGTGGATTCAGAGGAACCCGCCGAATGCGGTCGCACAGCGGAGTCCGCGACCGACGCCTCGTGCGAACGGTGCATTGTGCACGCAGCAAGGCCTAAGACCACTGCGGCCAGACCCGCACCCAGGCGAGCCTTAAGTAATTGATTTGGAAACATCCTCCGCTCCTTACATCCGGGAGGGGCAGCAACCCCGCTGTTATAATCGGGTCGGGTCGAGCGCACACGGTTTAATGTTCACTTTGTGCACTAGATCACGGCGGCCGCCGCGGGCCAAAACCCCTCGACGCCAAGCCGATTTTCTCGTAACGCTTCAGAACATTAGCAGCATTTTCGAGTCGAATACACGAGCATTGCGAGTCAGCATCATGGCCTTGCGCACTATCCTCGAATATCCCGATCCGCGGCTGCGTACCAAAGCGCAGCCGGTGAGCGTGTTTGGCGCCGAGCTTCACCGCCTGGTCGATGATCTTTTCGACACCATGTACGCGGCCCCCGGAATCGGGCTTGCGGCAACCCAGATCGATGCCCATCAGAGGGTCATTGTCGCCGACGTCTCGGCAGAACGCGATCAGCCACTGGTGTTCATCAATCCTCAGATTCTAAGCCGCGAGGGCGTGAGCAGCGCTGAGGAAGGCTGCCTCTCCGTCCCCGACATCTTTGACGAGGTAGAGCGGGCGGCGCGGGTGCGCGTGCGCGCCCAGGATCGGACCGGCCAGGTTTTTGAGCGGGACTTCGAGGAGATGCTCGCCGTGTGCGTGCAGCACGAGCTCGACCATCTCGAGGGGAAGCTATTCGTCGATTATCTGTCGGATATGCGCCGCGAGCGCATTCGTAAAAAGCTCGAGAAGGAGCGCAAAGAGAAGAGCGCGCGCACCCGCCAGACTTCCAGCGTCCGGGCCTATTGAGCCGAGCGACCCCGGCCTCCTTCGTGACCGCACTGCGCGTTGCGTTCGCTGGAACGCCTGAGTTCGCTCGCACGGCATTGCAGGCTCTGCTCGCGTCGCGCCATGCAGTCGTCGGTGTGTTCACGCGGCCGG
>Ga0066793_10000024_pt1 | contig 41788 bp, 36 predicted proteins | sample PersoiDNA2013189_FD_83876 | JGI IMG/M metagenome (GOLD analysis project Ga0066793, IMG submission 83876) | Permafrost soil microbial communities from the Arctic, to analyse light accelerated degradation of dissolved organic matter (DOM) -... | ecosystem: Environmental > Terrestrial > Soil >... | reverse complement strand
CTGGGGAAGGGTTGTATGAGTTGGAATTGTGGCACGGTTTCAGTGGGGTAAAAACGGCCAGGAAATGGCTTCGCCAAGGGAATTATCGGACAGGTGGCACCCACAGATTCTTGTGAGGAGCGATTATTTTCAACAGTACGTTTTGTGAAACCCAGACAGCATTCCTCGCTGTCAAATTCGGCATGATCGACTCGAGAGTCTGGAGATTGATATTACATACAAACACAAACTCACGTGCGGGAGCTACGGGCTCATCTCTTGAGTCATTCAAATGGAACTCTTTGCCAGTGGGCCATTTTTGAGCTTTCGATAACCCGACACTTCTCGATATACCGTTCTTCTTCGTGTTTGGGCTATTTCGGTGGGATAAATTCATAAATATTGACGAACGCATGAGGAAAAATGCAATTAGTTCACTCATGGCATTGGGGTTGCTGTTTGACTTCTGCCAGATAGTCGAGAATCTGCTCAGGATTGAGCTTCAAGACAGAACAGCAGATCCATGGATGTTTGCGAGCAGTCTCGAGAAACTCTCAAGAACGAAGTCACTAGGACTTGGGCGAGACCTTCGAGTGCGTGTCAACGATGATTTTAAAGGCAATCGTCTAAACCAGAGTTTGCAGGATCTGATATCCAACCAGTATTCAGTAGATGGCCGTCAAATCAGCGGCACTGAGGCAGACTTCGCGATTACCTATGGCTTGAGAAACACTGCCGCTCACCAGATAGTGAACTACAGCGTAATCAGCGATGACTTTGACACGATTGTGCAGATGGTATTTAAAAGTCTTTGCTATACCGTTGAGCAGTATTACATGCCGACCATCGTTCCCTGATTCCTAACGATGTATTCACACAGGGTAGGCAAAGATATCAGACCAAGCAAATGCCAACAATTTGCCAACATAATAGATACAAATAGATGATATTAGACGGCAACGGATGTGCTTCATAACACCACGAAGCCGCACGAGATAAGGCTATTTGATGCTAGAGGACGCTGGTCGGCATAAGGGGTGACATATTTCGAGACCGTCTCCCTAAGGGTTCTGCGAATTTGTCTGTGGGGGTTTTAGACGGAAGAGCACCAAGAACATGAGCTGCGGCTGGACTAGCTGCATGCTTGCGCTTATCCTGAAAATGACAAATAGAAAGTGACAACCAAGAGAGGAGAACCTCTGATGGCAACAAGGACAGACGCAAAGGCGGCTGAGGCGATTACTTCGGCGATAGACAGAGCCGTTCAGAAATCGATGAATACGCTTGGGGTGGCGACCAAGAAAGATCTCAAAGCATTTGAGGCGCGAATCGAGAAGCTTGAGTCTTGGGCAAGCGCAGCACCTGCCAAGAAAAAGGCTGGGCGGCCACCGGGAAGTAAGTCGAAGAAGAAGCCAGCGGCTAAGAAGAAGGCTGCGAAGAAGCCAGCGGCCAAGAAGAAAGCTGGGTAGTCTTATCAGAAGTCCAGCAAGAGTGTTTCGTTTTCTTTGAAGTATGTTTGAAGTAACCGTGCCCAAGAGGCCTAAACATTAATCAATCTGCCTCAAGTAGTAGTGCTGATAAATGCCTTTAAAACGCGGAATATCGCAAGTCGGCTCAAATGCAGTAAAGTAGCATCAAATAGTGATAATCTCTACGACATGTACTTCGAGGTGGCGAACCTACGGCTGGGGCGGGGCGGCGAAAAACCGCTTGATTAAGGGATAATACGAGGTTTTGGTTGGCCGGAGAATCGGTCAATAATATTGTCTGCCTCAGTTTTTTCGAAGTATTTTCGAAGTGAATTTGAGCTTCTCAGGCCCATTTCAGCCCCTCTGTGAGGCTCGGACTTAGTGTTCCCTTAAGCTCCTTATCCATCCTTAGACTGCAAATACGACCACCATGTGACCGCAGGTCAATCTAAGCTGCTTCGCTTCTCCTCACCCAACCAAATCTCGCTTGACTCCTACTCAGCAACTGCGTATGCTTTTTCCATGAATTATCAGATCAGTGGGATTATCAAGAACGAACGAAAGAGGCGGGGCTGGAGCCAGGGCGACCTCGCTACGAGACTCGGCGACATCGGGCAACAGGCAGTGAGTCGCTGGGAGACAGGGGCGTCGAGACCAGAAAGGAAAACCATCTCTAGGCTGGCCCAGGTACTCGAGCTCGAACCTGAGGACCTTCTGGTTGCAGCTGGCTATATGAATCCGACGACCGATTCACCTCGGGAGCTCGATCAGCCTGTTAGACCGACGGTGGCGAGGTTGCCATTCGACCAACTTTCCCCTGAGCGGTTCGAGCAGTTCATGCAGGAACTTGTTCAAATGGAACAAGGTGATGGGGAGACGAGCGTACACCGTTTTGGCACCGAGGGAGAGAAGCAGTCGGGAGTTGATCTAGTAGTTCAGCGCGAAAATCAGATAGTCGAGACAGTCCAATGCAAGCGACGCAAGACGTTCGGGCCAGCTCATGTTCAAGCGGTAGTGGATGATACAGAAATCGAGGCCGAGCGACACTCTATCGCCCTGACCAGGCCGGCAAGCCACGAAACGCGGCTGGCTATGAATAGATATCCTAAGTGGATACTGAGGGACATTGATGATCTGTCTCAGGCAGTGCGTCAGTTGCCAACTGAGCAAGCCATCCGGTTGGTTGAGACACACTTCCCGGGCTGGCGCGAGGACTTCCTTGGCATCCCAGCTCCAAGCCCGTGGCTGACAACTGAGGAACACTTCCGGCCGCTTCGTACTGACCAACTCTTCACGCACAAGTGGAAGCTCATCGGCCGTGACAGCACAGTGGAAGGTATTCTCTCGTTCATTGAGGGGGAATCCCCCATTGCCATTCTGATTGGCCGTGGAGGTAGTGGGAAGACAAGAATTCTTCTTGAGGTCTCGCAGCGGGCTCATGCAGCGCCTGGTGCCAATGTCCGGTTCCTTGGAACTGGCATGGGTGTACGTGCAGATGAATTCGATATTCTGCCCGGCTTGGCGAATCTGCTCGTTGTGATTGATGATGTTCACGAACGCACTGATCTTGCAGCTCTGATCGCTGGTGTTCGAAGGGCCAATCCAAACGCGAAGATTCTACTATCTTCCCGGCCCTATGGCTTGGTACAGGTCGATGAGTACCTGATGGCGGTTGGGTTCCACTCTTTAGAAGTGCCAACCTGGACACTTGACGATCTTCGTATTCTGGATGCCCAGTCGATAGCAGCCGAAGTACTTGGAGCTGACTTCCCGCAGTCAGTGTCCCTTAAGGTTGCAGAGATTTCGCGTGATTGCCAACTGGTCACGGTCGTTGCGGCAGGCCTTATCAAGCGTGGGGAACTTGAACCGTCAAAGTTGGACAGTTCGGATGTGCTCCGCAGGTTTCGCGACTACCTGATTTCAACCGCACGCGGGGGCGAGCCGGGATTGGGTCTTGTCATACTCCAGGGAATAGCCCTCATGCAGCCCTTCCATATTGACTCTAAAGACTATCAGGCAGCACTTGAAGCTGTCGCCAGTGCTCCGTTTGACCAACTAATGCCTCTGATCAGGGATTTCATCGGAGCTGGTGTCCTTCTCAGGCTGGGGAACGCTATTCGTATTATTCCCGATTTGCTTGGTGACGTCATCCTCGTAGAGGCATGCTTCGATCTGGAGTCCAGAGCAAGTACCGGCTTTATCGAGCGCTGTAGAAGGACTATCCTGGGCAAGCCATGGCAGAATGCTCTCGTGAACGCCAGCCGGGTGGATTTTCGTGTCCGAACGAGCGCGAATTGCTTGTCATCCCCTGTCGATTCTTTGTGGGATGACGTAATCCATGAATTCAAAGTGGCTGGAATCCTCCAGCGGATGGACCTGCTCCGCTTCATTCGCAGAGCGGCATATTACAGACCGGAAAGGGCCCTTGAACTCTCCCGGTGGGCAGTCGTGAACCCAACAAGCAATGCGAAAGAAACCCTTAGCCTTGGACGATACGAGTATGCCTACTGCGATGTCCTGCGAGAGTTGCCACCGGTACTGAGACTAGTTGCGTACAACTTCGAGTATCTGCGGGACGCATGCGACATTCTGTGGTTTCTTGCGCAGCAGGATAAACGTGCTCCGAATCAATATCCAGATCATGCGCTGAGAGTGTTGACCGACCTTGCCGAATACGGACAGGGAAAACCAGTAGTCTTTCACGAGAAGCTTATCGACATCTCAACGGACTGGTTCATCACCCAGCAGAGAGGTGCCATATGGTCCCCATTCGATGTGCTAGAGCCAATGTTGGCCACGGAAGGAACTGATCACTTTTCCTCAGGGGCCAGTATCTCTCTGATGCCTTTTGCAATAAATCCCAGTGCCGTTGCGAAGCTACGAAGACGGATAATCGACCTCGCCATTCAGGAGATGGCCAGCAAAGACCTTCGCAGGGGAGTCCGTGCCGTGAAGGCTGTTGGATCGGGCTTGCATTATCCAATTGGAATGATCGGAAGACGGGTTGGAGAATCCGAACGCAAGAATTGGGATTCGCTGTTCTTGGAGACCATTGAGCGGTTAACACCGGTAGCAGCTAATGCGGACCTCGACCCAGTAGTCTCAATTGCAGTTCGTCGAGCGGTAGGCTGGCATGCGTATCATTCTAGCAGTGAGATGAAGAAAGCCGCTCTAGCTCTCTTGCATATCTTGCCTGAGAGCATGGAGCACGAATTGGCTCTTCTGCTGAGTGACTACTGGAACCTGCTTCGTCATTCTGATGTGGACTTCAACGAAGCAGAGAAAGATCTGCTGGAAAGGATGATGCGATGTTCTAAAGCACTTGTTGAATCGGAAACTGATGAACGTATCACTGAGCTCATCGAGGAACGTCTTGATGCCCAGATTGATGCTTACGGAAATATCGAAGGGACCCCTGGTCGCTTTATCTGGACACTTGTTGGAATGAAGCCATCTGTTGGTTTTGCCATCTGCGGTCGTGTAATAACGAACCCCGATTCATCGCTGGTTGAGATCTTGTCGTCATGCCTCAGTATACTTGGGGACGAGGAACCTGAGATGACAATAAAACTCGTAAACCAACTCATGGAGACGGACTCGCTTCGCGTCGAACAAGCTATTGCCCATTCATTTGGTTGGGGTCGCGGATCGCGCTCGTGCCTTCTGGAGGGAGAGCTGGCGCTCTTAAGGCAATTTGCCTCTCACCCCGACGAGTCGGTCAGGATGTCCGTGGTCTTTGCTCTGCGACGGCTCCCAGAACTCGTACCGACAATCGATAAAGGTTCTGTCATTGACCTCCTCATTGCTGTCAATTTCGGTGATTCAAAGAGAGTGGCAGACGAGGTCTGCTCTGTCCTGGAGCGTGAGGGATCGATCAACTTGCAGGATGTGCCGATCAAAGCACTGGCGACAATATTGGCTCAGCTGAGGGAATGCCCTTCAATCGACGAGCATTTCATTTGTGATTTCTTGAGTGAAATGTCTGTTGTCGACCCCGAAAGTGTGCTGCGGCTGTTGAGACAGCGCGTTGAGGACGCTGAAGGAGGTAGATCAAATGAAGACTTCAGGGCTTTGCCCTTCCACTGGAGCAAACCCCTGAGATTCCGAGAGGATACGCATCTTAAGGCAATCCTTCGAAGCATCCTCGCCTGGATAGCCGATAAGACTGATTCATGGCAAAGAAAGATGATGGGTTCCGAGATCTTTCGCGCGGCCGCCATTACCTATGACGACCTGGTAGTAGACGTTCTTCTGGAAGGTCTGCGAGAAGGCTCCGCAGAGTACGTCGATGCCGTTATTAGCGTGCTTGGTTGTGCTCCAGGATCTACCGTTTTCGAGAATATCGATTTCGTAACGAGGTTTCTCAGGCATGCTGAAACGATGGGCGAAGAAGTGGAAAAACGTTTCCGTGGCGCCATGTTCAAATGCGCTATCACTGGTGATCGGTTCGATCCGAAATTGGAACCTGTACTTCAAAGTGCCAAACAGCGGCTGGGGGCGTGCCGAGACATTGCCGACGGTCTCATTCCGGGATCTATCGAAGGGAGATTCTATCATTCATTGGAGCGCTATCTAGCTGATGAAGTGCATAGGGAAGAGATGGACGATTCTATGCTGTTTGATGACAGGGAGTGGGAGTGAGAAATGGAGACGATGAAGGGCAAGAAGATCCATCTGAGCCAAACGTGGGTCATTGGGGAAGTTATTGACACCACCGGGGGTTTTGCCGAGGTCTATTACGCGACAGGGGCAGAGGGTGAAGATTGCGTTGCGAAATTCGTACCTAATGTTCCCGGTGCAGACCGCGAACAACTCTTTGGAGCTATGCCGGCCAGCGAGTATATTGTGCCGGTCGTGGACAGCGGAGAATTCGACGGCAATCTAATCCTAGTGATGCCCCGCGCAGAGACGTCGCTTAGAAAACACCTTACTGCTTCCGGGGGTTCATTGAGTGTCGACGAGACTGTTCGGGTTCTTAAAGACGTTTCCGATGCTCTGATTGCCCTTGATGGAAGAGTTGTCCATCGCGACATCAAGCCAGAGAACATACTGCTTCTCAACGGCCACTGGTGCTTGGCGGATTTCGGGATTTCGCGCTATAACGATGAGGATACTGCAACATACACTCGGAAGTTTTACTTGACCAAGGATTACGCTGCTCCCGAGCGGTGGAAGATGGAACGCGCATCTGTCCAAACAGATATCTATTCACTTGGCGTAACGGGGTTCGAGCTTTTATCCGGACGTGTACCATTTTCGGGAACGAAAGAAGAGGTCCGCAGGAAGCACCTTGAAGAAAGACCTCCAAGGCTCGACAATGTTCCACTCGGTCTGAGCGCACTAATAAATGAGTGTCTTCACAAGCCACTGGAAGCACGTCCAACACCCGCGAGTCTTCGGAAGCGCCTTGAGTGGGCAGCTTCTTCTCCGCCTTCTGCCGGACTTGCGGCGCTTCAGCAAGCAAATAGTGCAGAAGTGGACAAGCGCCTGGAAACAGATGGGAGGTTGGCACAAAAACGGAGCGAGCATGAGCATCGCGTTTCCTTGGCAAATGCTGGTGAAATGGGCTACCTGGACATCTCTGCCTCTGTACTCGGTTCGATTGAGGAATACTCCAGTGCAGCACACATCTCAAGAGGCAAGGGCGGTGGTTGGCTAATGAGATTGGGTGACGTCGAGCTTTCGATGTCACCATTGTGGAGGAACGACGATGTTGATTGGTGGAGTGATTTGGCCCTTCCATTCGAGGTCATCGTTGCTGGGCACATTTGTATTCGAATTCCTCCTGGAAGAGATCAGTATGACGGACGAGGTCACTCCCTTTGGTATTGCGACTGTATGGAATCAGGCCGTTTCGGTTGGTATGAGATGGCATTCATGTATATGCCTTTGGTACAAAGAAGGAGCGCGCAAGATCCCTTTTACCTTGATCCGGGACCAAAGGCGGCCGAGGCATTCAAACCAGTACTAGGCAGCTATCAACTGGCTTGGCCTTTGACTGCGTTAACCATGGAGAAAGTGGATCGATTCATTGAGCAGTGGAGTCTTTGGTTCGCTCAGGCCTTCGAGGGACGGCTGAGACACCCGTCCCATATGCCGGAGCGTAAGATCGAGGAGACTTGGAGGAAACGCAGTTCATAGTTGATCGGCAGATAAATGGAGGTTAATGAGTCCTGTTATTGTTCTTGAATTCAGGGAGATGGCGCGGGTACAAGGATTGCCAGGGAGAGCTCCCGCAAAGAGACTCCATGTTTGTTCGTATCATCCGGTGAGTATGTTTCCCACCCTTTAGCTTTTCTTGCTTACGCCCGCGAAATGATGTCGCGAAATGACACCGATGGGTAAACATTATGGCACCATTTACGTTATTATTTGTGTGTACGAGTCGGTCAGGAGATGCATTTGAGAGCTGCACAAGAGAAGAGAGGAGACGAAGATGGCGGACGAGAAGGTTCGGAGCGTATTCCGATTCGGCCCAGATGTCAACGACGCCATAACGAGACTCGCGACACAGACTGGTTCGACGAAATCAGAAATCGTAAGGAAAGCTGTTTCCCTCTATGACATGGCCTACAGGGAGACTCACGACAAGCTCGGTGAGGTGTTACTTCGCGACAATTCGGGTACTTACAGGACAGTGATAATTACGTAGCTCGGAACTTTTCGCGGAAACCCGAGGGGTGGCTTCGGCCACCCCTCTCTCGTTTGAAAGGAGGTGAAAACCAATGGCTGACAAGTGGTGTGACTACGCTGTGTGTGCTGTGAGGTACTCTGATAATCCTAAGCATGTTGATCAAGTGCAAGTGCGCAAGGACAACGGCGACACCTTCGGCTCTCCTACGCAGTGGAGCCGGAATACGGCGGTCGTAGAGATCGAAAGCGGTACCGATGTCATCACGATCTACAAAGACTCCAACGGGAAGTGGAAGAAGGGTGCCAAGGTAAACGTCGTGAAAGTGAACGGAACTAGGTACCTCAGGACCGACCGTGATGCAACCGCAGCGGACAATCTGGGCAGCCTGCCCACGTTCTGATCGACCTCGAGTACGAAAGGAGTGAAAATGAGCCAGAAGCCAATAAGGCCCGGCCAGAAAGCGCCAGCATCCGGAATCTATGAGATTCGCGGTCAGCGCGGAGGCCATACGGGCGAAGAGCGCACTGTGGTTCGAGGAGAACCACTGCCGCCTACGCCGAAGAAGGGCCAGGGCTATAGCATCAACAGGCGCACAAAAACGAACCGCCCATAGGACTTGAGTCCTACGGGCGGCTTCGTTATTGCCTAGGTGCAAGCCTAGTTGAATGGGTCAGCTGAATCAATGAGCTGGCCCATTCCCTTTCTTCGAATTGGCAGCGTGTCCATCGAATCCTTTTTCTTCGACGTATTCGCACCCAAACTTGATCACTCTTATGGGGAGTGGCAGTCCAACTCCCATCGAACCTAATGCGGCAACTCTTGGGGATTAGAGAATAAAGTCAGAGAAATGCCTTGAATAAGGGAAATTCGGTTCGAGCGAGGGTCGCATTCCACCAGGGAGCCACCGTCTGGGTGAGCGAACAGTGTTAACGAGCCTTGTGGTTGACGCCTATTCATCTTCTTCAGTGTCCGTTTGTTGCTGGGCGCCTGGGTCCAATCCATCCTTACCCTGGAAGATGCGTTCCGCCTTCCCCGCTGGATCGACGGTTGAGATGTCAACTCAAGCGAAGGCCCCTTTGTCTTCTTCAAGTAGATGTGTTTGTTGGGCCATATAGGCATAGGAACACTTCCAGCAGACGGCGGGGCACTTCTTTGACACCAGACTTCCCTTGCCGTAGCTTCCTGCTGTACGCGTGCGAATGTCAAGGCTACGAATGCGTTTGCGTGCCGCTAACGTCGCAAATATTAGATGCAAAAGAACGCCGGGAAATTCTCATGCTACGGTGTATATGGCACATATGCTCAGTCTTGAGTGCACTATATAATGGTCAATACGACCCGCTGTAAGACTCATTCTACAAAAACCCATGTATGGTCCCATGCACGCCCAATGAACATGCTATAATGAATATACTGCGAGCGCTGTATATGTGGCGTATAAGGGTTAATATACGTCGTATAATGACAATATACGTAAAATATGGTATGGTAAGGGCATCGGCAACCAAGCACACCTAGGGAGGTAATCATGCCAGCTAGTGATGCCGAAAATGGCCGCGACGTTCGCAAAAAGGAAACGCGAAATGATCGTTTCAGGAGGCTAGCGGAGGTCCGGGTCAACAATGTGATCGACAAGCTGAGAATACTAGGCCAGCTTGGCAATCGACGCGTGTACGAATACAGCGACGAGGATGTAGAGAAGATGTTTCGGGCGGTAGAACGCGAGCTGAAGAAGGCCCGGAGCCAGTTCGCACGCGGTAAGAAGGACGAGAATCGGTTCTCGTTCGACGAAGAGGAATAGGGCAGATAGCCCAGGGAGGTCGGGGACTATGACCAGAAAGCTGACGATTGCGGACCCGCAGGCGCTTTTGAACAACATGGCCACTGTCTACACGAGCCTGAACAGGATCCTCATGGAGTATATAGACAACTCCCTTGACGATGCTGAGAAGCTCCTCAAGGACAATGGTGGTAAATATCCGCGCCCTATCGCTATCGTCTGCTCCATCAACCGGCAGAAGAAGGAGATTGCGATCACAGACAACTGCCGAGGGATGGTGCAGGACGACTTGGTTGGACTCGTCGAGCAGGTCGGCGAATCAAAGAAGAAATATCTGTCTTGGCTGAATGGTCAGTTCGGGTTCGGTTTCCAGGCCTTCCGCGTCTCCAACGACGAAGCCGAGGTGACGACGCGATCTGCCACCGATGGGACTTGGCAGATGGCAGTTCAGAGCAATACTAACGACATCGAGGATGAGAAGCGCGTTCCCGACAAGGCCTTCCCCCACCCCACTGGCACGAAGGTGGTCCTGCGCGGATTCGAATCTCACTGGTGGAAAGAGGCCAGCGTCAATGACTTGGCGGATGAGATCGAGCTGCACTTCGGCCCAATGCTCGGCCGCGACAAGCTTGAGGTCATGGTCGAGGATGGGTCCAAGGTACGCATCTGTAGGCCCTTCGACATGTCGCTCATCCCAGGCAGTGAGTTCAACATCGACATTGACAAGGTGACCGATACTTCCGGTATGACCATCAGCTTCCCGCTTCAGCCCGTTCAGGTGCGCCTGAAGGTGGCCGACCAACCCGTCCCCAACCGCAAGCCGCTCTTCACGAACATGGGCCGCAGGATTGACGAGGTAGGCCGCATGACCTCCTTCTATAACGCCTCCGCGGCGAAGGGCAAGGTCTGGTCGCACCCTAACCTCACCGGCTACATTGAGGTCAACCAGAACCTCTCCCCGATGATAGACCGAGCCGATTTCACGAACACCAAGAAGCGCAGCCCACTCTACAAGGAACTAGTTAAAGTCGAAGAACAAATCCACAAGGAGCTGGCCAAGATCATCAAGGAAGCTAGTGCCGAGAACATGGACAAGCTCGGAAAGCACCTGACCAAGCTGCTTGAAGACTTGGCCAAGGAGGACCGGCTTCTGTTCAGGGAGACGGCGACCCAGGTTCGCGCTGGTGGAACCGAGTACGAGGAGGCCCCCGAGGGCGGAGTCGACCTGACCAAGATACGCGGAAAGCACACCGGTACCGGGACCGCCAAGGAAGCTGGCGGGGAGACAGTGAAGGTTAAGCCGGGGCCGGGCGGTCTTCACGGCAAGCCGAAGCGCTCCGCTGGCTTCGAGATCCAGTTCAGCGACCTCAGCCAGGACCAGCTCTGGAACGAGGAGACGAACAAGCACAAGAGGTCCGACCTCGTCGAAGACACCATCTTCATCTACATAAACAACCCGGACTTCAAGGAGAGGGTCACCCGCACGACACACGGCGATGAGAAGCTGACCGAGAGGCTCGCCAACTATGTGGCGGCAGTCATAGCCGGGCACTACAAGAACGCCTTCTACGAGAAGCACAAGCTTCAGCCAGCGGTGAAGAAGACGCTAGAGTCGCGTACCGATATGTTCGAAGACCATCTGACCTTCGTCTGCCGCCTTGAGGACAAGCTCCATCCCTCGGTCGGCCTGACCCTAGACAAGATAGGAACGGTCTGATGACAGAGGATTTCGGCGGACTGAATATCCCCATCGGAGATCTCATAGACGAACTCGCGCCCCTGAACAACCAGATGCGGGCCGCCACCCGTTCGCACCAGCCAGCCTACGTGTCAATCGAGCTGATGTGGGACATGGGCGAGATACTGATTGCATCAGAGGTCGAGCGTATCCATCCGCTGGCCTGGGCCGTCGCGGAGCGTAGCTATATAACACGAGACCTGCTCAGTTACTGCTTCCGCATCCGCAACTACTTCGGCGACCGTGCCGAGATTAAGACGAGGTTCGGTCAGGTCCCCGTCTACGGCATCTTCCGCGAGGCCTTCCCACTCCTCGACAACCAACAGTTCAAACTGGACACCGATGGTGAGCGTGAGTTGATTGCCCTGATGGTATCCGACCGCTCCACAAAACAGGTAAAGGACGAGATTATAGCGATGAAGAAGCGGCTCATCGGCCGAGACAACCCTCGCACCCAGCGGCTGGCCGAAGTGGAGCCGTTCGCCGGGCTCTTCAGTGAGAAGATGGCTGAACTGGACCGTCTAATGGAATCGGGAACGGCTGACCAGATAGATGAATTCCGCCACGGGTTCGACGACGTTTCGCTTTTCTACTTGAGCAAGCTGTGCTTGTCGCTCTCAAGCGATTCCTTCTCGCCCCCCAAGGAGCCCCTGGCTGATTCACCCGTCGTCGCCGGGTGGTCCGAATTCCTCTCTGAGATGCACGCCCTGGCCTGTGCCGGCAAGGAGAGTCGCAGCAGGGTCAGGCGTTTGGTATCGCCTAAGGAGTTCGTCCGTATGGGCTCTTACGTGGACATGCTCCGAAGTGATGAGAAGTTGAAGCGCTACGTCGCCAATAGGAAGCGTGCCAGTTCGTGAGCCAGTGGGGTTCAAAAGGAGAGTCTAGATGAAACCAACAGATGCGCAGGGATTGTTTGAGGGTCTGCTCACTGCCGAGAGCACCAAGGAGGTCGGTGAACTGCTCCAGAGCGATTACGTCAGGGGTCTGGACTGGAAGCCATATGGCGGCTACTACAAGAACTACAACATCGCAGGTGCCCAACAGAAGACGCCCGAGGGCGCTCTGGCTGAAAAAGTGGTTAACAGCATCGACGCCCAAATCATGTCCGGCCTTCTGAGGCTCGGCATCGATCCGACGTCTAAAGAAGACGCCCCCTCCTCGCCGGCAGAGGCCGCGAAGTTGTGCTTTGGCTTCGACCATGAGGCCTTGCGTGAAATGCCTCCAGCGGAGAGGCGTAAAGCCATACCGCTGACCGTTGTGTTGGCGTCTGGCAGCAAAACAACCCCATGTATCACGGTCGCAGATGACGGCGAGGGTCAGCTCGCGAGCATGATCCCCGATACGTTCGTCAGCCTACACGAGGGCACAAGTCCGAAGGAAGACATCCCTTCTGTGCAGGGCTGCTTCCAGATGGGAGGCACCGGCGCTCTCCGCTTCTGTGGGACCGAAGGCTACCAGTTGGTCGTCACCCGCCGTGACCCCCGGCTTGTCCGAGAGGGGCAGAACAATCCCTGGGGGTTCACTCTAGTCCGACGGCACCGGGCCAACTCGAAGCATGCATACAGCCACTACGAATACCTGGTCGCTGGAGATGGTTCAGTTCTCACGGTGGATCCGACACCCCTACGACTCACCCCCGAGGGGATGGAGGGGTTGCCCTTGCTCGAACATGGCAGCATAGTGAAGATGTACGACTACGGTCTTGGCCATCCCTACAACATAGGACTTGAGCTACGCCGCGACATAAGCCGCTCCCTGTTTGAGCCAGCGCTCCCGTTCCTCCTCTATGAGACGCGCGACTACCCTGACATCCGACGCGGCGGACGTTCTCGCATAGTCCTGGGCAATAGCCTCCAGGCCGACGAGGCCGAATACCTCGAGGTTGACCCCGGTGTTATCGAGGCGGACCTCGGTGTGCTGGGCAAGCGCCTGATACGGTTCTGGGCCTTCAAGCAGAGAGCCGACAATGAGGACTCTGAGGAAAAAGAGTCCAAGAAGGACAAGAAGGAGAGCAGGGGCTTGCACGCACGCGACTTCATCACCTCGGAGGCTGCCGTCTTCTTCACTATCAACGGGCAGACCCACGCCTTGCTCAGTCGTGACTTCATACGGAGCCCTAACTGGGCTGGGCTTTACCACCTCGCACCGAGCCTGATGATCGAGGTGGACTGCTCCGATGTCATTGGTGACATCCGACAAGATATCTTCATGTCCAGCCGTGACGACTGGGTGAATGACCAGACCACGAGGGCGATCAAGAAGGACCTTGCTCAGACCTTGAGGGACAACCCTACGCTCCGCCAGTTGGACCGTGAGCGCTTGGAGAAGAAAGCTACCAGCAACCCAAAGGATATGGCAACGGTCGCGAAGATAATGAAGAAACTCTTCGTGCGAGACGAGAAGATGAAGCAGATGCTGCAGAACCTGCCAGGTATAAACTTCGCCATGAAGGTCGTCAAGATTGGCGTGCCGGCCCGCAAGCCGAAGTTCCAGCCGAAATACCCACCTACTTTCTTGCGGATCAATAGCTGGGACCCGGCCAAAGGTGAGTATGTGAAACACGTCCCGCTAGGCAGCTTCGCCAAGGTTACGCTGGAGACGGACGCTCCTAACAACTACCTCACCCGATCCCGCGGTCGGGGCGAGATCTCTTACGATCCTGCGGAGATGGTGAAGGTCCGCCAGTCTCTCAAAGACGGCGAGATGCCGGTTAAACTGGTCCCGCTTCCATCGATGAAGGTGGGAGACAGACAGACGGTGACGTTTACGCTCTCGATGCCGCGGGGCGAAGGCGATGCTCTTGAGGCTTCAGTCGTCATCGAGGTCGCTCCGGCACAGCTTCCCAAGCCAAAGCCCCCTCCCCCTCCGCCAAAAGACAGGAACAAGAAGACCGAGGAGCCGGAGGACTACCTCCCGAAGCTGATCTTGGTGTACGAGAAGCCTCGGGACGGCGAGGAGGATCACTCTACTTGGGCTGATATGGACCCGGTCTGGACTGGCGCGGACGTAGCTATCGTTGAGCCCGACGAGCCGTTGAAGGATACCGAGGGAAACGAGCAGAGTGGCATGGTGGTCTACATTAACATGGACGCGGATTGCTACCGGGACTTCATCCGAGGCGCGAAGAGCGATTCGGAGATCGAATATATCAAGAACCTGTTCGTCTCTAGTGTTTATCTGCACGCCATCGCGCACTACCAGGCGATGGAGAACGGCGAACGCGAGACCCTTCTTCCCAAGCTCATGCGCACGATCGGGTTCTTCGTGCTTCACCTGGGGTACAACCAGGAAGTGTTCAAGGAGTAGCCGCTAGGCCTCCCCTCTGACGGTCCTCTAGAACTGATGGGGAGAGGACAAACCGGGCCTTGTCCCTATCAAAGACGGAATCAGACCTTAATGCGGCGACTCTTGTGATACTATCTTAGGGCTGGCAACGAAGGCTGGGGGATCAAGAAATGGCATTCAAGGATTGGATACAGAAGAATTTTCCTGCGCCACCGAAGCCAGCGCCCCCAGGCTTGAAACCGACCCCACCTGGCCGGCCTACACCTAGTATCCAGATTACCATTGGCGCGCCTCCAATAAAGCCGTCCGGAAAGACCGCAACGTGGATCTCACCTGGCCAATCGATAATGGTCAGGGGCTACAACATCACCGCTGGGATGATATATGTCGGTGGCAATCTCACAAGCCCGCGAGGTTTCGGCAACGACGCTTGTTTGATAGATCCGCGACTCGACGTCACGAAGCCTGGGCGACCGGTCTATGCAGAACAGATGGGCTACTGGCCTCAATACGGCAATATCTCGGCGAACTCGCGGGCACGGTATCTGAGATGGCTTGTGGAAGGCAGAGTAGATCCCAACGCCGACATAGGCATGGTGTTCCTTTTCTTCTACGGCCTTGAGCGCCGTCTTCTGGTAGATGGGCAGGCGTCCAAAGTCACAGCCGCAGAACGAGCACAGATTGTCGCCGAGATCATGAGGTTGCGAACTATATACGCCTACGGCGGGTCGTTTATGAGTTACAGTGCTGGTCTGATTACCGCCGAGTGGATTTTGTTCCACAATAACGACCCGGCTCCAGATCTGGGGGATCGGTACGACCACTGGGGGCCAAGAATTGCTTTGGCTCAGTGTGCCCGCGCGGGCACACCTCTACCGGCCGAAGTGGCTCTGAATTGGCTTGGCGGTAGGCAAGACTACAAATTCAAGACCCCTGCACGGCGATGTCGTGAGCAGTTCACCAAGCTCTTCAACATCAGGTATGCCGAGCGGTTCGGACCGGGCGTCGTGGTCAAGCCAGGCAAGCGGACGCTAAGCTACCAGTACCACACGGCCAGCATCACAGTGAAAATGGATAAGCCTGTCGCTTTGCAGGGCCTTCCCGACCCATTCGATTATTCGAGCGCTGAGTTCAAGAAGCTCTGCAAGCTGGCCGACGAGTGCACCGATGAAATGCAGGCCTACAGCAGGATGTTCGGCAAGGCCAACACGGAGAGTCCAAAGATGACCGCGGCAGCGAAATTGCCGGCAATCCTAGCATGCGAACTACCCGAGGTTCAGCACTTGAGAGGGCGTCTTGAGAGCACGTGCACTAATGGCCCTTCACGAATAGTGCTGAAAAGTATTTACGAGACGTTTGGCCAAGAGCACCCGCCAGCATTCAATAAGAAGGAATGCGAGGAGTTAGCCGAGGTCATCGAGGCGGCCGGGTTCGGCTTGGCGCCCGACGTTCGATATCACTACTTGAAGATTAGTTCTGACGGGATAGGAGTTGTTTTCCCGGGCGGTCACGGGAAGGATTTCAAACAGTCGCCTGAATTCTTCATGTTGGGAACTGTCCTTCGTCTAGGGGCTCTCATAGCACAGACCGAAGAGGTGGTTTCGCACTCGGAGGCTTCGGTATTGCAAGGACTGATAGACAGCAACAAGAAGCTTTCCGAGGCCGAGAAGCAATCCCTGTCAGCATTTCTCATATGGTGCCTCGGCACAAAGCAGACGACGAGCGGGCTGAAGAAGACCTTCGAATCCGCGGACCCAGAGGAGAAGCGTGCCGTCGGTCGCATACTCGTAGCGGTGGCTGGGGCAGACGGGCGAATAGACCCACGTGAGGTCAGCCAACTCGAGAAGGTCTATGTCTCGCTCGGACTGGACAGGGAGCAAGTCGCGAGTGATATCCACGAAGTTGTCGCGTCGGCAGGCCCCGTGACGGTTAGCCGGGCTGATGCGACCCCGACATACGCAATACCGTCCGAGCAAGAAGCGGCGGCAAAGAATTTTACTCTGAACGCGGACTTGATAGCGCGGTATGAGATGGAAACAGCGAAAGTCGGTGCTGTACTTGCGGATATCTTTGCTGGCCAGGAAGAGCCGGCGGAAGTCGTAGATGAGGAGGCCGAGCAAGCAGATTCCGGTGATCCACTTGCGACCCTTGATGCTCCCTACCGAGAGCTTCTCAGGAAACTGCTCACCGAATCGGAGTGGGAACGGTCCGCGATAGAAACAGTGTGCGGCGAACTTGGGTTGATGCCCGATGGTGCCATGGAGATACTGAACGAATGGGCATATCAAAATGCCGATGCGCCTCTCTTGGAATATGGAGAGCCTGTCTACATAGACATAGAACTTGTCAGGGGGATCATGGATGACGAGTGAAGCTGCTCCAAAGTTGCGACCGAGAGAACGGGACTCCATCCTCCAATCTCTGAGGGCCGGAGTCACACCGCGAACGGGACTCCAGCATATTCAGGTGGGTCGGGCCAGGGAGGTAGCGGCCTTGCTGGGCGACATCGAGACGGTTTGTGATGGAGGAGCCTCATTCCGGTTGATCATTGGGGAATTCGGCTCTGGCAAGAGTTTCTTTCTGCAGCTGGTCCGCAACATCGCTCTTGAGAAAGGACTGGTCACCGTTCACGCAGACCTCTCTCCAGATAGGAGGCTGTACTCGACCGGGGGCCAGGGAAGAAACCTATACGCAGAGCTCATGCGCAATCTCTCCACAAGGACCAAACCGGATGGAGGCGCGCTCACAAGTATCGTTGAACGGTTTGTGACAGAAGCACGAAAGCAGGCGGACTCTCACGGAAAGAACGTGTCGAGTGTGATCGCCGAGCGACTTGAAAGGCTTACCGAGCTTGTCGATGGCTATGACTTCGCCCAGGTGATCGAGGCGTATTGGAAGGGATACGAGAGCGACAACGATGCACTCAAGTCCGATGCGGTCCGCTGGCTCAGGGGCGAGTTTACAACCAAAACCGATGCGAGAAATGCTCTCGGCGTGCGCACTTTTGTGGATGACGCCAATGTGTATGACCACTTTAAGCTAATGAGCCTCTTCGTTAGGCAGGCGGGTTATGTTGGGCTCTTTGTAATGCTTGACGAAATGGTGAACCTTTACAAACTCGCAAGCCAGCGCGCGCGGGTCTCAAACTATGAGCAGATCCTAAGGATGCTCAACGACTGTCTGCAAGGCACGGCTCAATACTTGGGATTCCTATTGTGCGGCACCCCCGACTTCCTACTAGATGCGCGCAAAGGGCTATACAGCTATGAGGCTCTTCAGTCGCGTCTTGCTGAGAACACATTTGCTAAAGCCGCTGGAGTGCAGGACTTTGCCGGGCCGACCATCCACCTTGCGAACTTGACCCCCGAGGAGCTCCTCGTGCTGCTCCGCAATTTGAGGCGGGTCTTCGCCTCGGGCGACAACGTCGGCTACCTGGTACCAGACGCGGCGCTCACGTCTTTCCTTGCACACTGCCAGAATAGAATTGGCGATGCCTACTTCCGTACTCCGCGCAACACCATCAAGGCTTTTGTGGACCTGTTGTCCGTGCTGGAACAGAATCCGCAGCTCTCATGGGAGGACCTCATCGTTAAGGTCGACATCGATGTCGAACAAAACAGTGACATGCCTGAGGTTGAGATCGTGGACGAGGACGACGGGGGCCTCGCTTCCTTTACGTTGTGAGGAGCCGATGGCCGAATCGATAGGGTTCGACCTGCTCTGTGCGGGTGCGAAGAAGTGGGTATGGAAGCAAAACTGGAGCGAACTGCGAGACATCCAGGAGATGGCGATCGCGCCTATCCTGGCCGGTAATAGCGATGTAATCATCGCGGCCTCCACGGCCGCAGGAAAGACCGAGGCCGCTTTTCTGCCCGCCTGCACAAAGATCTCTGAAGATAGCAGGTCGGGTGTAGGTATCCTCTATCTTAGCCCGTTGAAGGCGCTAATCAATGACCAGTACAGACGCTTGCAGAGTCTTGCCGAATTGGTCGATATCGCCCTGACGCCTTGGCATGGTGACGTAGGTCTAGCTAAGAAGCAGAAGCTTCGAAAGAACCCTGATGGCATACTCCTCATAACCCCCGAGTCGCTTGAATCCCTTTTACTCAACAGAAGCAGTTGGTGCGCAGAGGCCCTAGAGAGCCTGGGGTATGTGATCATCGACGAGTTCCACGCCTTCCTGGGAACAGAAAGGGGATGCCAGCTGCAGTCACTCCTCCATCGCCTGGAGTTTCTGACGCAGCAGGCCACCCCTCGCATAGCCTTGAGTGCAACGCTCGGGGACATGCAGACGGTGGCTGGGTACCTTCGGCCAGAAGGCGGAATGCCTTGCGAAATAATTGAGTCAACCGCCTCGCCTTATGACCTTAAACTACAGCTCCGCGGCTATGAGGAACTGGTTGTGGAGCCAGACGAAGACGAGGAACCAACTGCATTCCGGGAAATGGCCAATGATGTATTCAGGCTTCTCCGCGGTAAGTCGAACCTGATATTCGCTAACAGCAGGAATGCAACAGAGAGACTTGCACTTACACTACGCGAGCTGTGCGAGAAAGAAGGGGTGCCCAACGAGTTCTTTCCGCACCACGGTAACCTTTCTAAGGAGATCCGCGAGGACCTGGAAGTCAGACTCCAAGAGGAGAGCCGCCCTACGAGCGCCGTTTGCACAGTGACCTTGGAACTCGGCATCGACATTGGCAGCGTAGATTCGATTGCTCAGGTTACAGCGCCTCCGTCGGTAAGCTCGCTCCGGCAACGGGTGGGTCGCTCGGGAAGGCGTGGCCAGCCCGCGGTGCTCAGAATGTTCATTACGGAGCAAGAGCTCACTAAGAACAGCGATCTTCTCGACAGGTTGAGGGTGGAGACAATCCAGTGTGTGGCAATGGTATCTCTACTGCTAGGAAAATGGTACGAGCCACCTCCGCCGAACGAGTACCATTTCTCCACCCTGGTCCAGCAGACGCTCTCCGTCGTAGGACAGTATGGTGGAGTGAGGGCAGACCAATTATGGTCACTTCTCTGCAGCACTGGACCTTTCTCGCTTGTTGACAGCAACCTTTATGCCGAGTTCTTGAGGGTCCTCGGAGAGACAGACCTCATAACGCAGATGGCAGACGGGCAGCTGGTTCTCGGGAGCAAGGGTGAAAGAGTGGTCGAACACTACACCTTCTATGCCGCTTTCAGTACTCCAGAGGAGTATCGTCTGGAGGTTGGCGGACGACCTCTTGGTTCGCTCCCGATATCGAAGCCAGTCCCAATAGGAATGAACCTGGCCTTCTCCGGAAGGAGGTGGCGGGTGATCGACGTTGACGCGGAACGGAAGGTTATTACACTTGTGCATGCCGCAGGGGGGCGCCCTCCCAAGTTCTCAGGCGAAGGTATGATGGTTCATGACATCGTGCGACAGGAAATGCTTCATACGTATATTGAGGCAGAGCCACCAATATATCTGGACGAAACTGCGCGCTCCCATTTTGAGGAAGCCACCCACTACTTTAGAGAACTTGGGCTCGACCGGACCCAGACGCTACAGGTCGGTGGTCGGGTACTACTCTTTCCCTGGCTCGGTGATAGAAAGACGGGCACGATTGCGGCACTGCTAAAATGGCAAGGCTTTGATGCCACCGCCTCGGGGTTGGCGGTGGATGTGGCCAACACCAGCTTGGAGAAATTTAAAAAGGGCATCGCGAAAATGCAGCAGCACGAGGCTCCATCGGCAACCGAGCTCGCTGAGATGATTCCGAATACCATGGAGGAGAAACACGATCACTTCCTGCCACGGTCGATACGAGACCTGGGATACGGTGCAAGACATTTCGATCTACCAGGAGCCCTCGAATGGCTTGCTGGCATGGAGTGAATTCCTTTGGCACTGCTTGGATTGCCCAACAGCTAAGCATCAAATACCTAACCCCAACTGGCACTACTGGAGCTCATCGTCAGGAGGAATGGTCCGTAATTCCTACTTCGAGAGGGCTTCGGCCCACGCTCGGAGATGTGCCGCCTCATTAACATCAAACAGCTCGGAACACTCATCATAAGAACTGCGCAAGTCCAGGATTATATCAGCTACAGAATTGTTCGCAACGAAATCAAATTCGTTTCCCTTGTTAAATATGTAATGCGTTACAGCGATCGTCTTTGCTGCCGTCGTCGCGTATTCGAATGCTACCCCATCGCTCCTTAGCTTCGTTACTGATTCACCAAACTGGGCGAATTTCCTAAAGTCGCCATCGATTACTTCATGGCAAGTAACACAATCACATACGCGCTTGAAGAACTCCTCGGCATCCTGTATCCCCGCCTGTGACAAAGCGAGCGCCACATTTCCGAAGGGAAGGCGATTCCGCAGTTTCGGATAATAGAACTTCGGACGCGAGATTCCACCTCCCACAGGAGTGACTTCTCTGTCCTCGCCATAACCAGGACCGTGACAGACCGAAACCCCCTTTATGGATGTAAGAATCGTCGAGTAATACCCGCCATAGGCCAACACAATGTTCTTTCCTGTCTTTGACAGTGCAGAGACGAACAACCGATAATCACGAAGTGATTGGGGCGTAGCATCATGCTCAGAGAAGTCCTCGACCCACAAGACCACGCCTTGAGCTGAACACTTGGAGTACCTTTCAAGGAGAAGTTCTCTTATCCTTGGGTCGAGGAATGCCTGGTTTTCTACGAGCAGTTCGGCGAAAACAGGCAAGTCCTTCCTTTGGCTAACGGATTCTTCAATAAACCGCATGTTTGCATCAAGCCAAAGGTCATATGTGTTAGACGAAAGATAGAGATATGGAGCGATCAGGAATGCGGGCACCCTTACTTGGGGCTCGATGTACTTGTCATCTCCTGTCTCGCGAAGACCCTCCGTAATCGCGTTCACTTGAAACGACAGAACATTCTCCACAAACGCACTCAGGGCTTTATCTGGGAAATCTTCGGGTCGTGTTGGTCTCAGGGAGTCGATATTGGATTTGACTGGATCTCCATATTTCTCTGCGAGCTTCTTGATTGCCGTCTTGGGTACGTAGTTCCCTGATTCATCTACCTTCGAGATATCCTTGATGCTATGACCAAAGGCATGTGTAACAGGATCAATGAAATAGGGCTTCTCGGACAGTAGGCCGGAGACGAATGAACTGACACCCTTGGGGGAATATGCAACAAGATTCCCATTCAGCGCTATCCCCTCATAACAATCTCGCAAAGGCGCGTTGAAGTATTTTTGTTCTGCGTGATACCCAAATCTCATAAAATGAATCGGAATCTCAATCATCAGCCATTTCCCCTGTCGGCCAATCTCGATTTTAGCAGCCTCGAATACTCGGCTCGTTTTATAGGATTCGACTTGCTTGCCCCAACTTTGTAGTTTATCGGAGCCTTTCCCTTGTTTCCATTAAGCAATATCAAACCGATGCCTTTTGAGCGCAGCTGCAAAATCATTTTTTCTCCAACATCGAATGCTGGCAAGCATATGTAGACCCGATCAGCACCCAACAGACAGATCTTTGCCTGCTCAAGCGCGCGCTGCATATGGCGAGGTTGGAGTTTGAGTTCGACTGCGTTTACTTTGCCATCAGAAGTCTTGTAGACCAAGTCAATACTCCTGCCCAGAAAGGGGACTTCAACCGTAGGCTCGTGCCCCCGCTCCTTCAAACATTGGGTCAGATATTGCACCATGTCGCGTTCCGATTTGAATGCACTCATGTTAATGGACCCAATTCTTGCCCCAGCTTCTTCAATCGCTTGTTGGTCGCCATCATCCGGGTGAAGATCAGAAGCAGAATGGCGAACGGACCGATCCAAACGAGTAGGTATATCCAATTGGCATTGAGCTTATTGTTGTAGTTCAGGAAGAGGACAACAATTGCAACAATGGTGTAGAGCAGCAGATTCAACACAAGGAAGATGCGATGTGCAGCTATCGTATCTGTCAGTCGTACTATCTCTTGGCTCTGCTCAGATAGCCTGCTGCGCTCCTCAACATAGTGTCCGGCATTCCTCCGAACCTGATCCTCAGAATATGCTGTTTCTGTATAACCTGTGCTTGAAGCAGGTGTAAACAATCCAAGCTGTCTATGAAACTCCAATTCGGTTGTGATCTGCTTCTCACAGCATTTGCTTAAAAGTAGGTTCGTCTCACCTGTTGAATATGGTGGGTTCTTATGGATTCCCCACGTCAGACCAGTAAGGACAGGAAACACTATTGCAGAAAGTATCGGATAGACAAGTGATACCTCACTGCTCATATGGAATCTCTTATTCTCGATTTGACTGCAGACTCTGGATAATTCGCGTAAACGTACCTAAGGATTGTGGACAGCGGGAGTGAATTGAATCTCGCTTTGAATTCACTCAAGAGTTTCTTTTCGTTTTGGCTTAGCTGGTCAAATAGAGACCGGGCGAATTCCACGCCGCGATCCTCTGTCAGCTTGAAGACCGGCTCCAGATAAAACTCTTGGTCTTCTTCACTCCCTGTCTGATCAATCATTAGATCATCAAAGTACAATCGCGTCTCCGCTATCTCGGCCATTGAAGAATTGCCCTCATCTTCCTCCTCCACCATTCGTACATTTTCCAGAAAGGCAATGTCATCGAAGACATCCTTCGAGAAGGGTCCGTAGTGATAAGGATTGAAGGAATACGCCTGGCTTGTTACCTTTCTCAAACTGGGCATTAAATCCATTAATTCTCTTTCGAAGAGGTAAAGTAGTTTCATCAACCTGGTTCTCCCAGATATTGTCTCGTTCTCTTTGTTACTCTGGCCTGGGGCAAACAGAAGTAGAAGGAGAAGATCCTTTCGGTTGTCAATTCTATTACTGTGACTTGTCATGGCATTCCTTATCTGGTTGCATAGCTACAACATTCGGCTGAACTCATCGTTAACACTGCTGAGCAACGGCTGAGAAGACTGCAAACTACTCATTCCTCCAAATGGATTATATCAGGGAGGAGCCACAACAATACGTCAGTTTCTGCCTGTTCCAAGATCTACCAGCAAGGAACCTATAAGGTTGCTTTGATTATGAGGCTTCGTCGTGCAGATGTTGAGAAGGACAGCGACATCCAACTCACACTATAGTCTGTAGATTAATAGTCTACATACAGTCAGAATCTCCCCTTGATGGCATCTAGAGACTCAGGCATTTCAAGAAATGAGACCATACAGAAACGCTTCGGTGAGGCTGTCCGTCTGCTGCGCCTAAAACGAGGCCTCAGCCAGGAGCAACTGGGCTTCGAGAGCGGCTATCATCGCACTTACATCAGCCAATTGGAACGAGGCCTCAAGAACCCTTCACTTAACACTGTCTTTGACTTAGCCAAGGTCTTGGACGTTTCCCCGTCTTCTCTCATCCAAATCATCGAAGACCCAAAGTCTAGGGGTCCAAAGGCGAGGGGCGGTGGAAAAAGATGAAAATCATCAAAAGCGAGATTCTTATCAATGCTGGCACCTTCTGTCGAACCAAGGCGTTTAGAGAACTGCACGCCCAAGTCACTGAGGCCATCGAATCGGTCGAGTGGCCGCCCGGATCAGGCTCCTTCACCCTTCGAAAAGAGCTTGGCAAGGAACGGGGGAAGGGCAGCGGAGTCAAACCGATCAAAGATGCCTGTATGGTGAAATTGGAGTCTTATGGTTGGAGTAAGGAAGTCCCGCTTGAGACTCCTGCCCACAAGAGACCCGGAAATGTGGACGCTGCGATTCAGACGAAGAGGGGCCTCTTCTGTGTCGAGTGGGAGACGGGCAATATCTCTTCCAGCCATCGGGCCCTGAACAAGATGTCCCTTGGGCTGCTGACCGGTGTTGTCATCGGCGGAATACTTGTTGTGCCTACGCGGCAGATGTACAAGTACCTGACCGATCGCGTAGGCAACTTCCCCGAGCTCGAACCCTACTTCCCCGTATGGAAGGCCTTGCCAATACTAGATGGATTTCTTGAGGTAATTGCGATTGAGCATGATGCTCTTAGCGATACCGTAGATCGAATTCCGAAGGGAACGGACGGTCGCAGCCTAGTGTGAAGGCAGCAACGTCTCAACGGGATACTTCAGTCCTCAACGAAGTCATCGTACTTGTGCGGGTGCAGTTCCGAGCTTTCCAATCTTTCAATTATCGCGTCCGGACTCTCGAGCTCGATGCCAATCCAGTGACGATTCCTGCGCTCGCAGACATCGTATGTTGTGCCGCTTCCCCCAAATGGGTCCAGAACCAGGTCGTGCTCGCAAGTCGACATCTGAACGACTCTTTCCAAGAGTTTGGTCGAAAGCTGATTCGCCGGCCGCGTCTTGGTCTTGAACTTCCAGTGTCTGACTGGTGGAATGTCGTTCCATACGTCAGTCAGAGTGATCCCATTTGGGTTCAACGCGCCTCGGTGACCGCCATAGTCTTTTATCTCTTGTCCGCAGTGCCGGCAGGTCTCGATCGGAGTCCGGATTCGATGGAAAGTGGTTGGCTTGCCTTTTGTGAGGTATAGCAGGCCGTAATGGGACGGATACAACCTTCCCGGGATGGGCAAGCCCAGCTTGATATTGACGGCAATCCAATGACGAAGCGTCATTCCCTGTTCAATCGCGTAATTGCCGAGGATGACATTCCATTTGGGAAGGTTGTAAATGAATAAGGCTCCGCCGTCCTTCAGAACTCGAATGCACTCATCAATCCAGTCCTTGCACCATTTCACGTATTCTTCATCGCGAATATCGTCATTCACCTTGCTTCCATAATCCTTTCCAAGATTGAAAGGAGGGTCGGCGAATATCAGATCGATCGTTTCATCGTTGATATGCTTCAGTATGGGCAGGCAGTCGCCCTGGTAGAGGACTCCCAGATCGGTCCTGCAGGCTTCAAGTTCTGCTATCTGCCCGTCCGTCACGTCCGGAAACTCTGAGTCTTCAGAAAATCTGAGCCGTTGCTGCCTCATCTTCTTCAATTCCTTCAGTCGTTCTTCGTGCTCTGAATCCGGCAATCTCAGACCGCTTTCATCTAGTCAGTATTCTATCTTGTCACAGTGACATTGAAACAGTGTTTGCTTGGATAGCTTAGGCCGACTTTCCAATTCCGCTTAGTACGGGGATTTCTGTTCCGATACTCGTCTTCCCCATTTGCCTAATCCTCATCCCCATGCAAATCTCCTCGCGCTCATTCGCCACACAAGTTCGGCAAGCCCTCAGCCCGTCCGTTTGAACCAGCCAGCATGCCCGCCCCAAACACCCCCGGGGGAATTCGTCGTAGAAATGCCCCAGGAATGCGAAGCTTCGGACGCTGAAGAGCCGGTTGTTGCGATGATGGGCACACATGAACCATGTATCGATTAACCTGACGGCCTGGTCCAGGAGCCGGTCTTTCGCATCCCCCACCAGCCGGCTCGAGAAGGCGACCCCGTGCAGTCTCGTGTCACGACGCATGACCCCCCGCTCGAAGACCAACTCACCGAAGGCCCTCAAGCCCTCATCGAGGTCCCCGCTTGTAGCCCTCCACTTGGTGGGCCTCCAGGGCCCTCCCGGGTTTGCTCGCGTCCATTCAGCTGACGAGCAGTCCCGCGGGCCGGAGAGCTCGATGCGGGTTAGCCTTTTCGAGTTCGTAAATCCGAACTCGGTCACCAGCAGCAACTCGGGTTTCATCGCTTACCCCCTATTGTTTTCGCATCACCCATAGCGATGGGCTTATACCGGTCGGGAATCTCATGGCAGCTGAAGTAAACGACCTGGCGCTCGCCTGCAATTGCCTCCAGCACCTCAAAAGCCCGGTCGCGTCTTTCGCCGTCGAAGTTGGCAAAAGTGTCGTCCAGAATCAGGGGCACGGCCGAATCGGCGTCCAGGGCTTCGACCAGAGCCAGGCGAGCCGCCACATACATTAAATCCCTGGCCCCTGTTGACAGCGACCGGTCCCCATTTCCCAAGCCGATGAAGCCCGACTTCTCTGGAGAGAAGACCGCCATCTCCAGGTTGCCGTCGACCCTGGCGCTCGAATAGCGCGCCTCGGTCACCGCAGACAGAAGCGCTCCCATCCGCTTTTCGACCCTGGTTGCCAGCCCCTCTATGGCGGCCTCGCGAGCCACGTGCACGTTTTCCGCGATCGTCTCGAGGACCGCCTTTTCGTGCTCGAAGCGCTCGATCGTCGTCCGCGTCTGGAAGAGCCACTCCTCTACGGCCGCGACGTCCTCCTGACCGACCGTGTCTCCCGCCTCAATCTGCGCCTGGAGCACGATTACTTGCTTGGAGAGGTCCTCTACCTTCTGACTCCTGCGGGAAAGGCGGCGCTCGAGTTTGGCGTACTCGCTCGGGGCGCAACGGAAGGGCTGGGCGTCGCGAAGTGCGGCGTTGGCCATGGCGAGCCTCTTGCTCGCCTCGTCCCGTTTGGCAATGAGCTTCCCCTCGTCGGTGTTCAGATAGCCTAGGACGCCCTTGGCCTCGTTCAGGGCCGCTTCTCTCTCGGAGCGCTCATCCTGGAGAGCGTCGAGTTCCTTCCTCTTGGCATTCAGCTCATCCTGGGACAGTTGGTATCTGGCGTAGGCCTTCTTCTCCTTCTCGGCCTGGGTGAGTTCGGTGCCGTATTCTTTGGAGACGTCCTTAAGCGCATCGGGGGCGTCCTCGCGCACGAACCACTCCATGCGGTCCTCCAGCCGCCTGAGACGGGTCTGACGCGATTGACGTTTTGTATAGAGTTTCTCCAGTTCGGCGACCGAGGGTGACCCGTATTTGTCCAGCAATTGAGCGAGTGATTCCTGGGCGCTCTTCAGCTGTTCGGAAAGCGATTGGGTGCCCCCGGTGATGTTCCGTATCTTGACCGTACCGGCCTCGGGGAACCTCACCTCGGCGTCGATGTGCGCCTTGGCTTTGGCTCCCTTCGCCGGTTTTCCGTCGGCGCTCAGGGTGAAGGAGGAGTCATTCTCGGGCTCGACCCTCACCTCGATCAAGCTGGAGCCGAGAGCCTTCTTCAAGCTCTTGATCTCTCCTTCGAGCTTGCGGGCGGTCCCGAAGTCCTTTGAGCGGATGTCGGGAATGCTCTTCAGTTGCTCCTGGACCTCGATGATCGATAGCTCCGTCTTCTTGGCGGTCTGAGTGTCCTTTTCCATGGAGGCCTTCTGCCGAGATATCTTTTCCACCTGGTGCTCGGCATGGGAATAGGCCTTGGCTCCACATATCTGATCGTTCAGTCTCTTGATGCGCTTGGTCAGGCTATTGACTTCCTTCTCCAGCTTCGGCATCTCCTTGCTGGTGGCCAGGAACGTCTCTACTGCCTCGTGGGACGCCTCGAAGCCAAGGGTCGCCTGCTTCTGCTCGGTCTGCGACTCTCTGAACCTGGCGTAGCCCGATAATGCCGCCTCGTCGGTTTCAAGCTCCAACTGCTCGAAGACCAGATGGCTCTCGGCCGCGGAGAGCTTCTTCTTCGAATTGGAAAGCCCCTCGAGCTTCGTCTTCTTCTCGGAGAGCTCGCGTTCGAGCGCCTCAGCCTCTCGGCGGAAATCGGCAAGCCTGCCCTTGCGCTCGCTCTTCGACAGGATCTCGGCCGAGTCGCGCTCGAGTCTCTTGACGAGACCGTCTATATCGATGCCGGACCCCGCTACCTGGCGCTCGAGGCTGCGCTTCAGGGCGGCCTCGCCGCAGACCGCCGGGAGGTCTTCCTGTAGCACACAGGCAGAAGCCGTGAAGGCCTTCATGCCGGAAAGGCCCGTGAGCTCCTCGATGAAGGCTGTGATCTTGCGCTTGTCGCGGATCGTCTTGCCGTCGGGAGTCCTCATGCGGTTTCGCTTCTCCCCGAAGTCACGTGTGACGGTATAGGTTTGTCCCTCGTGCTCGAGGTCGAGCTCGACCAGGAAGTCCCCGTCGTCGCCCCATCGGCGGAAGCGAGTGAGAAACTGCTCCGACTCGGTCGTGGCATCGGCGAAGAGCGCCGCCAGGACAGCCGCGACGACGGAGGACTTGCCAGCCTCGTTGGGACCCTGGATGAAGTTCAGGCCCGGAGCCAAGACAATTTCTCCGTCATCGAGCCCTCCCCAGCCGACCGTCTTTACTCTCGTTATCCTCATATCAGTCCACCTCCCGCTCACCGGCCAGGATGGATGCTCCCCTGTAGAGGGCCTCCTCCAGGCGCTCCCTGTCCGTGCCCTTGGCCTTCTTGACCTCTTCTCGCAGCCTTTCCGCGTAGACGGCGGCGAGGCTGCCTTCCGTGAAGCCTTCGAGGTCCTCTTGCCTGCGGCCGACTCCGCCCGCGTCAACCTCCAGGTGGAAGAAATCCGCCTCGAGTGCTTCCGTCAGCTCATCGACGTCGACCCGTGCGCCTTTCGGCAAAATCCCGGTGAGCTTCACCCGGGCGAGGAAGTCCTCGCCCGCGGTGGAACGAATCTCGGCCTCGAGCCCTCCGCCCGGGGGGAACACCGAGACGTCGATCGTCTTCTCAACCCAGCTGAACCGCCCGACTCGTCGGGGTTCGACTTTGACTTGCCCGCAATCGATGGTCACAAGGAGAACGTTGCCAGGACCGTCAGACTCTCCGAACTTCAGCACTTCGGGGGTTCCCGGATACCAGGCGCTGACCCCACCCGAGGAGTAATCAGCCGTCTTGTGCCAGTGGCCCAAAGCGATGTAGTCCAGCCCCGATTTACTGATTTCCTGACGGGTCACGATGGAGTCGTCCTCGCTTGATTTGCTTGGAATTTGGATCGAGCCGTGTGCCATCGCAACATTGCCCTCAGCCTCCTGGTCCGGCTTGATGTCTCTGAGCGGCCTTGCTCCGCAGCTCCCGTCGAGCGGGTGTCCGTGGATGCGAAAGTTGGCAACCTCGAAAGAGGTGCCATGGACCCCGAACACGCGGACGTTGCCAGCGTCTTTGAACTCCGGGCGGTGGTAGACCGAGGAGCCAGACAGCGGGTCGTGGGTACCGGCCAAGACGAGGGCGTCACAGTCCAGCCTGTTGAGCAACGCGAGACTCTGCCGAACGAGACGGCCTGAGACTTGGTTGCTGTCAAAAAGGTCGCCTGCGACAAGCACGGCGTCACACGCCTCGGCCGCCGCCAAGGTGACGATGCGCTCGAGAGTCTCCATCTGAGCTTGACGAAGCCCTTCGCCCTTGGCTCCAAGCCCGCGGAAGGTTCTGCCCAGGTGTAAATCTGCCGTGTGAAGTATCTTCAAAGTTATCCCCTTCCCATCCTCATCAGGCTGCGGGTCTTGTCAGGACCTCGCACGAGGCGGGATCGTCGGTGGTCTCGTACGGGCAAAGGCGAAGTCCCTCGAGCGTGCATTGCCAGCAAGAGTCCGTACCTCTACAATCATCGATCATCGCGTAGAGCAGCCGTGCGACACCCGTGTGTACAAGGGGGTCCCCTTTCCGCTCCACTTCGATGAGCGCGAGCCTCTTCGCCGCCATCTCGATCATCGCATCCTGAGCTTTCGACATTCCGACCATCCCCTTCTGCCGGACCCCGAGGGGGCCGGCCGCTGCCGCTCTTTCTTATCCCTCAGTTCTATTATATCATAATATATCTTGTATATCAACCTGTTTTACAGTATTTATTCTAGGAGTTGCCGAATTCGACGCTCAAACGTGCATGCGCCATTCAGGGGTGGAAGCAGCATCGATCAGTTATGTGATCTATGAATGGAACGAGGAAAGGTGAGCCTTATTCCTGTTTGAGCTGTTCCCTCAGACTAAATGTGGCTTCCTCTTTGGCTGAAGAAAGGAACTTGGCCTTTGTCTCTTCGAGAGCGTTCTGCAGTGTGTCGAAAATGATGTCAACATCCTCGTTGTTGTAGTCGTAATAGCGCGCGTTCGCCAATCCGCCCAAGATGCGGATCTGGTTCAACACGTTGTTGGTGCGGAAGTCTGCCAGGCGGATGAACTTCTCCCGGTTGGATTCTCCGGGTACCGCCCTCTTGGCCCTCGATTTCCCCGCTTTCTTCTTCTGCTCCGGCAAAGCTTGCCTCCTCGACTTGAACTGTTACTATAATGATATCACATTCAGTATATACAAGCTAATAATATCCTATGATATATATGTGCCACATCCATATCACGATTTCTGCTTCCGACATCGTTTGAGGAGCTCCCCCGTTGAGGCTTCGTTGATCCGTTTTCCACGTGGGCGTGCCGCGGCATCCTTGGGCGTGCGGGTGGTAGCATTGGACTGGTTTTCGAGGGACTTTCCCACGCAGAACCGAGTGCCGGACTTGAAGCGGCCGCAACGTCCCGCACAAACCGACCTAAGACTATTTTAGGACAGTCCAGAACGCGTTTCCCACATCCCGGAAGCTCTTTTTCCGCAGCCGTTTCAGTATTATTCCCGGGAAATCCGACCGGGGGATTTGAAGCACCGGAAACCCCGTTTTCCCCGGAGACATGCCGTTGACCAACGAAAGCCGTTCCGGACCCCGTTCCCGAAGAGCGGAATCCCCCGTTCCGAACGTCGGATTCAGCGCACCCGTTTCTTGAAAACCAACTGCCCACCACAACCCTTCTCAGACCTACTTCTTGATGTCAATCTGTTTGTATTTGTGTCGCGGCAAGAGCAAGAGCCTGTCCCGCACCTCTTTGTCCCCTTGGCACCGTTCGGGCAGCCGAGGCTCTGGTCGACGACCCTGACCCTACGAACTGAAGAGAACTGCCAGCGCGACGATTCCGCGACTTGCGGGAATTATGCTCGGCGTCCTTACCGGCCTGGCTTTACCGGAATGGAGCCTCCGGAAGGTCCGGCACTTGAGGTAACACAGTTTGGACGGCCCACCCGCTGAGAAATCCGAGCGGGGGATTTCGCGCACCAGAAACACCAGTTTTTCCGGGACGCGCCCCGTTGACCGACGCGGCCCGGAAACCGCCGTTCGGGGAACCTGCAAATCAGCCGGTCGCCGTGCCGGAAAAGCCGCAGCATCTCTTTGTACAACAGTTGCCAAAGCCGCCCCGACTCAGACCTATTCTGATGTTTCATTTTCATCAACTTTTGTTACCCCGCAGGGCCTTTCCATCTATATGCGTTCGAGGTCTCCACCGCTATTTCTGCGTACTCGATTCCTCGAGCCAGGGAGGCCACCTCCCGGCCCGCGAAACCGGTCCGCTCATCATTCCCGTGTTTCCCGTCCTTCTCACTCACTACCGCTCTCCGGTTTCGCTCCGCAGCGCTTCGCGCCGCGGACGAGCCTTCGGCTCGAGCCCGGGCCCGCACGACTGTCGTCGCGCGACAAGTCCTCGCGGACTTGATACCGCACCTCTTCGAGGCGCGACCCGTCCTCATGGACGGGAACACCTCCTCGCCCTTTCAGGACGAGAGCCCTGGTCTCGACCAGGGCCGCCGGCGATGTCGCCGCCCCCCACCCGGCGACATACGACCGGCGTCGCGGCCTTCCCGGCCGCGCAGGCTTGCCCACGGCAAGCCGGTCTTCCGGACGCGCGCTTTCCCGAGAGCTCCCGTGCCGCCGACCCCCGCCTCGACGGCACGGGGCCATGGTTTTACTTCACGCTTGAGATCAGGGGAGATCGGTTCGGTGAGGCCCGGCGCTGCCCCCGCCTCAGCGCCGGAGACCAAGACGGATGTGATGGCCGTTTTGGGCTTTGAGAGCGCAGAGAGCTTAGAGGGCGTCGCTGCTGGGAACGAGTCGACGCCAATGTCACTCGGGTCAAGGAGACGATGGTAGAATTGGTGCGGACAAAGACCCAAGGAATGGGAGCACCAGTGGGTTCAGAAGAATTGATAACCATTACGTGCCACGTTACCACGAGCCACCCCATTGAGGCCTATGGTGGTGTCAAGCTTTCCGATATTGTACTTGAGCAAATAGCCGAGAGGCTTCGTGGTGGTCTTATACCAATGATCAACCAGCACGATCCCATGCACCCTATCGATTGCCGATGCCTTAGGGCTCAAGTCGTCGAGCTCTCCGACGGGTTCAAAGCCGTTGAGGCCGACTTCGAGGTTGACGCCGAGGCTTGGGCTGCCGTAGAAGCCGAATGGGCGGCCGTTGGTGCGCCGGGGGGATTCTCTTTCTCCTGTGCCGAATGGTTTGATACTGCTATGGAGGCATCCCTGAAGCTGGCTGCCGATCCCCATTACTTTTCAGACGCTGACATCAAGAAAGCCGCAGAAATCATGTCCTCCGCTGGGACCGTTAAAGCCGGCAGACTGTATCAGTTCGCTGCCGTCCCACCTCCGCACATCGTAGTTGATCTTGGGGCGGTACTAACAACCATCCCGGTTTCGGTGTTGGGTTCTGCCATCTATGACGGGCTGAAATACCTTCTTTTGAGGGTGATCCATCGCAAAGACGAACCGGCAGTTGAAACGCAAATCGATTTCCACACGGACTCACAAACTCTTCAGATACGCAGTTCTGATGCAGAGGTTCTCAAACACGCTCTTGATAGGATCGGGGACGCGATCGAAAGCCGAAATGGACTGCTCGCATGGCGGGAAGAGGATGGAGACTGGGAAGCAAGAGGTTAACCCGGGTCGACTAAAGTGCAAGCCCGAGAGGGTCGTCTCCCCTAGATACCATATTGACGATTACGAGGTTCGATGGATTCAAAGCAATTGCTCTTCACTATCTTTTGCCGGGCGGAAAAAGCGCGTACCTGACTCCGTAGAAATCGCACAGCGCCTTGACTTCATCAGACAACGAGCAGCTGACCAGCCAGGTTTCAACCTTGTCGGAATTCAGAGGTAGTCGTTTCTCAGCAAGAGCAAGTGCCCTGTACTTGATTGCCTGGTACGCTCCCGGCTCTGGCCAGTATGTCTCGACCTCTGCGACCACGACGCTGCCATCCTTGCGCTCGAAGAACACGTCGACGCAGTCGAACGACTTGAAGCCATATTCCGTTTTGGATGTCTTGACGTCTGTATAACCCAGATGTTCCGGGTGCCTAGCGAGCCATTCCTTCAGCTTTCTGTGCTTCTCGCCCTCACCGCCGAAATACTTGCCGGCCATCCCAACCCGCTCGCCCATCGGTCTCTGTCCGGATGAATGAGGGCCTTTCTGCTTCGAAGCGGGTTTGGCGCCCCATATCTCAGCCCTCATTTCGGCTGCTATCCGCTTCAACTCAGAATCCTCGAGCGCCGTCATTACATCATCGAGTATTCGAGCGGCCAAGCCGTCCGAGAGATATCGGAAAAGACCGTTGCCCCACTTCGCCTCGGGGGTGTTCGAGTTGCGATAGTAATCCCAAAAATACAGCTGCTCGGCCACGTCTTTTGGCAGCCTTATCCTGAGTCTCTCGTCGGCGTACACAATCGTCTCGAAGGGTCTCTCCATGCTGTCTATCTTGAACAGTCCGATGATTCGCCTCTCGTCCTCAACGCTGCCCGGCAACCGTGTTGTCAGGAAAGCAATCTTCCCGTCACCTGTCCTATGAGGATGTCGCGGAATGCCATGACGATCAGCGGTGTTGTCAACTCCTGATCCGAAGCACCACTCTGTGAACAGCTCCGACTCGTAACAGGGATTTACCGGCCGCCTGCCCCTGAAGCCGCGCTCGAAATACGCCCGGCATTCGTTGTCCCCCGCGGAACACCATCTACCTCCACCAGCCTTCACATTGCTGATGATCGTCTGGGCGGTGCATGTTCCGGCAAACCCAATGATCTGCTCGGCTTGCCCGCCGTCGTTGTACGTGCATTTGAAAGCAATGTTCTCCGGCATGTTTCCCCCTTGTATCGAGTTGAACTGCCAGCCGAGCCGCCGCGACGCTGATTACCCCATGGAGGGGTTTGACATCGAACCGAGGCATAGGCACGTCATGAGAGCATTTGATCCGTAAGGCTCAAGGACTTTCCCCGTGTGTTGCCACGTGATGCTACCTATCCGCAGGTTGCCACACGTCGTTGCCTGGCTTACTCCTGCTACTTTTCGGCCTCTTATCACTGATACTTTACAGCTTCATGACAATTCGCTTCCGATTGCCTACATCAACCGATCTTCTTGCCGACCTCTTCTACCGCCTTGACCAATTCGTGCACTGTCTTAAGCGGGGTCTCCATTAGACCTTTGTATGCCTGGAAATCGACGACGCAGTGATTCCTATACTTCTTGTCGTTGATACCGCCTGAGAAGTCGATCGTCGTGTCGTATCGCACGGGAAGCTCTTGTTTGAAGTAGGCATTGGTCACATCGAGAAACGCTAGGATTTCCTGGCCGGGAACAAGTGCGTCAATTCCGTTTTCGAAGATGCTCATCTTCATTGGGTCGAAGTCCTTTGACGTCTGGAGATCAGGCTCAATGTGGATCTTGATATCCCGGGCAATGCCGTTCCCGATGTTCTTGATCGCGATACCTGCAATAGCTCGATGGTCAACGTGCAGGTATGCGATTACATTCGGAGCCGTGGCCAGTTCCCGCGCGGCCCTCATCTCCTCGACCTGTCTACGCGTATTGACCGTGTAAAAGATGGTAGCAACGACGAGTCCAGCGGAAACGACTACAAGGGCCCACGCAGCAAGATCTCCAACCGCAACCACAGCCATATTGGTCTCACCTCCTTCCCAACAACAATACAGTGTGAGTCTGATGGTTGATCACTTGACCGCTAGCCCTCAACAGTAGACAATCCGTCCTCGCCTGAGACACGAGACACCTTGTTGGGCCGCGAGCTTCACACAGCGACGAACTCAGTGCCACTGCAGCTTGGGCAGGGTGGAAGTGTATCGGTTGCGTCGTCGAGAACGACGAGCTGTCCGCAACCCAAGCACTTGTATGTTCCCTTGCCCGGCTTCTCTCCGGTTGTCGGCATATCATTCACCTCCTTCGCATGACTATTCGATTCAATAATGCCTTTCATTGAACTCCCCGGGAAAGTCAGAACATTTCCCTCGGATTGAGATATTGCACTTACCGGAGCCAATAACTTCCTCAGTACCTGGTCTTGCAGATTCAGGTGTATGTTTTTGTCACGTAGGGAATCACCGTCTGACATATGGCTGACTATCTTCTTGATGAGAAGGGTCTCCTCATTGCGAACAGGAACCGGCTCGTGGGTTCGCCATCCTCTTGCGGAGAGCTGCTTATTCAGCGAGGCGTAATGGTCGTCACTTATCAAGCCTAAATCATACGCACGTCTAATCGTTAAACTCATTGATGTACCGTAGTTTGCCTTTATTGCCATGAGAACGCGCATCGTCAAGTGCCGCCTCATGAGGTCCTTCGCAGCTGCGACTGGCAACAGAATCGCACCAGCGAATCGCCATGCCTCTGTCTCAGCCTGGTCATATTCGATATTGTTTGCTTCAGTGTGTAGCAGAAGGTGACCAAGTTCGTGACCTACATTTGCGCGATCTCGGTCGCCAGGATGATCACCCACAATCGCAATAATCGGCCGGCCACGGAAACCATAATCGGGCCACACTGAATAACTATCACACCCAGGAACGTACGGAAGCCTTACTACAACCACGCCTGCACGTTCTACGGCGCGTGTGAAATTCGGGATTGGGTCTCTTTGGCCAATGCCAAGTTTCTCACGCGTTTCAACCGCAAGTCTCTCAATTTGATCTATGTCGAGTGAAGGCGTGATTGGACTTAGTGTGACCTTTGGAAGTCGAAGGCACTGTTCAGAGCGCTGCACCAGTTCAACAGTTTGTCTCACCTGCGCCCGAATTTGCATACGGTCCTTCGCTGGCACCCGCTTCTTGTGCCTGAACCTGCCTTCGGGCATATCTGGAAGCTGACCTAGATAGAAGAAGCCCACGGGGAATCCCGTCGCAACAGATATCTTGAAGATCGTATTGTCAGACGGTTCTGAGATTAGACCGTTCTCAATTGAACCGATTGTGCCCGGAGGCACGCCACTGCTCACGGCGAGGCTTTTCTGGGTCAGGCGGCAAGCTTCGCGCGCGAGGCGCACTCGCTCACCGATCATTCCTCCTGCTCCTCCCTTAGGTCGTCAAGGTCAAACATGGATTCCACTTCAACGTCCTCATCAGCAGGAATGAATTCTAAATCGTGATCAACTGCTACAGCGATTCGGTGTCGCCATTCCAATACTGGCTTTTCTCCCATTCTCCATGCGGCCGCGGGTTTCGACAGGTGCAAGACCACTTCTCGGTCCAAGTCTAAATCCCAGTCGAGCAGCAACGATATCGCGTTTGGAAAGAGGCCAGGTTGCTGCTGAGACCAATACTCAATTCTCGCAAGGTTCTTGCCTGGGTGGGGTACGACATTCTTATACGACTTTGTAACCCTTATTGCATATGGTTCCTTGTGAGCTTCAATCCCCGAGTGATGGAGAAAGCGAAACATCCAACCTTGTGGTTCGATTGAACGAAGGTGGCCACACGCTCCGAATCGAATCAGGTGAGCATCGAGCATGCTGTCATAATCATAAGGGCACTCGGCGATAACGCCATCTGATAGAATGACGCCATGCTCTAGAGCATCCTGAAGAGAACGTATGGGTTCCTCGAGTTGCGCCAGAATTTCATTTTGGTCATGCTCAAATGTGTCCATGGCTACAATAATATTGTAGGCATATTCACATGTCAAGGTTGTTTTCCACATTTGTCACAACAACACGCCGAGTTCGGCAGCCAGATCCGTGTCCGCTGGAGCGTCTAGGTCCTGCCCATTCCCTTTCCCCCGAGAAACTTAGACAAGACCGGTTGGGTATGTAGCACAAGGCGGAGCGGACATCCCAAACCTGGGGCAGTCTGGAATGGACGCTACGCCTCTGAGAGTATAGCGCGCCCGGAGAGCGTGGCCGTCATTCCCAGGCGCGGCCAGTGACCCGGGCCCAGGCCGAACGGACATCTCGGGCGAAATGGACTTCGGCGGTCCGCTCCAAGTAGCTCCAATCGGGGTTGTTCCGGTTCCATTCGGAGAGCAGCGCAGCCCATGGCTTTCCGGGCTCGCCACGTTTGATCTCTCCACAAACGGCAAGTTCGGCGTGCTTTTTCGACATGGCCGTCTGTCTGTGAGTTCCGACCGGAAGGAGAGCCTCCCTGATATCGGAAAGCACACGGATCGGCAATGAGGGCGGCATCGTAGGGTCAATGATGACGAGGGCCCTTGTCTCGGCCGGCCAGAGGTCGTTGCGGTAGATCTCCGCCCGGGCAAGGGCGACCGGGGGCGCAATTCCCGTCAAGACGAAGGTCGCCGCATGCGGCTCTTCCCAGACGTTATGCATGACGCTCAACTCAACCGCGATCGACTTGAGCTCGGCCAGGGGACTTTCCGGCCGCAGGCCGGCCGAGCGAACCACGTCTGCTCCGGAGTCGAAGTAGTATAAGCGGTCGGGCGCGTACCGGTTCTCCCAAGCGGGCGGCTTCTCCCCTTCCACCCGCGCGGCCTCCGGGCCCTTTTCCTTCGGGCCGCGAGCCGCGCCCCTTGCCTTCACCCAGGCGGCCACCTTCTCCGGCTGGAGCAGCTCGCCACGCAAGCGCCGCTTCCTGAAGCGAGCGACGTCGCTTCGTCTCGATGCGTCCATGGCAAGAATGCGTGAGAGCGCGGCGCACCTGTCATCTCCGGGGATTTCGATGACCCTGGGTCCGGCGGCTACAGGCGCCGGGAACTGCGACTCGAGCGCCAGATACTCCTCTTCGAGCTCTTCCTCGCCCTTGGCGCCAAGGCCCATGAGCCTGTCCCCCCCGCGCTTGGACAGGTAATCGATGATGTCATCCCGCGGCTCTCTGCCCAGAAGATCTGCAAGAAATCCGCGCAGGCGACCATCCATGTGAAAACACTTCCCCCCATTGTGAATGTATGCTACAGTAACATTATCACAAGCATGCTTGTGCTGTCAATATTGTATTACAACGAGTATCCAAGTCAAGTCGGAGCCGGGAGGCGAGATGAGCGAGGAGGATCGGCGAAAGAGCCCCGATGAGTTCGCGGCCGCGACCGGGCCGCTGGTCGACGCCATGGAAATCTCACGGATCACGGGCATACCCGTCCAGACGATCTGGCGGGCATGCCGCGACCGCAGCATTCCCCACTACCGTCTTGCGCGTACGGTCCGCTTCGACCCGCTGGAGGTCTTGAGGCACATCCGCTGCGATTCGGCAACGGGTGAGCCGGGCGTCCCCGGCCCTGATGACGAATTCGAAGAATGCCCGAACCTGGACGAGCGCGTCAGCGACGCGGAGTGGTGGAGGAATTCTTGACCGACGGGTACTTCTTCTACGAGACAAAGCAGCTCAAGCCGAGCAGAACGTACCCGAAGGGGCGCCGGCGCTACTACCTCTTTTCGATGATCGGAGGCGTTAAGAGCTCGCAAGGCGCCTTCGACCGGCTCAAGGACCTAAGGGCTCGCAAGCGCCTCCTCGAATCGCAGCTCGCAGACGGCACCTACGGCAAGACGAACGGGGAAGATCTCCTGTTTCTCGTCTTCTTTCGAATCTGGTGGGAAACTAAGAGGAAGACTCTCTCCCCCGGGGCGCTTCGGCAGTATGAGCTGTCCTACAGGACGCTGATCCTCCCTTTCTTCGGAAAGATGAGGCTGGGCCAGATCACGCCGCAGATCGTTCAGCAGTTCGTTGGCTCACTTGACGGGCTCGCCGCAAGCTACCTCGTGATGATCTACGGCCACTTCCGATCGTGCATCAACGCAGCGGTCGCCCAGGACTTCCTCGGGCGGACTCCCTGCCGAGGCATCTCTCTGCCCCGGGTGCGAAAGTCGGTGAAACCACGGCTCGAGCCGTCCGATGCGTTCCGTCTGATCGACGTCGCCGATTTCCCCTACCGCGCCCTCTTCGCGCTCCTGGCTTTCAGCGGCGTCCGAATCGGGGAAGCGCTCGCGCTGCGAAGGCGGGGGGTCGATCTCGATCGCCTCCTGCTGCTGATTGCTTCCAATTGGGATACGAACACCCGGCGCTTCGGCCTTCCCAAGAGCGACGCCGGCATCCGCTCGGTCGACATACTTCCCATACTCGCCGAAATACTCCGTGAATACTTCAAGACGCGCCAATTCGCGCCCGATGACCTGCTCTTCCCGTCGCCCGACGACAATGAAAGGCCGATATCCTATCAGACTTTCCACGGCGTCTTCTCTCGCGCGCTCAGGGCGGCCGGTCTCCCTCGCGTGACCCCTCACAGCCTCAGGCACACGTATGCCTCGACGCTTATCGCGAGCGGGGTTTCCATCAACGCTCTGCAGCGCAGTCTGGGCCACTCGAGCCCGGAGACGACCTGGAACGTGTACTCCCACGAGATCACCGAGGGATCGGGCGACGGTCTGAAAAGGGCCGACGGCCTGTTCAGGGGCAAGGAGGAATAGGAGATGCCTGAAGATTTGGAAGATGAATATTCGCCCGGAGAATGCCTGCTCACCGTATTTCATGTGATCGAGGCCCTCGACCGGTGGCATGAATGGCTGCTGGATGCCGATCGGCAAACGGAGGCCGCCGCGGCCCTTGTCAACGCATGTGCCGGCAGCCTTTCCGAGGAGGTCCTCGATGATTCCCTGTCGATGCTGAACTCCGAACTGCTCGTAGTCGGCTACACCGCCGCCGTGTATTTCCTGGGACGAATCGAACCGCCTCACCTGAGGCAGGCCTGCGCGAGCGCCTCCTTCGCCGCCCTCGCATCGTTTGCAAGAGAACAAGGCAACGGCGAGCTGGCTCTCTTCCTTGCGAGCCTTGCGGGCCAATGCCGCGCCCTTCCGATGAACGACCGCTCCACTACCGAGAACATCAATGAGGTCTGCTTGATCAAGGGTCTCGAGATCGCTGAGTTTCTCAACGAGCAGGTCCAAGGTGCGGGATCGCCCCTAGCAGAGCTTCAGGAGAAAGCGCTTGGCCTCACAGTCCTTCTCATAGACTCTTGCCAGCGGCTTGCCGATTGCCTGGCCGAGGCAATCGAAGACTTCGTCGCCTGAGTTGCGATTGCGGTCTTGCGTCAGCGCGAACACCCGGACAGGGTGGCACAATGCTTTGAGCCTCGCACTGGTGTTGAGAGCCGGAGTGGGGCCGTTCCAATGGCGCTTTACCTCGCGGCGGGATCAAGCCCGCGGCCACGCAAGATCCCGGTCCCTCCGCCCTCTTGCATATGCGGCCTTGTCACGCTCTCCCAGAAATCGGGGATGTTGCCGGAGCCTTGGCGCACTCGACTCACCCTCAAAATCGAGAGGCGGCACTTGGAATCGGGAGGCAAGACGCACGTGAAATCACCCGGGTGAATCGCTCCGACGGGTGATTGCTCTTCTATCACCGCCAGCGTTGTAGAATAACGGCACGGCAACTTTGTTTCGAGGTGTCCACATGACGGCATCCAAGATCGAAATCGTCTATCCTCCCGAGATCCTCGGGCAGATCCGGCAGGGCGTCGAGGAATACGAACTGGGCAACGCCTTTCAGATCCGTGTCAGCGCAGTTTGTGAGGAATGCGACCACCTGCAGGTAGAGCCGCTCTCCCTTACGGTGCTGCGGCTTGACGGCGAGGCTGCCCTTGTCACCATCGTACCGTTCACGGCCACCTGCGAGAAAGACTGGAAAGTCGATTTTTTGTTGACACCGAGATATGGTTTGTTAGACTCTCTGGCGCTCGTGTCAACGGGGCACCTGCAGCCAGCGCTGAATGTGATTTGGCCATGTGAGGAGGATTTGTTTGTTCTGTGGTTTTTTCGAAGTATATTCGAAGTGAATTCTCCTAAACTCACGAAACTAGAGTTCAAGCCTGAAACTGGCACAAACTGAGACTTGCCAGAATATCGCTTTAAACAGCGAAATACTGATGTTCTATGAAAGAGTCCTTTCAGAAAGCAAACTGGAACAATCACGAACGGCCTCTCTACGACATGTACTTCGAGTTCAGAGCTCGGCCGCACTCATAAAGTGCTCGATAAGATGGATTATCGGTGACGAGGTAGTGGAGTTGGAGTTGTGACGTGCGGACGAAATCCTGGACCAGATAATCGTCCAAGAGAAAGGTTCGCACATGGCATACTCCCCCGAAGAAAGAGCAGAAGTTCTTGAGTACTACTTCAACAACGACGTCAGTTT